>ERZ808044.750-NODE-750-length-27360-cov-11.045816_pt1 | contig 27360 bp, 29 predicted proteins | sample MGYA00380195_ERZ808044 | MGnify/ENA primary metagenome ERZ808044 (study PRJEB31490, sample SAMN06133423) | mouse gut metagenome | isolation source: Z7_2 | host: mice | place: China: Chengdu | collected 2015-05 ...
CCGCCGTATACCGAACGGTACGTACGGTGGTGTGAGAGGTCGGAATTTCTCTTAAGAGAAATTCCTCCTACTCGATCCATGATATAATCAGGAAGTTCCGGTTTATCAGTACATATAGCTATATGTCCTGAAAAGACGATTCCAAAGAGATGAGGAGGCGATGCGTCATGCGGAGTGAGACAGAGATCAATCATGCTGTGGAGACATATTCGGATATGGTTCGTCGTGTCTGCTTTTATCACCTGAAGAACCAGGCAGATACGGAAGACGTGTTTCAGAACGTTTTCTTAAAATATATGATATCTAATGAGCATTTTTATGACAGCGAGCATGAGAAAGCGTGGCTGCTCCGTGTATCCATCAATGCCTGCAAAGACTATCTGAAGAATTTTTTCAGGCGTAATGTGGTTCCTCTTGAGATCCTGAGGGAGACTGAGGCGGTAGAGCACGAAGACGACCATGAGGTATTAGAGGCGGTTCTGTCTCTTCCGGTTAAATATAAGGATGCCATTTACCTGCACTATTATGAAGGGTATTCGGCATCTGAGATCGGAAATATACTCGGAAAGAAAGAAAACACGGTATATTCGCTGCTGTCCCGGGGGAGGACGCTGCTAAAAAAGAAGCTGGGAGGTGATGGATTTGACGAATAGAATACAGGATGCATTTGATAATATCAAGGCGGACCCCCGGCTTAAGGAGTCAACAAAGCGGTTTTTGTATGAGAAGCGTAACGAAGGCAGAACCACCGTCCGTCATGGGCGGGCAATGAGATATGCCGTTTCCATGATCTGTGCAGTGCTGGTTTTTGTCGCAGGCGCAGCGGGATATTCGTGGATTCGGATGCCGGTATCTTACGTGAGCATTGATGTCAATCCCTCCATAGAGCTTGGGCTGAACCGCTTAGACAGGGTTGTGTCGACCAGGGCTTACAATGCGGAGGGGGAGGCAATCTTGGATGAAGTGTCCCTGAAATGGAAGAAATATACGGATGCACTGCATGAGGTGATGGAGTGCGAAGGCATGCGTGCGTATCTGACGGATGAGGAAGAACCTGTGCTGGCGGTGGCGACTGATCAAAACAGGGGCAAGGAGCTGGAGATCGGAGTCAGACGCTGTGCGGGCCATATGGGACAACACTGCCAGAATGTATGTGTGGATATGGATCTGGCGTCACTGGCGCATCAATCTGACCTGTCGGTCGGTAAGTATTATGCATATCTTCAGTTGTCTGAGTATGACAGTTCCGTTACCGTGGATGAGTGCAGACAGATGAGTATGGCTGAGATCAGGGAACGCATCAGCGAATACGAACAGACGGATGGAAACGGAAATAATGAGGATGATGAATATAAGAATGAAGAGGGCTCTGGCGGATGCAATATGGGTTCCTGTGACGGGAATCCTGAAGATATGCCGTCACAGGAAGGCGGGCATCATCATCACCGGAACAGAGGGCATTCGAACCGGTGAGAGCCTTATATAAATGTATCATCCCGCAGAGAATCGGCCAGGCTGCTCTCAAGGACTCTTTTTGCACCCAGGCGGTATGCCAGCGCTACGAAACCAAAGATGGCCAGAAGAAATACCAGAACAGGTAGAATCGGCGCATTTCTGAGGAAAAGCATCGGTTCGAGGCAGCTTATCTTAAGGAACAGAGCAACGGCAAGGATTGTGACCGGCAGAGTGATCAAGATTGGACGGCCTGCGATTACAAGGGCTTCTATGCGAAAGATCTTTCTCATTCCCGCAGGAGTCAGCCCGATGGACAGATAACGGGCGAACTCGCGCCGTCTTATACGCACGAATCCAAGCGTATAGGAGAATATGTTTCCGATTCCGATAGCGGCGAGCAGGACGCAGAAGACGCTTAAGATCGCCAGCATTCCGTTGATCATATTGTCGTTGTCGTGTTTTTCCTGAATCCGGTTTTCAATCTCGACATCGTAGGATGGGGCGAGAATATCTGACAGTATTTCTTCTATGGTATTTAGTTTGGCCAGGAATGCACGGCCGCTTTTGCCGGAAGTATCCCGCTGCTGTCTTTGCGGCTTCGTCTCGGCAAGAATCCGGATATAAGTGTCGTTTTCCGGCAGGACGGTTTCTCCTTTGATTTCTTTCCAGAGAGATACGGGGATAAAGTGTACCAGTTCGTACAGGTCTAATGTCCCATATTCTTCCCTGAGGGCGGGAACCTCCTGAGTGTAGGCGAGGACGGGAAGCTCGCAAGTCTGATCTTCTGTCGGATCTCCCGATGAAGAGGGGAGCGTCAGAAGAGAGGAGGTTTTTGTTCCCGTAAGGTATGGGAGTGTGCGCCGTTTGCGGAAGTTTGGGTCTGCGGGATCCTTAAGCTGATTTCGGATCACTGCGCCGTCTAACCGGGGTGCGGCCCCGATCTGTTCGCAGTATTTCAGAAAACTTGCGTCATCAAGGATCATAAGAGGGGCATTGACGGTCCAGGCATCGGCATCGGAATCGAAAGATACATATTCTTTTGGTGCATGGTCAAATCCGCCTGCCAGCAGCATCTCTTTGCTGAGGGTTCTCTCTGTGATCCGGCATGTGGCTGCTGCCCGCTGGTATACGACCCCGCTTTTGATGCCGGGAATCTCCTGCACGGCTTTTGTCTCTTCAAAGGTATCGATACCGGTATCTTTTACGGTTACCATAACATCCCAGGCATCCTGATATTTTGCAAAATATGTCTCATCCTGGCTGATCACTGCGATCGTGACAAAGCACATCATAAGAGAGAAGGCCAGAAAGGAGAAGATCAGGGACAGTGTGGCGGTACGCATGGATTTCTGCTGGGCTTTCAGGGCATTACCGGCAAGCTCGCCCTCTGTTCCAAACAGGAATGACAGGATGCGGGAATTCTTTTGGCGTTTCAGATGTAGTTCGTCGGTGTTCCGAATGGCCTCTAAGGGTGTCATCTTACTTATCCTCCTGGCAGGAATCCACGCGCTGATCCATACGGTGACAGCGGAAATCAGGAGAGAGAAAATCAGGACGAGCGGATGACAGGCAAAGGGCAGAACCAGTCTTTGTTTGATATCTGCCAGCATCAGATCGGTTCCTTTGAGGATACCCATGCTAAGTGCGGTTCCAAGCACAGTTCCGGCCGTAATTGGTATGGCGCACAGAGCAAAGGCTTCCTGCATGAGACAGGCGCGGATCTGTCCGGGAGCAGCGCCGATGCTGGCAAAGATACCAAACTGGTGAATCCGTGTTTGCATTGTCACTGCGAAGGCGTTGTGGATGATCAGGATCAATGACAGACAGGCGATCACCATGACTGTTAATGAGAACGGGAACACCCAGCGCAGGGCATAATCGTCAGGGTCGCGGACCAGATACATGTTCAGAAGGGAATGGTGGCAGGAGGCGGCCCTGGGCGGAAATCCTGCGAGTTTGGCGATCCGCGGCATATCTTCGGGAATGGTTCTCACATTTTTAAAATATATGTCTGCTGCCACGTTCTGCCCGTCGGATAATTCTTCGTTTATGACGGCTTTTTTGACGTTGGCATAATTCTGAATGAGGTGTAAGGTGTCCGTATCAATGGCTCCGGTAATGCGGCCCTGCCAGCTGCCTTCTTCTAATTTGATGCGTTCCAGCTCATAAACCCATAGATTATAATACAGACTGCACAATAAAGATAAAAGCAATGCGCAGATCAATGCCGCTGTCTTCACGGACAGAGCCAGGGTACGGTTATTCTTGATGTAACTGGATGAGTAATCTTTCCACATAGCTGTTATCTCCTTTTCTCGTCGTGAATAATGTGGCCGTCGGCTATGGTTATGATGCGGTCCGCCTCAAGTGCGGCTGCCTCATCATGGGTGATAAGCACGATGGTCTGTTTAAGGTTGCGGTTGGAGAGTTTCAGCATATCAAGGATCTCACGGGAGTTCTTCCGATCCAGATTGCCGGTAGGCTCGTCTGCCAGAAGCAGGGCGGGGCGGTATATTAAGGAACGGGCGATGGCTGCCCGCTGCTGCTGTCCGCCTGACAGTTGATTTGGCAGTGCTTCTAACCGGTCGGCAATGCCCAGAGTATTAACGATCGTATCAAAATACTCTTGATCCGGCTTTTTCTTATCCAATGACAGGGGCATCAGAATATTTTTTCGGATGGTAAGTGTCGGAATCAGATTGTAAAACTGATAGATTAAGCCGACTTTCCGGCGCCGGAAAACGGCGGAGTCCGTCTGATTTAAGGCGGAGATATCGGTTCCGTCAACCAGCACCCGCCCCTCTGTTGGTTTGTCAACACTGCCGAGAATATGCAGCAATGTGGATTTCCCGGAGCCGGAAGCCCCTACGATTGCGGTAAATTCTCCTTTCTCTATCGACAGGTCGATCCGGTCAAGGGCGATGATCTGATTCGCTCCCAAGCCGTATACCTTTCTTACTCCTTCGCATTTTAAGATCTCCATAAGCTAGTCTCCTTTCGTTTTGTGACTGAATACCATTCTATTATAGCAAAGGAAAGTGACAACTCGGTGACTGCTCTGGTATGGTGCTATATGCTGACTTATAAAAATGGATCTCGAAACAGGCGCCCGCATCGGTCAGATTATATGCGCTGATCGTTCCGTTCTGGTTTTCGATGATTGCTTTCGAGAGGGCCAGGCCAATGCCGATTCCGCCGGCTTTGCTGGATTTCCCCCGGTAGAATCTCTCGAAGAGATGGGGAAGGTCTTCCTTGTCAAATCCGTTTCCGGTATCCCATATCCGAATCCGGGTATAGAGGGGATTCTGGTCATAGGAACCGTGTACCGTCCCGCCGGGAGGGGTGTGTTCCATACAGTTTTTAAGAAGATTCAGGATGGCTTCCATTGTCCATTCCGGATCTGCGTCAATGCTTATCGAATCGAGACCCTCGGATTCTCCCTCTGTTGTGTCAGAGTGTTCTATCCGGCAGGAGACATGTGCCTTGGAGAATAATTCCTGGAGGTTATCGACTGCAAGCATCAGGAGGGTATAGACTCCGACAGAGGCTTTCTCAAGGGTAAAGGTCCCGGCTTCGATGCGGGACAGTGTCAACAGGGATTCTGACAGGCGGGTCAGACGCAGGAGCTGATGCCGGATCTGCTCCAGATGTTTGGAGGATGGGCCGCAGCGCATCATCTGCGCGGACAGGGAGATAGAAGTGATGGGAGTCTTGATCTGATGGGCGATATTCGACAGATTTTCCGCATAATGATTCCTGGCCTTTAATGCTGCTTCTCTGGTCTGCCAAAGCTCGGTTACCGTCTTATAGATCTCATCCTGTAATTTGGAATACTTCGTTTCTTTGGATGAGGCAAGGATACCGCTTTTTTTGGTATTTACTTTTTTGAGGTAATCGGTCAGGGCATCTACGGAGGCAATCTCCTTTTTCCTCCAGGCAAGAAGTAAGAGGAGAAACAGTGCCCCGCCGGATAAAAAGCCGATCACTGCGAATACATAGCTTCGAAGAGAAGCAGAATGTAAGAAATATGAGGGTTTATAGCCAAAAGACAGAAGGATGTTCTCACCTTTTGGAAGAACGGGGTGGTCCGAATATCTCTTTAATGCGGATAACACGGCAAGCTTCGTCTCTGTACCGGATTCCGTATCAAGAATGGTCTGGCAGATCGCCCCTAATTCCTGAAAATGTGCGCGGTTATAGTAATCTGTCAGCAGCAGCGCGGTCAATGCGGCGGCAAACAGGCTTGCTGCCAGTATAAGCCCTGCCGGTATCAGGATCGTTCTCTTCTGGTTCATATCGAATCCTCCATTCTATAGCCGATGCTTCGGACTGTTATAAGGCAAGAAGGCTGATATAATTTCTTGCGCAGGCGTTTCATGGTGACGGTGAGGGTATTGTCATTGACATAATTGCCGTGGATGTCCCAGATGCTTTCCAGCAGGTTTTGCCTCGTCACCGTTCTCCCTTTGTGCTGCAGCAGATACAGGAGAACCTGATATTCTGACGGACTTAAGCGGATCTCTTCCGTATCGTAGAAAACCTGCATCTTCTGCCTGTCCAGCGAGATGGGGCCGCAGGACAGATACCGGCCCGAAACGTCGCCGGTCCGCCGCAATAAGGCGATGATGCGGGAAAGAAGGATATCCAGTTCGAAAGGTTTCGTCACGTAATCGTCCGCGCCGGTCTCGAATCCGGAGATAATATCACGGGGATCATCGCGGACCGTAAGGAAGATGATCGGAAGCTTTTTGAAATTGGTACGGATCCACCGGCATAGCTGGCTGCCGTTTCCGTCCGGCATGTTCCAGTCTATCAGGATCAGTGACGGGCACATACGCCGCAGGGCCTCTTTTGTCTCGGCGACCGTCGGAAGGATAGAGACCTTATATCCGTGCATTCCAAGGAATTCCCGGACGGTCCCGGCGACAGATTCGTCGTCTTCCACATAGTAAACAGTAATCATGATAGCAGCCTTTCTTAAAAAACGTTAAAATCAGGAACCGCTGGATTTATAATGCCTTACGCCAAATTTCCAGAATAAAAAGGCGGGAATCAAAAACCAGCATGCCAAAAGCGGCAGGAATATAAAGACCGGGTTCGTACTGCGGTCCAGTATATACAGCAGGGGATAATATTGGATCAGTGCATAGGGAATTAAGAATGTCGTGAACCATAACATCCTGTCTCCGTATACACCCATGGGATATTTGCCGAACTCTCTGGCACCGTCCGTAAAGATATTCATGAATTCCAGCCCCTCCAGCGTAAAGAAGCACAGTGCGGCGTAGATCAGGAACAGTGCGGCAAAGACCGCGGTCCCGCCGATCAGCATGAAGATGACGGTCAGTACCTTAGAAAAGCTCCAGGCAACGTCGCTTTTGACGATTCCGTACAGGAACATCATGACGGCCTGCAGCATCCGGCCGAACCGGGTGAGTTCGAATTTGCTCCCCAATACCTGGATGATCTCGCTTTGAGGGCGCAGAAGGACCCTGTCGAACTCCCCGCTCTTCACCAGACCGGAAAATCGGTCGAATCCTCTGAAAAACATTTCCGCCAGGGAGAATTCCATCAGCATGATTGCAAAGCACAGCAGCACTTCGCTGTAAGTAAAGCCTTCTACCCTGGAAAATCTCTGAAACATAAAGAAGATCCCAAGAAAGGCGGTAAAGGACACCAGGAATTGTCCGAGTGCGGTCAGGAAAAAAGAAGTCTTATACTGCATCATACACCGGATATTGATGGATATATAACGGCAGTAAAGTCTAAGGGCTTTTCCCGGCCTCAAGCCGGTTCTTATGTTTTCGCTGTCTGTCCTGGCAGCATTTGTCTGTGCCATATCATCAACCTCCCTGTACAATCACGCGTTTTTGTGCCGTGTGGCAGAGGATCTTGCCTGCGGCGGTGATGACGGTCAGCCAGAAGATCTGCAAAAGGACGGCCCTTTGCATCTCCGGGCCGTTCATGCTTCCGCTGTAGATCCGAAGCGGAACATTCTGCATGGCGGCAAAGGGTAAAAGTTCCATAAGCTGCCGCATCCTTTCCGGGAAAAACGGAAGGGGAATCAATGCCCCGGCAAAAAAATCGGTCATAGAAGTAAACATCATCTCAAGCCCTGCAGGCGATATGGTAAAAAAGGCCAGTATATAGATCAGCACGCACAGAGAAACGGTCATTGCGAGTCCCAGGATCATCGTAACGCAAAACAGGATAAAATGCTTTGGGCTTGCCGGTGCGCAGATCCCGTAAGGATAGGGCAGGAGTGCGGCCACGATCAGAATAGGAAAGCATCTTAATACTGCTCTTGATAAACGTGTGGCGATACTTCTAAAGAACCACATGCTGTAGATATCAACCGGACGGCATAATTCGTAAGCGATGTTTCCGTTTACGATGGAGTCAAAGATCTCCGTCTCCATCATCCATGTGGCAAAAAGGGCAAGAAATGCCTGCTGAAGCCACAGATAGGAGACGGTGGCTGAAAAGCTTATGGGGAAGGCATCCGCATCTGCCCGGTAGAATGCCGCAAATATCATGATCTCCATGAATCCCCACGCAAACTGGGTCGCAACGCCTCCAAAAGCGGCGGCCCTGTATTGTAATCCCATTGTAAATCTTAAGCGAAAGAAAGATAAATATTTTTTCATAATGTGTGTCCTTTTCAGATATCAGATGAGAGGCTGTCAGATGTCGTAAGTGCGGTACAATTCCGCCACCGTCTCATCGATATTGCCGCCGCCGTTTTTGATATCGTCCAGTGTGCCATCCATAAGGATCTGCCCTTTGCCGATCAGAATGATCCGGCTTGCAAGCGCTTCGATATCCTGCATATCATGGGTGGTCAGGATCACGGTGGTGCCGTGGGCATGGTTCTGCTCTAAGATAAAGTCACGGACGGCCAGCTTGGACACGGCGTCCAGCCCGATCGTAGGTTCATCGAGAAATAAAATCCTTGGCTGATGGAGCAGAGAGGCTGCGATCTCACAGCGCATTCTCTGCCCGAGAGAAAGCTGTCTCGCCGGAGAGCGCAGAAGTTCTGCCAGATCCAGTAATTCAGTTAATTCTTCGAGGCTGTGTTTGTAATGGGAATCAGAGATTGAATAGATATCCTTCAGCAATTCAAAAGAATCTATGACCGGAACATCCCACCATAATTGGGAACGCTGGCCAAACACGACTCCAATCTCTTTCACATGTTTGACCCGGTTCCTTAAGGGGTCTCTTCCGTCTACAAGAACAGTTCCGCAATCAGGCCTTAATATTCCGCTTAGAATCTTGATCGTGGAGCTCTTCCCGGCTCCGTTTGGACCGATGTATCCTACCATCTCTCCGTCGTCAATGGTAAAATTCACATCATTCAGTGCGTGGATTACTTCATAATCCCGGCAGAACAGTGATTTTAAGGCTTCGCCGAAGCCTGCGTTTCTTTTTGCAATCTTGTACGATTTGTATACGTGTTCCATCGTAATCATTCTTGCTTCCTCCTGGTAGTTATATTCGCATATCTTGCCAAGTCGGTCTGGTTTTGCTGGATTTTGCCAGCGGATACCGAAGGTAAAATATAATTATTGTTTTGCTCTTATTTTTGTGAGCAAAGCTTCTTGCAGAACCTGTGAAAAATTGATGTTCATTTCCAGTGCAGCTTTGTTGAGCCATGCCGGAATGGTGAGCGTTTTTCTGACAGATTTTTCAAAATGCTCTTTTGCATATGCTTCTACATCGACAGACACTATATTGACAATAGCTTCGCACATAGGTGCATTGGGATCAAGTTCTTTTGCAATTGATTCAGGATCAATATCAGACAATTTGGAAGGAGTGGGAATAGTGTCGCCGTCCGTTTTACACGTGTGAAGATAACCCGCCAGACATTCGATAGCCATCTCCATTGCTTCTTCGAAAGTATCGCCTTGTGTAGCCAGCCAGTTCAGGTCAGGGAATATAACAGAATAGCCACTTTCTTCATGGAAAAAGCAGGCCGGATACATGGATAACATATTTTACACCTCCTAATATTACTCTAGTGGCAGGCCGGAAGTTATGACAGCCCTGCTTGCCTTTTTATGGAACATTCGGTTTTCCTGTTAAGATCTTTCCCTTTATGAAAAGGAATTGTAACCTTGCCAGGCTTTGTCGGATGTATGTAATTTTTATGAGAGCCTTCTTGATTCTTAAAAATCCATCCGTCAGCAAGGATGAGCCTCTCCATTTCTCTTGGCTTCATTGGCATGATATAATTCCTCCTTGCATTTTTATAATATAGAATAATACGTATAAAGTCAATGCGTATTGAAAAAGATTAGATAGAAAAGTAGATTATATATAGAATATCTGATATAATCCTTAAGGGAAAGTAAGGGGGTAAACGTGCTGCTTTCTTCATGGAAGAGTGATGCATCCCCCTATATAGAAAGGCAGGAACAACAGGATGAAAAGCAGGCAGGTAAATCTGACAGAAGGGCCGATCTTAAGGTCATTGATTACATTGGCGATGCCGATCATGGCGTCGTCTTTCTTAAATACAGTCTATAGCATTACGGATATGGCGTGGATCGGCCTTCTTGGCTCGAAGGCGGTGGCGGGAGTGGGAGTCGGCGGAATGTATGTGTGGCTCTCCCAGGGCTTGTCGTCGCTTGCCAGAATGGGCGCCCAGGTCAATGTCGCCCAGTCGTTCGGGCGCGGCAGGAAGGATGAGGCGGGAGAGTATGCCCGTGCGGCCCTCAAGCTTACGCTGCTGTTTGGAGTGCTGTTCGCGTTGGTCAGTGTATGTTTTGTGAAAGGTCTGGTATCCTTGTTCCATCTCGGCGATGCACAGACAGTACGGTATGCGCAGACCTATATGAGGGTGACCTGCGGGCTTGTGATATTCTCTTATATGACGGTGGTGCTGACCGGGATTTATACGGCCCAGGGAGATTCGAAGACACCGCTTCTGGCTAATTTTGTCGGCCTGATCATCAATATGATCCTGGATCCGCTCCTGATTCTTGGAATCGGCCCGTTTCCAAGGCTGGAGGTACTGGGAGCGGCGGCAGCAACGGTTACGGCCCAGTTTATCGTTATGATGGTGATGATCGTCAGAGCGCAGAAAGACCCCAATTCCGGCAACATACTTACAGGAATGCGGCTTATGAAACCGGTAGAGGGTAAGTATTACGGCGGAGTGTTTAGAATCGGGTTTCCCACGGCCATACAGGGGACGGTGTACTGTGGGATCTCTATGGTACTTACCCGAATGGTGGCGGCATTTGGGCCCGGAGCCGTCGCGGTACAGCGTGTGGGAGGCCAGGTGGAGGCCGTATCCTGGAATACTGCGGACGGATTTGCCGCGGCGATCAACGCATTTGCGGCACAGAATTACGGGGCAGGGCAGATGAAGCGTGTGAGAAAGGGGTACGGGATCTCATTTTGGACGATCGCGATATGGGGAAGCCTGATCATGCTGGCATTCATCCTGCTTCCGGGACCGATCTCGCGGATATTCTTCCATGAGGCCAGGGTCGTTGCCATATCTGTAGATTATCTGATGATAGTGGGGCTCAGTGAAGCATTTATGAGTGTGGAGCTGATGACTGTCGGGGCTTTATCCGGGCTTGGAAGAACCAAGCTTTGCAGTGTCATCAGCATCCTTTTTACGGGCTTTCGGGTGCCGCTTGCGATCGTATTGTCCATGACGCCGCTTGCCTTGAACGGAATCTGGTGGGCGCTGACTCTGTCATCGGTGGCGAAGGGAATCCTGTTCGTAGTGGCATTCCACAGAGTAACGCGGTCCTAGGTTATTCCCGAAGCTTTGCGCGTTTTAAGTTTACGCAGGAGTGAAGGTAGGAGACCGCAACGATCAGCCAGATCACGGCCACTATGAAGATAGCCATAATTCCTGTGTCGAAGACCAGATGTCCCAGCATGGTGATTATAAGCAGAACAGGAATCAGGCGATTGGTCTGGGAGTAAGATCTGTATGCGCTCTGATAAATGATCTCTTTTTCCGCTTCATCGCAGCTTTGCAGCCATTGCTGCTGGAACTTTGTGGATGACGGGTCTCCCTTTTTCTCGGGATGGGCATTCTGAACGGCCTTGACAAAACGAACGGACCAAAAGCCGTCATACGCATAGCAGATAAGGAATACAATGCAGGCTGCCAGCATATTCCCATGATGGTCATCGGCAATATATTCTAACGAGTATCCTGCGGACAGCACCAGGATGCACGCCACCTGTGACAGGATATTGGCCGCAGTTCCCCATGCGCCTGTCTTCTCCTCTTCATAGTCCCATTTGTCGCATTCTTCGTCTTCGCTCTCCTGGAGCTTTTTGCCGATAAATTTCAGTCTGCGGATACTTACTTCCCCATAGATGACGGATAATGCCGTAATCATTATGAGAAGCGGAAGCATAAACCGCTGCATCAGAGTGAGTGTATGAGACATCCCGGTTTCGACCGCACTGATGTTCCCATCAAAGATAAGCATCAGCAGGAAGCCAAGAATTGCGCCGAACATAGCGGATAGCAGCATTATGATTCCCATCCGTCTGTATGAATTGGTCTTATGTGTATGGTTGTCAGCAGTTTTCATGATTTTTCCTCCTCTATATATTCGAACAAATCTTCTACGGTTACCTGACAGATCCGGGCAAGCTTTAATGCCAGAGTCACAGAAGGCGAATAGTCGCCTCTCTCGATCAGGCTGATGGTCTGTCTGGATACACCTGCCAGTCTTCCAAGTTCCGTCTGGTTGATTCCCATACGGGAACGGTATTCCTTTAAGTAATTCAGTAATGGCAATAGATCAGCTCCTTTTTAAATTCTATTCGACGTCGTTTGAATGACAACTTTGTTTGTCAAATCAAGCATAACATTGACAACTTTATTTGTCAATATGAAAAACTAAATTTGACAACTTTTTTTGTCAAAACGAAGAAACGAATAAAAAACATTGCACAGGTGAAGGCTATAGTTATATAATGGGACGAGGTTCTGTTCTGTATCCGGGATGCAATTCCTGATGCGCAAAGAGGACGGAAGAAGACTGACAAAAGGAGGAAGAAAATCGAATGAACTTGATTCAGGATGTTATGGATTACATGAAAGATTGCGACAGGGAGGTCGGAGACGCGCTTGATCTGGAGCTGAACCGGCAGAGAAGGAATCTGGAGCTGATCGCTTCGGAGAATATTGTGAGCCCGGCGGTTATGCTGGCCATGGGTACGGTACCCACGAACAAATACGCGGAAGGGTATCCGGCAAAGCGTTATTACGGCGGCTGTGAGCATGTGGATATTCTGGAAAATCTGGCGATCGAGCGGGTTAAGAAACTCTTTGGATGTGACCATGCATGCGTACAGCCTCATTCGGGGGCGAATGCCAACAACGCGGTGTATCAGGCATTTCTAAAGCCCGGCGATACGGTCATGGGGATGAACCTGGCTCATGGCGGGCATCTGACCCACGGTTCTCCGGTCAATATGTCGGGACTTCTGTATCATTTCGTCCCGTATAGTGTAAACGACGAGGGATACCTGGATTATGACGAGATCAGGAGGATCGCGAAGGAGTGCAGGCCAAAGATGATCGTGGCAGGAGCCTCTGCATACCCAAGAGAGATCCGTTTTGACCTGTTTGCGGATATTGCAAAAGAGGTGGACGCATACCTGTTCGTGGATATGGCCCATATTGCAGGTCTTGTAGCGGCGGGACTTCATCAGAGTCCGGTTCCTTATGCGGATGTGGTGTCAAGTACCACGCATAAGACCTTAAGAGGGCCAAGGGGCGGTATCATCCTGTGTAAAGAGGAGCATGCGAAGGCGATAGATAAGGCAATCTTCCCGGGGACACAGGGAGGGCCGCTGATGCATATCATTGCGGCGAAGGCTGTCTGCTTTGGGGAGGCGTTAAAGCCGGAATTTAAAGTTTATCAGGAACAAGTCGTTAAGAATGCCAAGGCTCTTGCACAGGCGATGACAGAAGAGGGATTCGATCTTGTGAGCGGCGGTACGGACAATCATCTGATGCTGGTGGATCTTAAGAATATGGGGATTACCGGCAAAGATATGCAGAACCGTCTGGACGAAGTATATATTACGGTCAATAAGAATGCGGTACCGAACGACCCGGCAAGCCCGTTTGTGACCAGCGGCATCCGAATCGGAACTCCGGCAGTCACTACCAGAGGGCTTAAAGAAGAGGATATGAAGACGATTGCGAAGCTGATCAAGATGACGGTGACGGATTTTGGTACGAAGGCAGAAGAGATACGGAGTGCTGTCAGCCGGATCTGCGGGAAGTATCCGTTGTATGTGTAAGCGATGGCGTGGTCCAGGATATGTGCATGTAACGGAGGAGCAGAAGGAGGACATCAGGTTATGATGCGGAAAAAAAGTATGGAAGAATTCACAGGCGATCTGTCTTCATCAAAACCGGTTCCGGGCGGCGGCGGCGCCTGTGCCGCTGTTGGGGCATATGCCGCCGCGCTTGGAATGATGGTGGGGAATCTTACAACCGGAAAGAAGCGGTATGCTGATGTGGAGGAAGAGATACGGGAGACCTTGAAGTGCCTGGAGGTATTGAGGGACCGTCTGCTGGAGCTGATTGATCAGGATGCCGAAGCTTTTGAGCCGCTCTCCCGGGCCTACGGGCTTCCAAAAGAGACCGGGGAGCAGCAGGCGAAGAAGGAGGAGGTGCTGGAGGAGGCTCTGTATGAGGCGAGTATTGTACCGATTGAGATTATGGAGAAGGTACTGGAGGCGATGCACCATCTGAAGGTTTTGGGCTTGAAGGGAAGCCGGATCGCGGTCAGTGACGTGGGTGTCGGCGTGCTGTTTGCACAGGCGGCCCTGGAAGGCGCTTCTTTGAATGTATTCATCAACACAAAGCTTATGAAGAACCGTGAGCGGGCACAGGCGCTTAATCAGAAGGCAGAGACCCTGATCCGGGAAGGGGCAGGGCTTAAGGAAGAAATCTATACGGAGATAAAAGAAAATATGAGGTTGAGCAGATGAGTGTTGAAATGCGCGGAACGGATGTCGCAAAGGCGATGAAGGAAGACTTGATCAGGGAAGTTGAAGCCCTTAAGGAAAAAGGAATCCGGCCCTGTCTTGCAATCGTAAGGGTCGGTGCACGTCCGGATGATCTGGCTTATGAACGCGGTGCGAGAAAGCGGATGGAGCTTGTAGGGATTGAGTGTAAAGTAGTGGAGCTTGCAGAGCGTATCTGCCAGAGAGAACTGGAACAGACATTTTCAGAAGTGAATGAAGATCCTGATGTTCACGGTATTCTGCTGTTTTTGCCGCTTCCGGGGAATCTTGATGCAGGGCCTTTAAAGGCAATGATCGATCCGGCGAAGGATGTAGACGGAATGAGCCCGAAGAATATTGCGAAGGTATTTGCCGGGGATGAAAGTGGCTTCGCGCCCTGTACGGCAGAGGCAGTCATGGAGATGCTCCATTATTATGGAATTGACCCCGGCGGGCAAAAAGTTACCATCGTCGGAAGAAGCATGGTGATTGGCAGGCCATTGTCCATGCTTCTTTTGAAGGAACACGCGACTGTTACGATATGCCATACCCGTACGGCTGATCTTAAGGAAGAGTGCCAAAGGGCCGATATTCTGGTGGCAGCGGCGGGGAAAGCAGGGACGATTACAGAAGAGATGGCAGGAGAGGGCGCCGTCGTGGTGGATGTCGGAATCAACGTGGATGAGGAGGGAAAGCTGTGCGGGGACGTGGATTATGCTGCGGCCGCTAAGAAAGCCTCTTATATCAGTCCGGTGCCGGGAGGTGTCGGAAGCGTTACATCTTCTGTGCTGGCAAAGCATGTGGTCCGAAGTGCTGCCCGTGAATTTGACAAAATGAAGAAATCGATGTCCTGAAAGGAGGTTCTATTCTTCAGGATTTTCCTGAAAAGAGTTCATAGATCAGACACAATGGGGAAAGAAAATACTTGCATATACATGCATTATATGGTAGTATAATGCATGTATTTAGCGGTAATTGTGTGTGTGACGAACTCCAAGGAAGGAAGATCCTGGAGTTTTTTCTATACTTATAAGATGTCAGAAAATTCTTGCATTTGCAGAATTTTTGATGTGCTAAGGTAGAATAAGCATAATGCAGATTAAAAAGGAAAAGAGGGAAGGGTATGTATGATTTTATCAATGCATTGGTTAACAAAGTGAATGGCCTGGTCTGGGGATGGGGTATGATTATCCTGCTGCTTGGAACGCATGTGTTCATGACATTTCGCACAGGATTTATCCAGAGGTTCACGATCTCCAAGGGAATCAGGCTGTCTGTGGCAAAGGATCCTGATGCGGAGGGTGAGGTATCGCAGTTTGGCGCGCTGACGACGGCGCTGGCTGCGACGATAGGTACCGGTAATATCGTCGGCGTAGGTACGGCGATCGCCGTTGGAGGACCGGGCGCCGTCCTGTGGTGCTGGCTGACCGGTGTATTCGGAATTGCAACTAAGTATGCGGAGTCATTTATAGCCGTAAAGTACAGAGTGAAGACGGAAGACGGACGTATGCAGGGCGGAGCCATGTATGCGCTGGAGCGCGGTCTTAATATGAAGTGGCTTGGTATGCTGTTTGCATTTTTCGCGGCATTTGCATCCTTTGGTATCGGATGTGCGACCCAGGTTAATGCGATTGCTGAGATCTGTGAGACGAATTTTCATATCCCGAGACTGGCTGTCGGGATTGCAATTGGTACACTGACGGCGGTCGTAATCTTCGGCGGAATTAAGTCGATTGCGAGAGTATGTGAGAGATTGGTTCCTTTTATGGCGGTATTCTATGTGCTTGGCTGCATTATTATTTTGTGTATGAATTATGACTATATTATCCCGGCAATCAGCGTGATCTGTAAGCTTGCATTCACACCGGGGGCGGCTGCGGGAGGTCTGATCGGAAGCGGTATCAGGATGGCGATCCGGTATGGTGTCGCAAGGGGGCTGTTCTCGAACGAATCTGGCCTTGGCTCAGCGCCTATCGCGGCTGCAGCCGCACAGACCCGAAACCCTGTGCGGCAGGCGCTGGTATCCTCTACGGGAACTTTCTGGGATACGGTCGTTGTGTGTCTGATGACAGGGTTGGTGCTTGTAACGACGATCATGAAGAATCCGGGCATTAACGCGGATTCCATTGATAACGGCGGGCAGCTCACGACACTGGCATTTGGCCAGATCCCATATCTTGGGCCGATCATATTGACACTTGGGATCATTACATTCGCGTATTCGACTATCCTTGGATGGGCATATTACGGGGAGCGCTGTGTGGAATATTTTTCAGGTAAGGTCGGCCTGATCCCTTACCGGCTCTTATATATCGTTGTAGCAGTGATTGCACCGATTGTAGGCCTGAATCTGATATGGCTGATTGCGGATACATTGAATGCGTTGATGGCGATTCCGAATCTGGTAGCAGTTCTGCTGCTGTCGAATGAGATTGTAAGAGACACGAAGAAGTATATTCACGACCTTGACGCAAGGGATGATACCCCGATACCGGTTGTTAAGAAATAAAAGATACATAGAAAGGGTGCGGATGGCAATATGAGTGACGAAGTGAAGCGGGTGGGAAGAGAGCTGGTCTATGAGGGGAAGATTCTTAATGTATATAGAGACCACATGGAATTCTCCAATGGACATACGGCAGAATGGGATTATATCCACCATGACGGGGCGGCGGCTGTTGTGCCTGTCATGGCGGATGGAAAGATCCTGATGGTAAGGCAGTACCGGAATGCGCTGGAGCGGGAGACTCTGGAGATACCGGCAGGGAAACTGGATGCTCCTGGAGAGCCGGGCATAGAATGTTCGAGGAGAGAGCTTGAGGAGGAGACAGGGTACAGGTCCGATGATCTGGAGTGGCTGCTCACGCTTCGGACAACGGTTGCTTTCTGTAATGAGAAGATAGAGATCTATGTGGCAAGGAATCTGATACCGTCCCGTCAGAATCTGGATGAAGATGAGTTCGTAGATGTAAAGGCATACTCTGTTGAAGAGTTAAAAGAGAGGATATTTGCCGGAGAAATAGAGGATTCAAAGACGATAGCGGCAATCCTTGCATACGAATCAAAATATCTGAGATAAGGAATATATTCATACAACCGGCATATAATGAAGTATCTTGACAAGAGGAGGAATGTCTGTGAGGATACGTGAGAACAAGAAGTTTCTGGTTCTTTTTTGTATGCTGGGATTTTTGGCCGGGATTGTATATGCGAACCTGATGTCAGAGGATACTATAGCAGGAATGGGGATTTTTAACGAATTCTTCCTGAACCAGTACAGTCAGGCAGAGATTGATATGATGGAATATCTGTGGTATGTGGTAAGAGTCCGTGCCGTGCCGCTTGTACTGGTTTCCGCACTTGGATGTACCCGTATCAGAAAAGGTGCCGCGGCAGGCTTCCTGGCATGGACAGGCTTTTGCGGCGGGATGATTATGACCTCTGCCGTCCTTAAGATGGGGCTTAAGGGGCTGATTCTGTGCCTGATTGCGCTGATGCCTCATTTTGTGTTCTATGCGGCGGGATTCATGATACTGTTATGGTATCTTTTTACCTATCCGGAGGCCAAGTGGAATCCTTCGAAGATGATCAGTATGGTGTTATTCATCGCCGTAGGAATCCTGCTGGAGTGCTATGTGAATCCGATCATCATGGAACTGTTTTTAAGAACGCTCTGAGCCCAATATCAAAGCCCGTATTCATACCAGGTCCTAAGCACGCGTGACAGACAGTACTCCAGGTTGATGAACCGGTATAATCCGGGACTTACCTGGCGGAGTCTTTCGGGATTGATGACATACTGCCAGAAGCCTTCGGCAAAGAACTCCATCTCGTCTCTTACACAGTCGGAGCCGTATGTCTGTATGAAAGCGGCGCTCTCCGAACGATAGACCGCGGCGAATTCCTCCGTATACGACGGAAGCCCTACGTGAAAATCAAACCAGTGCCCGATCTCATGGATCGGAGACTCATAGGCGGCGTCTAATCTGGATTCGATCAGAATCCGTTCTTCTTCATAATTTGTTGTAGCCATGACCTGATTATATTTTCCGGCATAGTAGGTCTGCCCTATGTTCTGATCTGTCACATAGACAGCCCAGCCGTCTTTTATAAAGGCATCCTGGATATAGGCCGGGAGTTGGGAGAGCTGCTGGTTGACGATGTTTACAATGCTGTCGTCTGCATTGCCGTCCTTTTGGCATTGGATGGAGGACAGCGGTTCACCTACATGGTCCGGTCCGAAACGGACATTCTGCACTTGCTTTGGCTCAAGTTTTGCCGCAGTTACAGTATCTTCCATGGCGCTCTTCTGCTGCCGGATCCCCAGGAATGCAAAGACGGCGAGGAGAATAATCAGCAGCAGAAGGAAATATATCATTCTATTTTTCTTTTTTTCTTGTGTTTTCATAGGTGTCTTTATAGAACCTCCCAGTTCATGATCTATTCCAATTACAATGTCTGCATATCTAAGGAACTGTCCATGAATTATTTTAATAGATTCTGTGTGCCATGTCCAGTGAATCACAGATGTTCACAAATATTTCAAAGATTTTGTCTGTGCAGATAGTATTTAAGATATATGAGGCAGAAGAGGAAGGTCAGGACCTGGCTTACCAAAAGCCCCCACAGATATCCTTCTATCCCGAAGGCCGGAATCAGAAAGAATACGCTTGCGATCCGGATTCCAAGGCTTGCCGAATTGATCCCAAGGGACAGCGGCGTCTTTCCGATCCCGTTAATAATACTGATCAGAGTGTTGTTTGTATACAGGAAAGGACACATCCAGGCAAGGGTAATAATATAGTCTCCGGCCAGAGTGCTGTGGAATAATATGGATCCGATCCATTCTCCAAAGCATAAAAGGCTCACACAGCAGATGCTCCCGAGAAAGATACAGGAATAGGTGACCTTATTGACCAGATCAGACAGTTCTTTTCGGTTGTCAAGAGCCTGTATCTCTGCTACGGTGGGAAGCAGCATAGTCGATACGGAGTTTGTAATTGCTGAAGGGAACAGGATACACGGCAGTGCCATGCCGGTCAGTACCCCATAAGTGGCCAGAGCCTCGGAAAGCAAAATTCCGTGTTGCTGTAACCGAACGGGAATGGATACGGCTTCAATGCTCTGAAGGATGTTCAGAAGTACGCGGCTTGCGGTCAGGGGAATTGAAAGCGTCAATAGTTCCCGGCTGTGTTTTAGGCATCCGTGAAAGCGAAAATGAGTCAGGGCATTCAGAATCCTTTTATTCGTGAAAGCACGCAGACAGAAGACTGAGGACGCGACTTCACCTGCAGTCAGGCCAACCACGGCGATAGAAACGCTGAAACGGATTCCATGATTTGTACCATACAGATAGAGAAGACAGACGAACAGGATCCGGACGGTCTGTTCGACGAACTGGGAGCAGGCCGGTATTCTGGTCTGTTTTAATCCAAAATAATAACCGCAGATGCAGCTATGTACCGACGCGAACGGAAATGCATAGGAGAGGATGACAAGCAGGTCTGCACAGCGGGGTTCTCTGAGAAAGATCTCGGATATGGGAATGGCATATTTCTGCAGGATGAGGGTGATAATAGCAGAGAAGGCCACGGTGAGGGTGAGGCTTGTATACAGAAGTTCTCTTGCTTCTTTGTGCCTGTTCTGCGTCATTCGGGCTGCAACACAGCGGGACAGGGCAAGTTCAATGCCGGCACAGGTAAGAGAGAAGCAAAGTGCGTAGATAGGAAATACGAGCTGGTACAGACCGACCCCTTCCTCTCCAAAAGTATGGCTTAAGAAAATACGGTAGAAGAATCCCATGAACCGGGTGGCAAATCCGGTAAGCGTTAAGATAAAAGTCCCCTTGATGATTGCACGTTTTCGTGTCATGGCGGGCTCCTTTGAGTAATCATATTATTACAACATATTCTAAAAGAGGACTTGACAGAACAAAAAAGCGGTGTTATTCTACATATGGAAAATATCCTAGTATTTTGCTAGGAATTAAGAAGAAGGTGAAAATGTGAAACTTTCCACGAAGGGGAGATATGGCCTTCGGGCGATGATAGATCTTGCCAGATACAGTGAAGAAGAACCGGTTTCTATCAGCAGTATTGCGGCAAGGCAGGATATCTCTGAGAGGTATCTGGAACAATTAGTCGGCCTTATGAAAAAAGCAGGCCTGGTACGCAGCATCCGCGGCGCGACAGGAGGATATGTCCTGGCAAGAAGTGCCTGTGAGATATCTGTAGGAGATGTATTGAGGGCGTTGGAAGGAAGCCTTGAGCCGGTCAAATGTGCGGCGTTTTATTCGGAAGAAGGGTGTACGGCCTCGGATGGATGTGTGACCAAGTATGTGTGGCAGAAGATCAATGAGAGTATTAATGAGACGGTTAACCAGATGATGTTAGATGAACTGGTCCGGGAGAGCAGAACGCTGAACCCGGAAGGCGAACTTGGGAATCCCAGGTGTAACATCTAACCAAAATAACAAAAGGACGGAGGAGAAGAAAAGATATGAAGAATTTCATTTACCTGGATAATGCGGCGACAACAAAGACGGCACCGGAGGTAGTGGAGGCGATGCTTCCCTATTTTACTGAGAATTATGGGAATCCCTCCAGTGTCTACAGTTTTGCATCCGGCAATAAGGAAGCCATCAGCGAGCAGAGAGATATCATTGCAGAAGTGCTTGGAGCCAAAGGCAATGAGATTTATTTTACGGCGGGAGGTTCGGAGTCGGATAACTGGGCACTGAAAGCAACTGCCGAAGCTTATGCGGATAAGGGGAATCATATTATCACAACAAAGATTGAGCATCATGCTATCCTGCACACCGCAGAATACCTGGAGAAAAAGGGGTATGAGATTACTTATCTGGATGTAGATGAAGATGGAAAGGTGAAGATCGAGGAGCTTAAGAAGGCGATCAGGCCAACCACGATACTGATCTCTGTGATGTATGCCAACAATGAGATCGGAACTATCCAGCCAATCAAAGAGATCGGAGAGATCGCCCATGAGAAGGGAATCTTGTTCCATACGGATGCAGTCCAGGCATTCGGTCAGGTTCCGATTAATGTGGACGAATGCCATATTGATATGCTGAGCGCCAGCGGTCATAAGCTGAACGGGCCAAAAGGCATCGGGTTCCTGTATATCCGCAGGGGAGTGAAGATCCGTTCTTTCGTACACGGCGGGGCACAGGAAAGAAAGCGCCGTGCGGGTACGGAGAATGTAACGGGAATCATCGGGCTTGGAGCAGCGGTAAAGCGTGCGGCGGCTACTATGGAAGAGCGGATGAAGAAGGAAAGCGAACTTCGGGATTATCTGATCGGACGAGTGATGGAAGAGATACCATATTGCCGTCTGAACGGGCATAAGACAGACAGGCTTCCGAATAATGCGAACCTTAGTTTTCGTTTCGTAGAAGGTGAATCGCTTCTGATCATGCTGGATGGGAAAGGTATCTGCGCGTCAAGCGGTTCGGCATGTACTTCAGGTTCGCTGGATCCGTCGCATGTACTGCTTGCCATCGGTCTTCCCCATGAGATTGCCCATGGTTCTTTAAGAATGACCCTTAGCGATGAGACGACGAAGGAAGAGATTGACTATGTAGTGGACTGTTTAAAGGAGATTGTTGCTACACTGCGGAATATGTCGCCGCTTTACGAAGATTTTCTTAAGAAAGAGAAAAGTAAATGATTGACAGGCAGTCAGGATGAACGGACAGATCAGAGACAGGAAAGCAGGAGGAAATCAAAGATGTATTCAGAAAAAGTAATGGATCATTTTCAGAATCCAAGAAATGTAGGAGAGATCGAAGACGCCAGCGGAGTTGGTACGGTAGGCAATGCGAAATGCGGGGACATCATGAGAATTTATCTGGATATTGATAAAGACCAGATCATTCGGGATGTGAAGTTTAAGACTTTTGGGTGCGGAGCCGCCGTGGCGACGAGCAGTATGGCGACGGAACTTGTGAAGGGCAAATCCATCTACGATGCGCTTAAGGTTACGAATAAGGCTGTTATGGAGGCTCTGGACGGGCTGCCGCCGGTAAAGGTGCACTGCTCTCTGCTGGCGGAGGAGGCAATCCATGCCGCGCTCTGGGATTATGCCGAGAAGCATGGGATAAAGATCGAGGGCTTAGAGAAGCCAAAGTCTGATATTCATGAGGGCGAGGAAGAAGAGGAAGAGGAGTATTAAGAGGTAATGGAGTGAATATGAATAAAGGAAAGGTTGTAGTCGGGCTGTCCGGAGGAGTGGATTCTTCCGTGGCAGCCTGGCTGTTGAAGGAACAGGGATATGATGTCATGGGGGTTACCATGCAGATCTGGCAGGAAGAGGAGGAGATCTTGAAGGAGGAGCAGGGAGGCTGCTGTAACTTAAGCGCCGTAGAGGACGCGCGGAGAGTAGCCGCCTCTCTTGGGATTCCTTATTATGTCATGAATTTCAGACAGGAATTCAAGAAATCCGTTATTGATTACTTCGTGGGCGAATATCTTCACGGGAGAACCCCCAATCCCTGTATCGCCTGTAACCGGTATGTAAAATGGGAGTCGCTTCTCAGGAGGAGTCTTGCGATCGGAGCGGATTATATTGCAACCGGTCATTATGCCGGAGTCGATCACCTGCCGAACGGAAGATATGCCCTGCGTACATCTAAGACCGGCAGCAAGGACCAGACCTACGCACTCTATAATCTGACTCAGGATCAGCTTGCACATACTCTGATGCCGGTGGGAGAGTACACGAAGGAAGAGATTCGAAAGATAGCGGGTGATATCGGCCTTAAGGTTGCGGATAAGCCGGACAGCCAGGATATCTGTTTTGTGCCGGACGGGGATTATGCCTCTTATATTATGAAATATATAGAGGAAGAGAAGAATAGACGAATCGGGCAGGACGATGCCTGTGCCGGCCAGGGACAGGAGGGTGTATGTGCCGTGGGAGAAATCAGCCCAAGGATAGAGCCGGGCAATTTCGTGCTGTCTGACGGGACAGTGGTTGGCCGGCATAAAGGGATCATACACTATACGGTCGGGCAGAGAAAGGGACTGGGCCTTGCGCTTGGGCATCCGGTATTTGTCCTTGAGATCCGCCCTGAGACCAATGAAGTCGTGGTCGGAAGCCATGAAGAATCTCTGACCTGTGAGGTCAGGGCGAACCGGGTGAATTTTATGTCTGTAGAAGACCTGACAGAAGAGAAGAGAGTCTGGGCGAAGATCCGTTATAATCATAAGGGAGCTTGGTGCCGGGTACGGAAAACGGGAGAAGACGAGATCCTGTGTGTGTTCGAGGAAGCGCAGAGGGCCGTCACACCGGGACAGGCAGTGGTGCTGTATGACGGTGAGCATGTGCTTGGGGGAGGGACGATAACCGGCCTGTAATCTGCCGGTTATGTGTCTGCCTTTACCCAATGAGGATGGTCTTGCCGTCGAAAGCGAAACCATAATGGTGAATATGCTCTTTCGGGATTCCGTTGGCAAGCAGCGCGGTATCGTAGTTCTTTTCTTCAATCTGCGAAAGCGCATTTTGTAATGTCTCTTCTAAAGTACTCTCGGAACCGGGCGCCTTTACCTTGAATTCGAACACATATGCATCGTCTTTCTTGTCATGAGGTTCCATCATCACATCATATCTTCCAAGGCCGCTTTCACGGTTTGATGTCACTGTGTAGTCAAGCTTTGCATCTGCGATCAGTCCTAACACGAAGCCGTGGTAAAAGCGTTCGGGTTCGGTCCGCTTAGAGGGATGTTTTCCGGTATCGAAAAAACTGAATACGGACGAAGCCATCTCATTTATATATTGGTTCATATATTCTACATTATTTGCAAGCAGTGCCTTGATAAAATCATTATAGCGGGCAGAAGATATCTGAAACCAGCCCTGTATCATTTTGCGGAATGATTTTCTGACTTCAAGATTGGTCAGAGATAAACGATATATCATAGTTCCATCATCATCGGCCTCAGATACATGGGTTACTTTCAGATACCCGGAGGCGAGAAGCAGACTGAAGATAGCCTCAAAACTGCCGTCCAGCCGATCAAATACAATCTCCTCATCAATAGATGTTTCAATGCTTTTTCCTTCAATCAGGTCTTCCATAGCTATTTTTACATCAGTAGCGCTTTCCTGAATAAGTTTGCTTATTAAATTGTTAGAACTGGTATTCGCCCAGTAGGTTTCGAATTTTTCCGCGTCCAGATATTTGGTAATCGACCATGGATTGTAGATATCCGTTCTGCTGCCGAAGCAAAAACCATCATACCAGTACCGGACCTTGTCCATGGTATCCGCAAGCCCGTACTGCTCTAAGGATGAGCGGACTTCTTCTTCCGTAAAACCGAATGCGGTACAATACTTTTCAGACGTGGTAGTAATTACTTCCGGATTATTCAGGTCCGAGAAAACCGATTCCTTGCTTACCCGGGTAATGCCGGTCATGACGGCCCGATATAAGTAGTCATTTGTTTTAAAGGTTGAATGAAACATCATGCGGATCAGGGATGTCAATTCCGGCCAATATCCGGATACATAAGCCTCCTGCAAGGGGGTATCATATTCATCCAGAAAAATAAGAACCTTCTTGCCATGGCAGCGTTCCAGGTACATGGACAGTGTATTGAGTGCAGATGCCAGCATGGTGTCCGGGATGTCTTCCTTAGGAGACGGCTGTATGGAGTAATTGTGAAAAGTATCGTAGTTGGCCGCTTCTGTTTCGGTCAGGATACGGCTGTCTTTCAGGTAGGAATGGGCGTTGTAGGCATTGGCGACTGCTTTGATGATACCATCTTTCGCAGTAGGGAAATCATTTGCTTTTACTCCCGCAAAGCTTAATGTAATTACCGGATAGGTTCCCTGCAGTTTACGATATTGGTCATGGTTCCATATGGAGAGACCTTCGAACAGATCGCCCCGATTGCCATATTTTTTAGAAAAGAAGCATTCCAACATGCTCATATTCAGGGTTTTACCAAAGCGACGGGGACGGGTGATAAGGGTGACATCATCATTTGCCTCCCACCATTCTCTGATAAAATCTGTCTTATCAACATAGAAGGACCTTGTGGTTTTTATTTTTTCAAAACTTTGGCTGCCAATCGATATTACGGCTTTCATCTGATCAAATGTTTCCTTTCCTTTTTGTTCATAATACTATGTTTTCTTAAATCCGTCAAATGAATGATCTTTTCATAAAACCGTCATGTTATTGACAGAGAAAGAATGATGGTGGTATGCTCTTAAGTATTGGCAGAACAGAGCAGGGAGGTTGAGATTATGCTGTCAGATTGTCATATGCACACAGAGTTTTCATTGGATTCCGATGCGAATCCCAGGGACATGATAGAGAGCGCCATTGCAAAGGGACTGGATGCGGTCTGTTTTACGGATCACGAGGATAAGGATTATATCAGTGAAGGGAATCCATGGACCTTCGATGTGAACCAGTATTTTGAGCGGATGAGGGAACTGCAGGATGAATACTGCGCCAGGATCCCTGTGAGGATCGGCGTGGAGATCGGCCTGCAGCCGCATCTGGGGTCGTATTACCGGGAATATGTCGGGCAGAATCCTTTTGATTTTGTGATCGGCTCCGTTCATCTGATCGGTTTAAGGGACCCGTATTATAAAGAGTTTTTTGAAGGCCGCAGTGATGCAAAGGCCTATGAAGAGACCTTTGTGGAAACATATGAGAATATCCGGAAGGTGGAGGATTTTGATGTGCTGGGGCACTTGGATTATGTGACCCGCTATGGAAGACATAAGGAAGAGGAATATTCATATAGTAGATTTGCGGATATCATCGATCAGATCCTGCGGTATCTGATCGAGCACGGGAAAGGGATCGAACTGAATACTGCAGGGCTGAAATACGGCCTTCCTTATGCACATCCGCATAAGGATGTGTTGAAGCGTTACCGTGAGCTTGGCGGAGAGATCATTACGATCGGGGCAGACGCCCACAAGCCGGAGCATGTTGCCTATGATTTTCAGAAGGTGCCGGAGATCTTGCGGGACTGTGGATTCCGGTATTATACAGAGTTTGCAGGGCGCAGGGCCAAGTTTAAGAAGCTGCCTTAAGGGACAAAAAAGGCACGGTGTCCGTGTTATGGGCAGATTATCATTGTTACCAGATTGGAAACAGGAAAAACCGGGGTGATGCTTTCTATATCGCATCCCAAATGCTATACTGTGGTTAACAAATTTGAAGAAGGGAGACGATGAGATGGCTTTGGGTGAGAATATACGAAAACTGCGGGAAGAGGCGCAGCTTACTCAGCAGCAGCTGGCGGACCGGTTATATGTTTCCAGACAGACGATATCACGCTGGGAGAGCGGGACGAGATGCCCGGACCTGATCACGGCGAAGAAGCTTGCAATGGAGCTTCAGATATCCTTAGATGAGCTTATCTCAGATGAAGAGATAAAGAACATGGAGGACGCAAAAAGTCAGTATTTCTGGCGGGGGCAGCAGTGGAAGGAAAGACAGAGACTGAAGGAATATAAAGATAGATTATACAGAGTGTTGGAAGCAATCAGCACAGTATATCTTGTAATTATGGTTTTAACATATGAGTTAAGTATGAAACTTCCTGTCTGGTGTACTATAATCGGAGTTATCATCGTTGGAACCATATGGGTATTGATTTGGACGGTGGATAAGAAAATGAAGAAAGCAGAGGGCTGCATTTAGCCACTTCTATAGCATTTGTGAAGCTGCTGCCTTCTGTAAAAATATCCATATCAGGAACACATACTAAAAAAGGATATTCTGATTCATCATTTGTATTTACGATAAAAGTTGGATAAGCTTTGAGTATTTCAGACTATAAATGAGCAAATCTGAAAATTGCACAAAGTTATCCTACCAATGCAAAGACATCGTTCAATGGAATGTTCTGC
>ERZ808044.752-NODE-752-length-27353-cov-6.822811_pt1 | contig 27353 bp, 18 predicted proteins | sample MGYA00380195_ERZ808044 | MGnify/ENA primary metagenome ERZ808044 (study PRJEB31490, sample SAMN06133423) | mouse gut metagenome | isolation source: Z7_2 | host: mice | place: China: Chengdu | collected 2015-05 ...
AGTGCATCGAGGGCCTGGCGGAACCGTACCGCACGGTGTCGGTATTGTATTTCATGCAGGAATGGCCCGTGGAGGCCATTGCACGGCAGCTGGGCCGCATGCCCAAGACCGTGCACACCCAGCTTTACCGCGCCAAAAAAATGCTGCGGCGGGAGCTGGCGGCGGTGGGCTGAGCGCATACGGGCGCAGAAGGTTCTTTCTCTCTGTCCGGGTTTTGTGCTATATTAAATAAATAGTATCGATATACGAAGCACGATGCCGCCCAGCCGCCCGCCGGGCGCGCGGCATACCGCATCGCAGCCGGACAAAAGGAGAAACGCATGGAAACGCATATTCTTGTTGTGGAGGACGACGCCGAGATCCGCGAGGGCGTCGCCATTTACCTGAAAAATCAGGGCTATACCGTACACGGTGCGGCCAACGGCGCCCAGGGGCTGGAGCTTGCCCGGCAGCTGCCCATCCATCTGGCCGTTGTGGATGTGATGATGCCCGTGATGGACGGCATCACCATGGTGATGAAGCTGCGGGACGAGGGCTGCGAGTTCCCCGTCATCATGCTGTCGGCCAAATCCGAGGACATTGATAAGATCACCGGGCTGAACATCGGCGCGGACGATTACGTCACCAAGCCTTTCGTGCCCATGGAACTTCTGGCCCGGGTGCACTCCCACCTGCGCCGGTACGAAAAATTTCTGCGGGCGACGGGCGCAGCCGCTGCGCCCGCCCTGCGCACCTATGTCATCGGCGGGCTGGAGCTGTGCGAGGACACCGCGGAGCTGACCGTGGACGGCACGCCCGTAAAGCTGACGCCGCTGGAGTTCAAAATTCTGGCGCTGCTGATGAAAAACCCTGGGCGCGTGTTCTCCGCCGAGGAGATATACGAGCGCGTTTGGAACGAACGCGCCGTCAGCACGGATACCATCATGGTGCACATCCGCAACATCCGTGAAAAGATAGAATACAATCCCAGGGAACCGAAATATTTGAAAGTGGTGTGGGGCATTGGGTACAAAATGGAAAAATATAGTTAATAAGATTTACATTTTCTTTAAGAAGAACCAGATTCCTGTATCGGGATTGGTTTTAACGGCTTTTGGAGTGTTTGTTTTGGGTGTGATGATTGCTTATCGCCGTTCATATTCCACTGAGACAGTCCTGATGGTTGGGCTGTTGGGAAACGGTTGTCTGGGCTATGGGCTTAAGCTTCTTCTGAAACGGTACCTGGAGAAGCAGTATCAAGATTGGTGCAGTGAGACAGGGCATGATTATGAGGAATGGAAGCAGAGCGAGTCTTTTTCTTTTAAGCGCCTCAATAGAGTTGGAATGGTCTGTGTTCTGGCGGCAGTCTGGTATCTGTACGACCTTGTCTGCGGCGACGGTACCTGGGGCGGGCTGAGCAGAGGATGGTATCATAATTTTTCGACTGGATATGTGATGCTCATGACGGTCTTGCTTCAGTTTATGCTGGCTTCGCGGGCGGTAGGAAGATTCTGGCGCGGGGAAATGGACGGTGTGATGGCGCGGATGGATGGGCGTTTACAGGCGCGGCTTGAGGAAGCGTTGGAAATCGAAAGGAAAAGTCTTGAGAAGGTTTCAAGAAGCGACCAGCTTCGGGTGGACTTGATTACCAATGTGTCCCATGATTTAAAGACGCCCCTTACTTCCATTGTCGGTTATGTTGAGCTGATTAAGAAGGAGGAATTAAGCGACGTTGTGCGGGATTATATTGATGTGATTTCGGCGCGGACGGAGAAGCTGAAGGAGATGATTAACAGCCTGTTTTCACTGGCAAAGGCCAGCAGCGGCAATGTTGAGCTGCATAAAGAAAATTTTGAGGTAAACCGGCTGATTGAGCAGATTTTCGCGGACATGGACGACAGGGTTAAGGAGAGTGGCCTTAAGTTTGTGGTTAAGCTTACGGATGAGGATACGAAGATTTATTCGGACAATACGTATTTTTACCGTATCTGCCAGAATTTGATTGAGAATGTGCTGAAATATTCTGCGAAAGGAACCCGCGCGTTTGTGAGGACGTATTTGAAAGGCGTGCCGGAGGGTGAGGATATGCGTCATATCTGCATAGAGATTACCAACACAGCGGGGTATTTTATGGATTTTACAAAGGATGATATTGTGGAACGGTTTGCGCGGGGGGACAAGGAGAGAACCAGCGAGGGAAACGGACTTGGGCTAGCGATTGTGAGTACCTATGCGAAGGCGTTAGGCGGAGAGTTTGATATCAGGATAGACTGTGACCAATTTAAGGCTTGTCTGGAATTTGAGCTGTGAAATTTTGGGTAGTCTTGGAAATAAAAATGGGGACTGTTGCAGCAGTCCCTAAATTTTAAATAAATATTACTCCATAGCCTGATTATTTCTTCTTAACCGGTATCCATATCTCCGCATAATAATTTTCATCCTGCACGCCCTTAGGATATTTGTCCGGCTGTTCGTACATCTCCACACAATACCCTGCCGCGAATTCGTACTCCTTCAAAGCAGGAAGCCATTCCGAAAAAATCTTGACATTCACATCCTGCATTGAATCCGGCATCGGGCCTTTACACGGGAATACCGCCCATGTAAACGCCGGAATCGTCCTTGTCACAAATCCCTGGGGAATATCTTTTGCCGGATGATAGACGTCTGCGATGAGATACTCGAAGGTCTCATGTCCCATCTGGGGGTCGATATTGATTCCAAACATTCCGCCTACATGCTGTCCGTTTCCGGATGTATAATGTTCATTCCAGAACGCCGGAATCTCCTGTTTGGCGTTTTCATATTTAAATTCTTTTGCTGATGCGAGAACGGTAAAGCTCTCTTTTCTTGTAATCCTGTAATCCATGAGATAACCACCTTTCAATGATATTGTCAGTTTCAGAGGCGCGAAGTTTTTCACCATTGCGTTTCCCCTTCGGACAGCCGAAGGAGAGCAGCCGTGGAAGCGTACAAATGCCCTGGTGAAGCTGTCGGGGGAGTCATAGCCGTATTTCATAGCTAATTCCATGACTGATATATCACCGGATACCAGTTCACCGCCTGCCAGGGAAAGTCTGCGGTTACGAATATATTCCATGAGTGGATATCCGCATAACATACTGAAGCCTTTATGAAAATAAAAGGGAGAAACCAAGACGTGCCCTGCCACGTCGTCTACCGTGAGTTCTCTTGTAATATGTTTTTCAATATAGTCCAATGCCTGCGTGATAATTGTCATCCAGTCCACAGCTTTTTCCTCCGATTGTCGTAATAATTCCTGTTTGTTTGAGCGCTCGTCCTTAGTATAACATTCCTGGAATCTTTTTTCCCGTCTTTTCTTGTTCTCTTTTGTCTGGAATTTTTTTGTCCCAGAAAAATTATGAAATGTCCCATCTTATAGAATCAATATTTTTAAAATGTTATAGTCAATCTAACTATGTACGGGAGGTATCGACAACATGAAAAACAACATGAGAAAATGGCTTTTATCCTTGGCGGTCTGCGCCGCGCTGTGCGGTATGGCAGGCTGCGGCAATACCGCAGATACGCCAAAGGATACAGGCGGGCAGGAAAAAGCCACGGCGCAGGAAAGCGAAAATGAAAAGCCGCAGGCTTCGGAGACGGAAACCGAGGAAGAATTTGAGATTTCGGATTTGAAGGGAGTACCGTCAGATTACTCCAAGGAGGAGAACTGGATGAGGATACCGGAGGTTACCCATGAGGTAGATACCTTTTATCTCTATCCAACCTGCTATATGGACGAGGCAGAGGATGCGAAGCCAATCTGTGACATTGACAACGAAGCTGTCAGGGCGCGCGCCCAAGATATCTATGAAAACCAGGCGACGGTTTTTGAGGAATCAACCAACGTATTCGCGCCGTATTACAGGCAGAGCAATATTTTCGCGGTGGTAGGCTTAAGCCATGAGGAGTTGGAGGAATATCAGTTGAATGAGCAGCGTACAGATGTGTATGCGGCTCTTGATTATTATTTTGAAAACTATAATGAAGGCAGGCCCTTCATGATGGCAGGACATTCCCAGGGCTCTATCATGACGAAGATTGTTCTTGGAGAGTATATGCAGGCCCATCCGGAATACTACGAGCGCATGGTTGCGGCATATCCAATTGGATTTTCCATTACCGAAGACTGGATTACTCGGCATCCTTATCTGAAATTTGCCGAGAGAGCCGATGATACGGGCGTGATTGTATCCTGGAATACCGAGGGGAAGGGAAACCAGGGCCAGCATAATCTGGTGGTAGAGCCGGAGGCGTTAAGCATCAACCCCATAAACTGGAAACGAGACGATACCTATGCTGGTTTTGAAGAAAATTTAGGCAGCAGGATCATGAATGAGGAGACGGGCGAGTATGAGATTGTGAAAGGGGTTGCGGACGCACAGGTGGACACTGAAAGGGGCGTGGTCGTCTGTACAGCCGAGAATGCGGACTATGCACCGGCAGAATTGTTTGGGCCGGAGAGCCTGCACGGCCATGACTATGATTATTATTATGAGAATCTGCGTGAGAACGTTAAGACAAGGGTGAACGCCTATATGGGGAAGAAATAGAAGGAGGAATCAGTGATATGAATTTTTTAGACGAATTTCAAAGTATGGTGCGCCGGTATCCGGACAAGACGGCAATCGTTGACAGAGGCGGGAGAAGAACCACCACGTATCGGGAGTTGGATACCTTAAGCCGCAGGATTGCGGCGAAGCTTATGCGGTCAGGGAAGATATCCGGACAGACGGTGCTGGTGTGCATGGACAGGAGAATGGAGTATGTGGCGGCAGAGATTGGGGTTCTGATGGCAGGGGCGGCTTTCGTGCCTGTGCTGCCGGAATACCCCAAAGAGAGGCTTGACTATATAAAGGAGGACTGCCAGGCGGCTGCGCGGATTGACGTAAACTGGATTGGGGATGTGGAACAGTATGAGCCGGCTTCCCCTATGAGGGCGGCGGATGCAGACAGGGCGATGCTTATCTATACCTCCGGCTCTACCGGAAGGCCCAAGGGAATCGTCCACAGTATGGCGAGCCTCACCCAGGGAATCATGAGAATCAGGAGTATTTTGTATCTGGAGGATAAGGATGTGGTGGCTGCAATGGCGCCCATGTCCTTTGTGGTTCTGGTTATGGAGTATTTCAGCGTCTTAAGCTGCGGTGCATGCACCCATATCGTACCGGAGGAGATTCGCAAAGATGTGAGAATGATTGAGGATTATTTTGTGGAGCATGAGATTACCTGTGCCTTTATCAGTCCTCAGATCATGAAATTTTTTAAGAATAAAGGAGAGGCGCTTAAGAGGGTTGTCACAGGAAGCGAACGGGTTTCCAGGCTTTCAGGGGATGGATTTGAGCTGTATAACGTCTATGGGTGCAGTGAGACGGCGATGGCGGCGTCCTACTATAAGATTGACGAACCTATGGATAATACGCCGATTGGAAAGCCTGCCCAGGGCCTGACTTTTTTCTTGCTGGATGAAAACGGACAGGGGGTGGCAGACGGAGAAGACGGCGAGCTCTGCATCAAGGGTATCCTTGGGGATGCCTACTTAAATCTTGAAGAACAGAGCGCGCGGACGTTCCAGAAGCAAGAAGACGGGGAGGTTCTTGTACATACAGGAGACATTGTAAGAAGGCTTAAGGACGGGAACTATCTGTATGTCAACCGCAGGGACTGGATGGTGAAGATTAACGGACAGCGAGTGGAGACGGGAGAGATTGAGATTAAGATGTCTTCCATGGCGGGTGTGGAAAATGCGGTTGTGAAGGCATTTTCTGACGAGAACGGGCAGAATTATCTCTGCGGCTACTATGTGGCAAAACCAGAGATAATGTCAGAACAGCTTCGCACCTTTTTAAAAGACGCATTGCCTGATTATATGATTCCGCGCTTCTTAAAAAGGCTTGACGCGCTTCCGAAGAATGCTAACGGCAAACTGGACCGTTCAGCGCTGCTGCCGCCGGGGCCTGAGGAGTACAAGGCCGAGTATCAGGAGCCGAAGAATGATGTAGAGCGTCGGATTTGCAGCGGCTTTGAGGAGGTTCTCCATTGCGGCAGAACAGGCAGGGAGGATGATTTCTTCCGTCTGGGCGGAGATTCCATCAACGTACTGCAATTACTGGAATATCTTTCAGACCTTCCTATGACGCCTGAGATGGTCTTAAGGGGCAGGACGCCTGAGATGATTGCAGAGCTTCTGGATGCGGATGAGGCAGGGGAAATCGGGAAAGCCTCGGAAAAGAGAGACGTTTATCCTCTGACTGATTCACAGATGGGCGTTTATCTGGAGTGCGCAAACGACCCAGAGGCTGTCATGTACAATATCCCCATGTGCTGCGAACTGCCAGGGCAGCTAGACCTTAACCGGTTCAAAGAGGCGGTAAAAAAGGCCGTGGCGCGGCACGCTTCCTTTGGCGTAAACATTGCGCTTGAGCATGGGACGCCTGTGATGTGCCTGCATCCTGAATTCCAGAGGGCAGACCTTAAGGAATGGGAGGTAGAGGACATAGAAGCAGTAAAGAAAACCTTTGTCCGCCCGTTTTGTATGGAGGGAGAGCCTCTTTACCGCATGGCTCTCTATCGGTGCAAGGGACGCTGCTACTTTTTGTTCGACGTCCATCACCTGATTTTTGACGGTACGTCGGTGAAGGTATTTCTGGATGAAATCTCCCAAATCTATCAGGGAGAAGAACCAAAGCCGGAGGAGATTTCCCTGACGGATTTGGCGGTTTATGAGGAAACGATTAAGGATACGCCAAAGTATCAGTCGGCGCGGGAGTATTTCCGAGGAAGGTTTGAGGGCGTTGACATAGAGGAAATGCTGATTAAGGATTTTAGGCGGAAGGTAATCACCCCGCGAAGCAAAGCGGTTAAGCAGGCATGCGGCGAGGAGGTTTCCTGTATGGCCGTCGAGCAGTTTGTAAGGCAGAAGGGAATCTCCGAAAACACACTGTTTCTCGGTGCGTTTTCCTATGCCCTGGCTAAGTTAAGCGGGCTTAACAAGAGCTTCTTCTGTACCGTAAACAACGGAAGGCATACAACGAAGCTAGCTCAGTCTACGGGAATGTTTGTGCGTACCCTTCCGGTGAGCCACTCCTTCGAGGAACGGATGGCGGTAGACGAATACCTTAAGGGCTTCCAGGAGGATTTCTATGAGCTGATGGGGCATGACTGCATTTCCTTCGCAGAGCTGGCAAGGGATTACGGTATCGCCTCTGATATACTGTTCGTCTATCAGGGGGAAATGTTAAACGGTTTGACCTTTGGGGGAGAGAAGTATCCGGCCAGGCCAATTCCTGCGAAGGACGTGCAGGCGAATATTTCGGTTATGGTTATGAAGAATCGGGAGGGCTATGAGCTTTCACTGGAATACCGCACGGATTTGTACCGTGAGGAGACGGCCAAGGGACTCCTTCGGATGATGCAGCAGACCCTTCAAGGGATGCTCTCCTGCGTGACGTTAAAAGAGATTGCTCTGGCGTCTGAGCTTGATTTGCAGGTTTTAGATGAGTTTAACGATACGGAGGCGCCCTATGACAGAAGCAAAACCGTGGTTGATTTATTCAGAGAGCAGGCCAGGAAAACGCCGGAGAGAACGGCTGTGGTCTACTGCGACAGAAGGTACACTTATGCCGGAGTGGATGAGATTACGGACCGTCTCGCCACTTATGTGGCAGAGCTTGGGATTGGCAGTGAGCAGGCAGTATCCGTACTGATTCCAAGGTGCGAGTTTATGGCCATCGCCTCCCTTGGTGTTTCCAAGGCGGGCGCGGCGTATCAGCCTTTAGATCCCTCCTATCCTAAGGAACGTCTGGAATTCATGATGAAGGATGCGGACGCAAAGCTTCTGATTGCAGATAAAGAGCTTCTTCCATTGGTGCCAAACTTTCAGGGAAAGGTTCTCCTGACAGAAGATATTTTCAGTCTGCCGAAAGTAAAACAGCTTCCGAAGCCGCCGAAGCCGGAGGATTTATTTATCCTTTTATACACTTCAGGCTCTACGGGCGTGCCCAAAGGCTGTATGTTAGAGCATGGAAATATCGCCGCGTTCTGTCACTGGTACGGTGAGTATTACGGGCTTACAAAGGAGTGTAAGGTGGCCGCGTATGCGAGCTACGGCTTTGACGCGAATATGATGGATATGTATCCGGCGCTGACTGTGGGGGCGGAGGTTCACATCATTGAGGAGAATATCCGTCTGGATTTGAACGGCCTGAATCAGTATTTTGAAAAACAGGGAGTTACCCATGCGTTTATGACGACCCAGATTGGGCGGGCGTTTGCCACCAGCATGAAGAATGGCAGCCTTAAGTGTCTTGCTATGGGCGGCGAGACTCTTGCGCCGTTTGAGCCGAAGGAGGAGACGAGGTACTTTAATATTTACGGGCCTACCGAGTGTACGGTTAATATGACGGCTTACCCGCTTGAGAGATACGAGGACGAGTTCCCCATTGGAAAGGCAATCTCCAATATTAAGCTCTATGTATTGGACAGCCAGGGAAGACGTGTGCCTGTGGGCGTGCCGGGCGAGCTTTGCATCGCGGGATATCAGGTGAGCCGAGGGTATCTGAACAGGCCGGATAAGACAAAAGAGGTATATTCACCCAATGCCTTCTGCTCGCTTAAGGGTTACGACAGGCTCTACCATACCGGAGATATCGTGCGGTTTATGCCGGACGGGAACGTCCAGTTTATCGGCAGGCGGGACGGCCAGGTAAAGGTAAGAGGCTTCCGTATCGAGCTTTCTGAGGTAGAAGAAGTCATCCGCAGATTCCCAGGGATTACGGATGCCACTGTGGCGGCGTTTAACGAGCCGGCAGGCGGAAAATATATTGCCGCTTATGTGGTGTCAGAAGGAGAAGTGGATGTGGACGCCCTGAATGCATTTATCGAGGAGAGCAAGCCGCCTTATATGGTTCCTGCCGTGACCATGCAGATTGACAAGATTCCGCTGAATCAGAACCAGAAGGTGAATAAGCGCGCCCTTCCTGTACCTGAGCGCAGGCAGGAGGAATTGGCGCCGCCAAAGAATGAGACGCAGCAGAAGATTTTCGACTGCGTGGCAGAGGTAATCGGCCATAAGGAATTTGGCGTAACCACGGATATCTATCGGGCAGGGCTTACCTCCATTGGGGCCGTGAAGCTGAATGTCCTGCTTTCCGAGGCATTTGACGGCGCGGTCATCCGCAACAAGGATTTAAAGGAGAACGATACGGTAGAGAAGTTAGAGCAGTTCCTTGCGCAAAGCCAGGGGGAGGAGGTCTTCGCGAAACAGGAGGCATATCCTCTGACCCAGACCCAGAACGGCATTTTCGTGGAGTGCGCCGCCAATCCAGGCAGTACCATTTACAACATCCCATTCCTGTTCCGTCTTGGGGAAGATGTAGACCTTGGACGGCTTAAGAAGGCTTTGGAGGACACGGTGGAGGCTCATCCATATATTAAGACCACTCTGTATATGGATGACAACGGCGATATCTGGCAGAAGCGAAATGACGGGCTGCCCTTTGAGGCAGAAATATGCCAGTCTATGTGTAAGGAGGATTTGGTTAAGCCCTATCAGCTTATTGGAGACCGTTTATTTAGAATTTGTCTTTTCGATACGCCGGAGGGGAAATACTTGTTCCTGGAATTCCACCACATTATCAGCGACGGGGAATCCTGCGGTATCTTCCTTCGGGATATGAATCGCGCATATGAAGGCGGCGGGCTTACGAAGGAGAGCTTCACCGGCTTTGAGGCGGCGCTTGTAGAGCAGAAGGCGTTAAAAGGCGAGGAGTATGCCCTTGCGAAGCATTATTATGACTCCGTATTTGAAGGCTGTGATACGGATTTCCTTCCGGCCAGGGATCACAGGGAGGCTTCCCAAGGCTTGGGGGTATATAAGAAGACGGCTGCGTTAGAGACGGAGGCTTTAAAGAAATTCTGCGAAGAACAGAGGATTACCATGAATACCCTGTTTACGGCGGCATTTGGGTTTGTAGTCGGACGTTATGTCTATAAAGACGAGGCAGTATTTACCACCATTTATAATGGAAGAAATGATTCCCGTCTGGCGTCTGTGATGAATATGCTGGTAAAGACCCTGCCTGTGTACTGTAACCTTGATGGGGAGAAGACGGTAGGAGATTATCTGAGGGAAACCGGCGAGCAGTTGATGAACAGCATGAATTCCGATATCTACTCCTTTGCGGAAATCAGCAGGGCTTACAATATCAAGGCTGACCTTATGTTCGCGTTCCAGGGGGACAATTTCCAGTTTGACGAAATCGCCGGAGAGAAGGCGGTTTTACAAGAGCTTTCCTTAGATACGGCCAAAGCGCCGCTGTCTGTTGACGTGCTGGTGGAAAACGGGGGAATTGTGTACCAGGCAGAGTATAGAAGCGACATGTACGAGGAACGGACGGTGGCAGGGCTAATGGAGAGTCTGTCGGCTGTGGTTTTGGAATTCCAGACAAAGAGGCAGTTGAAGGAGGTCTCCATGGTAAGCGAAAAGGCCCGCCGTGAGCTTGACAGCTACAACGAGACGGATTATGAGGTAGAGCAGACTACGGCAAACGTCCTCTTTGAACGGCAGGCGGCCCTGTATCCTGACAAGACGGCTGTGATTGCCTGCGGTACGTCCCTGACCTTCAGGCAGTTGAACGAGAACGCCAACAAGATTGCCAATTACCTGATTGACATGGGCTTAAAAATTGAACAGATGGTGGGCGTCATGCTGCCTCGGACGGTGGAGGTCTACGCAGCAAGGCAGGGAATTATGAAGGCGGGAGGCGCATTTCTCCCCATAGACCCAGAATATCCGGACGAGAGAATCAGCTATATCCTGGAGGATTCTAAGGCGGAGTTCTTATTGCTGCCTGAGAGCCTGGCGAAAGAGCGCAAAATGCTTCTGGATAAATTGTCGGTCAAGGCGATTTTTATCGACCAGCTTCTTTCTCAGGAGGGAAAGACAGAGAATCCCCATGTGGCCCTTCGGCCTGACAATCTGTGCTACTGCATCTATACCTCAGGCTCTACGGGAAAACCGAAGGGGGTAATGATTGAGCACCGGAATCTGGTCAACTATGTGGACGACAACCGTTACAACGTGGAGGCGCAGGCGTATGTCTATAATGCCACGGTGTCCCTGGCATTTGCGGCTATTACCTTCGACGTATCCGTTTTGGAGGAATGTATCCCTCTTTATCACGGGATTACGGTCTGCATGGCAAATGAGGAGGAAATCCATAATCCTCTGGCTCTTTCCAGTCTGATTTTGAAAAACGGGGTGGATATGCTGACCTGTACGCCGTCCTTCCTGATTAATATTATCGACATGCCGGAGATGAAGAAATCCCTGTCCCAGATTAAGGTGTTTAACGTGGGCGCAGAGGCATTTCCGGAGGCTCTTTACGACAAGATTAAGGCTTTGGGAACCGAGGCTATTGTGTTCAACGGATACGGGCCGACGGAGACCACCATTGGCTGTGCCTTTGACCAGATGACAGGGGAGAAGGTTACCATCGGAAAGCCTATGGCGAATATTAAGATGGTGATGATTGACCGTTATAGGAACCTTCTGCCTGCCGGAGTGCCGGGCGAGCTTCTGATTATCGGAAACGGCGTCGGCAGAGGCTATGTTGGAAAGCCGGAGATGACGGCGGACAAATTTATTCAGTTTGAGGGCAGGAGGGCATACCGAAGCGGCGATTTGGCGAAATGGAACCACCATGGAAAGATTGAGTTCATGGGGCGCATGGATAACCAGGTGAAGCTACGGGGACTGCGTGTGGAGTTAGATGAAATTGAGAATGTTATGAACCAGTATCCTACGGTAAAATCCAGTGTGGTGCTGGTAAAGGAGAAGGATTCCATTCAGTTCCTGTGCGGATATTTTGTGGCGGAGAGCCAGATTGACAGGCAGAAGCTGACCTGCTTCATGCAGAAATATTTAACGCCGTACATGGTGCCGAGCGTCCTGATGCAGCTTCCGGAGCTGCCCCTTACCAACAATGGCAAGGTAAATAAGCGCGCCCTTCCTGAGCCGGAGTATACTGCGGAGAATCAGAATTATGTGAAGCCGCGTACCGAGTTACAGCGTAAGCTGTGCGAAATCTTTGAGATGGCTCTGGGCGCTGAGCAAATCGGAATTGAGGATGATTTCTTTGAAAATGGCGGTACGTCCCTGTCAGCGTCCAAGGTGGCTATGAAATGTATGAGCGCAGGGCTTCCGGTATCCTATGCAGATTTGTTTGACTATAAGACGCCTCTTAGCCTGGAACGCCATATTCAGGAATTAAATCAGGCAGAGGGCGGCCAGGACGAGACAGAGGGCGGCCAGGATAAGGAAGGCTCTTTGGAGAAGATTTTAGGCAGGAACAGCGTGGAATATGTGGATGAGATTCATCCGTCTAAGACTGGCAGCATCCTGCTGACAGGGGCAAACGGCTTCCTTGGGGCGCATATCCTGAAGCACTTGATTGACAATGGAGACCAGGTAATCTACTGTCTGCTTCGGAAGGGAAAAGCGTTATCCTTAGAAACACGGCTTAAGAGTATGCTGGTGTACTATTTCAATAATCCTTATGAGGAATTATTCGGCAGCCGGATTCGTCTGATTGAGGGAGATATTACGGACAGCGCTAAAGTTGACGGGCTTAAGGTCTATGATTTCGAGCAGATTATTAACTGTGCGGCGTGTGTGAAGCATTTCTCCGCGGATGATACGCTTGAGAAGGTGAATTACCAGGGAGTGCTGAATCTGATTCATCTGTGTAAAGAAACGGGACGGGAGTTAATCCAGATTTCCACCGTGAGCATTGCAGGCGAGAATGTGGCCGGAAAATTCCCGGTAGAGAAACGCCTCCATGAGAATGAATTGTACTTCGGCCAAAGCCTGACGAACAAATATATTGACACGAAGTTCAGGGCAGAGAAGGCGCTGCTTGAGGCGGTTTCAGAAGGGATGAAGGGCAAGGTAATACGTGTAGGGAATTTAATGAGCCGTGTAAGCGACGGAGAGTTCCAGATTAATTCTGTGACGAATGGATTTATGCGCACCCTGCGGGGGTATGTGGCTCTTGGAAAGTTTCCGGTATCTATGCTGGATATGCCTGCGGAATTCTCACCCATTGACTCAACGGCAGAGGCGATTGTAAGGCTGGCTTCGGCGGAGGGTGATTTCAGCGTGTTCCATGCTTACAGCAGTTATTTAATCCAGATGGCGGACGTAATCGAGCAGATGAACCAGTCAGGGATTAAGGTTGACATTGTGAGTGATGAAAAGTTCCAGAAGGCGCTTGAGGCTGCCCTTGAAAATGAGGAGAAGAATGAACTGATTTCGGGGCTGATTGCATATTCCTCCAGTGACAAGGATAACAGCTCGATTTATATTGACGCGGATAATGGATTTACCACAAAGGCGCTTTACCGGCTTGGGTTCAAGTGGCCGATGCCGGATGGGGATTATCTTAAGAATGCGCTGACCGCGCTTGAGACGTTGGGATTTTTTGACGGCAGGATCTAGGGGTGAATATGGAGAGAAATGCGTTTTTGATTAATAAGAAAATTCATCAGTATATTTTGCCGAGTGTGTTGATGACGGTTGCCATGCAGCTTGGGAATGTGGTGGATGGGATGATTGTGGGGAATATCCTTGGGGCGGATGCTATGGCGGCGATTGAGCTTTCGATGCCTGTGCTGCTCGTCCTTCAGATGCCGGCTATGATGCTGGCGATGGGAGGGGCGGCGGAGGCTGCCGTGTTGTTGGGAAAGCGAAGCACCCAGGAGGCGGATGGGGTCTTTAGTGCGGCTTTGGCAGCAGGGCTTCTATTGTCTGTGATTTTTGCCCTTTTTACTCCGTTTCTGCCTGGGGTGCTTGCTATGGCGCTTTCTGGGAACGGGGCGTTGGCGGCGTTGGTTGAGCCTTATATTGCTGTGAATTTCGGCGGGATTCCCATTCTGACGCTTGCGATTATTTTTTGCTATTTTATGAATGCAGACAATCATCCGCAGCTTGGCAGCGCCCTTTTTATCATTGCGAATGTGGTGAATCTTGCCCTGGATTTGGTTTTTCTGAAGGGGTTAAAGATAGGGATGGCGGGAAGCGCCCTTGCTACCATAATCGGGTATCTGACAGGCATGGTGACGGTCCTGGTTTATTTCCGGTCAAAGCATCGGATGCTGCATCTAAGGAGGCCTGATGGGGAGGCGCTTTCTTACGCCTGCCTGGCGGCAAAGGCGGGGATTCCAAGCGCGGCGTTTACCCTGATGTCAGCCTTAAAGTCAGTTATTATCAATTCTGCCATTGTTAGGCTTTTGGGAAATGACCCTATGGCGGTTTACTCGGTGTGCGCCAACGCTGTGCTGATTGCAGAGCTGTGTGTGGGCGGCATCATAGGGCTGGTTCAGAATATTGCGGGAATTCTTTATGGGGAACGGGATTATTACGGGATACGTGCGCTGTGTAAGAAGGTGCTTACATACAGCTACATTGCCATTTTAGCGCTTTTGCTTCTATTCCTTATGATTCCCCAGTTTATTGCAGGGCTTTTTGGAATTACAGAGGGGGAGATGCTTGGCATGTGCAATATGGCGCTGCGCATATTTGCTTTAAGTTTTCCGTTCTATGTGTACAACAAGTTCCTGATGTCCTACTATCAGACCATCTTACAGCCTGGACTTTCTACGGTAATTACGGTGCTTCAGGGATTTCTGGTCATCGTGCCCCTGACCCTTGGGGGAATCCTAATGTGGGGGCTTACAGGCGTGTGCGTGATGGCGGTGGCAAGCGAAGCGGTTACCATCCTGTTAAGCTCTCTGTACCGAAGCGTGGGGCAGCGCAGGGGAAGGTTTGCGGCAGGAGTCTATATGCTGCCTAAGGTGTCAAAAGTCAAGACATTAGACTGCTCAATCCGTAACGACTTGAGTGAGGTGATTGCCTTTCGGGAGAAGCTGTTTACCTTCTGCGAGGAAAACGGTATCACCGAGAGGGACGGGAAAATCCTTGGACTTGCCTTGGAGGAGATTGCGGCTAACATTGTGCAGTACGGCTACCGGCCTGACCAGAAAAATTATATGGATATTAGTTTTACCATTCAGGATGATAAGTATATTTTGCGAATCCGTGACGACGGGATTCCCTTTAATCCTCTGGAGTATCAGCCAGGTACGAAAGAGCAGGAGGAGAAGGTGACGGTGGGAGGAATCGGCCTGCTTCGCAAGATTATGTCTGACTTTCAGTATATGCGGGTTTTGAATATGAACAATACGGTGGCAGAATTGAATATTGTCCCTAAATAAGTACATATTATCCCAGGTGTGACAATTCAGGAGATGGAATTGTTATAATTGCAGAAAGTGTCTGAAAAGAATGGGGTAAGGAGGAATATATAAGTGAAGCATTGCGACAACCAAAGGCCGTGTCCCTGTACCTACGACTGTCCAAGACATGGCAAATGCTGCGAATGTGTGGCGCATCACCGTGACCATAACGAGGGAGTTCCCGGCTGCTTCTTTTCCAAAGAGGCTGAGGCGACTTATGACAGAAGTATCGAAGCGCTGTGCCGTGACCACGGTATTATATAATACATAAGACAGGAGGCATTATCATGCAAAAACCTAATTTTACGGGATTATCCCATGTTTGTATCTTTGTAGACGATGTTTTGGAGGCATTCAAGTATTATGAGAGAATCCTTGGGGCAGTTCCTAATCAGCACATTCCTCACTGGAAGAATAAAGGCTTCTTCCAGGCAGGCGGATTTGTCAAAGAGGCTGAGGAGGCCGAAGTATCCATCGGCTTCATGGATGTGCCCGGAACGAAATTCACCATTGAATTAATGTGCTACCACAATCCAAAGGGACGTCAGGAGCCGGTGATTTTCAAGGCAAACGACATCAGCGGTGCAAGACATGTAGCGTTAAAGGTCATCAATATTGAAGAAGCTTTTGAGTATATCAAGGCACAGCCGGACGTGACGTTGATTAACACCACAGAGGACTACAAGGTTTACCAGATCAGCAAGACAGAACCGTCAGATTTTTACTATTTTGACGAGGCAAAAGAGAAGGATGCCCAAGGAAAGCAGAAGGCGGCGGATATCCTTGGAAATACGAAATACTTTTATTTTATTGACAAGTATGGCCTTCAGTGGGAGTTTGAGCAGGGCCATACAGATATAGGAGATTAGAGGGCTGTTATGGATGAAAAAGCAAAGAAACCCAGGATGCAGACATTTCACGCGGACGACATGATTCTCAAAGAGGGAGAAGTAAGCGACAGTATGTTCAAGATTTTATCCGGATCTGTGGCGGTATTTAACCGCTATGGAGAGAAGGATGAGCATCTGATTGGAATCTATTCCAAGGGAAGATGTTTCGGAGAGTTAAATGTATTTTCCGACCTCCCCTGTATCTACACGGCGGTTGCCTATAATGATGTGTTGGTTATGCGCGTCACCGGTGATTCGTTGGAGGAATTTATTGCCACCAATCCGAGAAATGTGATTGACATCATGCAGAACATGGCGCATACGGTACGGATGATGCAGAAGAATATTGAATTCCTGATTGACGATTTCTCCCAGAAGGAGGACGAGGAGCAGAAGAAAAAGGACGAGGTCAAAAGCAAGATTATGCAGTACACCAATCCGATGAATTATCCGCTTGCGAACCTGATACATACGAATGTGAGGGTATAAAGGAAACTAATATATAAGAAATGAGGTAGGATTATCATGAATATTACAGAGAATCTGAATGGAAACCAGCTATGCCTTTCCCTTGAGGGGCGGCTTGACACGACCACCGCGCCTGAGCTTGAGAAGGTGACGAAGAGCCGTCTTGACGGCGTGACTGAGCTTGTTATTGATATGAAAGGGCTTGACTATCTTTCATCAGCAGGGCTTCGTGTTCTTCTGGGCGCTCAGAAGACGATGAACAAGCAGGGAAGCATGAAGGTGACCCATGTAAACGAAACAATCATGGAAATCTTTGAGGTGACGGGATTTGGGGATATTCTCACCATTGAGAAGTAAATCTGAAAACCTTATGGAACAGGAACTAAAGCGAAATAACTTTTTTTTGAAAACGGTCTACGGTAAGTATGTGATTGCGTCGGTTCTATCTATGCTTGCCGCCAGTATGGGCGGGATGATTGACACGGTAATCGTGGGACGGTTTTTGGGAGAGACGGGGTTGGCTGCCATGTCGTTGGTCAGTCCCGTCTATTTGTTCTATTATACCATCGGCGCGGTGATCGGCATGGGCGGCTCTATTGCGGCGAATCTGTATATCGGAAAAAATGACTACGAGGCATACCGGCAGGTGTTTTCACTGTCCTTCTGGATGACTGCGGCTGTGTGCGTGGTGACTACGGGTGCGGCGCTGCTTTTTATAGAGCCGCTGCTTTCCCTGCTTGGCGGCGAAGGGCTGGTAAAGGAATATGCGGCGGACTATCTGTTCTGGTATATCATCGGCGGCAGCGGTACGCTGTTTATCTATCTTCCTTTGAATTTCCTAAAGTGTGAGGGAAAGCCAGAAGACTCCTCCCTCTTGTTTTTGCTGTCCAGCGGTATGAACGTGGCGCTGACCTGGCTGTTTATGTCGCCTGTGTGTGGGATGGGAATGAAGGGCGCAAGCATTGCCACAGGGCTTTCCATGAGCCTGACGGCGTTGATTGGGCTTTATCTTATATTTTGCAGGACCGGCAATACCCGTCTGGTGAGAATGCGTCCCACAGTCCGCATGATGGGAGAGATTCTGGCCTGCGGCAGTCCAAACGGCTGTAATAATCTGTTAAATGCCTTAAAAATCCTGCTGATTAACGGGATGCTTCTGCAAATTGGCGCGGCTGTGTATCTGCCTGTATTCTCACTGGTTAAGAGTGTTTCCGACCTGGTAACAGGTGTGATTGTAGGGGTTGCCTCTGCCCTCATGCCTATTGTCGGGGTATTTCTGGGAGAGAAGGACGCAGGCAGTATCCGGCGTGTGTGCCAGAGGGCGATGGGGCTTGGCGGTATCCTGACTGTGGCCTTGTCCGCCCTGATTGCGCTGTTTCCCCAGATGTTCTGTTTCCTTTTTAATATTACGGAGTCGTCTGCCAGAGAGGGAAGCCGCGGGGCAATGGCCTGTCTGGCGGTCAGTTTATTGTTTGCATTTCCCAATCTGATGATGTCCGGTTATTTTAATACCATCCGAAGGTCTATGCTGTCGAATCTGATTCTGTCTCTGCGGCTTTTTATCTACCTTGGGCCGGCGGTTCTTCTGCTTGGCACTTTTGCAGGGGCAAAGGGAATCTGGATGTCCCTTGCGGCGGCGGATATGCTGACTCTGGGAACGGTTTTGCTGGTGGTGAAGGGCATCCGGCGTCGTTCTCCCTCCCTTGACGGGTATCTTCTTGACACCTCCATGGAGGGCGAGGGTGAGATATCATTTTCTGTCCGCAATACGGTGGAGGATATTATGTTTGCCTCCAATAAGATTACGGATTTCTGTGAGTCCTCCGGCATTGGGGTAAAAAAGACCATGCAGGTGAGTCTGGCTATTGAGGAAATGCTGACGGTGATTATTACCTATTGTATGGATAGGGAAAAAGAGCAGTTTATTGATATCCGTATCGTGAAAATGGGGGAGGACGTGCTGCTTCGTATCCGTAATTCCGGCAGGATATTTGATCCTGTGAGCTTTTATGAGGAAAACCGAGAGTGTGAGGAGATGGCGGACCAGGTGCTTGGGATTAAGATGATTGCGGGGACGGCAAAGAAGATTGAGTTTCGGGAGACTTTTGGTATGAATAATCTGTTGATTCAGTTTTGAATGACGCAGGCGGGATAAGGAGGGAGAGATATGGAGTTTGAACACAAGGGAAGGGACGGCGCCAAGGGCGGCGGCATGGAGTTTGAGGAGAAGGAATCAGGCCGCCGTGTGACCGTCAGCTTCCGTCAGCTTAGGCGCGGCGACGGGGAGGGATTTCGCCGGTGCATTGAGGATTTCTATGGCGAGGGTTATCCATATAAGGAATATCTGGAGGAGGAATTTCTTCTGGAAAAATGTGCCTCTGGGGAAATGACTGTGTTGTGCGGCGTTACTCCTGACGGGGAGATTATCAGCACCTCGGCTGTCCGTCAGGACGAGGAATTTTCCGGAAGCGCTCTTTTGATGCTGCGGGTGGTGAAGGAAGCCTACCGGGGAATGGGGATTGGAAAGGCTCAGGAGGAGTGTCTGTTTCGCTTTGCCGAGGGGGAAAAGGGCGTCTGCTCACTCTATGCTGATGTGATGACCCATAACAGCATCAGCCAGGGCAGCCTTGCCCGCCGGGGGTTCGTATTCTGCGGCATACGGATGATGCTGTACCGGAATCCTGTCATGGTGCCAGGGCTTGGGCTTGCCAAAGAAGGGAAGATGAGCCAGGCTGTCATGTGCAGGAGGGGATGCAGGCATAGGATTGGAGTCCTGTATTGCCCGTCAGAGCATGTGGAGGAGGTACGGCGTATCTATGGTGAGCTTGGCGTGGAGTGTGGAATTGTAGGGAGAGCCGGAATAGACGTAAATGAGGCGGATGGGGCGGGCGAGTGTGAATGTCTGCTCAGCAGTTCGGTTAAGATGCCAAAGGTGGAAGAAACCCATATGTCATGGAAGGAGGAAGCGGCACATAATTCTTATATTTTGACGGTTCAGAAGCTCGGAAGGGATTTTGAGAAAAGGCTGTCCGTCAGGATGGATGAGATTGGAAAGCGTGGGGATGCAACGGTGGCCTGCTATCTGAATCTTCGGGACTTAGCGGCTGTTTTAGGATATGAGACGCTTTTTAAGGCAGGCTTTTTCTTTACGGGGCTTAAGCCTTTGCAGGAAAATGCGGAATACATGCTGCTTACCTATATAGGAGGGCAAAAGATTCGCTATGAGGATATCCATTTGCATGAGAATGGAGAGAAATTATTGTCTTACATAAAGAAGCACCGCCGTAGTGCGAAAAGGGGGATAAATAGGATTGAAAACAATAAAAAATAAGGTGGTTCGGCTGGTGCTCTCGATTTCTCTTGCCTCGATTCTGCTTCTTGGAGTGGCTTCGAGTTTTGAAATCTGGAGGATACGGCAGAATACCACCGACGGACTTAAGGGCTTGAACGACCAGGCGGCCACGGACGCCACGGACGCCCTGCGCACCCAGAAGAAGGAAGAACTTCAGGCAATGGCAGAGAATAAGAGCAGCCTTGCGGATACCAGCTTAAACCTGATTTTAAACCAGACCAATCTGGTGGCTATGGCTGCGCGGGAGGTGTATTCCAATCAGGAATTCTATACCCATGGGCAGCCAGACAGCGAGCTTCCGGTAAATGCCTATGATTTTTCCTGTAATTATCCGCCGGAGACTCTGGGGACATTTTCCTATCATCTGCGCGCCCCCCGTTCCCTGATGGAGCCGGCTTCTATTGTGGAAAAGGACGGAACGGTTATAAAGGCACGCCTTGACGAGACGCGTCTTTCTGACGAGATGAGGCGGGAATTGTACCTTGCCCGTTATCTGGAAAATGCCTTGGGGGGTATCCGCAATTTTGACAATGGGGACGGTACGTACAGCGGAATCGGCGCAACCTATTTCTGCCTGGAGTCGTCGGGAATTGATGTTTTGGCAGACACGCTGACTACTTCTATGGTAGAATATGATGCAAGGGAATCCTCCTGGTATAAGGAGGCGGCAAAATTAAAGGACGGGGAGGTCTATTGGAGTCATCCCATTCAGGACGGGTCAGGACGCGGGGTTGCGCTCATCTGCTCTATGCCGGTGTATGTGGACGGAGAGCTGGTGGGCGTGGCAGGAAGCGGCGGCCTGATAGAAAATATTCAGGAGATGGTGCAGAGTACCAGTATCGGGGAGAGTGGATATGCGTTTCTTCTTAATACCGGCAGCATGAATGTGATTGCCAATGCCAATCCTGACGGGGACAGCGAGATTAATCGTTTCAAGGACAATCTGTTGGACACAGGAAATGAAGAACTGACTGCCGTGATGGAAAAAATCAGGGAGGGAGAATCGGGAATCACCCAGGTGACCCTGGACGGGAAGGAGTCGTATCTTGCGTATTCACCACTGACCACCACCAGTTGGGTGGTGGTGACGGTGATTGGCCTTAACGATGCCTCGATTGTGACCCACATCAATGATTTGCAGGAAAATATCAGCACCATTACCCAACAGACCATAGAGGATATCAATGTAAAGATCAGGCTGATGGCAGGCTTATTCGTGGTCATTGCCCTGGTGATTACCGTGGTTATTATTTTCCTGTCAAATAAATTTGCCAGACGCCTGACACAGCCCATTTACACCCTGACTGAAGGGGCGGGGCAGATAAGCGGCGGCAATCTGGATTATCGGATTGAAGTGGAATCTGATGATGAAACGGCGCTGCTTGGAGAGGCGTTCAACCATATGACCGACAGCCTGAAGGATTATATTGAGAATCTTTCCCGTATCACGGCGGAGAAGGAGAGAATCGGGACGGAGTTGGATATTGCAAAGAATATTCAGGCGTCCATGCTGCCCTGTATCTTTCCGGCATTTCCGGACCGGACGGAGTTCGATATCTATGCTACCATGGATCCTGCGAAGGAGGTGGGCGGCGATTTCTATGATTTCTTTATGGTGGACGAGAGGCATCTTGCCATCGTGGTGGCGGACGTGTCAGGAAAAGGTGTTCCGGCGGCTTTGTTTATGGTGATTGGAAAGACGCTGATTAAGGACCACACGAAGCCGGAGAGCGATCTGGGCGAGGTGTTCACAGAAGTCAATGAGCTGTTGTGCGAGTCCAACAGCGAGGGGCTGTTTATCACGGCGTTTGAGGGAGTGCTGGATCTGGTGACGGGCGAGCTTACGTTTGTCAATGCAGGGCATGAGATACCTTATATCTGTAAAGGGAATGAATATGAGCCATATAAGATTCGTGCGGGCTTCGTGCTTGCCGGCATGGAGGGGATGCGTTATCGGTGCGGCTCTATGCAGTTAGAGCCAGGAGATAAGCTGTTCCAGTATACGGACGGAGTGACTGAGGCCACCAACCAGGAGAAGGAGTTGTACGGCATGGAACGCTTAAGGGAGATTCTATGCAGGAATGTGGACGCCAAACCGCAAAAGCTCTTGGAGAGCGTGAAGGAGGATATCGACGCTTTTGTTGGAGAGGCTTTGCAGTTTGACGACATTACCATGTTGTGTCTGGAATATAAAGAAAGAATGAAGGTGGAGGAATGAAGGAATTAACCGTAGACGCGACGGTAGAAAATATTACCCAGGTGACGGCCTTTGTGGATGAGCAGCTTGAGGAGTTGGGGTGTCCGGTGAAGGCGCAGATGCAGATTGATATTGCGATTGACGAGCTGTTTGGGAATATTGCGCATTATGCTTATCATCCCAAGGTCGGGGCTGCGACTGTCAGGGTGGAGGTCGTGAATGAGCCTCTCTCGGTGGTTGTGTCTTTTATTGATCATGGGGTTCCCTATGATCCTCTTGCCAGGGAGGACCCGAATGTGGGGCTTGCGTTGGAGGAGAGAGAGATTGGGGGGCTTGGGATTTATATGGTGAAAAAGAGTATGGATGAGATTACTTATGAGTATAGGGAGGGGCAGAATATATTGAGGATTAGGAAGGAGATATGATGGGGGAGTGGATTAGTTGTTGTGGCGGATTGTGTAATGGAAATTGTAGAAAAATGTAGAAAAATTGAAATAAGGGTCGAAATTTAGATGGATATGTGCTAAAATAAAAATGGTTGATCAATGGTAAGGTGAATGAGGAGAAGATAATTCTCCTTATTTGTTTACCATTTTTTTATTGGAGAAATTTTTTATGGGTGGGGAGATTGGTCTGAATAGGATGAGAGGAGGATAATTCACAATTATCTACCCAATATCCCAACCCCTGTGTTACACTATACAAAAACCACAGGAGGCTAACCCATATGAATGTAAGGTCGAAAGTAAAGCAATACCTGGAATACTGTGAATTCCGCAAAGAATTAGACGCAAAGACGCTAAAAGCTTACAGAATTGATCTCAGGCAATATTTCGATTTCATCCAGTCAGACAACCCTCAAAAGGATGAAATCGAAATATACATCACGGATTTACACAAGAAATACAAACAAAAAACAGTAAAAAGAAAAATCGCATCTGTAAAAGCGTTCTACGCATTTCTCGAAGGAGAAGAAATAATTACAGAAAATCCTTTCAGGAAAATAAGGGTAAAATTCAAGGAAACATTTGTACTCCCGCGAATCATCCCGCGAAGTGAGATTGAAAAATTACTGAATTCCATGTATGTATCTTTCCAACTAAGTAGGACAGATCAGCCGCAAGCACGCTACCTGCTGCGCGACATAGCAATCGTTGAGGTATTTTTCGCCACAGGTGCAAGAGTATACGAAATTTCCAACATAAAAGCCGACTGTATCGACATCGAGTCAGGCGTTATACGCATTATGGGAAAGGGAGACAAGGAAAGATGCGTGCAAATCAGTGAGGAATCCATCTTAAGGTTATTGAAAAAATATTACCAGTCCAATAAGAAAGCAATAAAAGAAAGTGGATATTTTTTTGTGAACCGCCAGGGAAAACGTTTTACCGAGCAATCCATCCGGATGATGCTGAAAAAGTATACGAAATTGGCAGGAATTACCAGAAATATTACTCCCCACATGTTTCGGCATTCATTTGCCACATATTTAATCGAGGAGGGAGTAGATGTGAGCTGTGTACAGCAGATTCTTGGCCATAGCTCTATTAAAACCACTCAGATTTATATTCATATTGCGGCGAAAAAACAGGCGGAGATTCTGAAAATGCGGCATCCGAGAAACCAGATGAAAATTATAGGGGCTGCATAAAAAAGTATAGCGAACATATGTTTCTTGAAACCAGCTTTTATAAGGTGGTCTTTTTGTGGTTCTGTGGAAAAAAATAAAATTTTTCTGTCACACAGGTAGAAATTTCATGTCTAATCATATATACTCACAGGACAATCTTAATATACAGATATGCCCTTGTGGGTAGACGGACATACAGATAGATGGAAACACTCTGGTTAGGATCACATCAGGTTTTCCGGCGTATTATTCCGTATAATTTAGTATACCTTAATGGACGCAGTCCATCCGCCATGTCAGGGGCATGAATCACGGGAGCCCTCTGGGTATAAAAATATAGGTGATCCGGAAAAGAGGAGATTATGAGTAAATCAACAAATGAAGAATTATTGGCATTGGTTGAAAAGGCTGTGGCAGGGGATAAGAAATCTCTTGAGACGGTACTGTCAAGTGTGCAGGATTTGGTCTTTAACCTTTCTCTGCGAATGTTGGGGACATTTCCTGATGCTGAGGATGCGTCCCAGGATATTCTTTTAAAGGTCATGACCCACCTGTCATCCTACAAAGGGGAAAGCGCCTTCTCCACCTGGGTATTCAGCATTGCAGCAAACCATCTCAAAGACTACAAGAAGCACATGTTCGGGAAGTTTCCGTTAAGCTTTGAATTTTATGGAGACGACATTAAAAATGCGGACATCCATAACATTCCGGATTTGACTCAGGATGTGGAGAAATCCATTCTGGCAGAGGAGTTGAAGCTGTCATGCACGAATGTCATGCTGCAATGTCTCGACGCCGAGAGCCGGTGTATTTTCATTTTAGGTACGATGTTCAAAATCGACAGCCGGATTGCCGGCGATATTCTGGGGATTACTCCGGAGGCATACAGACAGCGTTTAGTGAGAGTACGGCGGAAGATGGCGGATTTCCTCTCCGAATACTGTGGTGAATACGGGCAGGGTAAATGCAGATGTAAAGATCGGGTAAACTATGCAATCCAAAGCCACAGGCTTATGCCGAAGCAGTTAAGCTTCACATCGGCGCCTGTCTTAGAGCAGACTGCAATGGAGGTAAAAGAGGCTATGGAGGAAATTGACGATTTGTCACAGACATTTTCTTTCTGTAAGACTTACCAGCCGCCGGAGAGTCTGAAAAAATTTATTGAAGATTTCCTGGACGGTACGTCATATTCCGTGGTGACAAATGCTTAGGGAGGAAGAAAGATGAATACACAGTTGATTTTGAAGTATCTTACAGATTTGAGTAATCATAACGAACGTGAGTGGTATCATGCACATAAGGTTGAATATAAGGAAGCCAATGCAGAATTTGAGCTGCTGCTGCATGAGCTTATTTTGAAGATTGGAGAGTTTGACAGCAGTATTCTCCATAATCAGCCGAAGGACCTGACTTTTAAGTTAGTGAGGGATACACGGTTCAGCAATGATAAATCGCCTTATAATCCGGCGTTCCGCGCCCATATTTCCTCCAAAGGAAAGCTGCCGGTTCCAGTGGGGTATTACCTGATGATTAAGCCGGGAGGGCAGTCATTTTTGGGCGGCGGGCTGTTTGCGGATATGTTTAAGGAGGCCACTATAATGGTGAGGGATTATATTGCCGCCAATGGCAGGGAGTGGGAGGAGATTCTTAATAATCCTGATTTCCGAGAGCATTTTACTGTGCAGGGGACGGCGCTTAAAAGAGTTCCCGCGGGGTATGACAGGGAACATCCCCAGGCAGAATTCTTGAAGTTTAAGAGCTGGTATCTGGAGTATCCGGTTGCAGACGCAGAATTTGGAGATGGGGAGGCATTTTTACACCACGCTGTCAGGGTATTTCAGATTATGAAACCGTTCAATGATTATCTGAACAGGGCGCTTGCAGATTTTCGGATGCCGGAGAGGAAATAAAAGCTTCAGGTATTTATCAGGTCGGAAATTGGCCTTATGAATCAGACGGTTTGCAGACCAATTTCTGACCGAATGAACCTTTTTCTACTTCATCGGCATTGGCACATAACGTAGCATTTAACAAATCGTCTGAAGCACTCAGTACTTTTGCGATTGTATCCCATCCGTCTCCTTCTATGGCATTTTCAAATTCATCACAAATCTCCATATTCGGGATAAAAACTTCCTTCGCTGCCTCGTCATATGCAAGATAACCAAGATGTACCAACAGAGTTAATACATCATCCCGACTTTTAAATGTTGTCATATCATTTTGGAATTTCCTGTAATTAATCTTACATCTTCCATTCCCTAACATTTCAATGATGGAATCTTTTAGGCCGTCAAAATTCATATCCAAGTAAATTTTAAGAGCTTCATATGTTTCCGTACTGGTCCAATAACTGTGAAATTCTGCATTTAACATGGCGTCTACGACGGATTTTGGATTATACATATGGTTGACATTCTTAAGTTTATAACCGTCGTACCACTTCTGCATCTCTGAAAAATCCATGCCATATTCCTCGCACAGATTTTGGACCTCCTTTTCTGTAAAACCTGTATATTCGGCCAACTCTTTTGGCTCTGTCATGGAATATTCATAAAATATATTGAGTGCAGAATGTGTTCCATACTTTTTGATTGGCAAAATACCTGTCATATATGCCAGCTTTACAAAAGTCTGTCCTTTGAACAAATCTCTGAGAAAATCCAGATAGTCTTTCTGCGTTGCATCGTCACTTAAGGGTTCCCTGAAAACACAATCCCATTCATCGATAATAAAGATAAATTCTTTCCCTGCCTTTTCTGCTATGTTTTCCAAGGCAGATACCAGTTCAGGCTCATCAGGATGAATGTAGTCAGCATACACTTCCTTTAATTCCCCTAAAACTGCTGTTTGCAGATAAGCGGTTAAATCTTTCGGAGATTTTGCGCGGTTTAAGAATCTCTGCATGTCCAGAAACAATACATCATATTGATTCAAATGGGAATGGAAGGATTTGTCTCTTTCGATTTCTAAACCGTCAAACAAGTTACGGGAATCATATGCTTTGCAGTAATAGGCAACGAGCATCTGAGCAGCCATTGATTTGCCAAAACGGCGCGGTCTGCTGACACAGATAAATCGCTGTTCTGTATCCAGTACACGGTTTGTATATTTAATCAGTCCTGTTTTGTCTACATATATCTTAGAATTACGTGCAATTTCAAACCCTTTATTTGTTGGATTTAAATACTTTCCCATGTGGTTTGTCCTCCCAATATTAACCCGTCCACAATTTAAATTTCTTTAATCGTAACACGGACACCGCTATTTATCAAGTTTCCAGACCGAATTCTGATTGATTAAGTGAAAACTGGTACCTCCTATTTTTGAGCATATACCCTGATTCTGCGAAAAATTTCAAAATAACTACCGTCTGGCTGCCGCGTCGTTTTCAGTATTTCTTCGATAACCTCCTGGCGGAAGGCTTCTTTTAATCCGCATGGAATATATCTAATAAATGGCACCAGACAGGGCTGGTCAACCCACCCAATGATATCAGAAGCATTAGAAAAATATCTG
>ERZ808044.753-NODE-753-length-27256-cov-7.080945_pt1 | contig 27256 bp, 33 predicted proteins | sample MGYA00380195_ERZ808044 | MGnify/ENA primary metagenome ERZ808044 (study PRJEB31490, sample SAMN06133423) | mouse gut metagenome | isolation source: Z7_2 | host: mice | place: China: Chengdu | collected 2015-05 ...
AACAACCCTTTGGGCTTTCTGGCTGGTTGGGGATGGATATGAGCTTTTACAGCAATGCCTCTGACAATATGGCCGTAGTCATGGACTGCGGCGATCTGGAAGTGCTTTATGGAGCTGCCAGCGAGGCGGGATATAAGAAGCTTATGGAAGTCATGGAAGGACTTGGAGAAGCGATATAAAAGAATATGGGAATTGAGCAGAGTATGAAGGAAAAAAGGGGATCAGACAGCGAAGGGAAAGCATTCGGCAGAACCACAGGAATGGCAGTAACAGGGCTTTTGTTAGTGTTACTGCTTACCGGATGCAGCCAGGAACGGATGGAGACACGACGGGAAATTGATCGTATCTATAAGGCGGCGGAACAGACAGCGGAGGACAGGGCAGCAGCTTATATCACGGAAAAATATGGGATAGACGCTTCGCCACAGGGATACTGGGTTCAGGGGTATCATGATTTTTTTTGCGCCTTATGTCAATTCCAATGTGGTGGTATTCATGGAATATGACGGCAGGAAGTTCTGCACAGGTATTGATGTAGATGATGAGACAATCCTTTGGGATAATTACCAGAGCAAGGAAATAGAGGCTGTCCTTCAGGAGTATTTTACAGAGCTGTATCATCTGCCGCAACCTTATAAAACAGATATTGAATTCCAACTGGAAAATGCTCCGGGATATCGTGCAGCTACACCTGCAGAATGGAGGGAGAGAGGATTTGACCATGGGAATATGGTGGATATTTATTTCCAGAGTCAGTCAGCAGAAGAATTGCTTACAATGATGGATCGGGTGGAATTCCATAATTCCTGGTTGTCTATGGAGCGGCCGCTTATCTCACTTTCATTCGAGGCTGGGGACTGGCCAGTCTGTGAAGGGGGCTATGTTGAGTGGAATCTGCGAGTGTATGCTTCACCAGAAGCGGAATGGGTAGACCGTTCTGAGGAATATCCGGATATTGCAGGCTTCCCATATTTCAGGGAGTGGAGGCGGGCCTGCCTTAATAACAGGGGAACAAAGGAGGAAGAACTGTCAGAAGAATCCTGGGGATTTCATTCCATGCAAAATGAGGGGATCATGGTTATATCAAGGCTTCCTTTTGAAATAGAAGATATCCTGTGCATCAGTGAAGGCGCAGAGGAATGGAATGTAGACCGTGGAAACAGTGAAACCCAGACATACAAACTTATATCGGACGTGTATGAAGTGACAGAAAAAAGCCCTGACAGCAATTATGCAACGGTAATGCATGTGTCGGAAGATTTCATGGACCAATATGAAGGAACCTTGTACATACTCAGCAGGAATCGGGAAACAGGGGAAGTAAAGTTCGTGAAAGATATCTTGCCACAGGAAAAACTGGATTTATTGCCAGAGGATGAATTTGACAGAGATTATAAGATACATTCCAATGGGACATGTGGCATGAGCGCAGGCTTTCAGTATGCAATAGCAGAAAGAAAAGGGAAGGCAGGAGAATAAAGATGGGATTTCAGGACGAGATGAAACAGATGTTTCTGCGCGTTGCGGCGGGGGAAATAGAACCGGAGGAGTGGGAAAAATGGTGGAACAGCAACAGGGTTAAGCTGGAAGAGACACTGAACCAGGGAGACAGAGGGCGGATCATGCCCACTTTATGGAGCGCGAACTATTACTGGATGACAAAGACGCAGGGCGGTGTTGCCTACTATTTCCATGCCCAGGGCCGCCCGGTAAAGACCTCTGGTTATTATGAGGAAAAAGCACGGGAGGAGGAGATCCGTGAAAGACAGAGAGCCATGGAAGCCTATCACAGGAAGACGGCGCCTGTCAGGCGTCCTTGGGAGGAATATCTGGAGAAACATCCAACGGAATCCATTTCTTTTGACTGGAAAAGACTGCTGGGGACGCCGCCCGGCCAGAAACCGGCGAAGGTTTTCGGCTATAAAAACGCAAGAACAACCGAACAGTGGAAAGAGTGTGGGGAAGAGCTGAAACTCCGCTTAAAGGAGAACCTGCAGGCAAAGATCGCTCCTCTGGCAAAGGCATACGGCATGAAAAAGGCAGGCCCCAAAACTTTTGTGCGGGAAAAGAACGGTCTGGTATCCCGGATTCAGTTTATCGGTTATTTCAGGGGCGGCGGGTATGAGGAGATGTACTGTTATTTCTGTCCTGTATATGCCATACAGTATGGAACTTTAGGCCTGCCGGGTCACATCAGCCAGGGAGAATATTTCCAACAGGTGAAAAGAGACTGGGGCGTGATTCAGTATGGCACAGTAGCCATTGATGCCGCCATGGTGGAGAGTATCAACAGAAAATTTGACGATATCCTGACATTTCTGGCCGATGGCGTGCTGCCGGAGTGGCAGAAGATTGACAGCCTGGAGACCTATTTCGCGAAGGAACGGCAGGACTATCTGAAAGCTGCGGCGAGGGGACCGAAAAATCCAAAGAACGGACGGCCCATGTGGAATCTGGATACAGAGGGAAAGCCGGACCCCTGGCGGGCGGACGACTATCTGTTTGGTGTGTGGGATCTGCTAACTGGAAAGGAAATAGAAGGATATGCGTATCTTGAAGAATGCGTGAGACATAATTCTGAGTATATGGAAACCCGTTTAAAAGAATTTCCCAACGCCTGCAGTGATCCTAGAGACGCCATGGCGGTGATGTACCGTAACGCGCAGCTCTTTCTGGAGACAAAGGAGATTTCGGATACACAAAAACGCCGGGACGCGATCCGGGAGACCTATGAGGAAGTATGCCGGTTCATGCGGTATTACCACGGCCTGGCCAAAAAGACGGAAAGATCCTGATAGCAGGATTTTAAAAGTTCCATATACCATGTACAGAAATGAAGGGGAAACGGAGATTTTTTGATGATGGACGAGAAAAAAGAGCAGCTTGAAAAGGTTCGTCGGGCATTCCGAGATCCATACCTGCGGGGAGGGATTCCGAACTATCTTTTGACAATACTGGAACAGGGGGAGGATACCGAAGATATCCTTTCAAAAATGGAGCAGGTCATGCCAAAGTATTGTGTTCCCCGCAAATTTGAGACGGAAGAACAGCAAAGCCTTGACGAGGGGAGCGAGAGACAGAACGACTGGAGGAGCCTACTGTTTGAATTAAGCCCCACTGTCCGAACATTCTGGGCGGAAAAATATAATCGATATATCAATCCTAACGGGAAATATCAGGCGCTTCTGGGATTTACGGATATGCGGGAGCGTTTTCTGCAGGCAACCCATGAAAGCAGCACAGAGCTTCTCTACCGTATTGGATGGAAACCGGCGGATACCATGTGTGCCTACCTGCTGAGCATGACCACAAACCGTATGTACAGCCTCTCCCCTGATGCGGTAAGGGAAGCGGTCAGGCTGGATGGGGAGACGGCAGCTCGGCTTCTGGATAAGAAGGTGCTGGGGGAGATGATCGTCCACCATCATTCGTCCTATCAGGCCTGGTGGCAGAAGATATGGATGGAATTCCTGTACCTGTTCTGTGAGTTTGATGATCCGACATTTCTGCATGCGGAGCATAAAACAAAAAAACTGAAACAGCAGTGTCAGGTCATCTGTGAGAGGCTTGCGAATCCGGATTATGAGCAGCTGGAACTGGAAAAAGAGCTGCGGGCCTGCGCTTTGCTTCCCACGCAGGAGGAACCGGACAACGTTTCCGATAAAAAATTCATAAAAAGGCAGAAGTCGGCTCTTTTGCGTGCCTTTGTCTGCAGCTATCTGTGGCGCTGCTCTGACTGGAAGAAGATGAAGGAGCATCCGGCTGGCTGGGCAATGTCGCGGAACCTTCTTTGGGGATATTACCGGGATGGGGAGCTTCAGACCGTATTTGCCCTGAGAGAGGACGGAAGTGTGCTGGATGAAAAGGGGGAGATGATTCCCCCGGAATCTGTTTCTGACGAAACGGGAAAAATCGGGCTGGTGCATCCGGAGGAACTGGCAGAAACAGAGCGGAGCAGATGGAAGAAATATGCGGGAAAAGAGAAATGGAAACAGCCGTTTCCGCAGCTTAAGATACCTGTGTGCCAGGGGCAGTATGATTTGACAGCATTCACCGGTGTTCAGGTAACGCAGCTTTTCCTGATCACCGCCGCAGGGAAATGGGGGCTGTATCAGGGAAGCGATAAGAACCAGTATATGTCGTATCATATGGCGGATCTGCTGCATGGGTACGGTGCACAGATGGTCTTTGACGGTATCTGGAGAGGACCGGAATATGGACCGGAGATCATCACGATAGACAAAGTAATCTTTTATCGGTTTCATCATTTCATGCTCTGGGATCATGTGCCCGAAAGTCTGGTCTGCGCCCCGGAGGAATTGCCGGCGCGCTTTGTATCCACCGCATTGGCAGCTTTCCAGGGCATCATCGGAAAGGGTAAAAAGAAAGAATGAAAGACTGTTTTAAGGTAATCGGATATTATATATGCGAAATAAACGATACTCCTGGGTGGCTGCAAGGGATCAGCAGACAGATCCTGTCTGTCAGTGGCTGCATAGGAGAGCAGCATCCCAGGTGGGAATGTTTTATGGGCGGATGGCTTAAAGGGGAGGCGCGGGAATATCAGGAGAAGCTGCGGCTTGATGGAGAACAGTACAGAGAGTTTTCAGAAACGGCAAACTGCCTTTTCGATGCCCAAAGGCTGGATGTGGATTGCAGGTTTTTGAAATTATCAGATGCAGGAGATTTTTATGAGAAATTTTGTCAGGCGCTCCCATGCTGTGTGGTAAGTATTTCTACAACCATGGAGTATTATAAAATCCTGCTGGATGAGTTGAAGGGCAGCAACAGCCATGCCCTGATGAATGGCGAAAACGATAACAGCCCATGCCTAGGAAATGATATTTTGGGTTGGGATATTGGCGGCTTTCATTCTTTTCTGTGCAATTCTCTGCAGAAAGAATTGCCGGATGTAAGATTCAATGATGTGGGACTGCTCTGCAATGTGTTTTCAGAAGTAGAGGGATTTACGCGTCAGATACAGGGAAAAGGGGAACCAGTGGAATGGATTCCCTGCAGGATTGGGATGCATGGGCAGAACGCAGAGTTTGACCGGCTTACAGGAGGAGGAAAATGGGAAAAACAGGGACAACGGGAAAAACAGGACAGCCCCCATGGGCAAAGCGTATTTTAAAATTGCTGGAGCAGGCAAAGGCGAAAGATCCGGACCTTGTGCGGTTTGGGGCCTACAGCCACAAGTATAAGCTGTCACCGCCTGCCAGTGAGGAGACGATACAAAAATTTGAGGAGCAGGAGGGAATACGGCTGCCAGAAGAATACCGGGATTTCCTGCTATTTGTGGGAAATGGCGGTGCAGGCCCTTATTATGGGCTTTATGGGGTGAAGACACAGGAAAAGGAACTTCACGATTCCCATGGTTCCCGCCTCTACCGCGTTCAGGAAGAGCCGGTGATCTATCCGAAGATGAGTGATGAGGATTGGAACAGGGTGGCCGATCCGGAGGGCAGACGAAAAGGGGATGAGGTACATCCCTATGTGGGAGTCCTGCCTATCGGGAGCCAGGGCTGTACCCTTATGACAGGGATCATGCTTGCGGGGCCGTATCGGGGGCAGGTGGTCTATTATGACGAGGATTTCTGCGACCAGCCGTTTTTTGTGCGGGAACAGGGATTCCTTAAGTGGTATGAGAGATGGCTCCGGGAAGTGATCGCAGGCTATAATGACGAAGAGGTTGGATTTGGGTTAAATATAGATGGAACCCCCAGTCAGCTGATGGAGCTGTACGAACAGACCGAAGATCCGGAGGAAAAAATAGAGATTATTGACAGCTTCTATAAATTTGATACTTTGCCGGGAAAACAGAAAACGTATTTCAAACAGGCCTGTGCGGAAGAGACAGACATGGAAGTGCGGATGAAGCTGATCAAGATGCTGGTCCGTTTCCATGTGCCGGGGATGGCGAAAGAGCTTGAAAAACTGTGGGAATACGGGGCCTATGCGGAGGCTGTTTCCATCATCACCTATGAAGGAACCTGGGAGGTGAAAGAAGCATGGTATGAAAAGGTATTTGAGATATTGCCCAGACTCCAAGGGGAGGGCTTCCGGGACGCCTGCCATACCATCGGCGCTGTGAAGGATTACCCCAATGTCCATGCGGGAAGGCTGAGAGAAGCCCTGTCCCGGGACGACCTGGACAGGAATGACAAGATCTCACTGTTCCACTGCATCCAGGAGCTGAAGGGGAAAGAAGAGGTGCTGGATTATTTCCTCGATTATCTGTCCACAGAAGAAAATCCCACCATGCTGATCTACGCTGTTTGGTGTACGGAGGGTGTGAAGAACCAGCAACTTCAGGAACTCTATGTGAAACTGCTGGACAAGTACAGAACACACGAAAACGCCAGGTTCGACTATAAAGGCAGCCAGATGGTCTTAAAAGGCGGAGGATGTTTGGGAGCCAGCAGGCCGGAGGGGCAGCTCACCAGCAATCTGATGCGGCAGTTCGATTATTTTGGCCTGGATTACCGGGGAGGCTGGAAACTTCTGATGGATGAGGGCAGATGGAGAGACTGGAAACAGGAACGTGGGTTTGCATAGATTTAGAGATTGCAGGCATAGACGATACACGGAAGTATTTCCGGAAGAGAGCATGAGAGGAGAAAACAGGATGTTGGAATTTGCCCCGAATACTTATATGTTGGAATATCAGAATGGTGCCTACCTCTGTAACGGAACAAAACGGATAGAAGCGCCGCTGAATTTAGACACCCTTGAAGAAGCTGTCAGGCAATGCCCGAAGCTTCAACAGGTTTTATTGGATGATGCAACCTTTGGCGACCAGTGTTTTCCTGTTTTGGCAAGGATTTCCAGGCTGAATATGCTGGCCCTGATGCGGGGGAGACAGATTACCGGACACGGACTGGAACTGTTGAAAGACCTTCCCTTAAAAGATCTTTTTTTACAGCGGACAGCTCTGGACAACGAGGGACTGGCCCAGGCCGCACAGATTAAAAAACTGGAAAATATCTATATAGCTGCCTGCCATCATATTACCTTTGAAGGACTGTTGGCGGTTTCCTGGAGAGATAAGCTGTATATCAGCGATACAGACAAGCATGATGACGAGGGACTGGCGGGGTTGTTTACAAAGGCAGAGCGCAAGTCATATGAAGATGCCCGTACCTATAAAACCATGAAAAATCGAATTTCATTGGACAATCCCGAATTACAGGCACCCATTCATGCGCTGCGGGAATTCTTTAACGACATGAACCGCTGGGAGCAGATGGCAGAACAAAAAGGACGCGGTGATCAGGCGGAGATTGATGCGCTGTTTGCCAGGAGAGTGAGCTGGTCTCCCCGTCCCGGTTGGCGCCCCGTGAATCTTTCCTGGAGAAGTGGCGGGACTTATACAGATCATCAGTTGATTGCCGGAGAACGGGTCACAAAAAGCAAATTCTGGCTTTATGCGGAACAGGATATTTTCTATTATCGTTATTTGATGCGTCTGATCGATGATAAGTGGATGATTGATAATGCCCAGTGGTGCCAGAAAGGGCACTGGTCATTTTGCGGACTGTGATGAAAAGTGAACTCTTTCATAATAAGGAATGGAGATTATGCCAAAACGTATCAGGAACACATTAAGAAGGGAGAAGAACAACAGTGAAAATAGAGGAGTTGAAAGAATACATACATAGTGACTGGAGCGAAACAACCGAATGCAGAAACGATAAATACTATTTTGTCAGGACTGATGCAGACGAGCTGGAAGATGTTTTTGCAGAAATCAAGTATCAGATGTCAGAAGAAGTTCCGGATGATTTGAAAAGGTTCTATAAAGAGGTTGGCTTTGGGTTCCTATGGTTTGGGTTCAAACAAAAGAAAGGAATTTACAGGGTTCTTTCTCCTGAAGAACTTCTGGATCTGTATTTTGAACCGGAGGATGAAGGGGAGCCGGACGACTTTATCATGTATCGGGAAAACGCATGGAATAATATGGATGAGAATAAACTGCTGGCCTTTTGCCTATTTGGGGAAGAAGACAGTCTGTTGTACATTGGGCTGTCTGATGGGGCTGTTTATTATCTTTCCGCAAGACGCAAAATTGCAGATTCTCTCAATGAGTTTTTTGATTTATTAGATAAAGATGTAGATTATTTTATGAATGGTTGAATATTAAAAGTAAGATTTAGTTAATTAGATATGAGGTTTGGTGGAGAATATTATGGTGTTATTTAGAAAAATAATTTAATACCCTATGTAGCATTAAAGGCTATTTATTATGACACAAGGGCGTGATGTAGGGGCTCTATGTAGCCCATGAGAAGTAAAATACAGCCTGAAAACAGGCAAAAAAGGGGAATTATAAATACAGGTACCACTTAGCTGAAACTTATAGCACAACAACTAATAGGCATGATACAAAAAGCCAGCGGCACAGATACCAGTCTGAACTGCTGGCTTTTCTTTTTCGACATACTATGTCTTTCCGGTCTCCGTATTGAGAGGGGCAGTGTTATCTGCCAGTGCAGAAGCGGTGGCCACCAGAACAGACAAGGCCTTTTCATCACAGCGTAGGATAAGTCTTAAAAGTTCCTGGTATGTAGAGCCAGTCCTGTCATGGTGATCCTGGAAAATACAGTCATCCGCAGAGATATCCAGTGTTCTGCAGATATGGTAGAAATTTTCAATACTGGGAGAACAGCGGCAACGCTCCAGATCCTTCTGGAATGATACGGAATGGTCAAGCAGTTCTGCACACTGCGCCTGGGTTAGATGCTTTTTCTTCCTGGCTTTCTTCAGGGCGGCACCGAAGACCTGGGCATCATTGATAGATAGAGACATTGTGGTCACCTCCTATAAGTAGTGTAGTGCCACACCTTATAAAAGTAAAAATGGTATGAACACTCTGAAAAGTAGAGTATCAAACTACTAAGCACCCAGACATCTGGTGAACAAAAAAAACATGGTTCATCGGGGTCTTGTTTGGGTGCCTTTTTGCGGCCATGGGAGAGGTACATGGTCTGCAGTGGGGAATTTTCGTAAGCCGGGTATTGGCAGGGGGATTGCGTTAAAAAAATTGTAAGCTTTCAGAGAGCACTTTGCGCTCTGCATAGTAGTCTTGCACGCTACTTTTTAGAGGAAAGCACTTGCTTATATCAAAAGAACAGTTATCCAGGGAATAAATCGGATAAAGGTTCTTTTTCTATTGTATTAAAAACATCCATACAGATAAATCTTTTTTTCTGCAACAAACATATTATCCGTTGCCGGTCACCTCCAATTCCAGATTTTTGTAGCAAAAAGTCTGGAATTTAAGGAGGAAAAGCCATGTGGCAGAAAAATAACGGAAAAAGTGAAACAGAGATCCTACAAAATCAGTTTACGGCGTATCTGGCAACTGCAGTACAACGCCGCAGGAACGATTATATACAGCAAATGAACAGACGCCAGCAGACAGAGAGCCTGACCGATGGATTCCCGTTTATGCCGGAATGCAGCATAGAGCAGGACATGCTTCTGGGGTTACCTGTCCTTATGCAGATAGAAGACAGTGTACTCTTTCGGGCATTGAAGGAACTTAGTGAGAGAGAACGGTACATATTCCTTGAAAGGAAATTAGAGGGAAAGAGTTTTGAAATGCTGGCACAGGAAACTGGATTGGGTTATAAGGGCGTATCGGCTGTTTATTACCGGACGGTGCAGAAGATCAAAAAGAAAACGGAGGTGACAAAATGAATTTTAAAGAAATGCTTTTACAGGCAAAGTCCGGCAGAGAGCCGGCAGTCATAGAGTTACTGGAGATGTATAAGCCGCTTTTGGTCAAGTATGCGATCATCAATGGCCGGTTCGATGAAGACCTGTATCAGGAACTGTGCATTATCCTGCTAAAATGTATTGCCCGGTTCAGGATGTGACAGATAAACCAGGAATGTTGCATGATGGCAGAACAGCAGAAAAAGAAAAGCGCCGGAGAATATCGCCCGGCGCTTTTCCATAAAGGATATTTTTTAAACTTCTGCTGCCTGAGAACAGCTATTTTTTACAATAATTTACATAAAGATTATAATCCCGGAATCGGGTAATCATCCGCAGCAAGATATATAAATGGTTTGTTTCTGAATACAGATTGAACTCCGTGGGGCTGCCGGTCGGTTCCGCCAGCATGCAAAGCCGCTCCATGGTATCCAGTGTCCGGAATTCTTTCATACAAAACAACGCTGATTGGAACTGGTCAATTTCCTGAGCCAGATGTTCAGGTGTCGGTTCTTCCTGACAGCGGTTCCATGTAGTCCACCACCTGTATCCGTCATAGTCAGAACGGGAATAAGCAATCTTGCAGGCAATGTTCTCTTTACTGAAAACATCAGGGAAAGCACAAACGGAAGTAAGGACAGGATTTTTGCTTTCAGGGAAATCCTTTAACCGCACATCCTCCATCCCGTGCCAGCATGAAAACGGAAACACTGCATTCCCGACATCCCGAAAAGCTTCATCGGTTCCGCACTGATGGCAGATGTGAATGTTGGCATGCCGGCTTAATGGATTGATGCAAAGCTGGCTGTCCAACTGGTTTCCGCAGCGAAGACATTTTGGTATTGGTCCGACACTGTTCGAAAACCATTTTTTATCTTTCTTCCATAATGCTTCCAGCATATTCTTAGGGTATAATTCAATCTTCATAACTTCCTCCTGTGTAGAATGCATTTTACGATAAAATAATTTTCAATCTTCGCCATATACCTCTTCCCAGTAACGGAGATATTCGGCATATCCTTCCGGATCGATCTCCTGTAAGACTTTCGGATGGAACCGGTATTCTGGATACCGGCAGAACCCGCTTTTTGCACATCTGCCGGTGGGAACTGCCAGCTTATTCCGTTTGATCCATGCCAGGATTTCTTCACCATTATTATTTACATCAATATAGGCACAGTTCTTTGATGGGAGGGAGTTCAGATTGACCGTCAGGACATTCCAGAGACTCGGTTCCCCGTCGTTCCAGGAAACCATTGCGATGGCAAGATCTCCTACTACATAAGAACTGACTTCCAGTTTAATCTTATAGGTATTTCCATATTTCTTTAAATCAAATAATTTCATATTGTTCTCCTTTCTGTACGTTGATGTTATCCGTTTGTATTATGCTGCTTTTGGTTTGTCCTGTGCCGGAAGGAGGATCACCCCTTTTTCCACCTCTGCAGGCGTCCAGGCATTGTCTTTCCACATACAGCCGCTTGCTTCATTGTAGAACTTGGGTGCTTTGGGGGGCTTCCCAAAACATTCATCATCCAGATACAGGCAGATATGTTTGTCGTAAAAGGGGATAAGCGCCTGATGGATCTGCTCTTTCAATGCCAGTGCAAGCCGGTCGATCTCCTCAATATCCTGCCGCTTAAAAGCAGCAGCAGAAATCTGCTTCAGGATGCCGGACTGGTCAACGGTTGATTGAATCAATGGCTGTGCCTCGCCCATAAAGTCTGCACGGATACGGATATTCTCCAGTGTGACCTGTTTTACATAGGCCGTTGCCGTAGAACTGATATTGTGCCGCAGTTCGTCAAAAGGCTTTTTATATTTGGTTTTTAATACCTCCAGGGATGCCACGGCAAGGTTCCTTTTTAAATAATTAAGATGTCCTTCCAGTTCTTTTCGTAATGCAGTGCTTTCCATATGATACCTCCAATTCTGAAAACAGTTTTTAAAAGTCATCTTCCCAGGGCGGCAGGGTATTTTCTGCCAGATAAGGGGAACTGCTTTCTGCCACAGGTGGTTCCGGCTGTTCAGATTCCGTCTCTTCTGCTTTTTTCTCCGCTGCTTTTTGCCGTCTGCGGACTGCCAGCGTCAGGGCGTCTTCCCCCACATCGTCGGAACGTTGTTTCTTTGCCTGCTTTTTACGGCATTTTTCTACAGCGGTAGCGTAATCATAACCAATAGCTGTCTGGAACTTTTCGGCAATCTCCCTCAGCTTTCCCGACTGGTATTCATAGGTGGCTCTGTGAAATCCGGTCAGGTTCCACTGTTCACATACCAGATCCAGCATGCGGGTATAATCCATGAGTGCGTTGATGGTTTTCAGGATATCACCATAGCAGGTCTGCAGTTCATGGGAACCATCCAGGTCCACATAGGATAGGGTAAGCTCCTGTTTCAGGTAAGCTTCCATTTCCATGGGGTGTGCCAGTACCGTTTCATAAATCTCCCTGGGAAACTCCGGCATATTTGTTGATGCAGCGCTCTCATTGTTCATCCGGTACACCTCCTGTCTGCGGCGGAAAAGCTGCAAGCCCGCTTATGATCATCTGAACAGCGGTGCGGTATCCACAGCAATAGGATTGTTCCGCTATGGCATTGTCTCTTTCACAGACTGCTTCCTGATACTGCTCGAAAAGCCTGGTAGACTGCCCCAGAACAGAGAGCAGCGCTTTTTCTGCCTCTTTCACGTTTTGGTCCAGTTTGGAGGGAGCTGTTACACATCCATAGATATCCGGCTCATAGTTCCCGTAAAAAAGATTATGTAAAAAATCAGGTTTCCCCTCCTCTGCCAGCCGGACAGCTGCCGGGACAGGCTTTGACAGGGCACCGGCAATTTCCCGGAGCGCTCCTATCAGTTCCGGAAGCTGGCGGTTAAAAAAGACAGCTCCCATTTTTGTTTCGTGAAAATTCATCTGTGATCCTCCTTTCGTTTTTCTGCCCATATTTTTAGGGCATAATGGTGTCTTTGGCGTATTCATGCGATTTTCTGTTCGCCCCATTTAATACGGAGTACGCCGTTTTCGTCTTTCTCCTGCTTCATCAGGAGGGAGAGCAGGTCATAATCTACGCTGAACCTGTCATAGATTTCATCCAGGTTCACATCCTGCCCTTTCATAAACAGGTTCAGTTTTTCCTTTGCCAGCACCATCTGCATCAGGTTGGATTCAATGCTTCCGGCGTAGGTAAGGAAATAGATGTCCTTGTGCTCTGTTGAGGTATACCGGATGAACCGGAAATAAAACTGGCTCATGCCGGAATTGTTATAATGGAGTTCCGGTATAATAACTTTGTTGACATAATCAAAGTTGACGCTGGACGGAAGGCTCTGCTGGGTGCAGAGAAGTATCCCGTTCCCGCTGTCCTGCAGGGTCTGCCGAAGTGCCCGTCTTTTTGCAAAGCTGGTATCGGAACCGGTGACTACAAACAAAGGCCGGTCCGGCAGATATTCCCGCAGTGCCTTTTCATAGGATTCCAGCACAGAAACATGCCGGACTCCAATGGCAATGATCTCGTTCTCCCATTCAGCCGCCATCTCAACAGCGGCCATAACCTTGACCGGGGTATCCCCCCATATATTCCTGTACCGTGTCAGGTGCAGCCCCGATACGCAGAAGAAGAATGATCTGCTGGACCAGCCGCATCATGGAATCCTTTCTGGAGTTACCGGTGGAAGAAAAATAATTATCCCGCATCGCATAAAATTCACTCATCGCTTTCTGATAGACTTCCCTTTCTTCCGGCGGGAACTTAAGCAGCACCTGATGGATCTGCTTGATATCCTTGCACGACACCTCTTCAAAAGTCCTTGTGATCACGGTCTTCCCCAAAATATCGCTGAGGATATCCGCATTGTAGATATCCTGGGTGCGTTTCTCTAGGCCGAATACAGTTATTTTTTCCGGCAGATGGGAGGCGGCAAACAGGGAATACCCTTTCTTGTAGGCCGGGATCGGCTGGCCGAAATACGGATTGCAGTCATAGTCCGGCTCACTATCCATTTCACTGTCCTTATTATGGTGGTAAATATATTGATTCCACGAGATCATGTTGATGGAATTGTTGTAAAGCAGTTCCAGTTGTGGAGCAAATTCAGAAATGTTATTCCTGGTGCTGGTGCCCGTAGTGAGCAGCTTCATCCGGCATCGGCGGAAACAGGAAAGTACTGCCTGGCTCCGGGCGCTGCCCGGATTGGAAATCTCATCGCTTTCATCCAGTATGAGCTGGATATTCTGATGCAGACGTTTCATGTACTTTCGTAAATGTTTTTTGTAGGAGCTCACCTTGTTCAGGGTCAGCAGAACAAAATCTCCAGGACGGACACGTTCCAGGTCCGCAAGCCGCCTGATAAATACGCAGGGCAGGTCATAGTTCGCCAATACCACAGTCCAGTTGTTGCGGATGGAAATGGCAGAGGAAACTACCCAGGCGCTGTGTACGTTCTGTTTCTGCATCCGGTATAATCCCGTTGCAATGCCTGCCAGCGTCTTTCCGCTTCCCTGCTCCCACTGCAGCAGTGCATAGCGCTTCTGGAGAGTGAGGTTGATATCATGTCTCTGGATCTCATTCAGACGGATTTCCTGAAAAAGGGAAGAATCCCACAGGGAAAAATCATCCAGCCACTCTGTAATCGCAGGATCTTCATCCATTTCGGCAAAAAGTACGTTCTGGCTTTCATATTCCGCCCGTTTTCTGCGGAGCAGCCGTTCATAACCGGGATAGGACTCAGGGGTGTTTTCGAGCACTGCCCGATAGACCGGTACAGGAAGGCGTTTACTGTCCCTGATCTGTCTGCGGGCCGCTGAACTATAACCTTTATAGGCAAACTCTCCTTTGCGTTTGATGAGGCGGATAGTATCCGTTTCCGGTACAGGGTTTTGTTTTTTTAATGCCTGCTGCAGATAGGTGAGCACCTTTTTCTCCGTAAGCTGGACCTTACACCATTGCTCATAACTCATTTCATCCGGTTTCCGCTGGGTGTAAAAGCGGTGCAGGTATTCGCAGCATTTTGCATACAATGGCTTGGTAAGCGGATGTATTTTGATATGATATAAGAGTTTTTGTGTCCGGTATCTGAAATCACCGGATGTATGGCGTGACTTTGCCAGTTCCAGCAGGATTTTGGACTGGTTATTTTCCAGGGCTGACCTGGCAAAAGCCAGTATCTTCTGGTGGATATATTCTGCATTTTCGTGGATATCAAAATCTTTCGGCAGGATGTGATCAGCCTCTGTCCGGTATGGGTGAGGCTTCCATCCCTGGTCAGTTGTCTTCATCTGCCAGAACTGCAGCTTTGTGGGGAAATGGCTGATGCCCAGGTAAGAGAATGCATTATCCGGGAACAGCACCTGTCCTAAAAAACTGAAATGCTTTTCCATCTCCCGTATTTGTCCGCTGTCGGTAAAACTGTCTGACAGAAAAGACTGGGGCACGATCAGCGCAAGGATTCCCAAAGGTTTCAATACCTCTGCCGCTTTCAGGCAGTAATACATTTGTGAAGGGATTTCCCTGCCGCTTTTGGTCCACCATTTTAAATGAAAGGGCGGGTTCCCCACTACATAGTCAAACCGTGTTTCCGGCTGGCAGGTACGGATATCCCTGCACTCAATCGTAGCTTTTGGGTAAAGGAACCTTGCCGCCTTTACGGCTTTTACATCCAGCTCACATCCGTAGATGTTTGCCTCTGTTGGGATAAAATTGAAAAAACTCCCCATGCCGCAGGTAAGGTCTGCCACAAGGTTGTGTTCAGATAATTTCAGGCAGGCTGTTGCAAATTCACACAGACGGGGCGGTGTGAAAAACTGGCCGTTTTCAATCTCTTTTTTTGCCTCGCTGTATGTATGGTAATTCTCATAGTCTGCCCGTTCCAGGCTGTGGAGCCCGCCATCTCCGGTGTAGGCATTGTAGATATCCTCCGGGCTGATGGAACATTCCTCACAGCGGTTGCTGTCGATCAGGTACAGGACTTTTTCATTTAGTGTTTTTCGTTTATCTTGGGGGATGGGTTCCCCCTGGTAAGCATATTTCATCTGTATCACCTCGCTAACATATGGTTTTCATGTAATCCTCTATAAACTGGGAGGCATAAGCTTCACTGGTAAATTTCAGATCTACCCGGCCGTTCTTGAACATCCGCAGGGACTGGATTTTCTCACAGTCATAAAATTCATAAGCATTAGAAATGTACTTGCCACGTTTGATAATTTCAGATAAGCTTTTTGGAACGGAATCAAAGCCTCCTGTTTCAAAGTGAGAGATTCCCTGTAAGATATCCACTGTCTTATCCATCAGTTCCCAGTCGTCACTTATACGGCTGGTTACAAATCTGCATGCATAAAATGTAAGCTGTATTACGCTCTTTTTATGCTCAAACATTGGGTGGCCGTCAGAAAAATTCCAGGCTGCCTGGTGACATTTTCTTTTAAGTTCATAAATTGCCTGCTCAGAAAGGGCGCGCCCTTCTGTTCGTAAAAATATCTGTTCAAGAACATCCGTGTAATTCAGCGTCAGGTTTTGTAAATCCTGCCTGTATGTTTTCATCCGTTCTTTATAATCTTCTGCCCGCTTATCGGTTGGCTCCTGGGGAATAAGACTTTTTATCATATCATTTTCTTCTATGAAAAAATGGTAAGTATTACTGAAGTAAGAAATTAACTGGCATATAAAAGTAGGATGCAGAGACTGCACTTGCTGCAGAATATCTCTATTAGAAAGCTTTAACCCTTCATCTGCGGTAAGATAAGTATTGGAAGATACTCCTATAGGAGTCAGCAGCTTTTTCTGTTGTTCCTGCATATCATTCCAAAAGAATTCCAGTTCCAACAGGGCATTTCGTGCTTCTTCATAAGCGCCCTGATGTGCCCTGCAAAATATTCTGTCTGCTTCCGTAATACGGGTATCTGCCGTCATTTCTATGGTTTCAAATTTTGTAAGCAGATCCATAAAAACCTCCTTAAATTTTCAATATAGGCAGGGCGGCATTTTTCAAGCCGCCCTGCCAAAGTTTCAGGCAATCATAAGCTGCCTGTCATTCCTGCTGTAAAGGTACACATTATCTGAAAGAAACTCTGACCGGTCCAACATGGTGCGGTTAACATCGCAGACCATTTCTCTCAGAGACTCTATGCTGTTACTCTTCTGCAATGGCAGGAGCATTATTTCATGGACAGAACTGGGAAGAACCACAAGGTCATCTTTTATTTTTTGTGAAAAACGCTCCAGGACATCCTTATAGCAGACAGCGGCGGCTCCATTATGGTTTCTGGTATTTGAAAGGACAAACATGGGAAACGGCAGTTTGAGGAATAGGTTGATATCATCGCCCAGGCCCAAAGTATCGAATATGGGATGAAGATTCGCCGGATAAAGTCTGGGAGTATTTTCTTCGGCGGCTGTTATCAATTCGTCTTCTGTAATGTTCCATTCCTCCACATGCCTGTGGTAAATCGGGATGCTGCCGGCCGTTCCCCCAATCCGGCAGTCTGCATAATATATTTTTGCGAGATCCAGAAATCTGGTATGGGGAACCATGGAAAGCAGTTCCTGATTTTTTTCGTAATTGATAAGCCGGTAAAACAGATTTTCCCGAATCTTGCTGAAATCGCGGAACCAATTCATATCAAAGGAATCCTCAACCCTGTTATCACGGTAAAATTCAAGGATGTCTTTCACGGTTCCCGCCCAGTTATCCGTATCCAGAAACCTTTCAAAAAATGATTCCAGATAAATTACGGGGCTGGTATTGGAATCTGGTTCTACAATACTGAGTCCGTAAAGGCGTACATTGTTAGGCTTTAATGGGTTCACAATCCGCACTTCCTTTTTCAGGGCATCCGAAATGACAGTCTTCATTCTGTCCGCAAAATCTTTTATATTCATAACAACTCCAATCTGTATGCATACGCATACGGAATCAATGTGAAAAGGCCGTGGTTTGGATAAGCCACGGCCGGAACATGAAGGTGGGACAGCATAGTGCAGCCACCACGGTTACTCAGAGTCCATTTACGCACATGCGGCCAGTCTCACAGGGAGCGGACTCATGGCCGCCAGCGGAAAAGGGCTCATAGATAAATGATAATGTGTATTTCTGGTTTCAAAATGGATGTTGTCCTCTGTCTGCTCATGCAGTGCGACAACATTGGATGTCCGGTAGAGATTTCCCCCGGCTGCAAAAACAGCAGGTTTTCCGATAGTGATCGGGCACAGGAGCATTCCGCAGAGCATTACTTTTTTCTTTTCCTCGCGTTTTTTTGTTTTCGTTTTCAATCTCATTCTTTCTGGCCTCCATTCTGTTTATCTATTGTTTCTTTGGACAAAGTGGTGCTGTCTGTTATTAGGAGCGGACAGACCGGGTGCTGGCACTGACCGGCATGGATACAGGGGATCTCATTTTCACCATAAAAGGGATAACAGGTTGAAAAACCAGCCTTTTGGAGCAAAGATTCCGCTGTTTCCAGTAATGGACCGATCAGGGACATATCCCATGGAAACTCTGACAGAACAGCTTCCGTCTGCTCAGTTCCGGGCTGTGTCAAAAGCCATAGCAGCTGGTATGCCAGATTGTCCAGAAGATCATTACGTTTCTCTAAAAAGGATTCAAAATGTTTGATTGTATTATTGTTCACAGCATATCTCCTTCAGTGCAGTGCGTACTTCCTCCAGAAGCTCCTGGACACGTTTCATGGTGGTATTCTGACTGCGGGCAATATCGCGATTATTATAGCCGCAGGATTTCAGATGCACGATGTTCATCTGCTGACTGGATACCCGTTTTGCCAGATCATGCAGGAGCAGCTGTTCTTCCAGCTGACGCATGAGGGGATTGGAAGCCGCTATTGTTTCTTCCAATGCATAACCACTGTCATCATAGGGATTAGTATGCAGGCTTAATACTAAAGCGTTGTGTTTAGAGGCATTTTGAGATCTGTAATAATTTGACACAGCACAGTTCATTGAACTCCAGACAATCGTAACAAAAGAGTACTGCTTTAATTTAGGTTCTGTCAAAAAACGACGAACAGACCGAAGATAAGCAAAAATAACAACATCATAAAATTCATCTATGGATAATCGCTTTTTCCGTAGAAATTTATAAACCAGATCATGGTGTTCCGCAGCAAACAAACGCTGCTCAGGGGTTAAAGGTACTTCACACTTCATAAAATTTCCTCCTTCAAATAAGAAAAAGGACTCCCCCGGCAATAAGCCAGGAGAATCCTTTCCATATGTTGCATATGGCATCAGGCCATATCAGTTACATTCGATTATGCGGGCAGTGCTTCACGTTCTCCGTCAAGTGTCTGTCCGTAAGTGAATTGTGTGCCCTTGCCGGCAGGCAGGACCTCCACATTACTGTTACCATAATCACAGCCAGTGTCATGCTGGGTTTCATTGATAGTGGCACGCTGCTGGAGCATCATGCGGATCTGCTCTTTAAAACCGTCTGCAAACTGCCGGATCTGTGCCAGCTCCTCACCGCTGAAATCGTACAGACGGCGGAAAGTGGCAACGCTGTAATCATCTTTTCCGTTGCTCATTTTCTTGAGCCCGATCTGTACCACGCTGCCATAGGTTGCACGGCGGCGGAGCATAAAGGACTGGTTCATGAACTCACGGAAGGGCTTTAAGCTGGTGGGCGGCAGGGTCACCTGTAACGGCATAAATTCACCGCTGCGGAGCAGGTAAAGCACACGCATGTTCTTGCAGGCTTTTCCTGCCCCTTCTGCGGCTGAGCCGAACTGGTTCAGTGCGCAGGAAATACAGGAACCTCCCGGTTCCCCAATCCCCTGTTTTGCATCCACGGAAGAGCACAGGGGAGTGGCACTGTCATCATATTCGCTGCCCTCCGGCCAGTAGGCATTGTTGGGGTGGTTGAAGAGGATTACTCCTTCCAGATTTTTTACATAATCCGGGTTTTCCGGATCATCCGAAGGGAGTTCAAACATCAGTGCGCCGCCTGCCGGGATTTTTACCCTGGGGAAGCTCATCTGCAGGCCGTCCATATCCTCTGCCAGTTCTTCCTGAGTGAATTCGCCTTCCGGCATGGCTGCCGGGAGCATAAATTTCTGTTCTGCCAAAGCGTTGTTCTGAGTGTTATACATACTGTTTTCCTCCTTAATAATGAAATCTTGTTGAAATGTTATCAGGATGGCTGCGTCATGCGGCTACCTGGTTGATCCGGTTCCACTGGTGGGCGGGCATGGAAAGAATGTTGTAGCCGATGCTTTCCAACTGGGTGGCCCTGTCATAATTCTCCACATCCTGGCTGTGCCGGGTGACTGCATTGGAAAGCCCGTACAGCGTAAGGTCCTTTCCCTCGATCAGATGCTGGAGGATGCCTTCCCCCTCATCGTCCGTGATGTGGAATTCCCGGCTGGCCAGTTTGACGATGCCGGGAACGTCTTTGGTGTTCATTTCCGCCTGGGTGGCATTCTTCATCATGCCGACCACCTGGGCAAAACGTGCCTCCTCCACGGCTGCCCTGACGGTATCCTGGATCTTCAGGATAAAGGCTTTGTCATCCGCAGCCAGAGTCTTTTCTGAATAGAGCTGGAAGCTCTCTTCCATGTCATTGACCCGGCCCACATGGTTGCGGCGGGTCTGTGCGTCATTGACGATCATGCCGTTGCTGCATACCAGACGGTAGACAAGGGGCTGGATACTGACGGCGCCCATACCGGTCTCGCTGTTGGAGATGATGACGCCGGCCTGGACAATGTCCCCCGGAACCACCTCCGCCTCCAGGCGGGTATTGACGACTTTAAGGTACATCCGGCTGTCCGTGATCTGGCAGCTTTCAAATCTGGCGCCCTCCATCTGCCCGATAATAGGCAGGACTGCCTGGGCAATCTCCATGTTGTCGATTCGCCGGTAGCGGTTGCTTAAAAATGCCCTTGCCGTGCCTCCCATGGTCCGCAGAAGCCGTTTGGACGGCGAGTGCTGGAGCCAGGCATTGACGTTTGCAGCCAGAAGCTCCGGCTTTTCCGCAAGCATCCTGTCATAATAGGGAGCGGGAATCTTTAAATGTGTGCCGAACTGCCGGTGGGCAATGGTATTGACCTGCATGGGTTCCACCGGTTCGGTTTTCCCGTCAAACATGTGGAGATAAATCTGGGAGTCATAAGGCTCCATCTGCAGGCTCCTGGTGTCAACCAGATAATCCTCCTTCATGCTGTTCTGCCGTGTGATCTCAGCAGCCATTTCGTTCAGTGTAAGACCTTCTTTCATTCGGGTTCAACTCCTTTCTTCTTGTGTCTGGGATTACCAGGATATCTGGATGCCTTTCGCCATGATCTCAGCCGCCAGCCCGTTGCGCTCAAAAACCTGCAGAAGCCGGGGCCAGTATGTCTTTTCCGGAAAGCCGGCAAGGTGCTCTTTTGCCACCTCCTCCGTGTCTTCCTCGATGCAGATGTCGCCGTCTTCATGGATGGTCAGATGGCTGTGCCCGCGGGAATTTAAGTCCGCCACAAGTGCCTCCAGAACCCTCCTGCCCTGGACTTCATACCAGATTTGGGGATCTACCGGCTGCTGATTGGGCGGAGCGGTATCCTCCGGTCCACTGCCCCGGGCATCGGAGAGCGGGACGATCTTTAACATGTTACAGGTGATGCCGGCGCTTTGGTCCACGCTGACATCCGCATGGTCAAAATCCGGAATCCCGTAAAGGCGGATGCGTCCGGTGCCTCCTGACACGACCAGCTTTTCCGGGCTCTTTTCACACCACTCCCAGCGCACATCCGGATAGACTGCCCGAAGGTAGGCGGAAATGCGGTGGTTGACATGGCGGAGCAGAAGCAGTTCTGTTTCTGCGTACTCCATGGCCGGAAGCGCAGACGGCTGATTGGGAACAATGCCTTCTGCCAGACGTTCCTTTTCATGCTGTTCACGCCTTCTGCGGCGTTTTGCCTGCTGCATGTAAGGGCGCAGGAGGACTGCTGCAACCCACAGCCCCCAGAGGGTGAATACCCCGATCAGGAGCCAGGTCTGCCAGGCTCCCCTTATGAGCGCCAGTATGGCGATAACCACACCCACAAGGATGCTGATGCTGCCCCAAAGGGCTTTGTCACTTTTCATTTTTACCTTCCTTTCTTTGCTGTTGTTGAAAGTAACCTGCATTTTTTGAATGCACAAAAAAAGAGGAACCATACCGGCTTTTCAGGTTCATTCTGAAAAACCAGTACGGTTCCTCTTCTGGGGCCGGAGCGGGATTCACTCCGGCAGAGATTCGCGTTCCCCGTCCAGTACCTCCACGGAGGGAGGGGCGGCGTCTGCGGTCTCAGGGTCATCTGGAGAATCGGTGGGGCTTTCTTTGGAAGCACGGCCTGGAAGAAATCCAAAATTGGAAAGATAAATCTTCAGGAGTTTCGTCCTGTCCTTTCCATGGCCTGCGGTACAGTCCACCAGCTGCTGTGTGCCGGTAATCCATAGCCGGCTGCCCTTTTTTACACCAAGCTGTATCAGGCGGGAAACTTCGTCATCCCATGCCCAGACCTGATAATACTGGAACTGTCCCCTGCCTGTCTGTTCGGTAAACCCAAAACAGGCATAGGTGGAATCCTTCTGGCTCTTTTTGGGGAGCAGATCGTTCTCCACACGTCCAAATGCAAAAATCTGTGCCATAACACTCCTTTCTGCCACTGGCGTTGTTATCTATAAAAAAAGTGCCAGCGGGAACCCGGCCCAAATGGGCGCAGTCATGCCACTGACACTTATATACAAACTTAACAGCGTGTGCAATGCGATTTTTTTATCGCCCTACAGACAAACCTGCCTGCAATCCTTAAAGGATACGCACAAAAATCAATTACAAAGTAAGTATAACACTATATATGGTAGCTGTCAAGATTATAAATACTATATATAGATATTCGGAGTGGCGAAATACAATATCCTGTAGCCGGATGCCCTGAAAATGGAATGCAGAGCTTCCTATATAAAAACAGGAGCCGGGATGCCCTTATTCTGCAGAATCCTGATTTTTTGTTTCAGGCTGGTTTCCCGGCAGGGCGGAATCATAGCCCAGAAACAGGTCCGTGGACAGGGAGGCATCCAGATACTCGTTGCCGAGGGAGGGGCGGGAGGCTTTCCGGAAGTAAAAGCAGTAACACCCGTCCGGTTTTATTTTTACCTGTTTTCCCAGAAGGAGGATAACAGCGTTTCCCTGGCTGTCAGTAAGTTCTATTTTATGGTACCTGCGGAAAGGCTGTGAGGTAACGGCGGTACAGATCCCCGTAATGGTTTCATAGTCTCCACGCAGGATCACAATCAGGAGATCTGTACTGCGGAACAGGCAGCAGCCAAAAATAATCCCGCTTAAAATCAGCAAAAGCCGGTCATGGGAAACAAAAAAGACAATAGCAGCGGCCAGAAAGCTTCCGATTCCCATAAGCAGGATCAGGAAAACCTTCAGCCGGAGGGTAAAAGGGGTATTTAACCATGCTTCCATAAGATGTCATATCCTTTCCAATATAATCTGCTGGCGCAGGTACAGGTTGGCAACTGCGAGGGTAACGGCCCGGCTCTTTGGGGAGATCCGCATGGTACAGCTGATATTGTCGCTGGTGGTATCCGGATCGTCATAAAGCCCCTCCAGAATACTTTCCTCGGTGGGGAGGGAGCGGATATCCTTTTCCATACACCGGATCAGTTCCGCCGTGGAGAGCAGCGCCTGCCTTGCGAGCGCCATGATATGTCTTTCGCTTTCCGTTCTCTGGTCCCGATGGAAGAGCCTTTTGGCGGCGGAAAAGGGAACATGGTTCACAAGGGTCAGCTTCAGGAAGGACAGGACCCTGAGAAGGGCAGAACCGTCTATGGGGATGATATACAGGGAAGAGAGCAGGTCATAGAGGGCGTCATATTCCGTTTCCCCCTGCCCGCAGACCAGCAGGCCCCGCGTCAGCAGCCTTTCTACGCAGTCCTTCCAGGGGCGGCTTACGATATCCTTCTGTTCCGGTAAGGTCTTGGTATAGAGATGTCCGATCTCTTCCATACGGACGATCCGCCAGTTCAGGCAGCTCCAGATGATCATTTCCTGTATATCGACCATATACTCCTTTCCCCCAAGGATGATGACGGGGCAGTAGCGCCGGCATCCGTTTGTCCGGCGTTCAAAGCGCCCGACAGCAGTATAAAGAGTTTTTAATGCCATGAGAAATCCTCCTTTTTGTTCTGGTTGTATAAAAGACTGTCTGTAACAGCAGTCATAAAAGCCCTGACAGGAATGGTGTGTCGCTCCTGAGTTTTTTGGCAGCGCGGGAGATCCATGCGCCCACATGGGGCGGCGGCACATGGTACAGGTTGGCAATCTCGGAGACGCTCATGCCCTCCAGTTTCAGCTTCAGGGCTTCAATCCCAAGCCTTGTCACGCCCTGGTATTTCTTTTCGGCGTATGCGAGAAGGTCAAGGGTCTCTATCAGGTTGATCTGCGTATCAAAGTCGTCCGGTGGCGCAAGTGGTTCTCCGTCAGCGGACAGTTCCCCGTGGGTACCGACCATCAGATAAACAAATCGGCGCTGTCTGGAGCACATCTGCCTGCAGTAGGAGAGCAGACCGTTACGCACAATCTTTTTGGCATAGGTGGGGAACCGGGAGCGTGCGGGATCATAGGTGGCTGCCGCATGGCACAGCCAGATGCAGCCTTCCTGGTACAGATCCTCGTACCCAAACCCATAAACACTTTCATTAACATGGATGCTTTCCATGATAACCCAGTAGACGATGGACAGGTTGTTTTCCACCAGTTCCTGCTGCCCTCTGGTCAATCGGATATTCTGCTTCATACATGCTCACCTCTTTTCATGCCGCCATGCCGCCGCCCGGTTTTACGGGGGAACGGCACAGGGAAATGACCTGCTCACACATCTGTTCTGAAAACATGCCGATATGGGCCTTGTCTTCATCAAGTCCCAGCTTTGCCTGGAGCCATACATAGACAGCCCATTTATCCATGTGCCGTTCTTTCTGCAGCCTTGTTAGTGCCTGGTGCGCCAGAATGCGTTTATGGCGCAGGCTGTGGTTTGCCAGGGTTCCCATAGGTTTCCGGTCTTTTTTGTGGGCGCTTACATAGGCATCGCAGGCAGGCCAGCGGGAGCAGACATACAGATAGCTCCCCCGGTCAATCGTATCCGTTCCATAGACTGTACTGGCAGGCCGGCAGATGGCCGGAGCACCACAGTACGGACATTTCAGGCTGTATTTTTTAATGCTTTTCATTGGTCACCTCCATTCCTGCCAGTTTCGGCAGTTTTGTTTTTGATTTTTTCCTGTTAAAAGCAGCGGCATTGATCAGAAAACTGGCAGAGTTCCGGAAGCGGGCATCCGGAAGAAATGGTGTGCCATTCGATATACAGGCCGTATACGCTTTCAAATATCTGTTTTCCTAAGACAGCCCGACATTCTTCCGGTTCGATGGATTCTCCGGACAGCTGCCGCAGGACATTTACCGGCATGAGGATAGGAGAGCCGTCCGCATCCACCGCCATCAGGAAACCTTCACAGGGCGGAGATTGCCCGTGGGGACAGATATCATACTCACACTTAATAAACAGGGCATTATGCCAGCAACCGCGAACTGCTTTTAAAAAGGGATAAATATTACAATTTTTCTGATTCAATTTTTCTCACCTCTATTACTGTAAATTTCAAATTGAAAAAACTGCATTTTCATGTGTCAATTTCTAAAAAATTTGTAAAATCGTACTTTTTACAATAAATAAGTTCCTTCTAAAAATAAAAAAGGAGGGCCAGGCGCATATTTCTGCGACCTGGCCCCAAAACTTTTATTCACTTGTATTGTTTAGCCGAACAGCCCTTCAATCTCCCGCGTGATTCTGGGAATGACCGTATCATTGAAGATCAGGGTCAGCGCTGCCAGAAGCAGTGCGCCCAATACCACGGCGATAATGATTTTCACGGCATCCGAGATGTAGAAATCCCCGCGCTGGTTGGAGACTGCCATCCGGGCACGGTTGATGAAATGGTTTGTTTTGTTGCAGATACGGTTTGTGATTTTTCTCATGGAAAACCTCCTGTTTTATTTGATGTCTGGTTATAAGGTTAAATGGCTGCCTTTCAAGGCCTCCGGACAGGTCTTTTCCGCCTGCCCTTTCTTCTCTGCAGCCTGTCAGGGTAAGGAACTGGTTTCTGACGAACCAGCCGGCGAAACCGATGCTTTTCTGCCAGTTCCCGTGGTGGCAGGGTATGTTTTCTGTGTTTGTTCATGGCAACTCCTGTCTGTGTTTTGCCTGCCGTGGCATGGCAGGATGAAGATATCTGCTGTCAGTGGCAGCATATTAAGGGAAGCCGCTGGGGTACATGTCACCGCCTCCTTTTACTGGAATCTCTATGTAAAACCGGCCATTATCCAAAGAATGCGCCAAGGGAGCTTAAAACTTCCGTACACAGCACTACCAGATAGATGATCATAATGCAGATCAGCATCATCATGGAGTATCTCTGGATTTTTTTCGGCCGTTTGGCAGCTTCCTTTTTCAGGTTGTTCTGCTCAATCTGGCGCATGTCAAAGCAGATCATTTTGAAGTACATCCGCTGGTCATCCCCGCGCAGGACGCCCACCAGCCCCCGCACCACATCGGAGAGCATGGGGCTTCCGATCCGGGTCTCAAAACGGATAAGGGCATTTTCATAATTCCCCGTCTTCATGTCCGCGATTGTCTGGTCCAGTTCCGCCCCGAAGTCCCGGCCGGCTACCCTGCGGTAAGAGGTAAGGATCTTCAGCACATCCCGGTCATTCTCCAGGTTCTGCCCGATGGTCAGGGCAAAGCGGGGAATTTCGGCCTCAATCAGCTTGCGGCGTTTTTTCACATAGTCAAAGGCCGCATAGTAGGTGGAAAACCAGAGTGCCACGGCAAGGCCGATCAGTACCGGCACAAACAGTGGCATGATAAACGCCATGGGCAGGGAGCACAGCCCCACGCCGCCTGCCGTGACCCAGGCCCTTGCGGTATAGACCTCCGGGGTCACTTCCAGCCCGGCGATGGTAATGGCCCGCTGCAGTTTGTTGCGCCCCAGCCGGTCCAGGCGGAGGTAAGGAGCAATCAGGCCGGCAACTTTGGTAATGTAGACATCCAGCAGCTTTTCAGCCTTGACGCCCTGCTGTTTGCGGGAGAGCATCATCATCCGCGAGGTTTTTTTGGTGGGAACGTCTACAATGGCGCAGCTGAGGTTATAGACAGCAAAGCCGAAAAAGACGATTGCAATACAAGCAAGCAGGGTCATGCGCTGTCACCTCCGTATTCAATGGGCTTGCTGAGTTTCATGATCTGCGTCAGGGCGAACAGGATGATGGCCGCGCAGATCGCCAGGGCGATTTTACCCGGTGTGGTGAAAATCAGCGTATGGAACCAGTCCTCATTCAGGAAATACAAAAGCGGGATGTTGGCAATCACGAGAAACATCATGGTAATTGCTTCCTTGCGCGGTCCCTGCATCATGGCCTCCAGCTCCGACTGCACCACGCGCACATCGGAAAACTTCTGGGCGATGGTGGGCAGGGTGTTTTTCATAGACCGGTCCGACT
>ERZ808044.755-NODE-755-length-27232-cov-12.707273_pt1 | contig 27232 bp, 19 predicted proteins | sample MGYA00380195_ERZ808044 | MGnify/ENA primary metagenome ERZ808044 (study PRJEB31490, sample SAMN06133423) | mouse gut metagenome | isolation source: Z7_2 | host: mice | place: China: Chengdu | collected 2015-05 ...
GCTTTCAAAAAAGCGGGAATCCTACATTAATACCTATTTCTCAGTTTAATCCTGCAAACGAACTTCACGGATTCAGGCTTATGTCAACAACGGGCAGCACGCTTCGCGGACTGCCCGTATGTTAAAGAGCCTGGCGGGACCTGGCAGGTGCGCCAGGCTCTACCAGTCATCCTTTTACACTGCCAAGGGTCAGGCCTTTTGTAAAATATTTTTGCAAAAAAGGATAAATCATTAGCAGCGGTATAGCCGCCAGAAAAACCTGAGCTGCCCTGCCTGTCCGGGCATTCATCCTTTTAATTAGCTCCACATAGTTTAGAGAATTCTGCTTGAGCAGCGCATCAAAATTCGTCAGCAACGACTGCAGGTATGTTTGCAGAGGATAATTGCTTGTCCTGTTCATATACAGTAGACCGCCAAACCAGTCATTCCAGTGACCGACGACACAGAACAGCGTAATTGTAGCAACAGAGGGTTTCAGGACGGGAAGCCACACCCGGAATAGAATCTGAATGGGACCGGCACCGTCAATCATGGCAGATTCCTCCAGTTCCGGCGGAATCCCCCTCATAAAATTCATCATGATGATCATGTAGTATACAGGAAGCGCTCCCGGAATGATCAGCGCCCAGATAGAATCCAGCAGGCCGGTATTCGCAACCACCAGATAGGTGGGAATCATGCCGCCACCGATCAACATAGTGGCAAAGAAATAGCCAACGTACAGGTTCCGCCCATGCAGCCGCCTAGAGCTTCTAGAAAGCGGATAGGCAGTGATCACTGTCATAAGCACATTGACTGAGACGCCAAGCACGACACGGATGACTGAAATTGCGAACGAGCGAAGAAACTGCGGGTCCTTCATGGCAAACTCATAGGAGCTCAAGGTGAATTCCACCGGCCAAAACAAAACCTCCCCTGCCGAAACGGCGTTACTGCTGCTCAGAGACAGAGAAAAAATGTGAAGCACGGGCAACAGGCACAACAAGCCCAGAAGGAGCAGCAATATTGTGTTTATCACATTGAAAAGGCGGGAGCCAAATGTTTTATTTTGTATCATGTATCACACCTCCTTACAGAATCCTGTAGCCTGCAAACCTGTCAGCTGCCCAATAGGAAATGGAGATCAGGGCACAGGAAATTACAGATTTAAATAAGCCTACGGCCGTACCGAAAGAATACTGAGCCTCAATCATTCCCAGACGGTACATATAGGTGTCAATAATATCGCCGGTCTGATATACAGAAGGATTGTACAAATTGTATATCTGATCAAATCCCGCATTCAGAAGACTGCCCAGAGACAGCAATGACATGAGAATAATCGTGGGAGCAATTGCAGGCAGAGTCACATGTAAAACCTGTTTCCACCGATTCGCTCCATCCAGGGCTGCGGCCTCGTAAAGGCCGGGATCCACACTTGTGAGCGCTGCCAGATAGATGATCGCACCATAGCCAAAATTCTTCCAGATATCGCTGATGATCATAGTCCACGGGAATACCTTTGGGTTTCCCAGAAAGGAGACCGGATTTATCCCAAAAAAGCCTATGATCTGATTCAGCAGCCCGTCAGTGGACAGAATATCGATCAACATTCCCGCCAAAACCACCCATGAAAGGAAATTGGGGATATAGGCTACTGTTTGTATAGAGCGCTTAAAAAAAGAACCCTTTAATTCATTGAGCATTAAGGCAAAAATGATCGAAACTATCTGGGTCAGAACCAATTTGAACACGGCAATATACAAGGTATTTCCGATTGTGCGCACAAAATTGGGCTGCCGGAACAAAAATTTAAAATTTGAAAGCCCCGTCCATGGAGAAGAAAATCCCAGAGCAGGAGTAAAATTCTGAAATGCGATCACAATGCCGTACAGCGGGATATAATTGTAAATAAAAACAACGACCACAGCGGGCAGCAGCATAAGATGAAGCTGCCATTCCCTGGACTCCCAAAATTTTTTCCAGGTAAGTTTTGAATTTGCCGCGGTGCTTCGGTTTGATTTTGACTTCATTAAGAAACCTCCATAATGGAACTAAAGCCCGGAGCCTTGACTTATTTTTCGTACATTTCATTTACTGCCTGGATCACCGTATCGCCGCCTGCCGTGCGCCAGCTACTTACCAGATCGTCAAAGTAAGATACATCCTCGTCACCGATGATGATTTTTGTAAATCCTTCTGTCAGAATATCATCCAGCGTGGAGCCGTAAGTATCCATTTCTTCCGGAGTCTGTCCCCAAATGGCGTTAAGTTGATAGCGCTTATCATTCAGAATATTCACTGCCAGACGGAATGCAGCAAACTCACCGGCGCCGTGCTGTAAATAATCTCCCAATCCTGCCGGATTCTGATCATTGATCCACTGTGTGGCTCCTAAATATTTTTGTGCGGCTGTCCCTAATGTGATGGAGTCAGGATCGTCATTTTCAATAGCGTAGGTAACCTGTTCCAAATTCTGATCTTCCACAGTAGTATCCTGGATACGGAAAGGCGTAATATGGGCATAGTCACCGTATGCCGTATCCGTCAGTAAAAACTTGGTGTCCTCGTCCGCCTCAGGGTTAAAGAACACATCGGCATAGAAGTTGATCAGCTTAATGACTGCTTCGGGATGCTCACACTCTTTGCTGACAACAGTGTACCCACGATTGGTATAAGACATCGGATACAAAACTTCATGGGTGGCTTTGGGAAGCTCATAGGGATAAAAAATCGCTTCAGCGCCATTTTGTTTCACCACATCTGCTCCCGGATTGTAGCCCCACCATTGCTGGAATACTTCCACGCCAACGGATCCGTCAATAATTCCGTTGTTCATGGCGGTCATGTCATAAGTGGTAAAATTGGGATCGATCAGGCCATCCTTATACCACTGGGCAAAAACGGCCAACGCATCTTTCATCTCAGGCTGAATCGAGCCGGGCTCCATGGTACCGTCCTCCTTTGTGATCCAGATGTCAGGCTGGGCTCCCCATGCAAGGGCTAAGGCTTTAAAGATGTACAGACTCTTATCAGCCGCAAGCCCCCATCCGCCGTAAACGTCTTTAAAGGTTGTCATGATATTGACAAGATCATCTATGGTCTCAGGAGCCTTTAAATTCTGCTCCTGCATCCAGTCATTGCGGAGCCATACATAATAGGGATTGCTGCTCCAGCCATAGTGCATCTGCGTTACGCCATACATTTTTCCGTCAATGTAGCCTGTGTTGAAAGTGTCAGGATCCTGCGCAGCAATAGACTTTACCAGGTCGGAAGCATATTCTTCAAAATAAGGAGTCATATCCATCAGAAGATCTGCGTCGGCAAGCTCCTTTAGCTGCCCCAGGGAGGTGGCAGTAAAGGCATCTGGAATAGACTTGGAAACAATGGCCATGTTGAGCTTGGTGTTATAGGATTCGCTATCGTTTGTATACCAGTCTGTCTTTACTTCCACATTGAAGCGCTCCTTATACTGACGGATCCACCAGTTGTCCTCAGCACTCTCACCGTTGGGATAGGGCTGGCTACTCCCCACGTTGGCAATCGTCAGCGTAATCGTTTCACCTGTCTCATCAATCTTTGTATCTGCCTCTTCCGTATCCTCTGCAGTTCCCGAATCTGACTGGGATTCCTGGGTACTATCCTTTGGCTGACTGGTCGAAGCTGCTGAGTCTGTGCCGGAGCCTGAACAGGCTGTGACTGAAAGAATCAACGCATTAGCTAACAGTAACGATAAAAATCGCTTTTTCATAAGTTCCATCTCCTTTGCAATAAAAAGTGTTGTTCAAAATGCTAAAAAAATCATAGCATGTCCCTTCTATATACCGCAATTCTAAACATCTGACATTTTTATAATCTGATGACATCTTTGTCAAAAATGCATATTTTCCAATTTAATACACTTGAATTTTTATGTAACTTATCGTATTTTATAAAAAATATCTTTTTAAAGAAACAGGTTTTTGCCCCCTGGGAAATGGAGGATTTTGTGAAAATTCAGAATACAGTTTTCTGGAGAGTACTGCTAATCTTTTCAGTGCTGGTAATTCCATGGATGATCGTGAGCATCATGCTTTTAAATGCAGCAAATGCAAGGATTGTGGCTTCCAATGTAAATCTTGTACAGCAGAGCCGCAAAAATGTCCTTGAAAATATTGAAGAACAAATTCAAAATATTGCTCTTGCTGCCAGAGCCGGAAATACGCTGGACAATACATTCTATCTTTCTGTCCTGGATCAGAGCCTGACCGGATATGACCGTGTCCAGGTCACCGATCAGATTTTTGAAAGCCTGAATCTCATTATTATCACACACAGTTGGACTGAAAACGCACGTATATATTCCCGACCGTTGGAACTATGCTTCAGCAGCAGTAACATCAACCACGTAAATTCATCAGGAGTCGTGCGCGCGATCACTGATGAGGAATTTGAGCGGATAGCCGGACTGCTTCAGGATGGAAATGTCATGACAATGCTTGACGGAAACGTTGTGTTTCTTATCCCCAATTCTTCGCGTTCCCCCATCTGCGTCCTGGAGGTAGAACTGTCAGAATATCAGCTTTCCCAATACCTGACGGCCTCACTGGAATACCCTTCTGATTCCCTGTTTTCCCTGTGTTTGCAGGACGATAAATTCTGGATCGGAAATATTGCGGAGGATGATCTGTACAATGCGGCCCTGTCGGCAGTGGAAATGGCAGAGGCAGGAAAGCTTACGGATTTTTCCTTCGGTTCCGGGAAATACTGGTTGTATGTTTACCGCTCCGCCATACTGGGTTTTACCTATTTTGAATTGATTCCGAAAGAAATGCTGACCCGGCCTGCTGGCCTTTCTGTCACCTTACTCATTACTTTCATATCACTTTCCGCTGTTGTGATCGTTATTTTCTTCATTCAGTCCGTAAAGCTAATCCACCACCCACTGCAGGATCTGATCAGCAGCTTTGACAGGCTGCGTCAGGGAGATTTGAGTGTTCGAGCAGAAAAGCCTGAAACAGAAGATTTCAATTATCTGTATGACAGTTTCAACCATATGGCATCCGAACTAGAACAGCTTGTCTCACAGAACTACAAGCAGCAGATCCTCTTGCAAAAGGCTGAACTTCGCCAGCTACAGGCTCAGATCAACCCTCACTTTCTTTACAACAATTTTTTCTGGCTGCAAAGAGTGATTTCCAGCGGAGATATTGAGCAGGCGGAGCAGATTACCCAGGATTTAGGAACGTATTTCCGGTATATTACCCGAAGTAATTCCGATATCGTACCTCTGTTTGAAGAAAACGAACATGCTATGATCTACTCTGATTTACAGGCCACCCGCTTTTCTGGGCGTATTCAGGTAGAGTTTGATACACTTCCCCCTGAATTTGAAAACTGGCAGGTTCCCAAACTTTTTATGCAGCCCCTTATTGAAAATGCTTTCAAATATGGACTGGAAGAGCAGATCTGCGGCGGAATGCTCCGGGTGATGCATGTAAAAAAATCAGAAAAGGAACTGATCATTATGGTGGAAGATAATGGAAAATCGCTGACCGACCAGCGTCTTTTTGAGCTCCGCCGTCAGGTGGAGACTCTAGAGACGGACAATATTCCTGCCGGACTGAGCGGAATGATGAATATTGCCAGGCGGCTGCAGATTTACTATCAATCCATGGATTGCTTTTCGCTGAGCCGCTCACAGCTTGGCGGTCTGTGCGTCACCATCCGGCTTTATTTCAAAGAAAAAGGAGAAAACGGCAATGTATCGTGGAATTATTGCAGATGATGAGAGACATGTGGTAGATTGGATGGAAGACCTGCTGGCCCTCCATTTCCCTGATCTGGAAATCCGACGGGCAAATAACGGCGTGGAGGTGTTAGAAAAGGTGGGGTTCTGGAAGCCCGATCTTGCAGTGCTGGATATCAAAATGCCAGGCATCAGCGGCATAGAGACCGCCCGACGGCTTTTGGGGGAATACCCGAACTGCAAGATCCTGCTGCTGACAGGCTACGATGAATTTGACCTGATCTACCAGGTCACCAATGAAAAAAATATCCGCTATGTTCTGAAAACCGAAACCGACCGGATCATCATAAAAAAAATCTCTGATATGCTCTCTGAGATTGAGGATGAGGAACGAATGCGGCAGACAATGGACGCCGCCAACAGCAAGGACTGCCTGATACACCACTTTGAGCGGCGGGGCATGCTGTATGATATTCTTTTTGCCTCAGAAAGCTTTCAATCAATGGAAGAAAAGATCAGCTTTTACGGTTCAGCCCTGCCGCTGGATCCCAAATCCCGGGTAGGCCTTACGCTGATACAGTTTTCCAATCCAAATGCCGTACGCCAGGCAGTCACCAGCGGACTTCTGCTGCAGCTATATCAAAACCTGGAAGAAGCTTTAGATGCCCTGTTTCATTTCGTCCTTTTAGATATGGACGAGGAGTATGTCCTTTTGCTGACCCAGACCGCAAAGCCGCTGGAACACTCATTAGAAGCTGAAAAAAGCGTTGCTCTTCTGCGTTCTGAACTGGACCACGGCCTGGCAGAACAGACCGCAAAGGCAAAGAGCAAAATTTTATTTTTTATTTATAATCGTATTGTCCCCTGGCATGAAATTTCTCAAGGGTATAACTTCCTGCTTCAGTATTGCCGCACCCGCAGCCCGGAAATCGGCCCAGCACCGATTTTTGGTACAGTGGTCGGAGACGATGCCTTAAAACAAAACCCCCATTCCTTCGATATCGTGGAATGGCAGGTTACCCAATGCATCCAAAAGTTGTCCCTAGCGTTGGTACAGGCCAGAGATAAAGATTTTTACGCCCTGCTCGATGAGATCAGTGGGCTGCGAATCAGGCTTGGCGAAATGAGTGTCCCCAGGCAGGCACAGCTTTGCGCACGCCTGTCACTCATGCTTTTAAACTATATTACCGTGCAAAATTTGCACAAGGCTCTGGAACAGAAAATTTCTCTCTTTCCTCTTTATCGTTCCATGCAAACACAGGATTGGGCGACACTGCTGGACTATGTAAAGCGGCTGGCAACGGAAATTTTTGCCCTGTCGGACGAGAAACTGCATCAAAACAGCATTTGCACCGTCCAAGTCATGTGCGATTATATCAATAACCATCTGGATGATGACCTGAGCGTGACCCATCTGGCAGAGGTGTTCAATTATAATCAGTCCTACATCTCCAGACTTTTTAAACAGGTTCACGGGGAACCCCTGTCACAATATATAAGGAGCGCCCGTTTAAACCGCGCAAAAACGCTCTTAAAGTCCACCACCCTACCCATCCAGAAGATTGCCGCCCAAGTGGGCTTTGATACGGTCCAGTATTTCTCCATAGTTTTCCGCAAAGAAATTGGCACTACCCCCACAGCTTTTCGCTCCTCCGCGCAAAACAACCTCTGACAGTAGGATGAGCAATCTAAAAATCATACTGCAAATACCAAAAATAATCACTATAAAAGGAAGCACAATCTATTTATAATTAGAAGAGAAATTATGTAAAAGATGGCAGTAATTAACATTGCAATTATGTAGAAAATAGACAAAACCCGCTTATAAAATTTCTTTTTTTGGAACAATTAATATAGAAAACTCGCAAAGGAGGAGAACAATGCGAAATGTAATCAGCTTGAATCAGGACTGGCTGTTCAGCCGGGTGGACTGCGGCCTGCCAAAGGCTCTGCCTGCCGATTGGGAAAAGGTAAACCTGCCCCATACCTGGAACGCAGTGGACGGCCATGACGGGAACGGGGGTTATGCGCGTATCAAAGGCTGGTATGCCAAAAGCTTCAAGACGCCCGCACAGCCCCTGAAAGGCGGCCGGGTGTATGTGGAGATCCCGGCAGCGGGCCAGCAGGCAACCGTTTATGTAAACGGCAGCGAAGTCATTTATCACGAGGGCGGATATTCCAACTTCCGCGCAGATATCACAGATCTATGCAAGGCGGAGGAGGATAATCTTCTGGTAATCGCCTGCAGCAACGAAAACAAGAGCAATGTTTACCCTCAGGCAGCAGATTTCACCTTCTACGGCGGGTTATACAGAGGGGTTCGCTTAATCAGCGTTCCCGATACCCATTTTGATCTGGACTATCTGGGAGGCCCCGGCCTTAAAGTGACGCCTAAGCCCTGCGAGAGCGGAGGAGCCACCTTCGAGCTGGAATCCTGGATCACAAAGGGCGATGAAAATTTTACGGTTCTGTACTCCATAAAGGACGCTGAGGGCAAAGAAGTTGCCAGCGCCTGCCGTCCTTTTGATCAGACAAAAGTTACCGTTTATGTGCCCGATGCTACTTTGTGGGACGTGGACGATCCCTATCTTTACACCGTAACCGCCACCCTTCAGCGCCGGAATGAAGCCTATGATGAGGTCAGTGCAAGAGTGGGTGTGAGAAGCTTCTCCTGTGACCCGCAAAAGGGCTTTTTCTTAAACGGCAGGCCGCTTCCTCTGCGCGGCGTAAGCCGTCATCAGGACCGCCTTTACAAGGGCAACGCTCTTACCAGGGAAGATCATTTTGAGGATGCAAGACTGATCAAGGAATTGGGAGCCAATACCATCCGTCTGGCTCATTATCAGCACTCCCAGGATTTCTATGATGCTTGCGACGAGCTGGGCTTTATTATCTGGGCGGAAATCCCCTTTATCAGCGTGATGAACCAGGATCCGGCAGCCCACCAGAACTGCATCAGCCAGATGAAGGAGTTGATCACCCAGAATTACAACCACCCGTCTATCTGTTTCTGGGGAATTTCCAACGAAATCCTGATCGGCGGCATTTCCGAACAATTGGTGGAAAACCACAAAGAATTAAACACACTCTGCAAAGAGCTTGACGATACCCGTCTCACCACCATTGCCCATGTGTCCATGACTCCTGTTGACAGCCCCATGCACGGCATCACGGATGTAGAAAGCTACAACCATTACTTTGGCTGGTACGGCGGTAAGATGGAGGACAATGGCCCCTGGCTTGATGAGTTCCACAGGGTTCATCCCGAAATCTGCCTTGGCATGTCCGAGTACGGATGTGAGGGCATCATCACCTATCACGGCCCCAATCCCGCCTGCAAGGACTACAGCGAAGAATATCAGGCACTGTACCATGAACATCTCGCCAAAGTCTTCGACGAGCGTCCCTGGATGTGGTCTACCCATGTATGGAATATGTTTGACTTTGGCTGTGCGGCCCGTGATGAAGGCGGCGTAGCTGGGCGGAACAACAAGGGCCTTATGACCATGGACCGCAAGACCAAAAAGGACAGCTACTTTGTTTACCAAGCTTATTGGAGCAAAAAGCCCATGCTGCACCTTGCCGGCAAGCGCTACGCCCAGAGAGCCGGAGAAACCACTGAGATCAAGGTTTACTCCAATCAGCCCGCCGTTTCCCTTTATTTAAACGGCGAACTTGTGGAAGAAAAGACGGCCGATAAGGTATTTGCTTTCCAGGTATCCTTAAAAGACGGTTTTAACATCGTTACTGCGGCAGCCGGCGACTTAAAGGACAGCACCACCCTTGAGAAGGTGGAAAAGGAGCCTGACATCTATGTTCTTCCCGAAGTAAACGAGCGTGCGGAAGGCGTTGCAAACTGGTTCAAGCTGGCAGGAGACCTGGATCTGAAAGCTCCCATGGAGTTCCCGGAAGGAAAATACAGCATTCATGATACGATGGAAGAGCTGGCCAAATGTCCTGAAGCTTTCAAGGTTATGGCGGATGCCATTAAGATCGCAATGAACATGAAAATCGAACCCGGCGCAGGCATGTGGGATATGATGAAAGCCATGACCCCCGAAAAAATGGTGGGGATGGCAGGCGGCATGGCTCCCGAAGGTTTCCTTGAAAGTATTAATGCCAAGCTGATCAAAATCGACAAACAATAGATCTCAAACAACGGATGTAAGGCGCCGCCGGTCAGACCGCTGCATATACGGCTCTTTGGCGGCGCAGTATAAAGGAGCAGGCATTTTGAGCAAATTATCGGAATATAAAAAGAAAAAAGAGTTTCTGGTGTGCGTGGACAGCGACGGCTGCGCCATGGACACCATGGATATCAAGCATATCCGCTGCTTCGGCCCCTGCATGGTAACGGAGTGGGGCTTAGAGGAATGGAAGGATGAAATCTTAAGCCGCTGGAACGACATTAATCTTTATACCATGACCCGGGGTATCAACCGGTATAAGGGTCTGTCCATCGCCTTATCTGAGATCAATGAAAAATACACTCCCATAGAGGACTTGGGGACCCTTACCAAATGGGTGGAAAGCAGCCCTGAGCTCTCCAACGGCGCTCTGGAAAAGGCCATTGCCGCCAACGACAGTGTAAGCCTGAAAAAGGCTCTTTCCTGGAGCAAGGCGGTCAATACCTCCATCAACGCCCTGCCCGAGGAGGAGAAGCTTCCTTTCAAGGGTGTAAAGGAGGCCCTTGCCTTTGCCCACGCTAAGGTGGATGTGGCCATTGTCTCCAGCGCCAATCTCGATGCTGTTTTGGAGGAATGGGAAAGATATGAGCTGCTTGGCCATACCGACATTGTGCTGGCACAGGACTCCGGCAGCAAAGCCTTTTGTATCGGAGAGCTTTTAAAGGCAGGCTACGAAAAAGATCATGTGCTGATGTGCGGCGACGCCCCCGGCGATCTGGATGCCGCTCAGAAGAACGGTGTCTTCTACTATCCCATCCTGGTCCGCCATGAAGCCGAGTCCTGGCAGGAATTTGTGGACAAAGCCGTCTCCAAACTCTTAGATGGCAGCTACGGCGGCGCTTACCAGCAGGAAAAGATCGATGCATTTTTAAATAACCTGAAATAAGATATTCCAACTAAAAACCAGAAAGGAGAAATTTGACATGGTTGATATGAAAGCCAATCCCTTTTACTTATCCGACGAGGACTGTAAATGGGTGGAGGACACCATTGCAGGAATGACTCTCGATGAAAAAATCGGGCAGTTATTCTTTAACATGGGATCCTCCAGAGACGAAGAGTACCTGAAAATGACGGTAAACAAGTATCACATCGGAGGGATCCGCTACAATCCCGCCACAGCGGACGAGGTTCATGAGCAGAACCGCATCCTGCAGGAAAACAGCAAGATTCCTCTTATCATCGCCTGCAACACGGAGAACGGCGGGGACGGCGCCTGTGTGGACGGCACCACCATCGGCAGCCAGACCAAGATCGGCGCCACCCGCAATGTGGACTACGCCTACAATTTAGGCTACATGTCCAACAAGGAAGCGTCTGCCATCGGCTGTAACCTTTCCTTTGCGCCTGTAAGCGACATTCTCTACAACTGGGAAAACCCGGTAATCGGACTTCGTACCTACGGCAATGACGTAGACAGAGTTATGGAAATGACCAAAGCCTACATGGACGGTGCTCATGCCAACAAGGGCTTTTGCTGCGCTGCCAAGCACTTCCCCGGTGACGGTCTTGATTTCCGTGATCAGCACGTGGCAAACAGCGTAAACGACTTTAGCTGTGAGGAATGGGATGAAACCTTCGGCAAGGTTTACCAGAACCTGATTGACAACGGCTTAGAAGCCATCATGGCAGGCCATATCATGCAGCCAGCTTACACCAGACATTTCAATCCGGAGATTAAAGATGACGATATTATGCCCGCCACTCTCTCACCGGAATTGATTAACGGCCTTCTGAGGACCAAGCTGGGCTTTAACGGTATGGTTCTCACCGACGCTTCCCACATGGTTGGCCTTACCTGCCGCATGAAGAGGTGCGATTTGATGCCCACCGCCATCGCCGCCGGTATCGATATGTTCCTGTTCTTCAACGATATGGACGAAGATTTCGAGAGCATGAAGCAGGGTTATCTGGATGGAAGAATCACCGAGGAACGCTTAAGCGATGCCCTTCACCGCATCCTGGCCTTAAAGGCTCATATGGGCCTGCACAAAAAGGCTCCCACAGAGCTCGTACCGCCCAAGGCTCAGGTTCATGAAATCGTGGGCTGCGCAGAGCACAAGGCCATGCAGAAGGAAATCTCCGAGAAGTCCGTCACTCTTGTCAAATATAAAGATCAGGATGTCCTCCCTATGATTCCTGACCGTTATAAACGCATCATGATCGTTTATGTAAAGGGCTTGGAGGCTCCCGGACTGGGCGCTATCATGGGCAAGAATAAGGTCTCTCCTGCGGAGAAACTAAAAGATAAGCTGATCGCCAAAGGCTTTGACGCCTTTATCTATGAAAGCCCGATCCAGAAGATCATGCAGCAGATGCAGGCCGGTGAAAAGCCTGATATCAACCTTTATTTTGCAGGAAAGGATGCCATCAAGGATTTCGTGGCAAAGCAGGATCTGATTATCACCCTGGTGGATATTCCCGGCGGTTTCCAGCCTGTGGCAAGACCTGCTTTCGGCATGACCAAGGGCGGCGGTGAGATCCCGTGGTATGTGCATGAGCTTCCGGTGATTGTGATCGCCACCAGACAGCCTTTTGTTCTGGCAGATATTCCTCAGGCACGCACCTACATCAATACCTATGATTCTCTGGATACCACCTTCGACTCTCTGGTAGAGAAGCTTATGACAGGCGCCGACGCCTTTACAGGACAGGATCCGGTAGATTCTTATTGCGGCGTCTGGGATACGCGTTTATAAAAAGAGGTTGCTTTTTACATGTTTGCACAGTCAACTTGTGGATATATGTATTTTCTGGTAAAATATATAAAATAGTGTTTTTTTCAAAAATATAGCAAAACAGGAGGTATTTTCTATGCAAATGGGGTTTCGCTGGTATGGCGAAGGAAATGACGACATTAAGTTGTCAGACATCAAGCAGATTCCCGGCGTGACAAGCATTGTCTGGGCGCTCCACAACAAGATGCCCGGCGAGGTATGGGAAGAAGCTGAAATTGCCGAAGTTCAGAAACAATTAGAACCCTACGGCTTTAACATGGATGTGGTTGAGTCAGTGAATGTCCATGATGACATTAAGATTGGCCTGCCCACCCGGGATGGATATATTGCGAATTACATTCAGACCATCCGCAATCTTTCCAAATTTGGCGTTAAGGTAATCTGCTACAATTTCATGCCGGTTTTTGACTGGACACGTACCGATCTGTTCCACCCGGTAGGGGATGGCTCCACCGCCCTGTTTTATGAGGCAAGCAGGATCCATGACGACCCTAAGGAAATGGCTGATTACATTTTAAACAATCTCCATGGCCTTACCTTCCCCGGCTGGGAGCCTGAGAGAATGGCCAAGCTGGACGAGTTATTCGAGGCTTACAAGCCCGTTACCAAAGAAAAGCTCTGGGAAAACCTAAAATATTTCCTGGAAGCCCTGATGCCCACCTGTCGGGAATGCGACATCAAGATGGCAATCCATATGGATGATCCCCCATGGGATATTTTCGGATTACCCCGCCTTTTAGTTGACGCTCAGTCCATCGACAGATTCCTGGCAATGGTAGATGATCCCTACAACTGCCTGACCCTGTGCTCCGGCAGCTTAAATGCCAATCCGGATAACAATGTGGCTTCCATCGTGCGCAAACACTGCGACCGCATTGCCTTTGCGCATATTCGGAATATCAAGCATTTCCCCAACGGAGATTTCTCCGAGGCCAGCCACCGCGACTGCGACGGAGAGACCGGTATTCTGGATATCATCAAGGCATATCATGACTGCGGCTATAACGGCTACATTCGTCCTGACCACGGACGTCATCTGTGGAATGAAGGCCCCGGCACCGTACGTCCCGGCTACGGTCTCTATGACCGCGCCCTCGGCATCATGTATATGTGGGGAATCTGGGATATGCTGGACAAATTGGATGCAGAAAAATAAGAAAGGAACCGAGCATTATGAAATTAAGCGAACAGGGATTAAAAGACCGGGCAGCGTGGGAAGCCGCCGGATTTTCACTCCCTAAATTTGACCGTGAAAAAGTTACACAGGCTACAAGAGAAAATCCCTTCTGGATCCACTTTGGAGCCGGAAATATTTTCCGTGCATTTCAGGCTAACGTGGTGCAGAACCTTTTAAATGAAGGTATTCTGGACAGAGGCCTGGTGGTGGCAGAAGGCTTTGACTATGAAATCATTGAAAAAATGAACCGTCCTCATGACGATTACGGAATTGCCGTAACCTTAAAGGCTGACGGCACCATCGACAAGACCGTAGTGGGCAGCGTGGTGGAATCCCATATTCTGGATTCCGAAAACGAGGAGGAGTACAGCCGTCTCAAAGAAATTTTTGAAAAGGACTCTCTTCAGATGGCAAGCTTTACCATCACAGAGAAGGGCTACAGCCTTGTAACCGGCAAGGGAGATACCATCCCTGCTGTGGAAGCCGACTTTGCGGCAGGCCCCGCCAAACCCGGAAGCTATATCGGTAAGGTTGCTTCTCTGCTCTACAGCCGCTTTGTGGCAGGCGAGAAGCCCATTGCCATGGTAAGTATGGATAACTGCTCCCACAACGGAGATAAGCTCTACGCTGCCATCAGCGCTTTTGCTGACAAGTGGGTGGAAAACGGACTGGTTGACGCAGGCTTTAAGAGCTATGTAAACGACAAGTCAAAGGTTTCTTTCCCCTGGAGCATGATTGACAAGATTACTCCCCGCCCGGACGCTTCCGTAGAGAAAATCTTAAAGGATGACGGAGTGGAAGAACTTGAGCCCGTTATCACCTCCAAGAATACCTACGTAGCTCCTTTCGTCAATGCTGAGGAATGCGAATACCTGGTAATCGAGGATGCCTTCCCCAATGGGAAACCTGCTCTTGAAAAAGGCGGTATCATTTATACTGCAAGGGAAACCGTTGACAAAGTAGAGAAAATGAAGGTCTGCACCTGCTTAAATCCTCTTCACACCTGTCTGGCCGTATTCGGCTGCGTCCTTGGTTATCAGAAGATTTCCGAGGAATTAAAGGACGAAGAGCTCGTGAAGCTGATCAAGACCGTCGGATATAAAGAAGGGCTTCCTGTGGTAGTGAATCCCGGAATCCTTGACCCGAAGGAATTCATCGACACTGTAATCAATGTACGTTTCCCGAATCCGTTTATGCCGGATACCCCGCAACGTATTGCCACCGATACCTCTCAGAAGCTTGCAATCCGCTTCGGCGAGACCATTAAGGCCTACCAGGCATCCTCCGAGTTGGATGTGAAAGACTTAAAGCTTATTCCCCTGCTCTTTGCAGGATGGCTGCGCTATCTCATGGGAGTAAATGATAACGGAAAAGCTTTCGATCTGAGCCCGGATCCGCTGCTTGACACGGTTCGTCCTTATGTTGCTGACCTTAAGCTTGGCGGAACTGCCAGCGAAGAAGCACTAAAGCCTGTTCTGGAAAATACCAAGATCTTTGGTGTGAACCTGTATGATGTGGGCATGGCCGGGACAGTGGTTGGATATCTGAATGAAATGATTGCAGGTACCGGCGCTGTGAGGGCTACTTTGAAGAAGTACGTGTAAAACAAGCATTGCCACATCTTGTGCATCAACTTAAAATTTCCTTTGGAAGCCTGTGTGCATAATAAAGGGATGTCAGGTAAAACCTGACATCCCGCTGTTCTGCAGGGCGAACTTTCCCGGACACTGGAAGTATCCCTCATTCTTTGATCCATGACTCTATATTTCCATTTTCCTCCTCTTGAAGCATATTCCATACATATTCCGGCGACTCTGCATATAAGCCAGTTTCTCTCTCCTGCAACAGTTCATACGTCATTGTCTTTAGCAACTTCTTTAATGCTTCTTCACTTGAGCAATTCTCTTTTTCACTGATTCGATGCACCAAATAAACAGAAATCACCTGTATTGATTTCTTGAGATTGACACTTGATACTATCATCCTACAATTTCCCTTCTGATTCTTTTAGTTTCATACAGTTTGCGATTATTATCTGCATATTTAGCACATTATCATTCCTAGTCATAAAAACCTTATTTCCCCTAATATATTCTGTATTAGAAAAGGCGTTGTATATTTCTACACAATGCCCAAATACAACATACTTTTATGATAACACTTCCATATAAGTTATACAAGTCACCCCTCACAACAAAATCTTCCCCTCCGCATCCGCCTCCTTGGGAATGGCAATCATCAGATCAACCAGTGTCATGGCAATGGGAAACCCCGTCCAGAATAGTACAAGATACAAGATTGCAATGGGATATTGCTTTGCATAGAAACGATGTCCTCCCATCCAGCCGGTAAAAAGAGCAAGCAGCAAATATTTCTTCCGAAGGACTGGCTTTAGTTCCCGGGTTTCCCGTTTGTCAAAAAAGTGGGAAATTGCTCTGGAAATTTTTCCCTCTTTCACCTCTACCCCGTATTGTTTCCGGGTCTCATCAAGCTCCTTCTGCAACGCCAGATAATCGTCAAAGCTTACGTTGTTCTCTTTTCCTTTTGAATCGGACTTTTTTCCCATATCGTTTCGTTTCCTTTCAAAGAGCGCCGGAAATTGCATCTCCGACGCTCATATATTATCAATTACCTTCTCTTATTATACCCTGTTTGTAAAACTTTTTATAAACCTTCCATCTTTTTATGTATGGGGATATATTCTTATTCCTGCATAGCCTTTGCCTTGATGGCTGCGATTTCTTCCTGGATCTCCTCCATCTTCTCTTTGGTCAGAGGATAGAACTTCAAAGCAACAACATTACACAGACATCCAATAATAATCATACCGTACATCAGGAACACGCCCACATAATGCAGGGAGGTGTTGTAAGGTGTTGACGCATCGGGAAGCGCTTCTTTAAATCCAATTGCAGAGAACATCAAACCTGCAATCATAGGAGCTAAGGAAGAAATCACCTTATCCACAAAGCTGAACAGGGTTCCCATCATACCCGGCACATACTTACCGGTACGGTATACCTCATAGTCTGCACAGTCTGCTGTCATGGGAATTACGATATTTCCGGCAACGCCCTGGAAACCGCCCATAGCAATGGTAAGAATGATGTAAGCAATAGTGAAGAAACCAAATGCAAGGCCGCCGTTGCCGTTATCCATACTGGTAGGATTTCCAAACAGCCACAGAGCAGAGAGCAGAGCACATACAATAATTTCCCCCCAGGAACCAATCAGCATGGCTTTTCTCTGTCCAAGAGTCGTTGCCAGCGCGCCAATTCCAAGGATCAAAAGCAGTGTAGTAGGAATGGATGTAAAACCGCTTAAAATTCCATATAAAGCAAAATTTCCTGCTACTACACCGAACATAACAGCCGTCACCGCACTGGTTCTTGCTGAGGATGCCAGCTTATCGGTAGATGCGGAAACAACAAGCATCTGAATCGCGCGGTTTCCTTTTAAGGTCTCCCAGTAATCCTTCAGGCCGATCTTGATCGGTTTACCGGTTCCGAAGAACTCTGTCCTGTCCTTAGGCGCGATGGAGAACACTGCAATCGCCGTACAGATAGCGGATGCAATTGCGGTAAATACCCAGAAGTCATGGAAAAATCCTGCTTCATAAAAGGTTCCGCCGTACTTTGCGCTGATCTTTGCCACCAGGATTGCAAGACCGGTAAAGATAATCGTATTGTATACTCCGTCAAAGATGGAGAACAACGGTCTCTGCTTGGGGTCATTGGTCAGACAGGTCTGAGCCGATTTGGTAACCACGCACTGGAACGTGTAGCCGATGTAATAAATCGCGGATACAATCACGAAGAATGTAAAGCGTACTGCTGTATTCTCCGGAAGCATATGGGTTACATGGAACAGGATAAAACTGGTAATACATAAGATCGCCTGCCCGATCACCATGAACGGACGGTTCTTGCCGAATTTACCGTTGGTCTTATCAACCACGAATCCAATGAAGGGGTCTGTCACGCCATCCCACAGACGCATGATCATGGAAAAACTGGATGCCGCCACAACCGCTATCCCCACAAAACCCGTCAGATAATAAGCTACATAGCCCATAAAAAACAGATACAGGTTCGTCGCGGAATTGTTCAGCGCGAATCCGCCGATACGCCATAGCGGGACGCGGTGAATGCCGTTCTCGCCGTAATACTTTGAGGTGTCATTTTTCATAGTAAATCTCCTTCTCTAAAAAGTTGTTAGTCTTTGCCCGCGGCCAAAACCCCCATGACTCCGGCTTGAATACAGGCGCTCTTACATTTAGGTAAATTCCTCTAATGCAACTACTAAAACTATATCATTTTTGTACATATATGTCAAACAATTCTTAAATATTCATAAATTAGTATTATATTTAGATATGTCTTAGGTACATAAAATTTAATTTTGCAGTACAAAACTGTATATTTTGTACAAAATTAACACTTTCTTAACCTTTATATCCCCTCCTGCCGATATTTTATTGTCTATTCTTACAACAGACTACTCTGGTCTCTCTTTTTCATACTCTTACTATTTTTGGTAATTATATTTGTCAACCCCTGATAGTGATGATTTTTAGGATTTATAGAACATTTTTTGGAATATCTTGATTTTTTTGAAATTATGTACGAAAATGATTTAAATAAAAATATACTGGGTGATTTTATGAAGCACGAAACAGAATTGAATTTTGTAAAGACGCTGCTGAACAATTTCCACATATCGTTCACCACGTTGAAAAGTCCTGTCACTCTTCCTTTTTCACCTATGGATTATGGGCTCCGACTGCTTTTCCAGTCCGATTTTAACTATTCCGGCCTGTCTGAAAGGTTTGAAGAAATCTGCCAGCCCAATACCATTTACCGGGTAAAGGACTTTTCGCTTTGCCATTATCTTTTTTTCCGCATCCCTGATGAAAGTGAAACCAGTTTTGCTCTCATCGGCCCATATACTCTCACGGTGTTCTCCCGAAAAGTACTTCTGGATATTTTCGGTAAATTTTCCTGCCCTCCGGAGGTGTTACCCCAATTAGAAAAGTATTATCAGGAGGTCCCGCTGATCATCAATGAAAGCCAGCTCCTCACTTTAGTTTATACGCTGGGCTCCAGGCTCTGGGGAGGAGAAGAGAATTTTACGTTTCAGGATATTCCCGACAATTTGCTCTTTGACTTAAATCTTGAAAATGCGGAAAAAGATTTACGAAAATCGTCAGAACCTTTTTTATCCATGAAAGTCCTTGAAAAGCGTTATGCCGACGAAAATGAGCTGATGAAAGCAGTGAGTACCGGACAGAGCCATAAGGCAGTGGTACTCTACAACAGCTTCCTCACAAGACAGATGGAGCAGCGTCTGGCAGATCCCCTGCGCAATGTCAAAAATTATATGATTATTTTGAACACCTTGCTCCGCAAGGCGGCAGAGCAGGCCTATGTCCATCCTCTGCACATTGATAATATTTCCTCCCAATATGCCCGCAAGATCGAGCTGTGTGTCTCTCCCAATGCGGTGGAGACCTTAGGCCGGGATATGGTGCACAACTACTGCCTGCTGGTTCAGAACTATTCCTTAAAGAGCTATTCCCTGCTGGTTCAGAAAGTGCTGACCCAGATCGACACCGACCTGACTGCAGACTTAAGCTTAAACGCTCAGGCACGCCTGCTGAATGTAAACTCAAGCTATCTGTCCACGCTTTTCAAGAAGGAGACAGGCTCCACCCTGACAGAATATGTAAACAAAAAAAGAATCAGGCACGCCGTTTTCCTTTTGAACACCACCGCCATGCAGATTCAGATGGTAGCCCAGCACTGCGGCATCCCTGATGTGAATTACTTCACCAAAACCTTCAAAAAATATATCGGCAAAACCCCAAAAGAGTACCGGGACTTCATTAAAGGGAAGTGACTTTTGCAGTCACTTCCCTTTTAGTCCCCTTTTATCCTTTCACCGGAATTTTTAACTCAAATTCCTCATAAGGAATCGTCACCTGCTGAAAACCGGCGGCATAGCAGGCCAGCGCATAGGGTTCAAAGTAAAAGCAGATTCCCTCCTCGGTGAGATAAAAGTCAGAAGAAAAATCCGTTCCGTCTTTCACTGTCGTGAGTGCATCCTCCCAGAAGCCATCCGGCGTCTGCGACATATAGTCCTCAAAATATCCGGTCACAATCTCCTTAAGCTCTTCCTCGCTGTTTTCGATCACATCGGAGAGAAGCAGTCTCTCGCCGGTATTTAAGTCAAAGGTAAATCCCACCCAGAGAGGCATCCCGTGCGCTCCTCCCGTGTAATCATAATCCTGCTGGTAAAAGCTGAACCTCTCCCCGTCAAAGTAGGTGATCCTGGAGGGATAACTGGAATAGCTGTAGCTTAAGCTGTAAGGAATATCATCCCCTTCCCAGGAGGCAATCTCCTCTTCCCTCCACTTAATATCCTCCGGATCTTTCCCGTAGCTGATGATACTGTCCTGATAAGCTGTCAAAACGCGGTTGATCTTCGCCGCTCCCTGATACTTTTCATCCACCACAAGGCGCTCCAGATCGATCTCTTCAAGTATAAATTCCGGCCTCGTCTCGCTGTGAATCTCCTCGAAATAACTTTCCACAGTCCCTACCCGGCTGATACCGCTGTCATAGAAGGCGTCCCCAAGGATTTGTACCTCTCCGGGCTCTTTCAGGCTTCTGCGCGCCAGGAACAGCTTATAGTCCTTTTCATCCGCATAATAAGCATATCCCTCCTTAAGAATCACACTTCCCGCATAAAAATAGAAATCCCCTTTCAGCCCTGGCTTTTTCCCCAGCCGGAACAGTTCTCTGCGCTCTTTGGTTTTCAGATTAATCTCCTCATAAATATCGTTTTCTTCCTGAAAATCTTTTTTCTTGGAGTCGCCTGCATTTTCCGCCACCACATAAACATATTCTTCATCCATATCAAGAACCCGGATTCCCCCAGGATAATTTTCATTTTCATAAACCGCCAGAAGGCTCGTCTCAAAGCTCTCTGTATCCACCAGATAGAGCTCCTCCTGCCCTTCTCCATACTTGCCGAACAAAAAATAATCCCGATTGAAAGAGCGGAAACGTCCATCTGGCATCAGCTTCCTTTCCTCTCCCGTCTCAGGGTCAATCGCCACCACTTCTATCTTCTCATTCTCCGCAAGATAATAGCCAAAGGTATGGAGACTTTCAAGAGCGCTCACATACCGGCTTCCGCTGCGCATGGCAAGTACAGGGGAATATTCCCCTGGAAGTCCTTCAAAGGATATCTCCTCCACTTCCCCCGAACTTGCAGGGGAGCCGTCCTTTGTCACCGGACAGCGTTTGACTAAGCCATTGGACTCCAGATACAGCGCATCGCCGCAATAGTAAAACGCCTGAGGAAAATCTTCCAGCTCCGTAATCCTGCGGTATTCTGTGCCGTCCGTCCTGACCGCAGACAGACAGCGGCCGTAAACGCCTGTCAGCCCGTCCATCTCTCCCTGGGCCTCCTCCAGGAAATAAATGGAGTCTCCCAGAAGCACCCCCCTGCCTTCCATCACAATAAGGGGTTCCCTGGCATCCTCTCCCTTTTCCCACAAAATCCGGGAAGCGCTGCCATCCTTTTCTATCCGCCGTATCCGCTCCGTACCGCAGATGTAGAACGCTTCTTCATCCTCCAGAAGGATATGCCCCGGAGTGATTTCTCCCTGCATCTCCGCTTCCACATCTCCTGCTTCTGCCTCCCCTGCCTCTACTTCCGCATCAGCCTCCGCTTCTCCTGCTACCGTCTCCACATCAGTCTCTGCTTCTCCTGCTTCCCCTTCCACATCACTCTCCGCATCCCCTGCTTCCCCTTCCGTCTTGCTTTCTTCCAAATTTCCTTCCGTATTCCCCATACTGCTGCATCCTGTCAGCACTGCCGTAAGCAAAAACATCGCTGTAAGCTGTTTCTTTTTCATAATGTCTCTCCCCTTTAAAATTCTACAGTTTCTTCTGCCCGTATATTATTTTTACCTGTCCGCAGACAGTCTCTCAGTCTACACCATCAAAGACCGCGACGCCAGAAAAATCGACACCCCAATCATAAGAGCCCACAAAAGAAATCTCCCCGCCGCCAGCAGCCGCTTCTTTTCCCTGTTCTCATCATCCATATCTATTTCCATCTGCATTACTTTCCCATCCTTCCTGCTTTTACTCTAACATCAGTATACCCATCTCCTCATAAAAATATATCACTCCCTGTATATCCCCGGCCGGGTGGTTATGAAAACAGCAATGCTTCCCGCCGCCACAATGGCTCCTGCGAAAAGCATTGTTAAAAGGTTATATACATTCCTCCCAAGCCCTGCCATATATAACCTCCCCCTATCGTTTCCCTTTGCCCATTCCCTCCACGCTGCTTCGCTTTTATTCTAGCTTTTTCATGCATCATAGTTACATCATTTTTGCATCATAGTTGCATATTCAGGGAAATTCAGAGAAAGTTCAGAGAAAATTCAGAGAAAGTTCTCTATTCTCGGCAAATTCCACTTAAATTTGATTGCCAGAAACCGCATGACAATCACGCAGGCCGCCCCCGCAAACATAGCCGTCTCCTGGCCTGTCCGTCTCCACAAAAAGGCGCAGACAAAGGCTCCCAGGATAGAAGCGCTGGCGTACACATGCTTGACAAAAATGTAGGGTCTGTCTCCCGCCATCATATCCCGCAAAAGTCCGCCGCCCACTCCCGTGATGGTTCCCAGAAAAACCGGAAGAAAATAATTGATTTCCATATGGTTGTCGAAAGCCGCCCGTACTCCTGCCACGGTAAATACTCCCAGCCCCAGCGTGTCCGCCGTCATCAGCACCTGCTGGAAGTGGGCTCCGGGAATCTCCTGATATCCTTTCACCCGAAAATAGATATAAACGAAGATAAATGCGGAGGTAAAAAGGGCACTCAGGGCGTAAACCGGCTCACGAAACGCCTGAGGCGGCAGGATGCCAAGGACTATGTCCCTGATCATCCCCCCGCCTACGGCCGTCACCATTCCCAGAATCATGACTCCGAGAATGTCCATTCTCTTTTTGATGGCTGTCATGGCCCCGGACAGGGCAAATGCCACTGTCCCTATCATATCCAATACAAAAAGCATATATTCCATGGGTCTGTCCGTCCTTATTCCTGTGCCCCTGTGATTTCCATAATGGCTCCGCAAAGCTCCGCTGACACATCCAGAGTCTGCAATTCTCCAAACAGTACCGCCGGACGCTTTTTATTTTTCCGCACCAGAGCGTCGATCCTGTCTTTTAACTCGAACTCTATTTCCGCACGGTTTAAGATTTCAGCAATCATCTCTTCTGTCTGATTTTCCGCAATTTCCAGCCCATCTTCAAAGAGGATTTCCACCTTGCTCCCCGGTTTTACAGAAAAAGCGGTTACAGTCAGAGTGCTTTCGCAGCGCTTTGCATCTGTCTGCTGCATACTGCCGTCAACAACCACTGCCACGCTCTTAAAGTTTATCTTATGGAATACCACCTTAAAGGTACGCTCCTTAGGGAGCAGGGAAGTCTCGCCCTCTGCCGCCTCAATGACAAAGCGTCTGCCGCTCCAGTCCAGACGCATCTGCGTCCTGGCGCAGACTCCATTTTGATAATCGTTGGAAACATTGTCATCCTCATACAGGGTAAAACTGTTGTCCGCGCCGGGATAGACCTGCACGGTAAGCTCCCCGGGATTGCCAAGCGCTTCTGTGGCGGAATAATCCTCTGTCATGGGAATAATCGCTCCGGCCCTGGCAAGTACCGGAATTTTGTCTATGCCGCGGTACATACACAGGCTTCTTCCGCCCTCATAGACCATATCCGTAAAGAAATCAAACCATGTTCCCTCCGGAAGCCACACCTTTACCTCCGCCATATTAAGCTGGGGATTGCCCGGCTCTGTGATGGGGGCCACCATCAGCTCGCTGCCGAAGAAATACTGGTTTTTATAACGGTATGCTTCCCGCTTCCCCGGATACTCATAATAAAGCGGCTGGCAAATGGGCAGATCTTCCTTCCATGCACGGTAATTCATGGTATAGAGATAGGGCACCATTTTGTGGCGGAGTCTCAAAAACTCCTTCATGGTCTCACAGACCTCTTTTCTGAATTTCCAGGGCTCCTTTACAATATACTCGTTCTGGGTGCTGTGGAGACGGGTGATGGGGGCAAACACCCCATATTGATACCATCTTGCTTCCAACTCATCGCTTCTGCTTCCCCTCATATGTCCGCCAATATCATGACTCCACCAGCCATAGCCAATATTGGAGGCCGTGTTGGTAAAGTATGGCTGGAACGCAAGACTGTCCCAGGAAATAACCGTATCTCCCGAAAAGCCTACCGGATAACGGTGGGAGCCCACCCCGGCGTAGCGGGAAAAAGTCATAGGACGCTTTCCGTCCCTGGCGCTGTCCAGAAAGTGATAGTGGTTCAGCATCCAGAGCGGGTCAAGACCTTCCACCTTGGTGTTGGTTCCCTGCTGCCAGTCTATCCACCAGAAATCCACGCCCTCATCCTCCATGGGATGATGTACCTTCTCGAAATACACCTCCAAAAACTTGGGATCCGCAATATCAAAGTTCACCGGCTCCTCCTTGGACGAATCCACTCCCATGGCCTCTGCCACCTGAGGATAACAGTCCTCATAAGCCCGGATGCCATCTGCCGGATGCACATTCAGCGTGGTATGCATCCCTCTGTCATGGAGCTTCTTTAAGAAACGCGCCGGATCCGGGAACATTTCCCGGTTCCAGGTATACCCTGTCCATCCGCTGCCGTATTTCGGGTCAATGTCCACCAGATGCCAGTCCATATCGATCACTGCTACCGTAAAAGGAACGCCTTCCCGGTCAAAATGTTCCATCAGCTCCATATAGGACTCTTCCGTATACTTATAATATCTGCTCCACCAGTTTCCCAGGACAAATCTGGGAAGCATGGGAGTTTTGCCGCACAGGTAATAAAAGTCTTTCAGCGCTTCCCTGTACCGGAAGCCATAGGCAAAAAGATAAATATCCTTTCCCTTCCCCTCTCGCGGCCGAACCCAGCCGTCTTCCCCGAGAAGCAGAGAGTGAGAATCATCCACACAGGTACAGCCCTTAAAGAGAGACATCAGCCCTTCGTCCAGCTCGCAGGCTCCATCTACATTATCCAGCGTCCTTGTGGTTCCCTTTAAGGTTTCCTCTTTCTCTCCAAAGCGCCAGGGCGTCCGGTTCCACCCGGATGCCCCTTCTGCCTCCACATTAAGTGCAAGACAGGAAAGCCCTTTCCCTGAAAATTCCTTTTTATCATAATTCAGCTGAAAATAATCCGTGCGGATTTCCAGCCCCTCCTCCGTTTCCTTACAGGTATATCTCACCCTGGGGAAATCACGGTTTAAAATACTCTGGGTTGCCTCGTCGGTAAAATGTCCCTCCGGACTGTATTCCAGGCGCACCAGACTTGAAGTGAGCAGAGTAATTCTGTAGTTCTCCCCCTGAATTATATTTTCCGGATTGGCCAGAGGGTGTGCTTCTATTTTTAAATGAGATTTCATTATGTATCTTTCCTTTCCTGTATTTTATAGGCTCCTTACTTTCCGACCGTTTTAATCACCAGCGCCTCATAGGGCTGCAGCATAAGGCTTCTTACTGCCTCTTTGCGCTGGTAATTCCCAATGAGTAGCTCTCCTCCCACAAATTTCTCCGGCAGTTCATAAGCCGTTTCCTTTTCTGTGAAGTTGCAGGCCACAAGAAGTTTTACTTCTCGAAGTTTCTCTTCTTGAATTAAAACTTCCTGACGATTCTCTTCCTGCGGTTTTGCTCCCTGGGAGCTATCCTCACGCAGCGTCCTTGTATAAACATATAGATTTTCATTCTCCGGCTCCAAAAGCTCACAGGCGCCGTATACCATCACTTTTTCCCGCTTGCGCAGAGCAATCAGCTTCTGATAGTAATGGAAAACGGAGTTCGGATCTGCCAGCTCCTTTTTGGCATTGATTTCCTTATAGTTGGGATTCACCATGATCCAGGGCACTCCTTCGGTAAAGCCCGCATTTGCGCTCTCATCCCACTGCATGGGCGTCCGGGCGTTATCGCGGCTTCTCAGAAGAAGATACCGCATCATATCCTCCGGTGAAACCTTCCCCGCCTCTGTCAGCTCATGAAAGGCGTTAATGCTTTCAATGTCCCGGAAATCCTTAAGCTCCGGGAAAGGACAGTTGGTCATTCCAAGCTCATCTCCCTGATACACGTAAGGGGTTCCCTGCATCATATGCAGGAAGGTTGCCAGCATTTTGGCACTGATCTCCCGGTACTTCGGCGAATCGTTTCCGAAGCGGGAAACGCAGCGTGGCTGGTCATGATTGCCCAGAAACAGACTGTTCCAGGCTTTCCCCTCCAGCTCCTTCTGCCATCCGCTCATTACCTGCTTAAACTCGTTAAAAGGAAAGCGCCTGTCCGTCCATTTTCCAAGAGGGCCGTTCCCCAGCTCCACATGCTCAAACTGAAATACCATGTTCAGCTCTCTGCCGTCAAGAGACGCATACTTTTTGGCTTCCTCTATGGTGACTCCGGCGCATTCCCCAACCGTCATCAGATCATAGCGGGAAAGTACCTCCCGGTTCATCTCCTGTAAGTACTCATGGACATGAGGGCCGTTGGCGCATCCCGGATCCCCGTAAAGAGCTCCCGGCGCCAGCTCCTGCTCCGGCAGGCCGGGCTTTTTGGAAATCAGGCTGATCACGTCCATCCGAAAACCGTCAATCCCTTTCTGACACCACCAGTCCATCATGGAAAAGACCTCTCTGCGCACCTTTGGATTATCCCAGTTTAAGTCCGGCTGCTTTTTGGAAAACAGGTGCAGATAATACATGTCCGTGGCTTTGTCATACTGCCAGGCGGAGCCGGAAAAACAGCTTCCCCAGTTGTTGGGCTCCTTTCCGTCCTTCCCCTCTCTCCAGATATAATAATCCCGGTACGGATTGTCCTTAGAGCTCCTGCTCTCCACAAACCAGGCGTGCTCATCGGAGGTGTGATTGACCACCAGATCCATCACCAGCCTCATTCCCCTCTCATGGATTCCATGAAGCATTCTGTCAAAGTCCTCCATGGTTCCGAACTCTTCCATGATCGCCTGGTAATCACTGATATCATACCCATTGTCGTCATTGGGCGACTGATACACAGGCGAGAGCCAGATCACATCCACTCCCAGCTCCTTTAAATAGTCCAGCCTTGAGGTGATACCGTTCAAATCTCCGATTCCGTCCCCGTTGCTGTCCATAAAGCTCCGGGGATAAATCTGATATACCACCGCTTCCTTCCACCAGTTTTTCTGCATATTGAATACCCATGCCCTTTCCGCAACATGATTGCATATTATAGTGAACGACAAAAATTTTTGTTTTTGGCGTTCACTGCGCCGATTTTTGCTGCGTGTAAACGCAGATTCTACCT
>ERZ808044.759-NODE-759-length-27018-cov-6.052634_pt1 | contig 27018 bp, 30 predicted proteins | sample MGYA00380195_ERZ808044 | MGnify/ENA primary metagenome ERZ808044 (study PRJEB31490, sample SAMN06133423) | mouse gut metagenome | isolation source: Z7_2 | host: mice | place: China: Chengdu | collected 2015-05 ...
TGTTAAAGTTACCCTTTTTTCTGAAAAACATATCAAAATCTTTTTCAAAAAGTTCTTGACATATCACCAGAATGCTTTCTGCCCGCATGGGGCGGTATCTGGAATTTAATGTGCGTGGAAAATGCTCTTTGCAAGGCTTCCCGTCTTAAAGAGGGAAAAGCAGAGTATCACGGTGTAGGCGGCTATGCTGAAAATGGCACTGTGCAGGTTGGAAGCGATAACCATTTCATTCACAAGCACGGCATAAATCCCAACGCATACCATGATGAAAAAGCCCTGTACGCCCAATGCGAACAAGCCTTTGAGGTAGTTGTTCCCAATGCTTCCCCATTCCCTGTTAGTCATGGTGGCAAAGGGGATAGGGGCAACGGAGCAGGTCAGATATATCTCAATCATTCTTCCGTAGAGGATAACCGTAATCAGCACGGACATAATCTTCATGCACATACTAACAAGGGCGGTTTCCATTACAAGCAAAAGCAGTTCGGGGACTTCCATTGTTTCCATGTTGGCGGTCATTGCGGCAAGGGTGCTTTCCACGTCAATAGCGGTGTCGGAGCTTATCACGCCCGCCGCACTGTTGACTAAATGCTGCCCCACGTCAAAGACCGCCATAGTGATGTCAAAAACGTGGGTAACAAGGTAGACGGCTACCCACGCTTTGAACACATATTTGAAGAACATGAAAGTGTCAATGTCATGCAGGCTGTTCTTGTCCGTAACCATGCTGATTAGTTCCACGCATAGCACATAAGTAATGACAAGCCCCGCAATGGGGAGAATGACGGTCTGTGAAAGGTTCTGTATCATGGAAAACACGCCGCCATTCCACCCCTGCGGGGTCTGCCCTGCCTGCGCCGCTATCGTGCCGACTTTCTCGTTCACGTCCCCGAACATATTTGACAGGTTTCCGTTAATCGCCCCGATTAAAAGCTCCTTTAGCCATTCGTTAATGGCTTCAAATATGCTCTCCATAAGCGGCTACCTCCCCGGATTATCCGAACAGCCCGGAAAGCAGCGGGATTAAGGTTGTGCCGATAAGCGCAACGCCGCCGCCCGCCATAAGCTGTTTCATACCCTGTGATTTCGCCCCCGGATTGTCGTTGCCGTAACCCTCTAAGAGATTGATAACGCCCCATACGCCCAGACCTGCGCCCAATGCGATAACAAGTGTCTGCAAAACGCCTACTGCGGAATTAAAAAATGCCATATAGACCTCGCTTTCTGCCGCTTCCTGCGGCTTGGAAAATGGTTTTTGGGTATGAAAAAAGCCGCCCTGTTTTGGCGGCTGTCCCCACGCTGCGTAGGTGCTGCGGCGTGGCGGTATTCAGTTGTAAAGGGGTGGTGCGCCCCTCTGGTGGGCGCACGAACCATGTACCCGGTGTTTACGTTTTTGATGATATGTACCTCCGTTTTTATAAATAAATGAATGGGGGAGAGGGGGAGTTTCAGCAGCCGCCCGGCGTTGTGGGAATGTGTATAACTGCCTTGCTCATGGAGTTGTGGGAAACGCTGTTTGCAGGACGTGGGAAAGCTGCACTTTGCTTTTCCATATGCTGTGAATGGCGTTTCCCATGACGGAATAGGTTGTTATGCACATTTCCATGACGCAAAGCCCTTTTCCCTGCGCTTTTTCCCCTGCCCCCATATCCTCCCCGGCTGCTATGCAAAAGGGCGGCTTTCCTGCCGTCACTGTTGCGGGATAAGCCCCCGGCGTGTGACATACTCCGTTGCATAAAGGCGGTTTTCTGCGTCCCGTTCCTCCCAGTATTCCCGCAATGCGTTTTCTGCGGTTTCCGCAACATTCATCAGAAATCTTTCAATGTCATTTTCTTTTGTCTTTGTGTTACGTCTGCTCATGGTCTGTGTCCTCCTGCAAATCTGCCCCGTCAATCTCGTAGAGGTCGAACGGTTCTTCCGGCTTGATAACTGCCGGGCGGCGTTTTAGATACTTCTCAATGTCAAATACATTCTTTTTGTCAAAATCGGAAAGGAATTTATATCTTGGGTGCTTGGTTATATCGAACTTGTCACTGAAAAAGGGGCGTGCGCCCCTTACCTGCAAGATACATTTGCCGCCGTCCATGACGGAAAGCTCGTCTTGTGTCATAAGCTCCTTGCCTAATTTCTGATAATTCAGCCCGTAGGTCTTTTCCTTTCCCCGGTTCTCGGAAGTGTTGTATAAATCTATGGTTTCTTTCCCTAAAAGCTCCGACATTTCTTTGAGCGTGGTTTTCTCCTTGCCGCCTAAGAAAAGGGTCGTGTCGCAATTCCCTACAATCGTGTCGGCGTTGTCCTTGTAAATGGCTTTTAACTGGCTCTGCGCCTGCAAGATAAGGCAGGCGGATATTTCCCGGCTTCGTATGGTGGCAATCAGTTTTTCCAGTTTGGGTATCTGCCCGATATTCGCCACTTCATCAAGCAGGCAGCGGACGTGTACGGGAAGCCTGCCGCCGTACACATCATCTGCCTTGTCGCACAAGAGGTTGAAAAGCTGCGTATACATCATGGCAACAATGAAATTGAATGTGTCGTCCGTGTCGGAGATAATGACAAAGAGGGCGGTTTTCCTGTCCCCCAACGTGTCAAGCTCCAAATCGTCCGTTTCCATGAGTTCCCTAAGTTCCCGAATGTCAAACGGGGCTAAACGTGCGCCGCATGAAATCAAGATAGATTTAGCGGTCTTGCCCGCCGCAAGTTTGTATTTTTTATACTGCTTTACGGCAAAGTGTTCCGGGTCTTTTTCTTCCAGACGGTCAAACATCAAATCCACGGGGTTCTTAAAGTCCTCGTCGTCCTCCCTCGCTTCACTTGCGTTTATCATGTCAAGCAGGGTCGTAAAATTCTTTTCTTCCTCCGGGGCTTCGTAGTAGATGTAGCCGATTAGTGCGGTGTAGTAGAGCTTTTCCGCTTTCGTCCAGAAGTCCTCGGACGACTTTTCGCCCTCGCCTTTGGTGTTTACCATGATTGTGTTGACAAGTTTCAATATGTCTTTCTCGCTGTGCAGGTAGGCAAAGGGGTTGTAGTGCATGGACTTCTTGAAATTGATAGTATTTAATATTTTTATCCGATACCCGCCCTTTTCTAAGAGCTTTCCGCACTCCAAAACGATTGTGCCTTTGGGGTCTGTCACGCAGTACGAACTGTGCATTTGCATTAAGTTAGGCTTGACAAAAAAGCGGGTCTTGCCGCTGCCCGAACCGCCTATGACTAACACATTTTTATTCCTCGCATACTTTGGACTTTTGGGGCGGCTGTTCATGGTAAGCCGTTCCGTCTGCGTCAGCAGGACGTTGTTGTAAAAGTCCGGGTCAATGTAGGGTTCAATATCTTTTGCGTTGCCCCACCTTGCAGAGCCATATTCAACGCCCTTGCGGTACTTCTTGGCGTTCTTGCCTTTTAGGTAGACGGCAATCCGCATAATAACCGCCCCGGCAACGCCGATAAGAAAATCCTGCCCGTTAAGGCTTGGCAATGGATTTTCAAAAGTGGCTGTCACGCCCTCCATGATGTGTAGGAGCTTCCCGGAGAGGTCAGCCCCCGGAGAGAGCCGGAACGCTTCGCCAATCTTCATAAAGAGCCATACAAAGAGCAGGTACGGCGCATTGAGGATAAGCAGCTTTTTGATGTTCGGTTTCATCTGTCACGCCCCCTGTCCTTGTTTTTTACTTTCTCCCGGTTCGCATTTCTCTGCTTTGCTTTTTCCTTAAAGGCGGCTAACGCCTTGCGGATTGACGGTTTTTTCTCCCGGCTTAATTTCTTGGCGGCAAACTCCTTAAAGGCTTCCGTCATAACGTCCACGTCACGCCCTTTGAAAAAGACAAGATACCGGGGCGGTTCTTCGCCCTTGACTTTCTTTAGGCTGTAATCAATGCCGTATTTCTTGGCAACGGGTTCAAACGCCTTTATGTTAGCGTCCGTGATTTCCATACTGGAAACGCCCGTGTTCTGCTTCATAAGGTGCTTTAGGGTCTGTTTGCCCTTGTATTCCTTTGGTGCTTTGTGCTTCCTTGCGTCAAGCAGCTTTTTCATGGCTTTCTGTAAGACTTCGGCGGTCAGCCTTGCCGTCTTGATTGAGATAGCAACGGTCTTTTCGTTGATTTGTTCCTGCATGGGCGGTCAATCCCTCCTTTCTTGGGTCTGTGCGGGGAAGCCGCCCCGGTTATCTGTTATGAACACGCACACGCAAGCCGTCCAGTACGTCCGTCTTGATACCGACAAGATACCATTCCTGCCCGGTACTCATTTCAATGCGTGTCGGCTTCCATTTGCCGCCTGCGAACACGTCAAAACATTCGCCGCAATGCAAGCCGCCGTAGTAATCATTCAGCCCAAAGCGGATATTATAACGTCCGCTTTCTTTGTCAAAAATCAAAGCTCCCTGTTTCATAAGGTGTTGTCCTCCCTGTCCTGTGATAAGAATACGCCGCTTGCCATATCGTGAGCGACAAGGGCGGTGTAATAGCTGTCAATGGTGTTTGGTGCGTTGAAAAGAACCGCAAGCAGATACTTCTTGATGTTGCGTATCTTGGTGGTGTTCTGGTGCATACAGTCAATCACAAACTGGATATGGCTGCTGTTCAGCTTCATAAACTTAGACTTCACAAGCTCGGCGGGGTAGTCGTCCCCGGCAATGCGTATTACCTTGCGGCGGGTGCAGACGGTTTCAAGCATGAGGGACACAATCTCGTCAAGCATACCCCGGTCAATGTTCTTGTCCTGTATCAGATAGGCGTATTCGATATTGTCCTTTATGACTTCCTCATAAGCCCGTACTGCGTCCATGTTGGTGTGTCCGTTTCCTTTCCGTTCCTGCGGCTGTGCCGCTTCCTGTCTGGAAAGGGTGGAAAGGATAGGAATGGAATGGTTATTTAATAAATCCGTATTTGATAATTCTTTACTTGATAGTTCTTTATTTAATTGCGTTGGATTTTCCGATACCGGGTTTTCCGTTGTCGGGTTATCCGACATTGGATTTTCCAACACCGGGTTATCCGTGGTTGGATTTTCCAACTGCGGCGGCTGTGGCTGCTCGTAAATGGTGTATTCAATGGCGGTCATTTTGCCTTTTCCGTCCCGTCCCTGCCTGCGTGTGATGTACCCGGCTTTTTCCAGTTCCCATACGGCGGTACGGATTGCGTCAATGCTTTCTTTGTTGATACTGGATAAGCCCTTTAGGGTGTAGTCCCAATTTTCCGGCAGGGACAACATTTGGGAAAGCAGCCCTTTAGCCTTTAGGGTCAAGTCGGGGTTGCGTAGGTGGTGGTTTGACATAACCGTGTAGCCCCTGTTTTTCTCCACCCGGAATACTGCCACGTTATCAGCTCCTTTCGTCTGCCCGGACAATGAAAAACGCCCGTTCCGTGTGGAAAAGGCGTTTACCATGTGATTATAGGGCTTCGTGTTTAGTTTTCGTGTTTCTTAAAAGCCTTGATTTATGCGGTGTTGCGGTGGTTGTCTATAAATACTTGCCCCGAACGGGGCGGGAAAGACTACATTCATGCGGCTACTATGTAACATTCAAACTCCCACATCCGGGAAGATTGTTTTGAACGATAAAAACATTGTAGGACTTAACGAAAAATATCGTGGTCTTTTAGGTTATCTTCCACAGCACTTTGGTTATTACCCCGATTTTACAGCACTGGATTTTCTGTTGTATGTATCTGCCTTAAAAGGACTAAACGAAAAAAATGCAGAGAAAAAGTCAAAGGAGTTACTTGAAGCTGTTGGATTGTCCGCTGAGAGTAAACATAAAATAAAGACTTTTTCCGGCGGTATGAAGCAGCGTTTAGGGATTGCACAGGCAATGCTGGGCGATCCACACATTTTAATTTTAGACGAGCCAACAGCGGGACTTGACCCAAAAGAGCGAGTGCGCTTTCGTAATTTGATAAGTGCCTTTGCTAAAAACCGTATTGTGATTTTGTCAACACATATTGTTTCAGATGCAGAGTTTATTGCAGAAGAAATCATTATGATGAAATCGGGGCAAATTGTTCACTTTGGAAAGCCACAGGAAATTACTGCCGAGATTGACGGGCAAGTATGGGAATGTGCGGTTCCGTCTGCTTATGCTGAAACATATGCAGCAAAATTTAATACGAGCAATCTTCGTAACACAGACAAGAGTGAAACTATTTTACGGATAATTTCTGAATGTCCACCTATGGAAAATGCAGTAAGAGTACAACCTGATTTGGAAGATTTATATTTATTTTACTTCAAAGGAGATATAGAGGAATGAAAAAACTAATACAATTTGAATTGCGAAAGATATTCTCAAAGCGTCTTACACAAGCCGCGCTGATTGCATTGTTCCTTTTGTCGGTTCTCTTAGGCTTTTCCGCTTATCAAAATATGTATGCTTCTGACGGGAAAAGCCGCGAGGGAACGGGACGGGTAGCTGTTGAAATTGATAAAGCTATCGCAGGAAAATATGAGGGACTGTTGACTGATGAAAAAGTACAACAAATGATGATAGAGTTTAAGCCCAAACAGGATTTACATGGTATGAATGCGGCATATCTTTATCAAAATGCCCTGCAATCGGCTTTATTTCGTAACTTCTCTGATCTGAATGGCAACTGGAACGGCTTTGGTGTTTCTGATGTGTTTGAAAGTGAAGAAATTAAAATCGGATATATATATGGCTGGCTTCAAACAAGCCAAAATATGGTGAGGATATTTGTTGTTCTATCATTAGTTGTTGCCATTATGATTGCACCTGTTTTTTCTGGAGAATACGGGGGTGTTGATAATATCATTTTAACGAGCAGATATGGAAAAACAAAATGTGCAACAGCAAAGATCATTGGAAGTATTTTAGCGGCGTTGATTGTAACTACCGTTGTTTCGATAATTAACTTTGTATATGCTTTTATACTGTATGGAGGTAGTGGGCTGGATTGCAGTATTCTCTTTGCTCCTGCGGATTTTGCCACGGAGTACATTCCATTTAACATTACTTGCGGTACATTGCTAAACTATCAAATACTTTTAGCATTTACCAGTGTTATCAGTGTTACAGGTATTACATTGGTCTTATCTGCGGTATGCAAAAATCAAACGGCAGCATTAGTAGCTTCTGCGGCAGTTTATCTATTTCCTGTTTTGCTGCCAGTTACCGAAACAAGTTCATTATTCAAAATCATTACGCTATTGCCGCTGTATCATGTACAGTTTGCTTCTCTTATGTCGGTAGATCAAGTAAGTGGTAAGGTACTTTATGCGCTATTGGCTGTACCTGTTGCTTTGATATTCATGGTAATTGGCATTTTGGTTTCCCATAGAGTGTTTGCGAAACATCAGGTTTTATAAACGAATTTATTTATGGAGGTGAACTTTATGGAGCTGTCTTCCTCTGAAATTTTTAGAAATGAGCGACACGGAACTCTGTATTGTCGTTAAGTATGGATCGAAACATTTGCGGTACTGAAAGGCGCCAATCCGACAAAAAGTAAAATATAATTGACACAAAGACTGCTATATGATACCCTGTTTTTGAAAGGGGGGGGGTAAATGGCAAGGAATATCCCGATCAAAGTAGCACGTGCCGAGAAGGATATGACACAGAAGGAGCTGGCTGAGGCCGTGGGGGTTTCCAGACAGACGATAAATGCGATCGAGCAGGGAGAATACAATCCCACGATCAGGTTGTGCCGTGCCATCTGCCGGGTATTGGGGAAGCGTCTTGACGATCTGTTCTGGGAGGAAGAATGAGAAGGAAGCAGTCAGGGCGCAATAACGCAAAAGCAGGGGATGGTAGTAGGAGGTCATGATGTATGAGAAAAGGAAAGCTGCGAAGGAACAGACTGGATGAGAGGCAGGAGCAGAAGATGTTGCAGATCGAACATAACGGCTGCTGGATCGCCTTCTGGGGATTGGCGATCTCTCTTTTTGTGGGGTGCTGTCTGGGACTGGAATGGAGAAATCTGGTGGGAGAATGGATCGTCTTTATGGGTCTGTCTCTTTACATTGTGATTGCATGCCTGAAGAACGGTATCTGGGACCGGAAGCTGGAACCCACGCCGAAAGTGAATCTGTGCGCCAGCATCATTGCCGGAATCGTCTGCGGGGTACTGCAGTTTGCCAGATCCTACCGGAAATATCAGGCCCTGGCGGGTTCGGCTGCCGCGGGTGTATTTATGCTGGTATTTACTGTCGCAGTCTGTTATGCGGTGGTATCGTTCGTGGCGTTTCTCTATCGCAGGCGGGTGGAGCGGCTTGAGTCGGAGGAGGAAGAGGACGAGGAGGATGAGCAATAGGATCCATCCGGCAGAGCGCATGGCGTGAGAAGCATCCCGGTGCGTCCGCGTCTGCAGCAAAGCGTCAGGAAGTAAAAGAAGAAAGGGAAAGGGGAAGTAAACGTGATCAAAGCGGATCATCTGATAAAAACTTTTGTCAGAAATGAAAAGAAGAACAGGAAAATGGAGATCAATGCCGTTGACGATATCTCATTGACGGTGGAGGAAGGAGAGATCGTGGGCATTTTGGGGCCCAACGGGGCGGGCAAGACCACACTGCTGCGCATGATGTCCAGGCTGATGAAGCCCACCAGCGGACAGGTCAGCATCCGGATGGGAGAGACGGAGATGACGGACGAGATCGAAGTCAAACGGCATATCGGTTATCTGTCCAACAATACGAAGCTCTACGGCAGACTTTCGTCCCGTGAGCTGCTGCAGATGCTGGGCACCATCTACGGCATCCCGGAGCAGACGGTGGAAGAGAGGATCAGGCAGATCAGTGAGGTCCTGTCCATGGATGCTTTTCTGGATAACCGGATCGAGAAGCTCTCGACGGGACAGACGCAGCGGGCTTCCATCGCCAGATGTCTGGTGCATGACCCGCAGGTCTATATCTTCGATGAGCCGACGCTGGGACTGGATATCATCAGCAGCGCGTCTATCATTGATTTCATGAAAAGGGAGAGAGACAGAGGAAAGACAGTGCTCTACTCCACGCATTATATGGAAGAGGCGGAATATCTCTGCGACCGGATCGTGATGATCCATCGGGGGAAGATCATCAGCGAAGGCACGCCGGCGGAATTGAAGGAGCGGACGAAGAAGGACAGCCTGCGGGATGTTTTTTCAGGGCTGATCCTGGAAGAAAGCGGCAGTATACTGCCGGATGCAGCCGACGGCTCATATGAGCAGCCAGGCGGTATAAAAGGAGGGCGTGCATAATGAACACGAAGATTATCAGGACTTTGGTGAAGAAAGAAATGCTGGATGTCTTCCGCGACAAGAAGACCGTGATCATGATGATGGTGGTGCCGGTGATCCTGTACCCGCTGATCTTTATAGGCGCCATGCAGGTGGTAGCTTTCATCTCTTCCAGTATGGAGACGCAGAATTACAGGATCGCGGTGGATGCCGGGGATGACGGCGCCTTTTTACATAAGCTGCTGGAACAGGGGGAAACTGACGAAGAGGAAAATGCATACGAGATCACGATCGTGGATGCGGCTTCCGTTGCGGACTATGAAGCCGCTTTGAATGAGGAGACCATAGACGTCTATGTTGCGGGAAAGATGCAGGACGGGCGGATGCAGTATGATGTATATTATCTGAACTCTGTCACCAACTCGGATTACGCGGCCGGTATTGTCATGGAGGCTTTCGATGAGCTGCGGGAAGATATGACGAGACAGCGGATCGAGGCGGCCGGTCTTAACGTGCATGAGATTCTGGAGCCGATCGGCTATGAGAAGGAAAACATGTCCAGCAGTGAGCAGTCGCTGGGCAGTATCATGGGTTCTGTCCTGCCTTTCATGCTGATCATCAGCCTGCTGATGGGCACCATGTATCCGGCCATTGATACGACGGCGGGTGAGCGGGAGCGGGGAACGCTGGAAACCATACTGACGCTGCCGGTGACGAACAGGCAGCTGATCGTGTCGAAGTTCATTACGGTGGCGGTGATCGGCATGATCTCGGCGCTCCTGAATATTCTTTCGATGGGCGGGATTGCCTTCTATATCTATGCGATCCTGGAGATGCAGTCGGATGTGGGTTCCTTTGACATGGCAATGTTCGTGCCGGCGATCCTGGTATGTATGCTGGCCATATTTGCCTTTTCGCTGTTTATCAGTGCGGTGACCATGTGTGTGACTTCATTTGCGAAGAGCTATAAAGAGGCCAACAACTATATTACGCCGTTGATGCTGGTGGTAATGTTTGTGGGCTATATCGGGTTCATTCCCAATCTGGAGCTGACCCGGGCCATGGCTATGATGCCGGTGGCGAACATCTGTCTGCTGATCAAGAATATGCTGGTCTTTAAGGTGGATTACGGTTTGATCGCGGTGGTGCTGATCAGCAATGTGGCCTATGCGGTGGTGGCGATCCTGTTCTTAAGTAAGATCTATGACAGCGAGGCGATTCTGTTCTCGGAGCAGAAGGGGAGTCTGCAGCTTTTTGAGAAAAGAAGCAATCTGCGAAAGGGCGGTGTGCCCACCGTGTCGGACGTGTGGTTTGTGGTGGCGGTGACGATCCTGCTGGTTCTGTATGCGGGCAGTCTGCTGCAGGTGAAATATGGGCTGGCGGGCGTGTTCGGCACCCAGCTGATCCTGCTTCTTGTACCGCTGGCACTGGTGATTTATACGAAAAAAGATATGAAGCTGACCTACGGTTTTACAGGCACAGGGGCGGCAGGTTTTGTCGGCAGCGCGTTTTTGGCTGTGGGAGTGTATCTGATCAATATTATGCTGGCTGGCGGTTTGATGAAGCTCTTTCCGCAGAGTGCGGAAAATGTGGAAACGACTTTTTCCGGGATCATGGGAGACAATGTGCCGGCGGCATTTCTGGTGATCGCGCTGGCGCCGGCTGTCTGTGAGGAGATGCTGTTTCGGGGGCTGATCCTGCATTCTCTGAAGGCGAGATACAGGGTGGTTTCGGCGATCGCCATAACGGCGGCGTTGTTTGGCGCTTATCATATGAGTCTGGTGAAGTTTATCCCGACGGGGCTTCTGGGCGCCGTGCTGTGCTATGTGGTATGGAAGACGGGAAGCATCTATCCGGCCATGCTGATGCATTTTCTGAACAACGCATGCAGTGTGATCGTCACCTACTTTCCGGAGCAGGCCGGCAGAGTCGTGCCGATGCTTGTCAAAGACAGCGTTACCTTCGCTGACATGCTGCTGCTTCTGGGAGCAGGGCTGATCCTGCTGGGGATCGGGGCCCTGGTGCTGAGAAAATGCAGGAAGACGTGAAGACTCGCACACGGATCCTTTCAAAATACTGACAGGAGGAAAGAACTGAGGATTCAGCGTCAGAAAGAAGGAATTTGATCAATGGAAATCAGTTTTGTGTGGCGGATTTGTATCAGCAGTAAGAGAAATGCAGATCCAGGATCGCCAGGATTGGGAGAAGTTGTAGGAGGTAAAAGAGGATTATGAGTTTTTGGGGGCTTTTCTGCACTAATACCTTTGGTTTGACAATAAGTGTGCTGTTTACGATCTGGATCTCTATGTTGCTCCTGGAGCGAAAACCATATCAAATGAGAGAGCGCAAAGTGAAAATGATTGCTTTTACTATATTATTTATCTGTGTCTGGGCATTGATGGGGACAGTTTTTTATAAAGCGGGTATCTTTGGATGGAGGTATAATGCAGGACAAATCTTGTTTACCTATCTGGGAATGACAGGAGCAATGTTTTATTTATATTTTCTCTATCGGGAAAATCTGCTGACTTGTTGGATTTCGGCTGTTTTTTTAGAAATGTTGGAATCTTTTGCGGTACACATAGGCGTTTTATTTTCACCTAATATGACTTTTCATTTGGATATTTGGGGAGAACGGTTAATATATTATTTTTTTCTGTATGTATTAACACCACTCATAGAGATCATCTGGGTGCTGTTTCTATATAAAACTGGAGTTGGGAAAATGTTCCGACTGTGGATTGAACGGAAAGAATCGAAAAAGGTAAGTATTATTTTTATCAGTTTATACCCGATTTTGTCTGAAATACTTTATTATATGGTGCAAATAGGAGAACGGGTTGGTAACGATAATGCAGTCGTTTCTCTGTTATATCTACTGATTGTTTTTATTATTTTTGGTTATGCAGGGCGTCAGGAAATGCAAAAGAAGCAAATTCAGACTCAGCAGATTAGTATGCAGCAGCAAAGTGCTTATATTGAGAGTTTAGAAAAATTGCAGAGTGAAATGCGAAGATTCCGTCATGATTATAAGAATATGATGTCCGGCATGTACCTTCAGGCAAAAGAGGGAAATATGGAAGCAGTGCAGAATTTTATCCAGGATATGACAAGTGATTTTGATTATCAGGTGGGGGAACAGATACGCAGATTGACACAACTTGGAAATATTCATATGCTTGAGGTAAAAGGGCTGCTGTTGGGGAAAATGGAAAAAATGCAGCAGGAGCAGATTTCCTGTGAACTGGAAGTATTGCGTCCATTTGATAGAACGCGGCTGAGAACGACTGACTTGTGCAGATGCCTGGGGATACTGATTGACAATGCTATTGATGAAGTACAAGGAAAAAAAGGTAAGAAGCCAAAACCTCAGATACATATTATGATTAGCAGCCAGGAAGAATGCACAACATTTCAAGTAAGAAATCCATTGTATTCAAATATTGATTTTCACAAGATCTGGCAGCAGGGTTATTCTACTAGAGGGGCGGACAGAGGAATTGGCCTTGCAAGTTATAAAAGTATTTTAGAACATTATGAAAATGTCTTCTCTCTAACAACAATCAAGGATGGCTATTTTATTCAGGAATTAAAGATACAGGAATAAGAAGTGTTAAAAATTGTGGAGGAAAAAATATGCTTCCAATTTATATTTGTGAAGATGATGCGATGATACTCGCTGCACAGAAAAAGTTTTTAGAAAAACAAATTATGATTGAAGGTTATGATATGCAGATTGCTCTGTGCAGCAGGCATCCCCAGGAAATTATTGCAGCGGTGGCGGCGTCTCCAAAGAGAGGAATTTATTTTCTGGATGTGGAGCTTAAGGATGAGGCGATGGATGGATTTATGCTGGGACAACAGATTCGAAAGTTCGATGCCAGAGGCTTTCTTATCTATGTAACTTCTTTTCCAGATCTGGCATTTGAGACGTTTCGTTATCACCTGGAAGCGCTGGATTATATAGTAAAGGGCAATTCAGAAAAGATGCTGGCCGGAATGTACAAAAACCTTGCGGTCATTACTGAACGGATGTGTAAGGAGCAGGGAGAGCAAAAGGAATACTTTACAGTAAAGGTGTTGGATATTGTAAGGCATATTCCAGTGGATGAAATTATGTTCTTTGAGACAAGTGCCCGTACACACAGAATAGAACTTCATGCGAAGAATGACTGTATTGATTTTATTGGCAGTATGCAGGAGTTACAAGAGCAGTTTAGGGAGCATTTTTTAAGGGTTCACAGGTCATATCTGGTCAATGTAAATAAGATTCAGGAGTTAGATTTAAAGCATCGGGAAATTCTTATGGATAATGGAGAAAAATGTCTGTTTTCTAAAAGTGTGAAGGGGGAGTTGTTGAGCAGAATTTAAATGACAGTGTTCAAAAGCCGTTTCAGGCAGTATGGTATATCATTCAGGCAGAACTCAGCATAAAGGTGATAAAACATGATATGATACTTCCATCATAATTACTCTGCGATAGAAAAACGGGGCAATTATAAAGAAAATATTTAGAAGGAGGGTTATGTTATGGAACAAAATGTATTACTGGATTTATCACATATTTCTAAGCGCTATAAGACGGAATTGGCGCTTAAGGATATCAATATTACGCTTCATAAAGGCGAAATTCTTGGGTTTTTAGGGCCGTCGGGCGCTGGAAAAACAACCACGATTAAAATAATCACAGGACAGTTAAGGCAAACATCTGGAGAGGCGAAAATTCTTGATACAGATACGGTTAATATTGATGAATCAATTTATGAAAAGATTGGCGTGGTTTCTGATCAAAGCGGAATTTATGAGAAAATGACAGTATGGCAGAATTTAAGTATGTTTGCAAAAATATGGCGAGTTCCCGGTGTAAGAGTGGAGGAAGTCTTACATCAGGTGGAATTGTATGAACATCGTAAAAAGCCGGCAGGTAAACTTTCCAGAGGGCAGACGCAAAGGCTTGTTTTGGCCAGGGCAGTGCTTCATAAGCCAAGAATTTTATTTCTTGATGAGCCGACAAGCGGATTAGATCCATCGACTGCGGTATCTATTCATAAAATGTTGTTGGGACTGAAAGAAGAAGGTATGTCAATTTTTTTGACTACACATAATATGGAAGAAGCCACAAAACTTTGTGATAGAGTTGCACTTTTGTATCAGGGGAAAATTGTCGAGTGCGGATCGCCCAAAGAACTTTGCCTGAAATATAATCAAAATAAAAAATATCATCTACTTTTGAACAATCAGGAAGAAATCGTCTTAGAGCAAAGTCCTCAAAATATTGCAAAAATTTCAGAATGGATGCAGAGGGATGAAATACAGTGTATTCATTCTTGTGAGCCAACATTGGAACATGTATTTTTACAAGTAACAGGGGCATCCCTTGGATTAGCCAGTATGTGAGAGGAGTTTTAATATGGATAATATCAATAAATTAACAGCAGTTGCACAGATTAAATGGATTTGTATCAGCCGCAATACAGCGATTATGATCGGGCCGCTTCTAACCGTGGCGATGGTATGGATATTCAAAGTTTTATATAGCATCAATTCGGGAGGTGATTTATCACCAATTCTGGTGTCTTTGATCCTGAGTTTGGGAATTTCCCTTAATTTGTGTATGGATGGATTCCTGATGGTAGGAACTGCCATTGCAGAAGAGAAAGAGAAACATACGTTACGGGTCCTGATGACGTCATCAGTCACCGGAATGCAGTATTTTATCGGAAGTATTCTATTTCCATTTGTGTTGATGAATATAATCAATATTGTGGTATTGGTGATTAGTGGTATTTCTATGAACCAGGTATCTGTCGTGGCTTTCTTACTGGTCAGTGCGGCAGCCTCTCTGATTAGTTGTGTAATGGGAATGATTGTCGGTCTCTGTGCCAAAAATCAGATGAATGCAAATTTGATTTCTTATCCATTGGTGATCGTGTTTATGATGATTCCACTGTTTGGAAATCTATCCGAAAAATTGCACCATATCTCAGGGTTTTTGTTTACTGGAGTGTTGACAGAGATGGCAAGTGGATTTGCCGAGGGAATGTTATATACGTTAAAACCTCTGGACATCGCAGTGCTTATCGGAGAATTAATCATTAGCATTCTTGTTTTTTTAGTACTTTATCGAAGAAATGGATATGAAACAGACTGATGCAATTTAGACAGGGTAATTTTATGGAATGCAACCCTTCGACGGCTTTTTTTCTTTGCCGTCGAAGGCAGATTGCATTTTTATCCGGCTAAATGGTGTGGTTATTGAAGTAGTCCGTCACTTTATCTCTGCTCCCGTATGACTATCAAGGTTTCCCGTAGGTTCGTCTGCAAACAGGATTTCGGGATTTGCAATTAGTGCGCGGGCGATTATACCATTCCAGATTATCCGTTCCCTCTAAACGGGAAATGGGTTCATTATTCCCCTGTATATTGTTCTTAAATACATAAAGAGGTAATACTTTTTCTGTTCCGTCCATCTCTTTTACCTGTTCCACAAATTCCGGCTTCATGTGTCCGTCTGCAAACCTTGACAAAAGGTGTCAAGATATATGTGTTATATTTAACAGCATAGCAACACAAGTCATACATAGGCTTTGAACCTAATTAGAAAGCGTATAAAGAACACATCATGTATACTTTCAATGGCTTTTGCAAAGTCGTTATCCGTCACGCAGCTATCACCGCATGGCGTGACAAGAACAGGCGGCGGCAAAAAGAAATATCCCTTGAATACCTCACAGAAGAAAAGTTTTACCCTTTAGGCACAATAGACGAATAGTTTGAAGCACCCTATGTCCGGGCGACCAGCGGGGAGCCGGAAGCCGTAGACGAGGTTTTACGGCATTACAGCAAGCGAATCCGAATCGCCGCCATTGAAAACGGGCATATCGACAGGGATACGGAGGACAGCATAAAACAGCGGCTTGTTGCTTTTGAAAGAGCTGAAAAGTTAAGAGAATTAGAGATAATAAAACAATTTAATTAAAATTTTCAAAGAAATCTTTTAATTGGGAGGGTGGTAATGTACGAGAGAATGCTGAATAGGCAGGCTGTTCCAACCGTAGAGGAAATGACAGCGTATTGTTCGGAAAATGCAGAACGCTTTTCTATGATAAATGACTGGCTGGCTGCTACGTTTCATACAGAGCAGAAAGTGGTTTTCCCTTATGGCAATAAATACGGCTGGGGAATCGGACATTATAAAAAGAAAAAACTTATGTGTAATATCTTTGCTGAAGCTGGCGCATTTACAGTTATGATGAGATTGGCAGATGCGCAATATGAAACGGTTTATGGGGAACTGAAAAAGTACACCCAGGAACAAATTGATAATAAATATCCCTGTGGTGACGGCGGCTGGATACATTATCGGGTTCTCTGCCAAGAACATTATGAAGATATCAAGAAACTGTTGGAGGTAAAATGTAGAGGATAAAGTATGTTGCTTTCATTGAACGCAATAACTTTCGAAAAAGGAGGAACAATACAATGGATATAAGGCATCCGCAAGAAAATATCATTAAAACTTATGACTACAACGGAATTGCTGTTGATTTGGTTGAGTGGAGCGATTCTGTCTGGTGCGGAAAAGCCGGTTATGCAGACAATAATACGGATGAACCGAATGTTGAAAAAATTATGGAGGATTTTATGTCGCTCTCCGCATCACCAAACAGCCGTGAAGATAATTGGGATATCTGCATGAGTCTGAATTATCTTTCGTGCGAACGTCCCAGCGGCGTGATGTTTGGTTTTTTTGTCGCAACCGATGTTCAGCCTGCTTCCTATGACATTTGCAAAATTCCCGCCGCAAAATTTTTACGGATAAGAATGTGTGATGAAACCGCAAGAGCACTCGGACATGAACCGTGGGCGGGCGGCGTTCCGCCATATCATTGGATTGGAGAGCAGATTGCCCCTAAACTAGGCTACACTTATGGCAATGACACGCTGCCAATCATTGAATATTATGGTTTCTTCAAACCGGAAGAAGGCACACACGAATATTGTTACTTGTATGTTCCGGTACAGGAAAATAATGCTATCTAAAAATAAATTCTCTGTCTGTTGAAAAATCAAGTATAAAGGCAAACAGGGATTTGGTAAAGGAGGCTTTATTTATGAGATTGGACGGATATGGGTTGTTTGTCAAAGATATGGGAACAATGATTCAGTTTTACCGGGACGTACTTAGTTTTGAAATCAAAGAGAATGAGGACACGGACATTGTGTATCTGTTGAAAGATGGAACATTATTCTTTTTGTACAGAAGAAGGGATTTTGAAAAATTAACGGATAGGAAATATGAATATCTCAAAGGAGTAAACGGTCATTTCGAAATGGCTTTGTATGTAGATACCTACGAGGAAGTAGATGTGCAGTATCAGAACGCTGTTGCACATGGAGCTACATCTTTGTTAGAACCAACAACCGAATCGTGGGGGCAGCGGACTTGCTTTATTGCCGATCCGGAGGGAAATATCGTTGAGATAGGTTCTTGGAATAAACCATATGAGGAAAAAGATTTGTAAATTTGCCAGCTTTTTGCTTGTAGAGTTGTAGCAAACATACCTCCTTCATTTTTGCTTTGTGTGGTGTTGTAGGTAGTAGGGGAAGAAATACCGCCGCAGCATAAAAGACCGTTTACAACTGTAGCGGAAGCAACAACTTCCATGAGATATTCTATTTACGGATTTTCCAACTATCTTCCGGTGGTGATCAATCTGCTGATGTTCTTTATCTTTACCAGATTTGATCTGGAGAAAAAGCTGCCTGCAATGCGGCAGGAAGTGGCAGAGAGAAAGGCAGCAAAACAAAAGTAAATAATAAGAATTGAAGAAGTAAACATTATTTGACCGGTGCATGAGAAAGAAAACTTTTATGCACCGGTTTTTTGAAATTAAAACAGAATTTTACAATGGAAAGTTTTATTTTACAATACGGAAAACATCAATATGATTATACTTGGCATAGTTGGAAAAATGTGAGATAGATGGTGAAAAGGAGATAGTTGTAACGATGGAAAACAGTCAGAATTATTTTACGGACAATAGGATATACAAATTTTCACAGGATGGGAATGCCTGTATCATAAAAGAGCCAAGAACACCCAGATACTGGTATAATTATTTATGGAATGAAAACCGGTATTGCGCACAGGTTTCACAGATTGGTCATGGGTGCAGCTATTATCTGAGTGAGAACGCTGATATGTGTATCCATGGAACTCACTCTGATACGCCGGTGGGTCTTTTAAAGGAGATATATGGGAAGCCCTTTCAGGCAGCCATTGCGGAATCCGGTCTGAAAGGGATCATGCCCAGTTATAATTCTATCAACGGGGAGCCGATGTCTGCATCATACACACTTTTAAAGACGTTTCTGCGGGATGAGATGCTTTATTAGAGGCATGGAGCCCGGCGGAAACAGGTGCGGAAGCGGTAGTCAGCGCACTGCTTGGAGAATATAATCCGGGCGGAAAACTGCCGGTATCTGTGGCTTACCATGCAGGGCAGATTCCTGTCTATTATAATCATCCCAATGGCTCGGCATGGCATCAGGGGGAGAGCATCGGATTTGTAAACTATGTGGATATGCCCCATACGCCAAGATATTATTTCGGGCATGGCCTTTCCTATACTACATTTGCTTATTCAGACCTGATGATTTCGGAGAAGGAAATAGACGCACAGGGGAGCGTCCGGATCGAAGCGGCAGTATACGCTTCTCGTTTCCATATATTGGGAGTAATGCCTGTATGCATTTATGAAGTTTCATGCAATTTGTTATTAGCCTTTTGGGATTGAAGACTTGGGGCTTTTGCCGGAAGAAGTGGAAAAGCCATCGGCGGAAGTAATGGCAGCCCTGAATATTAATCCGGCAGTGTTTATGACGGAAGGCGGCAGGGAAATGAGCAGGATAGTTTTTTCCGCCATGATGGGTGAAAATAGAAAGGTCGCTGTTTTAAAGCTGCAGGATGGAAAATTTGAAAAAGGGGAATGGATTCCGGCAAGAACATTAAACGGGGATGAACAAATGATGATCAGTTTTAGTGATGTGCCATCATGTCTTTATGTAGAATTGTATAAGTATTAAAGGATATGTAAGAGTCAGGTCAGGCATAAGATTATTGGGAATTGTCAGCAGATGTACGAGCAAGATAAAATATGATCAGAAACAGAAGAGGTGATAATATCGGGCGTATACTTGTACTGGAATTTAACGATAAAGAAATAAATATTTTTAATGAAATGATGGAAGTGGTAAAAAAGCACTCGGACTTTAAGAGATATGAGGTGAGGATCGGTTACAGAAATGTCGTTTACTATAAATGCAAGGTTAATGCAAGGTTCGTGCAAGGTTGATGCAAGGCTGGCGTGATAGAATAGTAGACATGAAAAGGAGGTTTCGTAATGAGCAAATATGTAATTGAAACAAAAAATCTTACAAAACAATATGGAACGCAGAAAAGTGTTGCCAATCTGAATATCCATGTTCAGAAAGGGCGTATCTACGGTCTGCTTGGCAGAAATGGAGCCGGAAAAACGACGACAATGAAAATGCTGCTTGGACTTACACAACCGACTTCCGGGGAAGTGTTAATTTGGGGAAAGCCTTTGGCGGCAAATGAAAAGAAGCTGCTGCCCCGTATTGGCAGCCTGATTGAATCCCCCGGATTTTATCCTAATCTTACCGCTACGGAAAACCTGCGTATTTTTGCTGCCCTGCGGGGTGTGCCGAACCGGGACGCAATTAAAAACGCACTTGATCTGGTTGGCCTGCCTTACAAAGATAAGAAGCTGTTTTCCCAATATTCACTTGGTATGAAGCAGCGGCTGGCGATTGCCCTTGCCATTATGCATGATCCGGAACTTTTGATCCTGGACGAACCGATTAACGGTCTCGACCCGATTGGAATCGCAGAAGTCCGTTCCTTTATCCGGGATCTCTGCAATGAGCGTGGAAAAACAATTTTGATTTCCAGCCATATCCTTTCTGAAATTGCATTATTGGCTGATGATATAGGCATTATTGACCACGGCGCATTGCTGGAAGAAGAAAGTCTTGCGCAGCTGGAAGCAAAGAGCAGCAAACATATCCGATTTGTTGTTTCTGATACGGCACAGGCGGCAAGAATTTTAGAGCGTATCTTCCATGAAAGCCGGTTTACCATACAGGATGACCACAATATACAGGTGCATAACCTTGATTTACCAACAGGAAAAATTGTTACTGCTTTTGTAGAAAATGAATTGGAAGTATCGGAAGCCGTAATTTCAGAAGAAAGCCTTGAAGATTACTTCAAACGTGTAACAGGGGGTGAAGGGATTGCTTAAACTTGTTATTTGTGAGTTCTCGAAATTGAAGCGAAAAAAATTTATATGGCTGGTTGTTCTTTCGGCATTTTTATTTCCCGTGCCGCTGACAGCAATGATGACTATGCCCCAGACAGCAGGACAATACGACAGCAAAGCAGAGATTTTCAATGATTATTTTCAGTTTGTCATGGGATATGGGGTAGAGCTGCTTTTGCCATGCATGATCGGGGTGCTTGCAGCCATGCTCTTTTTTATGGAACGGGATAATGATACATTTAAAAACCTGCGTACTATTCCCATCACAAGCACACAGATGATTCTGGCAAAAATAATTGTCCTGTTCTTTTTTGGAATTATTTTCAGTCTGACATCGGTTCTTATAACAATCCTGTGCGGTGGGCTGATCGCAGAAGTAAACAGCATTGTTTATCGATTATTTTTTGCGTTGGAAATGGGAATTTTTATTACAGCCGGAACGCTGCCGTTAGTCGTTCTTGTGGTTTTCTTTAGTAAGAACTATGTATTTTCTGTTTTATTATGTGTCTTTTATAGTGTCCTGAGCCTGACAGCCGAATCCTCTTTTGGCGCACTGCCCAAAGTGATGTGCTGGCTGATGCCTATTCCGCTTACAACCCTGTGGAGCGCAGGAAATTTAACCGCACATGGCGCTATGGACGGTGTGGGAATGCTGGAAAATTTGATTCCGACTACATTTCAGACAATCATTATTTTAGCCGTTATCGCTTTGCTTTCAGTAATAGTGATTGATTATATGTATAAAAAGAGAGGGGATGAATGATATGTTTCGCATGGTTAAGACCGAAATATGGAAATTAAAGCGGTATCATATGATATGGGCAGGTGTTTTCCTAATGCTGCTCTCCGTTGTATTAACGCTTTTTTCCACAACCGCATTGGACGGAACGGTTTGGACATTTTCTTTTTTTACAGAACAGGTAATCAAAAATAATGCCACAACGATTTTCCCCATGTGCATTGCCCTCATTGCCGGATATATCATAGCAAGGGAAGGGAAAGACGATACGCTGAAAAGTATTATGACTATTCCTGTTCCTTATAGCAGCCTGTTATGGGGGAAGCTGCTTGTATGTGCGCTGCTGTCTTTGTTTTTTGGGCTGGTAAGTGCGGCATTTACGGTAATTGCCGTTTTTGTGATGGGATTTCCGGGAATTTCTGTAACAGCAGTATTGCAGACATTTATTCAGATTATTCTCAACTGTCTGTTTTTGTATATTGCAGTCATGCCTGTAATTGCATTCGCTGCCCGTATACCAAACGGGCATATGCTTGGAACAATTATTGCCTTTGTTTATGGCTATGGCGGTATGTTTGCTTCTGGAAATGTTACATTAGCAAATATTTATCCGGTTACTGCAAGTTTAGGATTGATCAGCTACCGAAGCTACGATCCGGCGGTACATTGGAATGTGTTAATCTGTCTGTTTAGTATGATTGCCGTATTGATGATTACTGCTGTTTTTGTATTCACTGCAAAAGGAAACGTGCCGGTCAAGGCAGCAAAAAAGCACAAAAGAACAACAACCAAAAAAGGTTGGTAAGGGAGAATATAGGAATGAAGAGAAAATTGACTATCGGGATTGCAGCAGTTGTAATACTTATTGTAGGTTTTATTGGTTTTTGTATGTGGTTCCTTTCGGGAACTGGTAGCACATACTATTATTCACAGATTGATAACAGTAAAATAGAACAGACCGAATCAAAAAGCGGCGTAATTAACTTTAGTGGAAGTATGGATTACTCATACACTTTATTTTCTTACGATGAGAATGGAAAAGGAAAAGACATTACATTCGGAACATCAAAGGAATTGAAAGAGGGAGCTTTTATCCGTTTAACGGTAATGCCGATCCGGGGTGTTCTTGAATGGAAAGAGGTGCAATATGATGAACTTCCTGCCGTTGTGCAAAGCAATTATACAGCACCAACGAGTGAATAAGGGCAGTTATAGGTTTGGAATTAAAAAATAGAAAGGCTGATGATATGTGCTATAAGAGAATACGTTTCCATTTCCTTTCAATAAGTATTTTAATATTTAGTTTGACACTTGCAGGGTGTTCAAAAGATGAAATCTTAGATCAGTATAATAGTGTTGTCCAAACAGCCGGAAATGCAGCACTCACAAGCAATTTTTTACTTAAAGGAAATCGGACATATGGGGAAGATTGCTATACCGGGACGTATACGGCAGATTATAAGGATTTTTCTAAAACAGAATATCTCTTTGGCGGAACTTCTATTGAGCGTGAAAATGGCAAAGATATTTCTGTTTCCTGTGACTTGGAAATTACCGAGGGAACAGCGCAAGTGTTTTGGGTTTCTGGCAGCGATGATCCGGTAATCCTGCTTGAAGCAACTGGCAGCTATTCCGAAACAATAACATTGCCGGAAGGCGGGAACTATATTGGCGTTATTGGAAACAATTTTACAGGACATTTAGAAATGAATATAGAATAATAATCTGCCGCACGACAGCAAAAGAAAAAAGCCGTCGTCCAGCAGAGGTCTTTTCACACGCCTGTCATTAAACGGGGCTGTCGGGAAATAGATGGTTCCAAACAGGGCAGGTATGACTCGTGCGAGTCATATCTGCCCCTTAAAATTTTAATGTAAAATTCTCCTCGTTCTGTATCCTCCTGCCGTCTAGCCGCTTTCTTTGCGTCAATCTTGGTCTTTTTCGCAGCCCTGGCGCGTTCCTCGTATTGCCTCCATCATATCAAACCAGCCGCCCCGATCATCCCCGCCTCGTTCCCAAGCGATGCAATTTTAATCTGAGGAAGCTCGCTCTTTTCTTTTCCAAAGCACCCCTGTCTCATAATTTCTTCCACTGGTTTTATAAGCTCTTCCCCCTGAACAGAAACGCCGCCGCCAAGCAATACCAGCTGCGGGCGGAAAATATTCACGATATTCACGATCCCTGTTCCAAGCCTTCTTATATAGGAATCCACGACCGCCTTCACCGCCTCATCCTTCTTCGCCGCTGCAAAGATTGCCTCCGACGTCAGCTCTTTTCCCACAGCACGTCTGACGTCCCGGATCAGCGCTGTCTCAGAAACATACGCTTCCAGACAGCCTTTTCTTCCGCAGGTACACTGCTCTCCGTCTTCCACAATCACCATGTGCCCCAGTTCGCTTCCGCCGATCCCCTTTCCTTCATAGATATTGCCGTCCAGAATAATTCCGCCCCCTACGCCCGTTCCGAGCGTAAGCATGATAACATCCTGATAATCCCTGCCTGCCCCTGCCGTGACCTCGCCCAGAGCCGCGCAGTCCGCGTCATTCGCAATATAGATAGGTATCGGCAGGTATTTTCCCATCTCTTTTACGATGTCTACATCTTCCCATCTGATATTATTCGAATAGCGGACAACTCCCTGTTTTCTGTCCACCGTACCCGGTACGCCGATTCCTGCTCCCACACATTGATCCATAGGGATCTTCTGCTGTTCCAAAAGCGCAAGGACCGTCCTCCCGATCTCTTCAACCACTTCTTCTGCCGGACGTTCTGCATTGGTTTTTATCGTCCGTTCTGCTATCACATGCTGATGGACATCTATCAGACCGATTCTGGTATCCGTTCCGCCTATCGCAATTCCTACCCTTACCTGCGCTGCTTTTTCCCGGATCGTCGTGATCAGGGCGTCGCACGTCCCTTTTATCGTATATTTCCCGCTCCCTGCCGACAGAAGAAAACTGTCTCCTTTTTTATAGCCCAGAGTTTCTCCCTCATTTTCAATGATCCCTTCCCCGTCCAGCATCAGGATACTGGCAAAGGATTCCTCTGACACCTCACCTGTAAGCTCCCTCATAACCTTCCCGTCCAGATTCAGTTTATCCACGGTAAAGTAATCACAGTCTGCCACATGGGGGTAACTGCTATTATCCTTAACGATCGGAATCCTGTTTGTAACCGCAAGCGCTTTCTCTATATGCAGATCTCTCTTTTTCCCGTCTTTTCCGACTCTGCCATAATCATATACACGATAGGTTACATTAGAATTCTGCTGAATCTCCGCGATCAGAATATTCTTTCCGATCGCATGGATCGTTCCTGACTCTATAAATAATACATCGCCTTTTTGCACCGGCACCGCATTCAGCACCTCAAGAAGCGTATCCTCCTGAATCCGTCTTGCAAACTCTTCTCTGCTGATCTCTTTCTTGAATCCGTAATATAAAAATGCTTCCTTCCCGGCATCCATGACGTACCACATCTCCGTCTTGCCGTATTGCCCTTCATTCTTCAAAGCATATCGGTTATCAGGATGCACCTGGATGGATAGATTATCCTTCGCGTCAATGAACTTTGTCAGAATCGGGAAATCCCTGAATCTTCTGCAATGTGTTCCAAGGACATCTTTTCCTTCCCGCTCAATATATTCTGACAGCGTTCTGCCCGTATATTTCCCATTCCGTATCACAGACGGCCCGTCCGGGTGACAGGATAACTCCCACGTTTCTGCCAGCACCTCTCCGTCATACTCTTTTCCATATTCTTCTACAAGTCTGCTGCCGCCCCAAAGATAGTCTTTACAGCTTGGTTTTAATTTTAATATACTCATAACTTAGCTCCATTACTTCGAATCACATCCTGATACCAGTACGCAGAATCTTTTTTCATTCTTTTCTGTGTCTGATAATCCACATACACCAGGCCGAATCGCTCCGAATACCCTTTCTCCCACTCGAAATTATCCATAAGAGACCAATGGAAATATCCTCTTAAATCAATCTCCCCCGCCGCTCTTTTAAGCTCCTTAAGATACCTTGCCAAAAAGTCCGTCCGGTTCGGATCATGTACCTTGCCGTCTATCGAAACAACATCATGGCAGGACATCCCATTCTCTGTTATATATATGGGCTTCCGATACCGCTCATATAAGAATCTAGGTCCCCAGTAAAGAGCTTCCGGCGTCACCGGCCACAAAACAGCAGTCTTAGGAAAACCTTCACAGCGTTTCACTTCTTCTGGCATACCGTCCCTGCCCATGCGAATGCACCGTCCATTGTATATATTCTGTCCATATACATCAATCGGCTCTGCTATCAGCTTCATATCCTCGTCCGTTATTCTGGGCAGGTATGGCTCATACCGCTTAAGCCCTTCTTCCGGATAATTTCCAAGCAGCACCGGATCTGACCACCAGGATACATTCCATGTCCAGTTCTGGTCATCCTGATTCATGGCAAACAACGCCTGTCTTGCCGCTTCAATGTCTTCCGCCTTCTCTGTTTCAGGGTAACACATCCCGCAGGTAGGCGCATAGCCCACAGTCAGCCTTTGTTTCCCATACTGCCGTAACATCTGCACTGCCCTTCCATGCGCCTTCAGCGCATTATGTGCCATTTCGAAAGTATCTCGCAAGGGCGCTTTGACTCCCGGCGCATGATCGCCCGTCAAATATCCCAGGCCGACAAAGCACTGCGGTTCGTTCAGGGTAAAGAAATGAGTCACCCTGTCGCTGAACCGCCCGGCAATAAGCCTTGCATATTCTCCAAACCACTCAACGATCTGAGGATTCATCCATCCTCCCCGTTTGTAAATCTCATACGGGAGTTCCCAGTGATGCAGGGTGATATACGGCTCGATCCCATTTTTCAACAGCTCATCGATCAACGAATCATAAAAAGCGATACCTCTCTCATTCACAGAGCCAAAACCTTCCGGCAGGACTCTTGACCAGTCGATAGAAAAGCGATAAGCCATAATGCCGATTTCCTTCATAATGCTTACGTCTTCACGAAATCTGTGGTAATGGTCGCATGCGCTGTTTCCATTATGTCCGCCATATATACGCCCCGGCTCTTTTACATACACATCCCATATATGTTCGCCTTTCCCATCTTCCTTTACCGCGCCCTCTATCTGATAGGCGCTGGTTGCCGCGCCCCACACAAAATTCTCTGAAAATCCCATCATATCCTCCTTGTACGCCATTACATTGATCTTGACAGTGCTTGATATTCGTATCAGCTATGCGTCTGCAAACCGACGGTGCAGCGGGTTACATCTTCTGTAATATTCTGCATTAAAGCTTTTGCATCTTCTTCACTTTTCCCCTTTACGCCCACATAGAATTTAATCTTCGGCTCTGTGCCGGACGGACGCACACAGCACCATGCACTATTTTCCAGTTCAAAATACAGCACATTAGATTTCGGGAGCCCGGTACCAGTCTTTTTCCCGCTTGCCATATCAAGCTTTACGTCTTCCCTGTAATCTCTGAACTGTGTCACTCTCATACAGCCAATGCTCTTTGGCACATCCAGACGAAGCTTTTCCATGATTGCATCGATCTGTTTCGCCCCATCCTGTCCCTTTAGAGTCACGGTACACAGATCTTCCTTATAATATCCATATACCTCAAACAATTCCTGCATCTTATCACACAATGTCATTCCCTGGCTCTTGTAATAAGCCGCCGCCTCGCAGAGCGCCATCACCGCCACGACCGCATCCTTATCGCGTGCATGGGTTCCCACAAGGCAGCCGTAGC
>ERZ808044.764-NODE-764-length-26793-cov-4.991840_pt1 | contig 26793 bp, 36 predicted proteins | sample MGYA00380195_ERZ808044 | MGnify/ENA primary metagenome ERZ808044 (study PRJEB31490, sample SAMN06133423) | mouse gut metagenome | isolation source: Z7_2 | host: mice | place: China: Chengdu | collected 2015-05 ...
GTCATCGCGAAGGGCAATGTGATTGTACTGGGAGTGTTAAATGGTACGGTCCATGCCGGAGCTGCCGGGGGCAACGCCGTGATCGTCGCATTCGATATGGCTCCCACACAGCTTCGTATTGCCGATTACTGTACCAGGGCAGAGGAAAAAGGAAAGCGGCTCGGCCGGGGACCTATCATTGTTTCAGTGGAAGAAGACAGTCTGGTTGTCCGGCCAATTAAAAAGAGTTTCTTAAATTATTTAAATTTTATTTAATACTGGAAATATTTCTGATTTTAGAGTAGAATAATAGGGTAAACTGAATACAGGAGGATGTTCAAATGAGTGAAGTCATTGTTGTTACTTCCGGAAAAGGAGGCGTCGGCAAGACAACGACTTCCGCGAATGTCGGAACAGGCCTTGCCATGCTGGGAAAGAGAGTCGTATTAATCGATACCGATATAGGGCTCAGAAACCTGGATGTGGTCATGGGACTGGAGAACCGGATTGTATATAATCTGGTGGACGTAGTGGAAGGCAATTGTCGCATGAAGCAGGCGCTTATTAGAGACAAAAGATATCCTAACCTGTTTTTACTGCCGTCGGCACAGACGAGGGACAAGTCAAGTGTCAACCCGTCGCAGATGGTAAAGTTAGTAGAGTACCTGAAAGAAGATTTTGATTACATACTATTAGATTGCCCGGCCGGTATCGAACAGGGATTTAAGAATGCCGTCGCCGGAGCAGACAGAGCACTTGTCGTCACCACGCCGGAGGTATCCGCCATCCGCGATGCAGACCGTATCATCGGCCTTCTGGAAGCCGATGCCACCAAACGTATTGAACTGATCATCAACAGGATACGAATGGATATGGTACACCGCGGTGACATGATGTCGGTCGATGATGTGATGGATATCTTGTCCATCCCTGTCATCGGAACCGTGCCGGATGATGAGGACATCGTCATTTCCACCAATCAGGGTGAGCCTCTGGTGGGAATGAACGGATATGCCGGTCAGGCCTATCTGAACATTTGCAAAAGAATACTTGGTGAGTCGGTACCGTTTATGAATCTGGAAAACAGCCGGAATATATGGTCCAGAATAACCTGTCTGCTCAAGCGGGCTTAAGGGAGGGACTGTATGATGCATTTAGTGGAGCTGTTTGGCCGGAAGAATTCAGGCGAAATCGCAAGGCAGCGCCTAAAACTATTGCTGGTTTCTGATCGGGCAGGCTGCTCGCCGGAACTGCTGGAGATGATACGCAGTGACTTTATCCACGCCGTCTCCAGGTATATGGAAGTGGATACAAACGATCTCACCGTATGCGTCATCAGGAGTTCAACTGATGAATACAAGGGAAAAGTACCTGCGCTGTATGCCAGCATACCGATTCGCGACTTACAGAATAAGGGGCCATTTACAGCATGATATTCGATTACAACTTTAAAAATTACAATTTCCGCATAATTTTTTATATGCTGGCTCTCAGTACACTCGGTGTTCTCGTGGTTGCCAGCGCCAGCGGACAGGACCGGGCGACTGTACTCAAGCAGATCGTCGGGGTAGCGATAGCACTGGTCATATGCATCATCGTTTCCCTGATTGATTATCACAAGTATTTTAAATTCAGCTCCATTATATATGTGGGCTGCGTTTCCCTGCTGCTTGCCGTACTGTTAATCGGAAAAAATACAAAAGGAGCAACCAGATGGCTGCGAATCGGCGGTATACAGATCCAGCCCTCTGAGTTTGTGAAAATAGGGCTTATTGTGATCCTTTCCTGGTTTCTGTCAAAGAATCAGGAAAGGATCAATGCGCCGTCCGTTGTCGGAACGGCAGCGCTGATGTGCGCCGTTCCTCTCGGAATGGTCTATATGCAGCCGAACCTGTCCACCACCATCGTTATTGCTTTTACGCTTGTCTGCATTGTGTATGCCGCAGGGCTCAGTTATAAATGGATTGTGGGAGTACTGGCTGCCGGAATCCCGCTTACGGGACTCTGTCTCTACCTGGCCCTGTTTGATATGGTACCGTTCCTTAAGAAGTATCAGGCACAGCGGATTCTGGCGAAAATATTTCACAGTGACAGCCAGTATGCCGATTTAAACCGGCAGCAGGATAATTCCATTATGGCCATCGGCTCAGGACAACTAAATGGCAAGGGGTTATTTAACAATACCCTGAGTTCTGTCAAAAACGGAAATTTCCTCTCAGAGGAACAGACCGATTTCATCTTTGCGGTAATCGGGGAGGAACTGGGCTTCATCCGCAGTGTCATAGTGATTCTTGTCTATGCTCTGTTGGTTTATGAGTGTCTTTACATTGCCAGCCGTGCCAAAGATACGGCAGGCAGACTTATTTGTACCGGTATGGCGGCTCTGCTTGCTTTTCAGAGCTTCGCCAACATAGCTGTGGCAACGGGAATATTCCCCAATACGGGACTGCCGCTGCCGTTTATCAGCTCCGGTATCAGTTCACTTCTCAGCATGTTTATCGGTATGGGAATTGTCTTAAATATTGGACTTCAAAGAAAAAGCAGCAATCATTAAGGAGGCAGGTTATCGATGAATATAGGATTAATCGCACACGATTCAAAGAAAAAACTGATGCAGAACTTCTGCATCGCTTACAAAGGGATTTTAGCCAAGCATTCTCTTTATGCGACAGGCACGACGGGCAGGCTGATAGAAGAGGTTACAAACCTGTCCATACACAAATATCTTCCCGGTCATCTGGGAGGATCTACTCAGCTTGGTTCACAGATCGAGCATAATTCCATTGATCTCACCATATTTTTAAGGGATCCGCTGTCACCAAAGTCACATGAACCGGATGCTGATATTGTTATCCGTCTTTGCGATGTACACAATATTCCTCTGGCCACCAACCTAGCCACGGCTGAGCTCCTGATCAAGTCTCTGGATCGCGGCGATATGGAGTGGCGCGAGATGTATAAATAGAGGTGCGCCATTGAAACGTATAATAATACAGAGCTCCGTTCTGCTTGCGGCAGCAGCGCTTTCACTTTCAGCCTGCGGTAAAAAAGGCGGGCTGGAGGAAGCTTATTCATATGAAGAACGATCACAGCTAATGTCCGCACATGGGGGCAGTGAGCTGGCTCCTCTTTTCGCGGAGGATCTGTGCGTCGTCACAGACAGTCAGGACGGGGATACATCCATGAATGCGGAGGCCGGAGCTCTCTTTAATGTTACAGACCGCTCTGTTGTCTACAGTAAGAATGCATTCGAACGGCTGTATCCGGCCAGCACTACCAAAGTTATGACTGCCATCATCGCCCTGGAAGAGGGGAATCTCTCGGATCAGGTGACGGTGACGGAGGATGCGGTTATAACCGAGGCAGGTGCTTCCCTCTGCGGAATCAAGCCGGGAGACGTGATTACAATGCAGGATCTTCTCTACGGCCTTATGATGCCGTCGGGTAATGATGCGGCGAACGCCATTGCCGTACATATGTATGGTAGCATTGACGCGTTTGCAGACAGAATGAATGTCAGGGCCAGGGAACTGGGCGCCACAGGGACCCACTTTATGAACCCCAGCGGGCTTACTGACGAGAACCATTATACTACCGCTTATGATCTCTATCTGATGTTCAATGAAGCGATGAAGCTCCCGCTTTTCAGAGAGATAATCGCTGAAGATTCTTACACAGCCAATTATCAGAACGGCGCCGGGGAAGCCGTATCGAAAACCTGGACTGTGGGGAACTGGTATCAGAAAGGAGAGCGTGAAACACCGGCCGGAGTCAGCGTCCTCGGCGGAAAAACCGGAACGACTCAGGCTGCAGGATATTGCCTGATTATGGCCTCTAACGACAGCCAGGATAAAGAGTATATTTCCGTTGTCCTTAAATCAGACAGTCGTCCTTCCCTCTATGATAATATGACAAATATAATTTCTAAAATTGTCAATTAGTGATTGCGCTTTTTATGAATTTATACTATAATTATTTATAGATTAAATGACTTTTTATACAACTTAAATAAAAAATCCAAGGAGGAGATTGTTATGGTTCAGATTATTGCGGGAAATAAGGGTAAAGGAAAGACTAAGTATTTACTGGACATGGCGAATACAGCAGTAAAAGAATCCAAGGGTTCGATAGTTTATCTTGACAAAAGTGCAAAGCATATGTACGAGCTGAATAATAAGATTCGTCTCATCAACGTACAGGAATATCCGATTACTTCCAGTGAAGGATTTATAGGTTTTCTTTGCGGAATCATCTGTCAGGATCATGATCTGGAACAGATGTATTTAGACAGCTTCCTCAAGCTGTCCTGCCTGGAGGGCGAGGATATCGAAGCGACCTACCGGACGCTGGAGACTATCAGTGAAAAATATCATATTACATTTGTTCTCAGCATTTCCATGGACGCAGATACGTTACCTGAGATTGCAAGACCAAATGTGGTTGTTTCGTTATAAATGGGTAACTTACAGTACCTTCATACGTTACCGCTTCGCGATGCGCAAAAACAGCGGAAAACTGTTTCGTGCCGTATGAGCAGTTACAGTAATGGTACATAACTTACAGAAGAAAGAGTGCTGCGGCCGCGGCGCTCTTTCTTTTGCTTGAATTTTTTGACAATTACTCTTATAATACAAAGGAAAGGAGAACGGCATTACATCATGGCTAAAAACAAAAAAGTTATCCGCTATAAAAAACCACTGAACATAAACGTTGGCATGATTATTTTTGCCATGATATTCGTTTATCTTTCCTTCAGTGTTTACACGTATATCCGCCGCGATAAGATACAGTTCTATGAAGTGGTCGAGGGCAGTATCGTAAATGACAAGAGCCACACAGGGATTATTCTGAGAGAGGAGACCGTCAGACAGGCCGACAGGACAGGCTTTGTCAATTATTACATAAGGGAAGGCAAACGCGCCGCTGCGGGCGCCCGTGTTTATTCATTGGATGAAACAGGACAGCTGGGCAAATTTCTGGAGGAGAACCAGGAAAACGCCGCCCCTCTCTCCGATGAAAATCTCTCCGAACTGAAGAAGCAGCTCAGCTCCTTCTGCCTCTCTTACAGCGACAGCCGCTTCGGAGCTATTTATGATGAGAAATATTCACTCCAGGCCTCCGTGGCGGAGTATATGAACTTCAACGCACTTGACGGTATGGACGAGCTATTAAAGGAACGGGGGATTAATTACCAGCAGGTTTATGCGGATCAGCCCGGTATTGTTTCTTATGCGATAGATTCCTATGAAGGGATGACCGCCTCCGATATCTCCGAGGCATCCTTTGACCGCACACTCTATAAACGCTCCTTTGGCAAAGCGGGAGATTTAATCGAGAACGGCACGCCGGTTTACAAACTGATCACCTCAGAGAACTGGTCCGTTGTGTTTCCTCTCAGCGAAGAGGATCAGACGGCCTATGCAGACAGAAAGACGCTACAAATCAAGCCGGCAAGCACTGATTTCTCGATGCGGGGTTCCTACAGCCAGATCACGGGAAGCGACGGCAAGCTTTACGGCAAAGTAGATTTTGATAAGTTTATGGTACAGTTTGCTTCCGACCGGTTTATCGATTTTGAAATCGTGTCAGATGAGGCAGCCGGTCTCAAGATCCCTGTTTCATCCGTAACATCAAAAGAGTTTTTTACGGTTCCGGTCGATTATCTGACTCAGGGCGGAGACGCCACCATGTCGGAGTCCGGCTTCTTAAAGGAAGTCTATTCGGAATCCGGAGAATCCTCCATTGTATTCACACCGGCCGATATATATAATTCCACGGAAGAATATTATTATGTGGATAAAAGCGATTCCGGACCGTTTAAGAGCGGAGATTATATTGTAAAGCCGGATTCCAGTGAGCGTTATCAGATTGGTCCTGTCGCAACGCTTAAGGGAGTCTACAATATTAACAAGGGCTATGCCGTGTTCCGTCTCATATCGGAGCTGACGAATAACGGTGAATATTACATAATAGAAAAAGGGACAAAATATGGTCTTTCCGTGTATGATCATATCGTGCTTAACGCCTCTACGGTAACGGAAGGACAGATTATATACCAATAACGCTGGGAAAGGTGTGTCAGAATGATCAGAGAAAATTTAAATGATGTAAAAGAAAATATTGTTTCGGCCTGCCGGGCTTCGAACCGGCAGCCTCAGGATGTAACGCTGATAGCTGTCAGTAAAACAAAACCGGTGGAACTTCTCAGGGAGGCATATGATGCCGGCATCCGTGACTTCGGTGAAAATAAGGTTCAGGAGATTCTTGAAAAGGCGCCCGCACTTCCGGATGACATCCGCTGGCATATGATCGGACATCTGCAAAAGAACAAGGTACGCCAGGTCATCGATAAAACAGTCCTGATCCACTCCGTTGATACAGTGGCTCTGGCTGAACAGATTGAAAAAGAGGCGGCCAAAAAAAACATTGATGTCGACATCCTTCTGGAGGTCAATATCGGGGAAGAGGAAAGCAAGTATGGGTTCAGGGCCGGCGAAGTTCTGGAGGCAGTTACCATTATTTCCAAATTCTCCCATGTACACATAAAGGGACTGATGACAATTGCTCCATTTGTTGAAAATTCTGAAGAAAATCGCGATATTTTTCAAAAATTATATCAATTAAATGTTGACATAAAAAGCAAAAACATCGATAATGTTAATATGGCTGTGCTCTCGATGGGAATGACCGGTGATTATATGACAGCAATAGAAGAGGGCGCAACCATGATTAGAGTCGGTACCGGAATCTTTGGTGCCAGGACAAAGATGGGAGAGAATTTAGTATGAGTATTCTGAACAAACTAATGGATACAATGCGTTTAACAGAAGAAGACGATGAAGACTACTTCATCGATGACGACTATGAAGATGAGAAACCTGCCAAAAAGCGGTTATTTAATAAAAAAGAAGAAGAAGACTATGACTATGATGAGGAACCGGAGCCAAAGCCCCGTTTTCTTTCACGTTCCTCAAGCAAAGTAGTCCCTATGAGGAGGGGGATGGAAGTGACTCTAATAAAACCTACCTCCATGGAGGATTCCAGGGAGATTTGCGATTATCTGCTGGCAGGAAAAGCTGTCGTCATGAACATGGAGGGCATCCATATGGAAGTGGCGCAGAGAATTATTGATTTCGCATCAGGCGCCACGTATTCGATGAACGGAAACCTGCAGAAGATTTCCAATTACATATTTATTGCAACACCAGAAACCGTAGAATTATCCGGCGATTTCCCGGAGCTTTTAGCTGACGGCTCTTTGAATATTTCCGGAATGAACCTTCACTTTTAACATTATTATGCAGGATAAAGACGAACAATTACTGAAAAAGCGTATATCGGAGCTGGCGGCGCTCTGCTATCAGCGTGATATACGGTCATATACCGATTTTCTGACGTTAAATGAACAGACAATTTTCCATTCCATGAAACGTACGCTTCCTCCTGTCACCTGGCTGATGGGCGGAGGTTATGAGACTGCCGAACGGAAAATTGTTTGTTTTCTGCCGTCTTATGAGGATGAAACAGCCGATTTACCAATCAGTATACTGGAAGCCGTTCCGGCCAGTCCACGCTTTGCAGAGGCTCTGACACACCGGGATTTTCTGGGGGCCATTATGAACCTTGGAATATCGCGAAGCTGTATTGGTGATATTCTGATGAATGAAAACGGCTGTTTTATTTTTTGTCTGGAGAAGATGGCTCCCTTTTTAATCCAGGAGCTTAAGATGGTGCGCCACACCCAGGTCAGCTGCCGGCCCGCTACGCAGGCCCCGGCGGCCGCTCCGAATTGCGAGACGGTGAGCGGAAGCGTGGCATCTCCGCGTCTGGACAGCGTGATTTCCCTCGTTTTTAAGACGTCCCGGTCAAAGACCCTCCCATTTATTGAGGGGGAGCGGGTATTTATAGACGGCCGCCTGTGCATCTCTCCCGGCCGGCAATTAAAGGAGGGAGAGATTATATCGGTCCGCGGCCTCGGCAAGTTCCGCTATACCGGCGCCGGAAATCAGACAAAGAAAGGGCGCCTTTTCGTCAATGCCGAAAAATATATATAGTCCGGAAATACATGCCGAAAGTTACGATTCGTTTTCGCGCCGTTAAACACGGGATTTTCACTCAAAATACGAGTGAAAACACCTCGCGGAATAGCGGCTGTAACAGTAACTGCCCAAATACGGATAAGGAGAAACGATTATGAATGGCAAAAATACATCTGAGAATACTACAGACAGACTTACCGTGCATTTGAACGGCGAGCCTGTATACGATATTGTTATGACACAAGATTTTAACGGCCTGCAGGAGGAGGTACGCAAACATGTCTCTGCTTCCGGTAAACTCTGCATTGTCACCGACTCTACAGTGTCGGAGCTTTACCTGAGGGAAGTAGCCGAAATCCTGTCATCCTGCTGCAGCAGCGTGATTTCTTATGTTTTTCCGGCGGGAGAGGCGCATAAAAATCTGTCTACTGTCCAAAAGCTCTATGAACGGCTGATTCTGGAGCGCTTTGACAGGAGTGATATGCTGGTAGCCCTCGGGGGCGGGGTCGTGGGCGATCTCTGCGGCTTTGCCGCCGCCACCTATCTGCGCGGAATTTCTTTTATCCAGATTCCAACCACCCTGCTCTCCCAGGTGGACAGCAGTATCGGCGGAAAAACAGGCGTTGATTTCGACTCTTACAAAAATATGGTCGGCGCTTTCCATATGCCGAAACTCGTTTATACGAATATCAGAACCCTTTTAACCCTGCCGGACAACGAGTTTGCCGCAGGGCTGGGCGAAGTGATCAAGCATGGCCTGATACGGGACAGGGAATACTATGACTGGCTGCTTTCACATGCCGGTGAAATTGAAGCCAGGGATCTCACTGTCCTGAGACAGACCGTCGCCGGAAGCAATTTGATTAAAAGAAAAGTTGTGGAAACGGACCCGACGGAAAAGGGAGACAGGATGCTCCTGAATTTTGGACATACCCTGGGCCATGCCATCGAAAAACTCAAAAATTTTGAACTGCTTCACGGCGAATGTGTCGCCCTCGGAGCGCTTGCCGCCATGCGTCTGTCCGAGAGCAGAGGTATGATTACAGAAGCGGAAACAGAGCGTTTTAAAGAGGCATTAATGCGGTTTCATATTGCGGTGCGTGTTTCCGGCCTGACGGCCGGCGATATTATTGAGGCGACAAAGAATGATAAGAAGATGGAATCCGGAGTGATTAACTTCATCCTTTTAAAAAGCGTAGGCTGTGCCTATGTGGATCGGACCGTCACGGACGGTGAGATGGAGGAAGCGCTTAAGTTCATCCTGACACAGGAGGAAATCAATGAATAAAAAAATACAGCAGTTTCTGTTTTTTCTCGCCGGTCTCGTTGTCAGCATCGGCTTCGACCAGTGGACAAAGTATCTGGCAGTCGTAAAATTAAAAGGAAAGCAGCCGTTTGTAATCTGGGATGGTGTCTTTGAACTGTATTACTCGGAAAACCGCGGGGCTGCATTTGGAATGATGCAGGGCAAACAGGGATTTTTCTTTCTGATCGCCATTGCCGTCATAGCTGTTGTGGTATTTCTCCTGTTTCGTATGCCGTCTGATAAAAAATATCTGCCGTTTACCGGATGTCTGTTCCTGCTCGTCTCCGGCGCCGCAGGCAATATGATCGACCGGGTGGCGAACGGCTATGTGGTGGATTTTTTATATTTCAAATTAATAGATTTTCCGATTTTTAATGTGGCAGACTGTTACGTAGTGATATCCACGCTGCTTTTGATTCTCCTTTTCTTTTTCGTTTATTCCGACGAGGAACTGGAATTTCTTTCATTCGGAAGACAGAAGAATAAAAAATCGGAGAATGGAGAATAACAGGAAAAGGAGAATGCAGTTTGAAACAGGAATACATTGTTCCGGAAAAAAGCTCCGGCCTGCGAATTGACAAATTTCTGACTGAAATCTGTCCCGATTATACGCGTTCCTTTCTCCAGAAGCTCTTAAAATCAGAGCTGGTGGAGGTGAATGGAAAACCGGTAAAAAGCAGCTACAAAACAGCGGCCGGCGATACGGTTACTTTCGAGGTGCCGGAAGCTGTGGAAGCGGAGATTACGGCGCAGGAGATGCCCCTTGATATCCTCTATGAGGATGAGGATGTGATTCTGATCAATAAGCCCAAAGGCATGGTAGTACATCCTGCCGCCGGACACTATGAAGGAACTCTTGTGAACGGCCTGATGCATCATTGCCGGGAGCAGCTTTCCGGTATCAACGGCGTCATGCGCCCCGGCATTGTCCACCGGATCGATATGGATACTACAGGAGTCCTTATCGTATGCAAGAACGACCTGGCCCATAATTCCATTGCGGAGCAGTTAAAGGTTCATTCTATCACAAGGAAATATTATGCCGTGGTATTCGGCAGTCTCAAAGACGATGAAGGGACAATTCACGCCCCTATCGGACGACATCCGAATGACCGGAAAAAGATGAGCATCAACAGTAAAAACGGCAAGGACGCCGTCACCCATTATAAAGTGCTGGAACGTTTTCACGGATATACACTCGTGGAGTGCAGGCTCGAAACAGGACGCACGCACCAGATCCGGGTTCACATGGCAAGCATCGGACATCCGCTTCTTGGCGATCAGGTATATGGCCCGGCGAAACAGCCCTTCCGTTTACAGGGGCAGACCCTGCATGCCGGAGTTCTCGGTTTCCTCCATCCGCGCACAGGAGAGTATATGGAGTTTTCAGCGCCGCTGCCAAAATATTTTGAGGAACTGCTTGAGAAACTGCGCCGCTTAACTTGATACATCCGCAATACAGCCCGCCGCTTTTTGGCGGGGGTAAAGAGTAACATTTCTGGAGGGTACAAATGAATATTTTTGATATACTGGGTCCGGTTATGGTCGGCCCGTCAAGCTCCCATACAGCCGGTGCGGTGCGTATCGGGCTGGCGGCGCGCAAGCTTTTGGGAGAACCGCCGGTCAAAGCCGCCATCACTCTGTCAGGTTCTTTTTCTTCCACCGGAGCCGGCCATGGAACGGACAGGGCGATTGTCGCCGGGCTTCTTAACATGGAGCCGGATGATATGAAAATTCCTGAAAGCTTCAGGGAGGCTGAAAAAGCCGGGCTTGAATTCGGTTTTATTCATGACACAATCGGCGGAGCGCACCCAAACACGGCTCTTCTCGACATTTTATCCGCGTCGGGCCGGAGGATCCGGATGCAGGCGTCCTCGCTCGGAGGCGGCCGTATCATGATTAACAAACTGGACGGTGTGGAAATCAACGTAACCGGAGAGCGTCCGGTGCTGATTATCCACAATATCGATAAGCCCGGCTACGTATCCGAGGTTACGTCTCTGATGGCCTCCGGCTCGGTCAATATCGCAACCATGACGCTCCACCGCAGCAAAAGGGGCGGTGATGCTGTGATGGTGATTGAGACGGATCAGAACATCCCGGTTGAGGCTGTGAGGCACCTTGAAGCCGTTAAGGGCATCTTTAAGGTTACCTGCCTGAATCTGTAGATATTTTGTAACTGTTCATCTTATCGGAACGGATACGATATTGTACCCCAAACGTTACTATTCACGGCCTGTATCCCGCGAGGTGCTTCCGTGCGTATTTTGCGCGAAAATCACGAGTTACACGGCGCGAAGCTGTGAGTAGTAACCCCTAAACCATAACGGCACTGAAGTATGCCGTTTATTCTAATTCCCGGAGGTTCAAATCATATGGCATATAAATCACTTGATTCCATTGTGCAGTACTGCGCCGAACACGGAGCAGCTTTTGATGAAGCCGTGCTCGAGGACGATATGCAGGAGAGGGACGTCACCAGAGAGGACTCCTTAAGCAGTATGAAGTCCATGTGGCAGGCCATGAAGGAAGCGGCCTCTTCCTATGATCCGTCCCTCAAATCGGCAAGCGGCCTGTCCGGGGGGCAGGGTGCGCTGATGTCGGCTTATATGGAGCAGGGGGATACTCTGTGCGGACCATTCATTAATTCCGTCATCAGAGCGGCACTTCAGATGGGGGAATCGAATGCCTGTATGAAACGGATTGTGGCAGCCCCGACTGCGGGAGCCTGCGGAGTGCTTCCGGCCGTCCTGATTCCCGGCTGTGCCGAGTTTGGTTTTGAGGATGAAAAAATGATACGCTCCCTCTATGTTGCCGCCGGAATCGGCCAGGTCATAGCGGAGCGTGCGTATATTGCCGGAGCCCTGGGCGGCTGTCAGGCTGAGATAGGGAGCGCATCGGCCATGGCTGCCGGAGCCCTCGTATTTTTAAAGGGAGGCTCACCGGATATGATTTTAAATGCAGTGGCAATTGCCCTTAAAAGCCTGCTGGGCCTTGTATGCGATCCGGTTGCCGGACTCGTGGAAGTGCCCTGTATCAAACGGAACGTCCTGGGAGCCGTCAATGCGCTGACCAGCGCAGATATGGCTCTGGCTGGGATTGTCAGTTTTGTACCCGCGGATCAGGTAATCGACGCGATGAAGGAAGTGGGCGATAAAATGCACGCTTCCTTAAAGGAAACAAGTCTGGGCGGATTAGCCGCTTCAAAATCTGCACGTAATTTGCAATTTTAATAATGACTTTTCAGAATTTTTGCGTTATAATAGAGGCAAGAAGCAGAATAGTTTTACAAATTGAAAGGAGTGAGATCGATGATGGGTAATTTAGTAATTACAATCGGTCGTGAATGTGGCAGTGCAGGACGACTGATAGGACAGAAACTGGCAGCAGATCTCGGTGTGAAGTGTTATGATAAGGAGCTTTTAACTCTCGCTGCAAAGAACAGCGGTTTGTGTGAAGAACTGTTTAAAACTCATGATGAGAAGCCGACAAGCAGTTTTCTCTATTCGCTTGTTATGGATACATATTCTCTGGGATACAATACCTCCGCATATATGGATATGCCGATTAACCACAAGATCTTTCTGGCCCAGTTCGATACAATCAAGAAGCTGGCGGAGGAAGAATCCTGTGTCATCGTAGGCCGCTGCGCTGATTATGCGCTGGCTGATTATCCCAATACCGTCAGCGTCTTTATCTGCGGCGACGAGGAGGATAAAATCCACCATCTGATGGAACGCCACAATGTGGATGAGGCAAAAGCAAAAGATATCATGATCAAAACAGACAAACGCAGGGCCAGCTATTACAATTATTATTCCAGCAAACGCTGGGGAAGCTGCAAGAGCTATGACATGTGCATCAGCAGCAGCGCCGTAGGCTATGACGGAGCAGTTGATATAATTAAGGAATTCGCCAAAAAGAAACAAGAATTTCTTAAAACAAAGAATTATAAGTAACTGATATAATAAGACCGGTATGCCTGTTTGTTTTGAACAGGCGTATTGGTCTTTTATAATGTCAATAACTTAACTAGAAAAGAGTTACCCCAATGAGAAAGTTCCATCCACTGATAACGAGAATCCTGGTTATGACTGCATCCGGGTTCCTGCTTATTTCAATTGCAGGATCCTATACGCCGGCTGTTTCACCAGCGCCGGAACAGGCAATTCGTATTTCTCATGATAATGCGGCGGATATATCACAGTCCGGCTCGCTGCCTGTCCGGATTATGAATCTATTAAATCAATTTGCCGGTAATTCAGCCTCCTATCTCTCAGGGCTGGATTCGAAAACGGAGGAAACCTATTCTCCTTCCGTTTTTAAGTATAATCTGATGGCGCTCTATCCCGATGAGCAGGAGATATCCCCGGAGGATGAGACGGCCACGCAGCAGGAGCGCGTTATGCGCCTGCTGAAGTATAACCTGAAACCATTCTACGATTTTTTCAAGCTGTCCTTTCATACAAGGGCCTCTGATTCCTACGGCGGACAGATGTATGAGTATCTGAACCGTAAAGATGCGGAATGGACATCCGAGCTTTACCGGTGGCTGCAGGCGTCGCCAGAGCAGGCCGCTAAAATGCTCCGGCATCCGGCATCCTCCGTCACCGGTAAGTACGATCCGACCAACAAAGCCCACGATCCGGCCAATCCGGCTACGTGGCTGATCCCGTCGTGGAAAAACGTCTCTTTTCAATTTTACGATGGAGACGGCAAAAGTATTTCCCTCTATTCCAACGCACAGGAAATCGCTTCCATGGCCAGCGTTTACACCTGGTTTACCGGATGGACCGATGTGGATAACTTCAAAAGCTATATTGATGAATTATGGCAGTTATCCCACGGTTACAGCGTGACAGTCGGTGCTGTTTATTATTGCGACGGCTGTGTGGATCCGAATGATGCGGAATCAGATGACGATGCAGAGACGGAACCCGCCTTATCAGCGCCTTCAGAGACCTCCGGTGAAAGTCAGGCGGAAATTCCTTCAGATGTCTTGCCGGAAGGGCAGAATGGGGCATCTGAGGCTTCACAGGAAGCGGCTGCAGCCCAGGCATCTCCGTCAGAGCTGTCCGGTCCCTCCGAAGATACCGCCGCCGCGGCAGGAGAGCATGCAGTGGGCGGCCAGGACGGTGACTCCAATGCTGTTCCGGCAGCCGAGGAAACGCAGATACAGCTCAACGAAGAAGGAAAATTTTGTCCCGGCCATGTCGATTTGACCATCACGGCCCGTATTACCGGGCTTTCAGAACAGAAAAACCTTTTTACCCTGGATAAGAGAGGCCACATGAAGACAGAGGCCTGGAACGGATGGTCCGATTACGGCAAAGCCTATGTCAACCGGCTGAACAGCCAGGACTGGGCGCTTTTATATAATCTGTCCCCAATTGAACTGGCACTCGGAAAGCCGCTGACCTTTACCGAGATCAGTGAGTATCTGAAACTGCTTCCCGACGATATATCGAGGGAGAGAAAGGCAGTCATTACATACGCCCTGCAGTCTGTCGGCAAAATTCCATACTATTATGGAGGTAAGGCAAAGGCGCCGGGTTACGAGGGCAATAATTTTGCCGTTATTACCCCGCCCGACAGAAAAGGACGTATCATATCAGGACTTGACTGTTCCGGATGGGTAAACTGGGTTTACTGGTCTTCCCTTGGAAAGATCCCGACTAATCTCGGCACCAGCGGGCTGATATATGCCGGAAGGGCGGTAAGCCGGTCCGACTTAAAACCAGGCGACATTATCATAAGACTGGGGGTAAATTCCCATGTCGTCATGTTCCTGGCCTGGGCGCCGAACGGCCAGATGATATGCATCCACGAGACAGGCGGCAGCGTCAGCAACGTCACGGTCAGTGTTATGGATGCAAACTGGCCTTATTACCGTTCTTTATTAGATTAAGATAACACGCTTTGCTTTGCATCATTTTATTGTTTATGATAAAATAAGAGCAGAGTAAACGTTACTGTTAATCATATTTCATCAGAAAGAAGGTATGTTCCATGGAGAAAGATATTTTAAGCTTCGCAGTTGAAAAAACTCATGAGTTAATCGGTGCGCCAACCTGCAGCAGCGAGACAAAAGCTGCAGCCGAGGCATGGCTGAATGCGGTGGGAACAGAGCAGGAGGCAGAAGAAACCAAAAAATATATTGATGAACTTGAGGCGGATATCATGCCGATTGACAATTTGATCAGCTTTGCGGGTTCGGAGGCCGGAGCTGCGCTTTTTGGAGCCGATACCGCTGCCAATATTGCAGTTCATGCAAAGGAAATCAAAGCTGCCGGAGCGAAGTTCTGTGACTGCCCGGCCTGTGCGGCTGTTGAGGCAATTCTTGAGAAAAAAGAAGACATACTTAAATAAAGAATCAATACGTATATAAACTTCCGTGAAAAGTAACGGCAAGTAATTAAGGCAACGCAAAATATATTTTATTGAAGTGCGGAGCAATCCGGTATCAAAGGGGTCAAAAGACCTTTTGACCCCAACATCATATCATTCGGTACGGAAAGGTGTATCCTGCGTTCTTGGACTGAGCGCAGGCTATGCCTTTTTGCCGATTCAGAAGAAGGAGTAATCAGAAATGAATAGAAATCCTGATAAAAAGAATGGAGGAAATCCGGCTTATTTCAATCCGATACAAAACGGTGAATGAAGCGGCAGCAAAGCTTATGCAGATGACCGTCGGATTGAGTTGCTGAGTCGCTTCTTAAGTGTTATAATATTATCCTATTTCGGATGAAATGTTCCGAATGATTTGCCCGTATATTTAAATATTAACAGAGAAGGACACAGACCATGATAAACAGAGAAGATATGCTGGAGCTTACAAGGCGGATGACCCTTGCCCGCACTTCCTTCACAAGGATTGCAGGATGCTATGTGGATAAGGATGGTGATTTTGATGGGAGTTTTAATACAAATTTTCTAAAACTATCGTCACCGGAACGGACGAAAAAGCTTGCACTGGCAAAGGAAATCCCGTTTTCACCGACAAATGTAAACCTGAAGAAATATGAATTTCCCCAAAGTGTCCGCAAACCGGGCAGCATGTGGCAGCTGCTTATGGCAATGAAAGAGTGCGGTCTGAAAAATGACGCCCTGATGGATACATTTTATGATATTGTCATGGAGAAATACAGGGCGGATAAAGAATATGCCATTCTGGTATTTCATGATCGTTTCGACATTCCCTCAAAGGCTTCCGATAAAGAAAGGCTGTGGGAATCGGAAGAGGTATTTGAATATATCATTTGCGCTGTCTGCCCGCTGTCCGGCGAGTATGAGCCCGGAAAACCGGAATACGGATTTTTGTTCCCTGCCTTTACCGACAGAAGCGCGGATCTGAACCATATTGATATATTCCAGATAGATGCAAAAAGGCCGCACAATGAACTGCTGGAAACTTTGGGAGTATGTCCCGAAAAATAGCGGATTTTGATGAATTTCATGTCCGGGAACTGCCTGAGTTTCAGCACAACATCGGACCGCACAAAATGTCAAGAGAAAACCTCCTTAATCCTTTAAGATATGTATATACGCAGCAACAGTTCAGACAGGTTTTCACACGCGGTAACATTCTTGCCAGCTGAATTGTGACGATGCGTAACGCAGGGAGAGGGGAAAGGAGAAAGATGGATTGGATTACAGGTATACAGAAAGCCATTGACTATGTTGAGGCACACATCACAGAACCGATTGATTATGAAGAAGCTGCAAAACGGGCTTATTCCTCAAGCTTTCATTTTCAACGTGTATTCAGTATTCTGTGCGGATTTACATTAGGTGAATATATCCGTTGGAGAAGGCTGTCGCTGGCTGGAAGCGAATTGCTTCAATCTAATGAAAAGATTATCGACCTTGCAATGAAATATGGCTATGATACACCGGAAAGCTTCAGCAGGGCATTCACACGATTTCATGGAATTGCTCCGTCACAGGCTAAAAACAACAGTGCCGTCTTAAAATCTTTTTCCCGTCTTTCCGTAAAACTTATTTTAAACGGAGGTAATACGATGGATTACAGAATTGAGACGAAAGAGGCATTTAAACTGATCATGAAAAAGAAAAAGGTTTCCCGCAGCCAGGAACTGACAGCAGCAGAGATTGGGGAATTCTGGAAGAAGTGCGGTTCGGACGGCACGATAGAATCTCTCTGCAAATATATTCCGGAGGAAAATATTTTTAAAGACTGCATTGTAGGAGCCAGCTTCGGCAAAGATGCCACTGATGAGGAATTCCCGTATGCAATCGGTGCTATGTACAATGGTTTACCGGTGGAAGAGGAAGATTTAATCGTGGAGGAGATACCTGCTCACACCTATGTTGTATTCCCATGCGTGGGAAAGATGCCGGAATCGTTCCAGAAACTGTATCAGCAGATTTACAGTGAATTTTTCCCATCAAGTGAATACCAGCCCTGCGGAGGAACCGACTTCGAGGCATACCCGTCGGCAGATGTCTATTCACCGGATTATCATTGTGAAGTCTGGGTCGCGGTTGAAAAGAAATAAAAGATAGAAAAACAGGCGCTGTGCTTATACATGACGCCTGTTTTTCATCTGCGGCCAGGAGCTTATTATATAAATATAAAAATTAATTCCTTCAATTTGATTGATTTTTATATAAAACAGTAGTATACTCTCCTATATCCAACTATTCGTGAAAGTCTACCTATTCGAAATAGATGAAATAGCAAGTTGTTCTTCGGCCAGAAGCAGGAGAGCAGCTATTTTTTTACGCTCATGACGGTAACCGGCAAGACGGAAGAGCCATCGCTGAACAGGTTCCGAAGTATCCGTCCAGCGTTCCAATTTTGCAATATCCCGGTCAAGTATGACCAGACGTTGTTCGCATAAGCGATACAAATACAAACATGTACATTTATCCAAACCCCGTAGTTCCATCCAGCCACCACCTTACTTCAAAGCTGTAACTAAGGTGGATTGGAAGATAATGCAGCTTCCAATCCACCGGCTGAAATTTTTTTTTAAGTCGATGGCTGTCAAGGGAGGATAAAGCGTCAAGCCCTTGACAGCCGGGAAGGTTATCTCAAACAAACAAAGTAAATACCAAACACTATGCTAAAGGCAATGCTTCCTCAACATTACCCCAGCGGTCAAAGTACACCTCGATATCACTACCAATAACTGGCTTCAGACTATTAACCACCGGTGTTTTATCATCTTTACAATACAAATCCTCCGCAACAAGCCCCTCTATCTGTGGGTCAGTCGTATCATGCGTAACAAACAAATTCCAGCCTAAAACCTGCCTGTTATTCTTTTTACTAAAATAATCAACACGCTTTATTCCAACTAATCTTACCTTCATTAAAACCTCGCTTTCCCTGGACTAAACCAGACTATATGTATTTTTTGTTATCCCCCGTATATGGCCGATAGGGCAGCCTTAATCACAGCAATCGACCTATCTTAGCTAACAATAAATTCAGACTATCCAATTCTTTCCGCGATGCTTCACAACATGAAGCGTAATAATCACCATCATTATCCGATAAAATAGCAATACCCTTATCAACCGCAATAATACGATCATATAAAGCCAAAAACAACACGTTAGCTTCTTCACTCGTAAGTTCTAATCCAATTTCACTCATCTTTTCCCAACCTTCCTTTATTAGCCCAGACTAAACATATTTCAATTATCAAAATTTCGAAAATTGTGACATGACCGCTCGTAATGCAGTCAATTCTTTGCGATACATATCACAAAAATCAGAATCACCCGAACGACCTAAACAAGACTGTAAAATATCATCAAGTCTAAGTTCACGATGAGCCAACGCAAACGATAAAGCCATCATTTCAGCATGCGATAAATTAAGTTCTACTTTGGTTATTTCTTTTCCAGTTTTTTCCATATTTTCCACCTTATCCCTAGACCAGACCAAACTAAATGTGTTACAATTATTTGTTAAAGCCATCATACATGTAAGGTACATGTACCCTACATGTATAAGGTAACACAAAGTACATGTACCTGTAAAATAAATTATACTTATAAATTGGAGGTTATTTATAATGCCAAGTAATAAACCACGTGTTACCGTTTACACCGATGAAAAAACGTATGCAAAATTAGGGGCACTTGCAGAGCAAGACGGAAGAAGTATAAGCAATTACACTGAAATGCTAATACGGAAAAATATTATGAAATACGAATTAGAACATGGAGAAATCAAAATCAACGATTGACAATGCGATACGAATCCGATATGCTGATAAAAAGAGGAGGAGCGAACATGGACGAAAAACTTGATTTAATACTCGAAAAACTTGAAAAACTCGACAGCTTAGAAAAGCGTATGGAACGAATTGAAATGACTTTAGAAAATGTCACAAATCGCAACATCAATATCATAGCAGAAGGACACGCAGACCTAAGCAGAAAATTAGACGATGCTATAAGAGCTGGGAACAATATGGAACTCGTACGTATCAGACTTAATATGCTAGAAGACAAAGTCAACAAACTTATGGCATAACACAAAGCCGGAGGTAACCACCCCCGGCTCTTTTATTGTCTGACAATATACGCCGCATCCGGACGCATCCAACCTCATTCAGCCTGAATTTGTAAACAATTAAAACAAAAAACACCTGAAGACAGCTGGCTGCAACAAGATAAATCTGACAATTCAATCAAATGGTATCGGCAAATCAGTACCAACCTCTATAAATTCCTCATCTTCCTTTACTTTTTGTTCTACATCTGCTATAATAAATATATCACTAATCACACTTAACAACTTATCAACTATGCACTCATTCAACCGGAGCTGTTTCCCCTCAAAGAGAAATGGCTCTATTTTTTTATACGTCCGATAGTTCAGTCTCTCTAAATAAGCTTCTATTTCGCCCCCTAAAGCCTTTATATCCATTAGCATGTCCAGATATAGGCGAGCTTGTCCAGAAAGGCTAGAATCGCCATCAGAATATGCCACAGGGGCACGTATCACTATATTATCCCATGATAACGGTAAACCAGCCTCAAAAGTATACTCTATCCTCGTCAATACATCATCCAATCCTTGCTCCCGTTGCTTATCATACACCTTAAGGTATCCATGCTTATGACGCTGACCATAATACCGAGTGCCCTTATACAATCCTTTTTCTTTTCGACTACCAATCACCATCACATCAGCAATCTTAACAGGCACATCAATCGCATAATCCCAACGCACTAAATATCCATCCGTACACCATTCCCGGATAAAGTCTAAAACAACTTGTACTGCAGGTGACCCAATATGCTTATTAGGGTTGATTTTAAAGCGCATCATATCAAGTTTAGTCCAGGACTTATTAACTTTATCATACGATGCATACTTGCCAAAATAAAGCACCATACCATTAAACCATATCATATCAACATAAAACATATACTTAAAATTCGGATAGTTGCCCAAAGACGCATTTTTATCAGAATCAAACCCATCAACCTGAGACAGCCCCTCCAAAAGCTTATTAGTAGCGAGAGAGTAGTTGCACTTTAAATAATAATCGACAATGACCATATCCACACTATGTATATATCCATCATCATCCTGACACTCAGCATAATAACGCACAAAACACACCTCCCCAACATAACACCCATAACAATGCGATCACAAAAGCAACCCCTAATAAATCCCAATCAGCCATATAACCCCCTTTATAAACTAGCTAACTATTGTATAAATACAATGAAATCCCGGTATTACGTAGCGGGATTTCATCAGCAGGACAGGAGAGCCGGCAGTTCCGCCGCGACCAGCGCGGCCGGAACCACCGGCCCGGCAATCACTTCCTGAAAACCAGCTTTTTACCCTTCCGCGTCATCTTATCCGGCAATACCTTATCAGGCATCCGACCAGACAATATTTCATCATTACTTAAAAACTCTGTCTTTTTGACATTATCAATAATCTCATCGGTGTCGTAAGATTCATATAAAGTATTTGTAGCGACGTAACAATATCGCCAGAGCGGTGCGATCGCAAACTGAGCAGGTGTATTTTCGTAATCCCACCCATCATAAGCATAATTCCGGCACACGCGCCAATTCTTCTTGCAAACAATGACTTCGGCCGTAATATCCCTGAGCAGCTTATCAACATGAGCAAAACGCTGAGCCGTACAAACTAACTGTTTACGGTTTTTTCGGCACTGGAGCAATTGAAACAACAAATTAATATTAAAATCCTTCCAGCTCCGCGCGTTAAACACGGTTGAAACCTCATCGATTAACACGATCGTATTCGGTGGAGCATCAATTATCTGCTGATAATTAATAAGCGGCACATACTCAATATCCTTAAGAACGATATTACTAATTACATTAAGACCGTACTTACGAGCCTGTCCACGCACGTAATTAACTGCTGATAAGCTTTTACCTGTACCAAACATACCAACATAAATACGCAAGCCAAAACCAGACCATATCTGCCATTTACGATACTTAAAATATGCATAAACATCAGCAGGACAGAAGCGGAGAGAACGAACACCAGTGAGAAGCAAAGCAATAGGCCAACGAAACACGTAAACCAGTATTGCCCCAAGAAAAAAACCAATCACAAAAATCACGCAATCACCTCCGAACCGTACCACCTGCAGACAGCAATGCCTGAGCAATCATAACGATAGCACCCAAAGCAATACAAAAGCCAAAAAACGATATTAAGTTAGCCATCGAATAAACATTACCGTCAACTAAAACAAAATCAATAAATTCCTGCATTATTTCCACCTCCGCAACAAAAATAATATGAACAAAATAATAAACATTGCCAATATACTAAAATGAATCATCTGTAAATCATTATGTATCGTCATTAAAGTAACATCAGCTTCCGAAGGAGAAGCGACAGAAGAGAAGAGTGCTGGCCCCTCCGGAGGTAAGTCTGGCGTCTCATCATCAAAAGGCCGTCCCTCAAGCAAATCCGGATCTGTATCATAATACTCACTCATAGATGCACGCATAAAAACCACCTCATTTTAAAATCCCATAAATTAAACCAACAACAGCAGAACCGACAACAGAAAAAATAAATACTTGCCAAAAAGTAAATGTGTAACCAAAAAGCGGTATCGATATCTGCATAACATCATAGCCAGCAGCAATAAACTGCCCGAATAAATTCATAAAATCACCTCCCGAATATACGTAAGACAATTACAACTAAAAAGGCTAATCCAACAAAACCAATAAGCTCTCCCGGCAAAAAAGAAAATAGCTTACCTAGAAGGACCGGCAGCTCTCCGATACCAGACATCATATCCTGCAAACTCTTAAATAACGAATTAATAAGTGTAGGAATATTAAGCAGGCTGTCAATAAGATTCTTAATAAAATTACCGTCCGAGGAAGTACCAGAGCCGACAAGATTTCCGTCCTTATCATAATCATCATAGTGATTACCATCAGACGTCCATTTATCCGTATAATTATCATCCATACCACCAGATTGACCTAAATCAGTATCATCCTTCGGATATTCCGTCGTAACAGTATAACCATCATATTTACCAAAAATATTCTGCTTTATATGCACATTAGACACAGGGCCTACAGCTAAGTTGCCGTCTGCATCATATCTGCAAAACTGGATGCGATATTCCAATACCTTATTAAGCACTGTACCATCCATTATCTTCGACGACAAATAATCCGTCCCAACACTATAACGGCCTGTTTCCGCCTTATATCCATCCTCAGCTCTAACTAGTGGAATGGTACTATCCTCAAAAAATTGACCTGTATCAGCAAAGACAACTTCGGCAACTGAATAAACACGAGCAAAGAGCGGAGGGGATGCAAGACCATTCGTCCAGGATAATGTATGCTCCCACTTAGAACCAAGACGTAAAAAACCACCCACCGACTCAGATTTAAATGTTAAATTTTCCGGTGCAGGAATAGAAGAGTCATACACGATACTATTTGTCGTTTCAATTCCACCTAAGCCCAAAACAAAATCACTCTTTAACCATGGTTTACCAGACGATGAATCATAATCAACAACAGGTAAATCAGTAACAAAATCAATATCTTTAAAAACACCACTATCAGGAAGAGCCACCAAACTAGCAAAAGCATAATAAACCCCACTCTCAGATGCCAAAGAAGATTTTTTAACATTAGTACCAAAACCATTATAAGCATCAAATTTATCTTTATAAGTGGTAGATAATCCATCAACCGTAAATGTAAAAGGAGCGTCAGACAAAAAATACAAGTCTACATTAGCAGAAGTCGAGACTGTATCACGATATATATAAATATTATTACCAGAAACAATATGACCAGAAGAATAGTAATAACTAGTCGAAGAAACAGAAGAGCAACGCTCTACAAAATAATTATTAACAGAACCAGAAGCATAAACAATATAATTACGATTCGATATTAAAAAACACAAACAAAAAACAAAACAAAAAAAACGTACCCATATTTTTCTCATAAAATCTACCTCCAAGAATAAAAAAGGCGGAAGGCCAAAGCCCTCCACCATTTGTTATTTTGATGTCCTCTTACCTTTACCAAAGATTGTAAGAGCCATCATAATAACTCCGCCAGCAAGAAACAAATTAAGTGGAAACATCTTAAAAATACTGACCACACTTGTTAATATGGACATCAGAGTAGACACATCTGTAGTAACAGAACTACCGGATTCCGAAGCAAAAGCAGGAAAAGCCATCCCCACAGTCATAAGGCCAGTTGCAACCGGCAGGGCGCGATACTTTGCGATCGCAGTTTTAAATTTTGCCATAAAAAAAATCCTCCTTGTAATTTTATTTAGAAGAGCGTATAATACAGATACGCCCAACTATTCGTGAAAGTCTACTTTATCGAATAGTTGGACAATAAAACCTACCAAGGAGCATTCTTATTATGAAATTACAGCGATTACTCAGTCTTACCCGTCAGGCCGTGGATGATTACGCTCTGATTGACTCTGGTGACAAAATTGCCGTTGGTATCTCCGGCGGCAAGGACAGTCTGACTTTATTATATGCATTGCATGGACTTAAACGTTTTTATCCTAATGAATTTGAATTGTCTGCAATTACTGTAGACCTCGGTTTTGAAAATTTTGATTTATCACCGGTTCGATCCCTGTGCAGTGAATTATCTGTCCCATTTACCGTTGTACCGACGGATATTGGTAAAATCCTATTTGAAACCAGGAAAGAATCAAATCCCTGCGCCCTCTGTGCTAAAATGCGGAAAGGCGCCCTCAATGAAACGGCAAAACAAATGGGCTGCAATAAAATAGCCTATGCACATCACCGTGATGACTTGATTGAAACTATGTTATTATCTTTAATTTATGAAGGCCGCTTTTATGCGTTTTCTCCTAAAACCTTTCTGGACCGGACGGAACTTACGGTTATCCGTCCGATGATTTATGTATCTGAAGCTGATGTAATTGGATTTAAAAACAGATTTTCACTTCCTGTATGCAAAAATCCTTGTCCGGTGGATGGAAAAACGAAACGCGAATATGTTAAACAATTAACAAAACAACTGAATTTACAGGCGCCTGGGGTTAAGGAACGCCTTTTCCATGCCATTACCGAAGGAAACATTGAAGGATGGCCGGATAAAAAATTGCCAAATAATGCGAGGTGAAAATAATGGCTGCTCTCTCCTATCATGAACAGGAAATAATTGAGAATACAAAAAGGCTCCGCCAGATGTTAAAGGAACTGCCGCCCTTTTGCGCTGATTTCTTCAGAGGAATTGAACCCAGGACTTCTTCCCGGACCAGAATTGCATACGCTTACGATTTAAAGACATTTTTTGATTTTCTCAGACAGGAAAACCCGCTTTTTGCCAACTGTGAAATGCGTGACTTCTCTCTCACTGTTCTGGATGAAATCCAGGTGATGGATTTTGAAGAATACATGGAATTCCTGAAATGCCATTCCACGGAAAAAAGGGAAGATTTAGTTAATACAGAGCGGGGAATCATGCGGAAAATCGCATCATTAAAAAGCTTTTATAATTATTTCTACCGACACGAACGTATTAAGAATAACCCGGCCGCATTAGTTCAGCTTCCAAAACTTCATGAAAAGGAAATTATACGTCTTGAGGTCGATGAGGTCGCCAGCCTTCTTGACCAGGTTGAAGCAGGTGCGCAACTGACTGAAAAGCAGAAGGCGTTTCATGCCAAAACTAAAATCCGCGATCTTGCATTAATGACACTCCTGCTTGGAACCGGAATACGTGTCTCCGAATGCGTCGGCCTGAATATAAATGATGTGGATTTTAATACGGGCGGCATCAGAATCCACCGAAAAGGCGGCAAGGAGGTCATCGTCTACTTCGGCGCGGAGGTTGAAGATGCGCTGGCCGATTATATGGCAGAACGTAAACACATCACTCCCGAACCGGGACATGAAGACGCACTATTTTTATCCCTTCAGAAAAAAAGGCTCAATGTACGAAGTGTTGAAAACCTTGTTAAGAAATATGCCAAAATTGTAACCCCTTTAAAGAAGATTACTCCCCATAAGCTCAGAAGCACCTACGGCACGAATCTATATCGGGAAACCGGCGATATTTATCTGGTGGCAGATGTTCTCGGCCACGAAGATGTCAACACGACCAAAAAGCATTATGCTGCCTTAGAGGACGAAAGACGGCGGAGCGCACGTAATAAAGTGCAATTAAGAGATAAATAGTAACAATAAATAACATTCTCTCCCCTTCCGGCCCTTCATGTGGTTTTCATCCGGCATAAAAGCAAAAGTGCATCGGGAGGCAGGGGCATGGATACAAGCCGCTCTGCTTCATGCTCCTCCGCTCCCAGATACAATGATTCTGAAATCAGCGGTCTCTCCTCACAAAATTACTGCCTTCATAAATTCTCACCGGATTCCCCCTCTCCAGCCGGTTATGTTCCAGCCACGCCAGTTCTTTTTCCTTCCTTCCGCTCTCCATGTTCCTCTCGGCTAATATGTCACAGAGACGGTTGACTGCCAGTTTTTTATTCATATGCTGGCTCCGTGCTTCTGTGGATACCACTGAAATACCTGTGGGAATGTGGATAACGCGCACGCCTGTTTCCACTTTATTCACATTTTGTCCGCCCTTGCCTCCGCTCCTGAATGTTTCAAAGCGCAGCTTCAGCTCCTGCGTCAGCTTAGGCATATTTTCCAGAATGCTCACATCTATATACCAGTTCTTCCTCTTATGCTTTGGACGGTATGGACTTTTGCAGACCCAGAGTATGCTTCCCTCAAGACTGCTCATATCTTCTTCCGTCTCAAATATGACGGAGGAAAAGCCCTTCGCCTTACTTCCTCTGACGCATTGTATCATCCTTATATCTCCTATTTCCTTTTGAAGCTGCCTGTAAAAAAGCTCTGCCGCAAGTTCGCACTCTGCCGGGCCCTGGCCGGAACTGATTTGTATTCTCATTTTCCCCACCTACCC
>ERZ808044.775-NODE-775-length-26480-cov-5.270272_pt1 | contig 26480 bp, 25 predicted proteins | sample MGYA00380195_ERZ808044 | MGnify/ENA primary metagenome ERZ808044 (study PRJEB31490, sample SAMN06133423) | mouse gut metagenome | isolation source: Z7_2 | host: mice | place: China: Chengdu | collected 2015-05 ...
AATATGGAGGATGAAATAAAAGAGAGGAACAGAAAAAGAGCGGAAATATGGGCTTTAAAGAGTTTCCGAGACCGCTCAGTGCTTCGGAATGGAGGTAAATATGAAAGTCTTAGAGGCAAAATTTGTACAGGGATTTATCAGGATGTGTAACGATGGCTGGGAGCAGGGCTGGCATGAGAGGAACGGCGGGAATCTGACTTACCGCATGAAAAAGGAGGAGGCAGAGTCTGTAAAGGAAGAGCTGAGGACGGACGGCGTATGGAAAGAGATCGGCACATCCGTACCGAAATTGGCGGGGGAATTTTTCCTGGTGACGGGCAGCGGCAAGTATTTCCGCAACGTGATTCTGGATCCGGAAGACTCTATCGCTGTCGTGGAGATTGACGGGAAGGGCGAATGTTACCGCATCTGCTGGGGACTGGTGAACGGCGGCAGGCCCACGAGCGAACTGCCCAGCCACCTGATGAATCATGAAGTGAAGATGCAGGCTACAGGGGGAAAACATCGTGTCATTTATCATGCACATACGACTAATGTGATCGCGCTGACCTTCGTGCTGCCGCTTGAGGATGAGGTATTTACGCGGGAACTGTGGGAGATGGCCACGGAATGTCCGGTGGTATTTCCGGATGGCATCGGCGTGGTGGGCTGGATGGTGCCGGGCGGCAGAGATATCGCGGTGGCCACCAGTGAATTGATGAAGAAATATGATGTGGCGATTTGGGCGCACCACGGCATGTTTGCATCCGGTGAGGACTTTGACTTGACCTTTGGTCTGATGCACACAGTGGAGAAGTCGGCAGAAATTCTGGTCAAGATGCTTTCCATGCGGCCTGATAAGCGGCAGACCATCACCCCGCAGAACTTCCGGGATCTGGCGGTGGATTTTCAGGTGACGCTGCCGGAACGGTTTTTGTATGAGAAATAGCGGTTTGGGTTAGATTCCGGGCCGCAGACAGGCAGCGATATCTGGCTGCGGGCCGAATCGGAAGATCTTATGATAAACAGCATACCCTCCGCATCTGTACTGTCAAGTGGCGGAGGGTATGCTGTTTGTGTTCTTATTTTCAGTTGCGATCGGTTCCAGTGTCTAAATGGAACGGGATGTTATGCTGTTCCAGTAAAGATTTCAGGTAATCAATCTGGGGAAGATAATATGCAGCTTCCTCCTTCCGGGTGCGTTCGATGATTTCCTCGGAACTGGTACCGCACAGGTTCAGGATTCCTTCACAGACCATAGGGGCATCTCCTTTCTTGGTTCGATTGGCGGTGGTTAACTGGTTCATATATCGGATATAGATATCCTGCTCCTGATGGAGCCGATAATCGTCTGCCAGCCGGTTGATCAGGCTGCTTTCCTGCAGTCTCCTGGTGAGGCAGTGAAGATACAGATATTCCTCCGGCGGCAGCTCTTTCGTGACGATAATCTGTGTATGAAACGTCTCTTTATTGATATGATATACTCCCGGAGAGAATTTTTCAACTCTTATTTTTCGTTCTTTCAATAAGTGTAACATCAGCCTGCGAGGATAATGACAACTGAGATGGGTCAAACTGACATCGAGACCGGAGTACTGATTTCTATCACCGGTCTGGTCGATCAGCAGTCCGGCATAGCCAATGGTTTTATAATATGAATCAATGCTGGCTGAAGATCCGATTCCTTTGATCTCAAACAAGTTAAAAGTCTTGAAGAGATTGGCTATTGTTGCAGGAATGATTTCTCCGGTCAGTTTTTTGATCACGAGAATATCAATACGGTAGCTGCCTTTACCGAGTATGTACTCCGTCATATATTCAAGAGAAGCGGCATAGTCTTTCAGGTCAATCTGGAGAGCGCAGGATGCGGCTTCGTGCCAGTTGACACGTTGTATTCTGCAGCTCTTTTTTGCGGGTTTCTTTTGTACAGCGGCTGGAAGTTGAGTCTTTTTGGCGGGGGATAAAGATGTGTTGTGGTCTTGAAACATAAGATGCCTTTCTTACAGATCGGTCCTGGAACCGGTGATAGATGTCAATAGAAATGCAAAAAGATGCTGTGGTTTTGACATGGTTAACAGATATAAATTTTATAACACAGTCACAAACAGATTACAAATGTTTTTTAGTTAGGAGGGTGTAGAAAAAACAGAATTATTTATCAAATGAAGAAACATAAAAGAACAGGATGTTGAATGCCAGGTGGTATTTTCAGCGAGAATCTACCACATATTGTGTTGTGTATTTTAAACAAAGGTGTTGTGGCGGCACAGGAATACGGCAGGCAATGCGTGGCGCTGCTTCACTGGAAGAAAGGGAAAATGTCCGGGTGGACTATAGGTGCTCAGGCATCTGTACAGAACCAAGCTACAGGGAACTATGGAGCGGAACCGTATACATGCATATGATTCGGATATTGTCGCAATATATGACTGTGGATCATATCATCATGGTGCTGGATGAATCAATGAATGGGAATGAAGGATTTTGAAGGTATGAACCATTTTGAATGATATTAATGAAATAAAAGTGTAGAAATGGACAAATATAATTGAAAACAGCCATAAACATTCAAAATAAAGCAAAATCAACAAAAGCAAATAGGAATTTTTGTGAATAAATATGATTGATTTTGACTGAATATGAATGTATAATGCAACTATAGTAAATGATACAAACTAAGAAAGGGGAGGGCAAGAGATGATTTATACGGTTACTTTTAATCCGTCGCTGGACTATATCGTTTCGGTCGAGGACTTTAAGCTGGGATTGACGAACCGGACCAGTTCGGAACTGATGCTTCCCGGCGGGAAGGGATTAAATGTTTCCATGGTGCTTGGTAATCTGGGCATTGAGAATACGGCGCTTGGGTTTGTGGCAGGATTTACGGGAGAGGAGATCGTCCGCAGGATAGAGCAGATGGGGGTAAGGGCGGATCTGATCCGGATAAGCAACGGCATATCGCGGATCAATGTGAAGCTGCAATCTATCGACGGGACGGAGATCAACGGCTGCGGGCCGCAGATCAGTGAGCGGCATGTGCAGGAGCTGCTGGAGAAACTCGACATTCTGGGAGCCGGTGACGTGCTGATCCTTGCCGGAAGCATTCCCGGTTCCATGCCGGACGATATGTACAGAAGGATCATGGAGCGGCTGGAAGGCCGGGGTGTGATGATCGCAGTGGATGCCACGAAAGATCTGCTGGTCAATGTACTGACGTATCATCCTTTTCTGGTAAAACCGAACAACCATGAGCTGGGTGAGATCTTCGGCGCAGAGCTTAAGACAAGGGAAGAAGTGATACCGTATGCGAAGAAGATGCAGGAGATGGGAGCGGTGAACGTGCTTGTTTCCATGGCTGGTGAAGGGGCCGTGCTGGCAGCAGGGGACGGCAGCATTCATGACGCGCCGGCTCCGGAAGGACGGCTGATCAACGGCGTGGGGGCAGGAGACTCCATGGTGGCCGGCTTCCTCGCAGGCTGGATGGAGCAGAAAGATTATAGCCATGCTTTTGCCATGGGAATAGCGGCGGGAAGCGCCAGCGCTTTCTCCGAACAGCTGGCAACGAAGGAAGAAGTGGAAGCCGTCTACCGGCAGGTGAGGAAACAGCCGGCGGATGAATAGAACGAGCCGGCCGATAGAAACATGCGGGTAAATGGAAGACAGGGAAAATAGGAGGAGTAGTACGATGAGAATTACAGAACTTCTGGATAAGAGAAGCATTTCTCTTGCCGGAGCGCCGGCGAACAAGGAAGAGGCGCTGGATCAGGTCGTTGAGCTGATGGTGCGAAGCGGCAGGATCAATGACAAAGAAGCGTACCGCAGACAGGTGTATGCGAGAGAGGAAGAGAGTACCACCGGAATCGGGGAAGGCATAGCGATTCCCCACGGCAAATGTGATGCGGTGACAAGCCCCGGCCTGGCGGCGATGGTAGTAAAAGACGGCGTGGACTTTGACGCGCTGGACGGTGAACCGGTGACGCTGATCTTCCTGATCGCGGCTCCCAACACAGAAGATAACGTACATTTGGACGTATTGAGCAAGCTGTCAGTCTTGATGATGGATGAGGACTTTTCCGACAGTCTGCGTAATGCCGCGTCGGTGGAGGAATTTCTGGCGATCATCGACAAGGCGGACGACGAGAAGGCCGGCATAGACGAGCGGTTGGCGGATACCGGTTCGGCAGATGCGGGTCAGGTGAAGATTCTGGCGGTGACCTCCTGCCCGACCGGGATTGCCCACACCTATATGGCGGCGGAAGGAATCGAGAAGGCGGCAAAAGAGAGAAACTGCTTTGTCAAGATCGAGACAAGAGGTTCCGGCGGAGCCAAAAATGTCCTTACGGCGAAAGAAATTGAAGAGGCTGACTGCATCATTGTCGCGGCCGACGCGCAGGTGCCCATGGATCGTTTTGCCGGCAAGAAAGTTATCGAATGTCAGGTTTCGGACGGAATCAGCAAGGCAGGTGAATTGTTGGACCGTGCTATTCGCGGCGATGTGCCGGTTTATGTGGCAGCGGCCGGAGCACGGCCTGCGGCTCAGACCTCCGGGAAAAGCGGCAGTGCGGGACACCAGATCTACACGCAGCTGATGAACGGCGTTTCTCATATGCTTCCGTTTGTGGTGGGCGGCGGTATCCTGATCGCAATCGCCTTTTTGATCGACGGCCTGAGCGTGGATATGAATACCCTTGATGTGGCGGAGAGAGCGAATTTCGGTACGATCACGCCTGCGGCCGCATGGTTCAAACAGCTGGGGGATACGGCATTCGGCTTTATGCTTCCGGTACTGGCGGGCTTCATCGCCATGGCGATCGGTGACAGACCGGCGCTGGCTCTTGGATTTGTGGGCGGCATGATCGCTTCCGGCGGAAAGTCCGGTTTCCTGGGCGCACTGGCGGCCGGTTTCCTGGCGGGTTACACGATCGTAGTGCTGCGCAGAATCTGTGATAAACTGCCCGATTTTCTGGAAAAGATCGCTCCGGTACTGATTTACCCGCTGGTTGGACTTCTGATCATGGGTCTGATCATGTCCTTTCTGGTAGAACCGGTGATGGGCGGGCTCAATACGGCGCTGAACAACGGACTGACCAGCATGGGCGGAACGAGCAAAGTCATCCTCGGGCTGATCCTGGGCGGCATGATGGCCATTGATATGGGCGGCCCTTTCAACAAAGCGGCATATGTGTTCGGTACGGCGGCCATCGCGGCAGGAAATTATGACATCATGGCGGCAGTTATGATCGGTGGTATGACGCCGCCCTGTGCCATCGCGCTGGCAACCCTTTTCTTCAAGAAAAAGTTTACGAAAGAAGAAAGAGAATCCGGCCCTACCAACTTCATCATGGGACTGGCATTTATCACGGAAGGAGCGATTCCCTTTGCGGCATCCGATCCGCTGCACGTTCTGCCGGCCTGCATCGCAGGTTCGGGTGTGGCCGGAGCGCTGTCCATGGTATTCGGCTGTACGCTGATGGCGCCTCACGGCGGAATCTTCGTATTCCCGGTAGTAGGCAGCCCACTGATGTACGTGGTGGCGCTGATCGTGGGAACACTGGTCTCGACGGTACTGCTGGGCGTGCTGAAGAAAAATGTGGAATGATCATGAAAAGCATCTGTAAAAAGTGATGGCAGTTCAAAACAAGGCGGAGTAAGATTGTTTTGGTAGATTGGTAGATTGGTAGATTGGTAGATTGGTAGATTGGCAGATTGGCAGATTGGTAGAATTAGAAATTATCGGGAAGCATTTTTAAAAGAAACAGATATTGAATAGTGAACAGGAAAATTATAAAATATAAAGAAAAGAGGAGAAGCATCATGAAAGAATTCAAGTATGTAATTACCGACCAGGAAGGAATCCACGCACGTCCGGCAGGGGAGTTGGTGAAGGCGGCCAAGGCTTTCGAGTGCAGTATCAAACTTGCAAAGGACGGTAAGTCCGGCGACTGTAAGAAGATCTTCGGGATCATGGGTCTTGGCGTTAAGAAAGGCAATGAGGTGACGCTCACTTTTGAGGGAGCCGACGAAGATGCGGCGTGTGAAGCGATCAGTAAGTTTATGCAGGATAATCTGTAAAGGATTTGCACCGGGCGGCTTCTGGCGGATTAAGGTACACGGAGGAAAACTATGTTATCGGAACAGAGATATGAGATGATCTTGAAGATTCTGGAGGAGAAGCGGAGCGTGACAGTGACCGAACTGACAAGGCTTCTGGATATCTCTGAATCTACCGCCAGAAGAGATATCGTCGTGCTGGATAAGGCAGGAAAACTGGTAAAGGTGTTTGGCGGAGCGGTACTCTCGGACAATATTTATCAGGCGGCGGAGCAGACGGTAACACAGCGGACCGAGGTGCACCGGGAAGAGAAAAGAAAGATCGCGCAGTATGCGGTATCTTTGATCGAGCCCCAGGATTTTATCTATCTGGATGCCGGAACGACTACCGGCTATATGCTGGATTTCATTGAAGACACACGGGCCACCTTCGTCACCAATGCGGTGGCCCACGCACAGCGTCTGGCGGCGAAGGGCATTCATGTGATCCTGATCGGTGGAACGCTTAAGAGCACCACGGAAGCCGTCGTGGGAACCATGGCGGCTTTGGCGCTTAAGGACTATCACTTTACGAAAGGCTTTTTCGGCACCAACGGCATAAGCCTTACAGCCGGACACACCACACCGGATGCGGATGAGGCGCTGATAAAAAGAACCGCGGCACAGCAGTGCAGAAAACAGTATTTTCTGTGCGACAACAGTAAGTTTAATGTGGTCAGCGCGGTAACTTTTGCGGCCCTGGCCACCGGCACGCTCCTGACTGACGCCGCGCCGGAAGAATACGCAGAGGCCGCAGATATGATAGTCTGCTGATCAATCCAGTTCCTTATCATAACTGAGGATGGCGCCGGTGACGGCATCCACATCGCAGGAATATTCTGTCCGTCCCACGTACCATTCCACTTCATATTCACCACGCCCGTCGTCGTAGTCGAATTTGATCTGCAGACGCTGGGCGTCTTTTTCGGCCACGCCGGCATGTTGGAGAGCCAGCTGTTTGGCCTGCTCCTCTGTAATCTGTTCACTGCCGGCATTGGCTGCCTGTGCATGATGATAATACTCGGCGTCGTGATCGAAGGATAGAACTTCCCCGGTCAGGGCGTCGATATCGTAATCGTATTCCGTAGTATCCTTGTGAAATTCTATATCATATTGCCAGATTCCGTCATCCGATTCCAAATGTGCGTGCACGAAGTTCACTTCTTCGCTCTTTAAGCCGGCATGGTTCAGAGCGGCCAGCTTGGCGGCTTCGGTGCCGATGTACTGCTGTTCCGATGCGCCGGAGGCGGATTTTAAGTCATGTGTTTTGCCATTCTGTGTTGTTGCGGCTTGTGAATCGGCTGTGTCGCCATTCTGCGTTGTTGTGGATTGCGAGCCGGCCATGCTGTCATCCTGTGCTGATTCGGGTTGGGAAGCTGCCGTATCGGTATCCTTCGATTGTCCCGCTCCAATTTCTGTGGCAGAAGCAGCCACATTCGACGAAGAAAAAGCCGCCAGATCATAGCTGCCGCTCTCACAGCTCATGGAAAGAATTTCACCGGTCAGGGCGTTGACGGAATAGTCGTAAGCGGCAGTTTCGCAGAGAAATTCCATGTCATAACGGGCGGTTTCCTGTGCGGTATCCAGTTGTGTGCGCACAAAATGCACATTTTCCTCCGTAAGCTCTGCATTTTCAAGAACGATGGACTTGGCTTCCGCCAGGGTCAGGTAGTCGGCCCCTGTTGCGGAAGAGCCTGTTTCTGCGGGCGTGACATCAACCTCGTCGGCCGATTCTTCTACCGGAACAGGCGCCTGAGAAGCCGTGTTCCCGCAGCCTGCCATAAGGAGCAGCATGCAGAAGGTAATGGAAATAGTTTTTGTGATTTTAAAAATACTGTTCAGATTCATAATTTCCTCCTGTATATACCTGCGTTTTGTTTTGCAAAAATCTGCATAAAACTTTATCAGGCCTGATTTTACTTTACTATATTATATAAAGGAAGTTTTTTGAAGTCAACGAACAGCAGGCGAATTGACGCCGTATTTTTAAAGCAGATTATATCCGAATAAAGAGTTTTCAAAAACTTTTATAAAGGATATAATTAAGTAGCAAATTTCCATGGCATTACCATTCAGGGAGTGCAGAGCAGTAATACAGGCGATTATGGACTTTATCACACAAAAGCTGTGATAAATACCGGTAAAGATCCACAGGTGGAATTTTTGGAGGATATACAACATGCCTAAAGTAATGAACTTTACGACAGCCTTTTGCTTTATAGTGGCAATTTTCACAGCTATATTATATCGTTCTTCTAATAGTGAAATATATATAACGCTGGCTGTTACTTTTGGCACAATTACTTATCATTTAGGAATGAGACTGCTTGTCGGGCTGCTTTATAATATTGGAATGAAGAATAGAGCAGATTATACAAAGAAATGGTATCAGATTCATTCATGGGAAAGCAGGTTATATCAATTTTTGAGGGTGAAGAAGTGGAAAGCCAGGATGCCTGCTTACAGGCCGGATACTTTTTCAAATAAAAAACATACATGGGATGAAATAGCGCAGGCTATGTGCCAGTCAGAATTAGTGCATGAAACGAACATTGTATTTAGCTTTGTTCCGCTTGCAGCTTCAGTGCGTTTTGGTGCATTCAGCGTGTTTCTCATAACATCCATATGTAGCGCCGTATTTGATTTGATGTTTGTCATTATGCAGAGATACAACAGATCACGTATAGTAAAAATGGTCATACGACAGAGCTAAGATTTTCAAAAATGACAGCTTTGTTTCGTTAGTATTACGGTGATAAGGAAGTATTCACAACAACTTATTACTAACGCTGACAAAAAGGGTGCAAATAAAAACAGAAAGCTGATTACTTCAAAAAGCAGTCGGCTTTCTGTTTTTTGTTGAGTTTTGGTATTAACTTATAAAGCAATATTTTGTAATTTTTTCTTTTCCATAGTTTACTCCATTTCTGCGCTGCTTTTGTCTCAACTATGTTGAGATGTCGCATGAAACGAGTTTGTGGCAGGCAACGCGCAGACACAAATCTCGCGATTGAAAATTTTAATTTTCAATCTTTACCTCATTTCTTTTTTACCAAATCTTTTAACAGCCAACAAAAGAGCTAACATAAAAATCACTATTGCACATGGCAAAAATGGAAATACTGAAAATGCCATACTTGTGCCTTCTGCCGTAAAATCATGCAACGAACAGGATACCAGATAACCACTGTAACAGTAAGGATATGCAATCCAGAGCGGAGTATTGGCTATTAGAATGCCAGGAATAACAAGAAGCAGGTTGAGCCCTACAGATATCAATGTTTTTTCAAACAATACTGTAATTGCCCACATAGCTGCGATACATGGCAGCATCGTAAGGAATAATCCTGCACACCACTTTGCAAGATACAACAGTGGTAAAGATTCTGTAATTCCTGCCATGTGTGTGGCAGCGATACCTGTAATCAAAAACACAGCGAGGAAAACGACCATTTCCATAAACAGATAAAACATCAAAACACCAAATTTTGCCAAAGACAAGGCATAACGGCTAACCGGCAATGCCAGCATTTTCAGAATACCATTATTCTGCGCTTCACGCCCTGCGATCATCACACATACAACAATCATGGAAAAAGGCAACAGATAATAGGCGTAAACTAAAGCACTCTGGATAAACATTGCAGACCACGCATTTGTATATTCCGGTGAAAAGTACCTGCTTAAGTTGGCAACCCCTGATATTACTACCAACAACGGAGCAATAAATATCAAAGGAACGATTTTGGACCGCTTTACCTTTTCAAATTCAATCTTCAATAAATCAAAAAAATTCATACAAATCCCTCCTACTCATAACGTAACTTTTTTGCCATCCACAAACCCATTCCTAAAAACAAAAATGTTTCTGCCATAGATATCATAACTATTTCAAGGTCAGGCTGTGCGCTCATGGCAACCGCAGGCTTTAGCATTATCACGAACGGGTGAACCAATAGTAAACTGACATTTGAATTTGCTAAAGCCATTCCGCTTAGGAATCCGGCAACTCCAATTCCAAGAGGCATCCACATATTTTCAAAACGTGAGGCAACCAAAACCATAAAAGATAATGTTGGCATAGAAGTCATAAAGGAATATGCTGTAAATATAAGCAAAGTATTCATCTCAAAAGTACCTGCCGGCAGGTCACTGGTACCGATTTTTAACAAAGCTGAATTCTGCAGCACAATCGCCGCCAAAAGCAACACGGTTAAAATAAGAAACTTACACAGATACATTTCAGGAACACTGATCGGCAGCATATACATCTTTTTGATTGCAGTTCCTTTAAATTCCATGTTATAAACCATACAGGCAGCTACAACAATACCAAACATATTCAAAACCATAATCATTCCGTAAAGCTGTGTTAAAAGAACATCCATTGGATCTAACGGAAGGTTCAGTAATGTATCCTTACGCACCATAAAATTGACAAACGCATAGGCCGCTCCCAAAATACCGACTGATAACAACAGCGGAATAACACCAGTCCTTTTTTCTTTCCGAAGTTCAATGATAAGTGTATTCATAACCTGGCCCTCTGCTTTCTGGCTGCGTTATCCTTATCGATCATGGAAAGGAACATATCTTCCAAATTGGCAGAGCTACTCTTATCATCCGCTGCAAAACCTGCCTGTACTGCATTCTGCCTGAGCTCATCAAGACTTCCCTCGAACAGCAGCCGGCCATGATTAAGAATTCCAATGTCATCTGCCATCAATTCTATTTCCGACAGCATATGGGAAGATATCAGGACGGTACAATCATAAAGGCCCGGCAATGACTTTATCAGATTGCGGATTTCATGAATACCGGAAGGATCAAGACCATTCGTAGGTTCGTCTAAGATCAGGATTGGCGGACGCCCAAGCAAAGCGCCCGCAAGTCCAAGACGCTGTTTCATACCTAACGAATATTTTTTTGCAGGCCGGTTACCAAACTCTGCCAAACCGACTAACTCCAATGCATCATTTACTGCATTTTCCGGCAGCCCCAAAATTCTGCGGATAATATCAAGGTTTTCCCGCCCCGTGAGATTTGCATAAAAAGACGGGGATTCGATAAAAGAACCTACTTTCTTTAAAATGCTGATCCGGTCATCAGGAAAATGACCTCCGTCAACCATGAAACTTCCTCCTGTAGGCGATGTCAGCCCCAGCAGCATCTTCATTGTAGTAGATTTTCCTGCACCATTAGGGCCAAGAAATCCGTAGATGCTGCCTTTCTGAATGTGCATGGAAACCTTATTGACCGAAACAAAATTTTTATATTTCTTTGTCAGCTGCTCCGTTGTGATAATATAATCCATAAAAAATCCTCCTCGCTCTTTTTTCTTTAAGTTTACATCCCCGAGCTGACATTAACTTTCTCGTGTCCTTACTTTTACCTTACTTTTTTGCCATAAGATTTCGAAAACCGTTCCGCTATGCTATAATATTACTGTTGTTATTGATTGATTTTTGAAAGGTGCAGACAAATGGAAGAAACATTTTTGCATACCAAAAAAATTCTGTTGGTTGATGATGAGCCGGAGCTGCGTAAATTAGTAATTGACATCCTGTCAGATGACGGATTTTCAAATATCATGGATGCGGGAACTGTCCAAACCGGGCTTTCTTTTGCCATGCAGGAAAAACCCGACCTGGCAATCCTTGATGTCATGCTGCCGGACGGGGATGGATTTTCTCTTATGAAGAAATTACGAACATTTACGAATATTCCGATTATATTTCTGACAGCCAAAGATGAAGCAGCTGATAAACTTGCAGGCCTGGGTCTTGGGGCAGATGATTATGTAGTAAAGCCTTTTTTGCCGCAGGAACTGTTACTGCGTGTCCATGCTGTTTTACGCCGATGTTATAAAGCAGATTCCCCGCTATTAGAGCTGGAAGGCTGTACGATAGATTTCAGCCGCGCCGAAGTCAACAAAAACGGAGTTATAGTTGCTCTGACTGCAAAAGAATATACACTGTTAAAAACATTATCCCGTAATGAAGGGAGAATCGTAAGCATTGATGCATTGTGCGAAGCATTATGGGGCGATAATCCTTTTGGATATGAGAATAGCCTGAACGCCCATATCCGGCGTATACGGGAAAAAATTGAAACCGATCCCTCAAAGCCTGTATCCCTCATAACCATGAAAGGACTTGGTTATAAGTTAAATGCAAGGAAGTGAAGCCATGAAGGTATTCAGCAAATATATTTCTAAACGCTTATTGTCTTTTATCGGGCTTATTTTAGCTCTTATTATATTGAACATAGTTGCCTTTGCTTTTACATTTCACAATGCAGTATCAAAAAACTTTGGAAGTACTTCTCCGCAGAATATGCTAAAGCAAGTGGCAGCAGCTTCCTCTTCCGGTGGAATAACGAATGAAGCGGAAAGAATATTAACAACCAACTCTTTATGGGCGATGTATTTAAATACAGAAGGCTCCTGCAACTGGACTGTTAATCTACCGGAAGAAATTCCAACTGAATATTCCATTCAGGATATTGCAGTATTTTCCAAAGGATATTTGAAAGATTATCCTGTATTTATATGGAGTGATGAAAACGGCTTATTAGTTATTGGTTATCCTAAAAACAGCTATATGAAAATTACCAGCAATTATTATCCTATTGATATGGTTCGTAAAATCCCTCTTTTTTTTCTTTGCATTATTGTATTTGACCTGTTGATTCTGTTTCTTGCCTATTCAGGTTCCAAAGCACAGATCAGTAAAAATACAGAACCGATCATTTCCTCGATTGCAACCTTGTCAGAAGGGAAATGCATAAACCTTTCTGTGAGTGGCGAACTGTCTGAAATAGCTGACAGTATAAATAAAGCATCCAATATCATCAGCCGCCAGAATACCGCACGGGCAAATTGGATTAGTGGTATATCCCACGACATCCGTACACCATTATCCATGATTATGGGATATGCAGATAGAATTGTTAATGACAAAGATGCCAGCAACCAGATGAAGGAACAGGCTGCTGTTATATCCAGGCAAAGTATCAAAATAAAAGATTTAGTGCAGGATTTAAATCTCGTATCAAAGCTTGAATATGAAATGCAGCCTCTGCAAAAAGAAAATATACGACTTTCAAAACTGTTACGTTCTTATGCTATAGACCTGATAAACAGCGGTCTGCCGGATTTCTATTCTTTAGAGGTGAACATTTCTTCTGACTCTGAAAACAGCATGATAGAATGTGATGCAAAATTGATTACACGAGCCGTCAATAATCTGGTTCAAAACAGCATCCACAGCAATCCCAAAGGCTGCACAATTTTTTTGTCATTGCAAATAACAGAAAGCAAACTGCTTTTAACCATTCAAGATAATGGTATTGGTATTTCAGCTGAAAAGTTAGAAGAACTGAAAAGCAAACCACATTACATGGAGAGTACCGATGACCGCTTAGATCTCCGTCATGGTTTAGGACTTCTTTTAGTACGGCAAATTATTGAAGCACACCACGGAACAATAGAAATAGAAAGCAGATTACACGAAGGATACAAAACAAATATATACTTTTCAGGCAGCCCCAAACCATGAGCAAATTCTACCTTTTTATCAAAAAGTACAAATAAGAAAAGCCCTGCATCCTGTCTTTATTTAATTTTATCTTGTAATGGAAAAAAGAATATGCTACAATCATTTTCAAGCAAAGAACAGATCTAAGATTCCCATGATATCTTAACGGATTGACGCAAAATCCGTATCTATGCAGAGTTATCTCTGCGAGAACTCCTTGCTTATAACTAAATAACTGCAGGGAGGAAAATAACGGGATGACTGACGATATCCTCTCTGTCTTCACAAAAAGAGAGGATATAATATGCAGCAGAATGAAAAAAGCAGAAAAACGTCATCGAAAATGAACACAGGGCATATGGAGCCCACACAGGGGTCGCAGAGCGATAATGAGAGCCGGAAGATATTTCCGGAAGGATATGAGATTAATCTGAGCGATTTTGCACTCTTTTTATCGGTCATGAAGGTAAAAGAAGCCTATACGGATGTACTCAGTATTATTCTTGATGAACCTGATCTGAAGCTCAAAGAGGTCAAGGCGGAGCAGGTAATTCTGAACAGGTCTGGCAAGCGTGCCATACGTCTGGATGCGTGGGCGCAGGATATATACGACAGGCAATTTGATATGGAAATGCAGAATGACGTAAGCGGTGATAATGTTTGTAAACGATCCAGATTTTATCAGAGTATGCTTGACACGCCGCTCCTGAAATCGGGGCGCAAAACACGTTACAGGCATTTGCCATCTACGGTGATCATTTTCATCACACAGGAAGATATTTTCGGGAAAGATCTGGCGATGTATACTTTCAGGGAACAGTGTGCGGAGGTGCCTGAGCTGTTACTGGAAGACGGTACGAGTAAGATTTTTTTGAATATGATGAGCAGGAATGGCAGACCCGAGCTGGTCAGCCTGCTACAGTATATGAAGCATACCACGCTTGAAAATGCTGATATTTCTGTTATGGATAAGCGGGTCCTGCATTTGGACAGTATCGTGGAGGAAGTAAAGCAGACCGAAGAATGGGAGGTTGTAAAGATGGGGATTCTTGAGATTGGTTTGGAGAAAGGAAGGCAGGAAGGGAACAGAGAAACGCTGGTGCGAAACGTAGAGTCAGTGATGAAGAATTTCAATATTACATTGCAGAAGGCATGTGACGGCCTTGGTATCACGACAAAGGAATACGAGGAAGCAAAAGCACAGATTGCGTTATTGCATAAGGGATGATATAATGGGTCTGTCGTGAAGACCGCACATAAGAATGGCAGGAAGCCATCCATGGAACAGAAGTTCCCTGCGGTTAGACGATTATTTCATGAGATTGCTGGTATTTCATTTTCGTATTAAGAAACAGCAGTAAGTGATAGTGAAACACTCCGAAAGGGAGAATGTTATAGTTACTGCTATATTTATATTGAAGTATGTATGTACAGGAAGGCATACGGTTTTTCCAGGAGGGACCGTGTGTCTTTTTTTGAGTATAGAGAGGATATTTGCGAACGAGAAAGGGAGGATGTTTACAACATGAACTTATCCGAGTTCTTTACAGAAAATCCGCAGGCGGCAATCGCCTTTTCCGGGGGTGTGGATTCGGCATATCTGCTCTATGCAGCGTTGCAGTACGGGGCAAAAGTGCGGGCCTATTATGTGAAATCGGTCTTTCAACCGCAGTTTGAGCTGGACGACGGCATAAGGCTTGCAAAAGAGCTGGGAGCGGATCTGCGGATTCTGGAGGCGGACGTGCTGACGCTGGAGGCTGTCGCATCCAACCCGCCGGATCGCTGCTACCACTGTAAGAAGATCATCTTTGAAGCGATCGGCGAAGCGGCACGGGCAGATGGCTTTTCCGTTTTGCTGGACGGTACGAATGCGTCTGACGAAGAAGGCGACCGGCCCGGCATGCGGGCGCTTCGAGAGCTGTCGGTGCTGTCTCCTCTCCGGCTTTGCGGGCTGACCAAGGATGAGATCCGACGTCTTTCGAGGGAGGCCGGCCTTTTTACCTGGGATAAGCCGGCCTATGCCTGTCTTGCCACCAGGATTCCCGCCGGGGAGAGGATTACAGAGGAGAAACTTGTGGCCACCGAAGCCGCAGAATCTTATCTGTCCGGAATGGGATTCAGGGATTTCCGGGTGCGCAGGATTGGAGACATTGCAAGACTGCAGTTTCCGGTCGATCAGATAGGACAGGCAGTGGCACACAGAGAAAATATCGTTCGGGAACTGAGAAAATATTATGCGGCGGTACTGCTTGATTTGGAACCGCGGCAGGGAAACGGGGTAAAACATGAACAGTGAGATCAGAAAGATGTTGGAGGCGGTGCGAAGCGGGGAGATCTCTGTGGACGAAGCGCTTCTCGCCATTAAGAAAGCGCCTTTTGAGGATATCGGCTATGCCAAGGTGGATATGCATCGCGGTATCCGACAGGGGGCGCCGGAGGTTATCTACGGCGCCGGCAAGACGGCGGAGCAGATGCTCGGTATTATAGAAGCCATGCAGCAAAACGGGCAGCAGACGATTCTGATCACCCGTCTGTCTTCGGAAGCGGCGGAGCGCATTTCTGCGGTCTACGATATGGATTACCGGCAGGAGGCCCGTGTCGGCGTGATCGGGAAGATGCCGGCGCCGGACGGTATCGGCAGGATTGTGGTTGCCACAGGCGGAACCTCCGATATTCCGGTAGCCGAGGAGGCGGCGCTTACCGCCGAGGTGCACGGCAACGAGGTGGTGCGCCTTTATGATGTGGGTGTGGCGGGGCTGCACCGGATGCTGGCTCATATGGATGAGATCATGAGTGCATCCGTGATCATTGCGATCGCAGGCATGGAGGGGGCGCTGGCCAGCGTGATTGGCGGACTGGCGGACTGCCCGGTGATCGCGGTGCCCACAAGTGTAGGATACGGCGCTTCTTTTCATGGGGTGAGCGCCCTTTTGTCTATGTTGAATTCCTGCGCCAGCGGGGTATCGGTGGTCAATATCGACAATGGTTTTGGCGCCGGATATCTGGCCGGGATGATCAACCATATGACGCAGAAGAAATGACGGTTTGTGCCTTACGGTGACAAACCCACATGTTAAAAAGGGAGGCATGATTATCAAAATGAAGACTTTATATTTGGACTGCGGCATGGGAGCGGCGGGGGATATGTTGACGGCAGCGTTGTTGGAGCTGCTTCCGGATGCGGAGGGATTTATGACGCAGTTGAATGCGCTTGAGATCCCGGGCGTTACGATGCAGAAGGAAAAGGTGAGTAAGTGCGGTATTGGCGGCACGCATATCACAGTGAAGGTGCACGGCATGGGGGAAGATGAGTCCATGCACGAACATGCGGAGGAACATAGCCATGTTTCCGGCCACGAACACCATCACCATCACCATGACAGTGACCATGAGCATCACGATGAACACGATCATCACGAACACCACAATCCGATGGCCCAGGATGCTGTTGCAGGCCATGAGCATCACCACCATGTTCACACGCATCAACATCACCACCATAGCGGTATGTATGAGATTGAGCATATTGTTCATCACCTTCCGGTATCGGACAAGGTAAAGGCGGATATTCTTGCGGTCTATGGGTTGATCGCCGAGGCGGAGAGTCACGCACACGGCGTTCCGGTGACGGAGATACATTTCCACGAGGTGGGAACGATGGATGCGGTGGCTGATGTGACGGCGGTCTGCCTGTTGATGGAGAAGATCGGACCCGGACAGGTGATCGCATCGCCGGTTCACGTGGGGAGCGGCCAGGTGCGCTGCGCCCACGGCATCCTGCCCGTACCGGCGCCGGCCACGGCGTATATCCTGCGGGACGTGCCGATCTACGGAGGAGAGATCAGCGGGGAGCTGTGTACGCCGACGGGGGCCGCCTTACTGAAACATTTTGTGACACGGTTTGGCAGTATGCCGGTGATGAAGACGACGGCCATCGGTTACGGTATGGGTAAAAAGGATTTTCCGGCGGCCAACTGTGTCCGTGCGCTGCTGGGGGAGACGGAGAGCGCAGGCGATTACATAACGGAGCTTAACTGCAACGTGGACGACATGACCGGGGAAGCGCTTGGCTTTGCCATGGAAGAGCTGTTTGCCGCCGGAGCGCTGGATGTATATACGGTTCCGATCGGCATGAAGAAATCCCGCCCGGGCACACTGCTGTGCGTGATGTGCCGGGCAGAAGACAAAGAAAAAATGGTGCGGCTGCTGTTCCGGCATACTACCACGATCGGAATCCGAGAGAACGTATACCGGAGATATACGCTTGAGCGGACAGTGGAAACGGTGCAGACTCCTTACGGTGATATCAGAAGAAAGACTTCGACCGGATACGGTGTTACAAGACAGAAGTACGAATATGAGGATCTGGCGCGGGCGGCGCGGGAAAATGATGTTTCGGTCAGTGAGGTGCTCTCCCGGCTGTAACAGAGTCTTATTTTTATAGAAGGAATCGGTTATATGAAAAAGTTTATCTCATTTATTGCAGTGGCGGCAGCGACATCTTTGCTGTGTGCCTGCGGCGCGGAACGCGTACAGAACGGGGAGCCGGTCACAGGCACGGGGGCAGCCGCCGCAGAAGAACAGAAGCAGGAGTCAGGAAGCGTCGGCGGGACAACTGCCGCACCGGCCGGCACAGAAGCGGAAACGGAAACAACAAAGGAAACCCTTGTTTACGGCAGCGGCGACTACACGCGGATTAATCCGGCCATGGATGAACACGGTGAGATCAACATTCTGCTCTTTAACGGCCTTACCGCCCACAACGGGGACAATGAGGTGGTGCCGGGCCTTGCCCGAAGCTGGGAGTTTGACGAAGAGACCTGTACCTACACTTTTTATCTGGAAGAAAATGTGCAGTGGCATGACGGTGAGGCGTTTACGGCCGACGACGTCAAGTTCACGATAGAAGCCATTATGGATCCCGAAAACGGATCGGAAAATGCGCCGAACTATGAGGACGTGGAAGAGATCAGGATACTCGACGAGCATACAGTCTCTTTTCAGCTGGCGGCACCCAATGTGGCTTTTCTGGATTACATGACCATGGCGGTCCTGCCGGAGCATCTGCTGGCGGGGGAAGATATGCAGGAGTCCGATTTTTTCCGCAGTCCGGTGGGCACTGGCCCGTACAGACTGGAGAGCTGGGATGTGGGGCAGGCGATCACGCTGAGCAGAAATGAGACTTATTTCAAGGGAGCGCCGCAGATCGAGAAGATTGTCTTCAAGATCGTGCCGGACGATACCGCAAAGGCGCTGCAGATGAAGTCCGGGGAGCTGGATCTGGCGCTGCTGACGCCGCGGGATGCCAGGAACTTTGCGGACACGGAAGGCTATACCTGTTATGAAATGAAAACATCTGATTACCGGGGTATCCTTTTTAATTTTCAACATGAGTATTGGAAGAAAAACCGGGATATCATACCGGCGGTCTGCTGTGCCATCGACCGGCAGGCGATCATCGACGCCATCCTGCTTGGACAGGGCGTGCCGGCCTACGGTCCCCTGCAGCGCAATGTCTATGACAACGAGGACGTGGACCATTATGCCTATGATCCGCAGCGGGCAAAGGATATTCTGGAATCCGCCGGCTGTACGTTGGGAGAGGACGGCTTCTATGAGAGGAACGGAGAGAGGGTCGGGTTTGTGATTAGCGTAGGCGCGGGCGATCAGGTCAGAGTGGATATCGCACAGGCCGCCGCACAGCAGCTGCGGGAAGTGGGGATTGACTGCTCGGTGGAGATTCCGGTGCAGGTGGACTGGGCCGGACAGATGGCCTATCTGATCGGCTGGGGCAGCCCGTTTGACGCGGACGACCATACCTATAAGGTGTTCGGTACGAATAAAGGGGCGAATTACAGCGGTTATTCCAACGCGGAAGTTGACCGGTACCTGCATGAGGCCCGGCAGTCCGACGATCCGGCAGTCCGTGCGGCGGCGTACGACCGGTTTCAGACTGCGCTGGCGGCGGATCCGGCTTTTGCCTTCATCTGCTATGTGGATGCCAATTACGTGGCGGACAGCGCGATCGAGGGCATTTGCGCCGATACGGTCATGGGGCATCACGGCGTGGGGATTTTCTGGAATGTGGCCGAGTGGACTTTCCACTGAGGCGGCCTGGTCAGAGCATGGAAAAATGCTTCGACTTTACGAAACCTGGAGGCGGATCCCGCAACGGAGGAGAAATGACAGAGTTATTGGAAGTAAAAAATCTGTCCGTCAGCTTTGAGACGGATCAAGGAGAAGTACAGGCCGTGCGGGATGTGAGCTTCACGCTGCGTCCCGGGGAGACGCTGGCCATAGTGGGAGAGTCGGGATGCGGGAAAAGCGCGCTGTGCAAAAGTATCATGAAACTTTTGCCTGCCTCCGCCCGGATCAAGTCCGGCAGCATATATGTCAACGGTGTGGAGATCAGCGGTTATCGGGAGCGGGAGATGCAAAAGCTTAGGGGAAAACTGTTTTCCATGGTGCTGCAGGATCCTCTGACCGCCCTGAACCCGACCATGTCCGTAGGCGCGCAGATCGCGGAGGCGGTCCGGGTACATCAGCCGAAGATTTCGCGGGAAGCCGTGCATGATCGGGTGCTGGAGTTGATGAGACTGGTGGAGATCGACCGGGCGCTGGAGCGGATGAACCTGTATCCGTACAGCTTTTCCGGCGGTATGCGGCAGCGTTGCGTGCTGGCAATCGCGCTGGCCGGCAGTCCGGCGATCCTGTTTGCGGATGAACCCACGACGGCGCTGGACGTGACGATTCAGGCGCAGATCCTTAAACTTTTACGTGATCTTCAGCGGGAGCTGGGGATGGCCTCGGTTCTGGTGACACACGATCTTGGGGTGGCGGCGCAGGCCGCGGACCGTGTGGCCGTCATGTACGCCGGGAAGATCGTGGAGACGGGCACTGCGGAAGAAATCTTTCGCGACCCGCGGCATCCCTATACCTGGGGACTTATGCAGGCGCTGCCGTCATTTTCGAAGGACCGGGAGACGCTTGATGCCATTCCGGGGATGCCGCCTGCGCTGATCGATCCGCCGAAGGGGGATGCCTTTGCCTGCCGTAATCCTTATGCGCTGGCCATCGACTATGAGGAGGAGCCGCCGATGTTTCGTGTCAGCGACACCCACTGTGCGGCGACCTGGCTGCTGGACGAACGCGCGCCGAAGATCACACCGCCGATTGCCCTGCCGGCACACTTTTTTTCGCAAAAAGGAGCGTCCGACGTTCAGAAACTTTCGCAAAAAGGAGCATCCGGCGTTGAGAAACCGGCCACAGAGCAGGGCGGGAATGCGGACGGGAACGAGGGCGAAGAACCGGGTGCGGACGTGAGCCGTGAAATATCGGAAGAGATCCTGCTGGATGTACAGCACCTTACGCACACGTTTGCGCTGGATAAGAAAAGTGCTGTCACGGCGGTTGACGATATTTCTTTTCAGATAAAAAGAGGGGAGATCTTCGGCCTGGTGGGGGAATCGGGTTCCGGAAAATCGACGGTGGCCCGCTGTATTATGAATATTTATCAGCCGCGGGGCAGGATTTTGTACCGGGGTATTGATACCTGCGACCGGGAGGCTTTTCGCGCCAACAGGAAAATGCTGCAGTCGGTGAGGCAGATCATATTTCAGGATTCGGATTCCAGCCTGAATCAGCGCATGAGGGTGTGCGATATCATCACGGAGTCGATGAAAATACAGCATCGCATACCGCCCCGCGGTTCTTACCGGGCGGAGGCGGCGTTTCAGATGCACTATGTCGGTCTGGATGAGAAGTATCTGGACAGGCGTCCTTTCGAGCTGTCCGGCGGCCAGAGGCAGCGGGTGGCGATCGCGAGAGCGCTGACGATGGAGCCGGAGCTGCTGGTGGCGGATGAACCGATCGCGGCTCTGGATGTATCGATCCAGGCCCAGATCGTGAATCTGTTCAGGCATCTGCAGAAAGAGCATGGCTTTTCGTTTCTTTTTATTGCGCATGATCTGGCAATGGTGAGATTTCTCTGTGACCGGGTCGGTGTCATGCGGCAGGGGAAGCTGGTGGAAGTGGGGGAGACGAAAAGAATGTTCGCCGCCCCGCAGCACCCGTACACGAAAGCGCTTCTGGACGCGGCGTACCGGATCGGCAGTCAGAATCTGAAATTCTGCCCGCGTCCTCAGCACAAGCGCTTCGGAATGGAGGAAAAATGAAATATTTTGGTAAAAAAGCGCTGTCTTTTGTTCTGAGCCTCTTTTTCCTGTCCGCAGCACTGTTCTATATCTCCCGACTTGCGCCCGGCGATCCGCTTGTCTCTTATTACGGAGACCGTGTGGAGAAGATGAGCGTGGAAGAGCGGGAATGGGCGGAAGAGAAGCTGGGGTTAAAGGATCCGCTTTCGGTTCAGTATATCCGCTGGCTTGAAAATGCGCTGTGCGGGGACTTCGGTATTTCCTATAAATATAAGATGGATGTGCCGGAGGTGATCGCAGAGCGGGCCGGCAACACACTGCTTCTGGGTGGGACCGGTTTTGTGCTGTTATTTTGTCTGTCGCTGCTTTTGGGCGTGTTTTGCGCAAGGCATGAGGGGAAGACTGCGGACAGGATTCTCTGCCGGGCCGGTACGGTCACAAGCTGTATTCCGGAGTTCTGGCTTTCGCTGCTGCTGATACTTCTTTTTTCGGTCAATCTGAAATGGCTTCCCGGCAGCGGCGCGTACACTGTCGGAGGAGAAAAGGACCTCTGGGACCGCGTCAGGCATTTGCTTCTGCCGATGGCCGTTGTAGTCATCAGCCATCTGTGGTATTACGCCTATATGGTCCGCAACAGGATTCTGGAAGAAATGCGGTCGGATTACGTTCTGCTTGCGCAGGCCAAAGGGTTGACGAGGCGACGGGTGGTGTTTGGTCATTGTGTGCGGAACGTGCTTCCTTCCTATTTAAGTATCATGGCGGTATCGGTGCCCCATATCATGGGCGGAACCTATATCGTGGAGACTGTTTTCTCCTATCCGGGGCTGGGCACGCTTTCCTATGAAAGTGCGCGGTATAAGGATTACAATCTGTTGATGCTCCTTGGCCTGCTTTCCGGGGCCGTGGTCATATTGTGCAGCTATGCGGCGCAGGCAGTCAATGAGAAAATAGATCCCCGCAGTTTTACGAAATAACGGTGTGAGAGACAGGAGGCAGCGTGGAAAATAAATTTGAAATAGCAGGTATCCGCAGGCCGGCGCAGGAAGAGACGTTGCCGCGGCGCAAGAAGGACCGGGACCGGCCGTTTTTGTCGATGGTGGTGCTGGCCGTGATCGTATGCGGCTGCCTGGCATGTGAGCTTATTATGACCAAAGATCCCACATATCTGGATCTGCAGAACTACAATATTATGCCGGGCAGGGAATTTCTGTTTGGCACGGACACCATGGGGCGGGATATTTTTTCCATGATCTGGTACGGGGGCAGGATCTCTCTCCTGATCGGGGCAGCGTCGGCGCTTATCTCCACTGCCGTGGCCATTGTCTACGGAGCGGCCAGCGGCTGCGCTCCCGCATGGCTGGATGCGCTGATGATGCGCCTGGCGGAAATACTGCTCAGTGTGCCGGGGCTTTTGTCCGTGGTCATGCTGCAGGCGGCACTGGGAGAGGCGAGTGTGCTGAGTATCTCCTTTGCGACAGGGATCACGAGCTGGATGAGTATGGCGAAGATCGTCAGAAGCGAGGTGCGGCAGCTCAGAAACAGTGAGTATGTCATCGCGTCAAAATGTATGGGAGGCGGTTTCCGGCATGTACTGCGGAAACATCTGATACCGGCTTTTATGCCGGCCATTATGTTTATGGCGGTGATGAATGTGCGCAACGGGATCGTGGCGGAGTCCACCCTCAGTTTTATGGGAATCGGCCTTCCGGTGGAAGTGATCACATGGGGCAGTATGCTGTCTCTGGCGGAAAAGGCGCTCTCGTCCAATTCCTGGTGGATCATCCTGATCCCCGGCTTTTTTCTGGTTGCAACGCTGTGCTGCATTACGAATATTGGCGATTACGTGCGCAGACTGATGCACCCGCAATCCGTGAGAAAAAGTCTGTGAAAAGGCAGCGCGGCGCTGTTGACAGCGCAGAAGGGCAGGGGTATAATAAAATACCCTGCCTTTTTGGCGCCGGGAAATATAAGTTCAATTTGGTAATCTCCGGCTGTTACCGGAGAAAGAAGACCTGCTTGGCAAGATATTTTCATGTAACTGTGAGGACAAATATTACTACCAGGAGGAAGCAAAATGATCACGATGGAGCATGTATGCAAGTCGTACAGAGTAGCAAAAAGAAACGCAGGCATGATAGAGGCCTGCAAGGCGCTGTTCCGGCGGAAAGTGGAGATTATCCACGCATTATCGGATGTGAGTTTTACCATCGGGGACGGGGAGATGGTGGGCTACATCGGGCCCAACGGCGCAGGCAAAAGTTCTACGATTAAAATTCTGAGCGGAATCTTAACACCGGAGAGCGGGAGCTGTCTTGTAGACGGACGCATACCATGGAAAGACCGTAAAGAGCATGTGCGACAGATCGGGGTGGTGTTCGGGCAGCGCTCCCAGCTGTGGTGGGATGTTCCGGTGATTGATTCTTTTGAACTCCTGAAGGATATCTATTCGATTTCTCCCGCTGTGTACCGGCATAATATGGAAGAGCTGACGGAGCTTCTGCACCTGCAGGAACTGTTGAGAATGCCTACGAGACAATTATCCCTCGGCCAGCGGATGCGCTGTGAGATCGCGGCCTCTCTTCTGCACTCGCCGAAGATCCTTTTTCTGGACGAGCCGACGATCGGCCTGGACGCGGTGTCCAAGCTGGCGGTACGGGAATTCATTCTTCGTCTGAATCAGACGCACAAAACCACTGTTATTTTAACGACTCATGATATGCAGGACATCGAAGCGTTGACGAAGCGTATCATCCTGATTGGCAGAGGACGGGTATTGATGGACGGCACGCTGGAGGATATGCGCGTGCTGGCGGCGGTACATGATAATGATAATGCGGCCGCGGCACAGCCGGAGCAGACCGAAGAAAGTCTGGAGCGTATTGTGGCCGCTCTTTATCAACAACTGCATATCGTGTAGGGAGGAGAGAATATGAGAGCATGTAAAAAGTATTTTTCCTTTTTTCGGCTGCGTTTCAATATGGGGCTGCAGTACCGCATGGCTGCAGTCAGCGGTGCGTTCACACAGATTCTGTGGGGGTTTATGGAGTGTCTGGCGTTTCTTGCTTTTCGGCAGGCGGATCCTGCGGCTTATCCGATGACTGTTTCGGCGACGGTCTCCTATGTATGGCTGCGGGAGGCATTTTTCTCTGCGTTCAGGACTTGGCAGACAGACGGCGAGGTCTTCGACAGTATTATGGACGGCGGCATCGCCTATGAGCTTTGCCGCCCGGTCTCCGTCTATAATATGTGGTTCGTCAAAACGGTGGCCGGCCGGATCTCTGTGGCGACGCTGCGTTCCATTCCGCTGCTGGCGGTGGCCTGTCTTTTGCCGAAGCCGTTTCGCCTGTCGCCGCCTGCCGGTCCGGTGCCCTTTATGCTGTTTGTGCTCACTTTGTTTCTGGGGCTGGGCGTGACGGTGGCGTTTTGTATGTTTACTTATATTCTGGCCTTTTTCACGATATCGCCCCAGGGGCTGCGGATGATGTTTACTTCTATGGTGGATTTTCTTTCCGGTGCGATCATTCCGCTGCCGTTTATGCCGGACGGCGTCAGGACCTTTCTGGAGCTGCTCCCCTTCGCGGGCATGTTCAATCTGCCGCTTCGGATTTACAGCGGTGACCTGACGGGGGCGTCGATGCTGCGGGGAATCGGACTGCAGTGCTTTTGGCTTGTGACACTGCTTCTGGCGGGAAAAGCGCTGTGCCGCGCGGCTGAGCACAAGGTCGTGGTGCAGGGCGGTTGATCCGGGAATGGGGCGTGAGGCGGACAGAAAGTTGATAACTGCGGAAAGGAGCGGTATGACCACAAAGATAAAAAACAGCAGCAGGGTGTATTTTCATTATATTACGATTTCGCTGCGCAGTGCGATGCAGTACAGAGTTTCCTTCTTCCTGATGGTGACAGGGCGTTTTCTTGTGGCGTTCAACGGCATACTGGGGGTGTATTTCATGTTTTCCCGGTTCGGGCATGTGAAAGGCTATACGTTCGGAGAAGTGCTGCTGTGTTTTTCCGTCATCCAGATGGATTTTGCGCTGGCGGAATGCATCGGCGGCGGGTTTGCAATGTTCTCCGGCATCGTGCGGCAGGGAGAGTTTGACCGTATCCTGCTGCGGCCTCGCAGTGCGGTTCTGCAGGTGCTGGGCAGCAAATTTCGGATCGACAGGATCGGCCTGATTCTGCAGGCGCTCGTCATGTTTGCGTATGGGATAGCGGTCAGCCCGGTTGCCTGGACGACGGGCAGGGTGATGACGTTGCTGTTTATGCTGGTCGGCGGTACGATACTTTTCATCAGCTTCTTCTGGCTGCGGGCGGCCTTTACCTTTTTTACATTAGAAGGGATAGAAGCGTTTAATATCCTGACTTACGGCGCAAAAGAGCACGGAAAGTATCCGATTGACATTTACGGGAAAAAGATGCTGCAGATCTGCACTTACATCATTCCTTATACACTGATCCAGTATTATCCGCTGCAATATCTGCTGGGACGCACGGACCGGTGGTATTATGGCCTGTATCCTTTCGGGGTGGCGGGTATCGTGCTGGTGTGCTGTGCGGTATGGAGCTTCGGGATGCGTCATTACCAGTCGGCGGGATCGTAATTTCCGCTGTTATTACCTGTAAAAAAGCAGTGGAAAAAAATTATGAAAAAACTTGTTGACAAATGACAGAAGTCAGTGATATTATAAAAACCTACCGCGCAAAATGCTCCATGCAGAAACAG
>ERZ808044.779-NODE-779-length-26416-cov-6.551615_pt1 | contig 26416 bp, 20 predicted proteins | sample MGYA00380195_ERZ808044 | MGnify/ENA primary metagenome ERZ808044 (study PRJEB31490, sample SAMN06133423) | mouse gut metagenome | isolation source: Z7_2 | host: mice | place: China: Chengdu | collected 2015-05 ...
AGAATCCAGAGATGCCTGAATATGGTAAAAAAAGAGAAGGAGTCTCTGGGACAGGAAGACACAGCGCGGATGCAGGCGGTTTTATACGCACTGGCAATGAAATTTCTGACAACAGAGGAACTGATGGAGGTAAAGGAGGGAATCAAAATGACAATATTGGGAGAAATGATAAGACAGGATGGAATTGAGGAAGGAATCAAAGAAGGAATGAAGGAAGGAATGGAGAGGGGAATACAGGCGCTGGTGGAATCCTGCCAGGAACTTGGTGTGCCCTCCGGTGAAATCATCATAAAACTGATCGAAAAATTCACGCTGACAAAAGAGGAGGCGGAGGAACGGTACAGGAAATATGGTAACAGTTCAGATACCCTCTAACTGTTTTTCATAAAACGGAAAGCATATTGTAGAGTTTTAAAAGCCGGATGTCTTCCCGCGATATTTTCAGCTTCTTTAAAAGAGCTTCATCTTCTTTAAGCCGGGTTCGGGAAAAGAGCATTTTTGTGGCGACAGGCATCATGGGGCGTGTGGAAAAGCCGTTCCACAGTCCCCACTTGGTATCTGAGTTAAGGAAAGCGGCCAGTATCTGTACACTGGCCTTTTCCATAGGACTGTCCTGATTGGTCAGCTGGATATTGGTCAGTGCATCATAATGTTCGATATATCCCAGGTAAGTATTTTCACAGACCTGATAGTGCTCATAATCACTGAAATTCATATACATCATAATCTTACATCCGGAGTCCACGGCCCCGGACAGAATGTCAAATACGCAGCGGATCAGATGGTTATTCCTTCCGTCAAACAGATAAGAATAGAAGCTGGACAGTCCCGCAAAAAACGAGGGACTGACGCTGACGGGCCGGGACAGGGGAGTAACAGAAGGGAGGGTATATAGAAAATACTCAATATGTACGTGAAGAGTCCTGGCAATCAGGTAGAGGGTTTCAATATCGACAGGGATTTCCCCTTTTTCGTATTTGGATATGGTGGATTTGCTTTTTCCGATGTTTTGGGACATTTCTTCCAAAGTCATTTTATTCTGTTTACGGCATGAGCGTATCTGCTTTCCCACCAGGGCGCTGATTTCCTGCATATGGATTTCCCCGTTCAATCTGATTTCCCCCATTCAAAAAGTGAATATAAATCAAAAAAGACGCAAATCTCGACTGTCTTTACAAGTTATCTTTCATTCTACAATAAATCATTCTTAAAATCCATAAAATACGAAAAAAATAATTCATTTTTCTACTCACAATAGAATTTTGCCTTTTTGATTTTCTGCTTTCATTTTGATACAATCCAGTTGTAACTGCTCAGTACCTTCACAGTTACGAGCAGAAATTCGTTTAAAATCGGCTCCGCCGACGGGATTTTTGCCTTCTGGCCCGGGATCTCTTACGGTCAGTGCGGTTAATGCACAGACCTACTGAACAGTTACATCCGGTTATCAAATAAAAATTCTCAAAACAAAGAAGAAAAGGAGCAGAAAAATGTATAATTTTGATGAGATTATTGACCGCCGTCATACAAATGCCATGAATACTGACGGATTTCGCGATTACATTTTCCACGCAGATGAGAGCATGACCTTTCCGTATAAGGATGAGGAATTTATCAGAATGTGGGTGGCAGATATGGAATTTGCCACGCCGGACGTGGTCATCAATGGTATGAGAGAGCGTTTGGACAAACGGATTTTCGGATATACCAGAGTGTTTGAGAAGAGCTATTACGAGACCTTCGCTGGATGGTGCAGACGGCACTATGACTGGATTTTTAAGCCGGAGGAGCTGGTTATGTCCAACGGAATTATTCCGGCACTGTTTGAGTTGGTTGAGTATATCTGCAGACCGGACGAAAAGGTTCTCTTTCTGACGCCTTCCTATGCTTATTTTAAATATGCAGCGGAGGCAGGCAAACGGGATTATATATGTTCTGACTTAATTTACAGGGATGGATATTATACCATTGATTTTGAAGATTTCGAGAAGAAGGCGGCAGATAAGAAGACGACCCTCTTTATTTTCTGCAATCCTCATAATCCCAGCGGAAGAGTATGGAAGGAGGATGAGCTTAAGCGCCTGGCAGATATCTGTGAGAAAAACGGGCTGTGGGTGATTTCCGATGAGATTCACTGTGACCTGCTCCGGCTCAGTGAGCACCATATTCCCATGGGAAAGATCATGTCCGATTATAAGCGTCTGATCACCTGTATGGCAGCCAGCAAAACTTTTAATCTGGCAGGCATGATGATCTCCAACGTGATAGTCCGGGACGAGAAGATGCGGGCGATCTGGCTGGAGCATCACTACAATTTTGATAACCCCTTAAGCATTGCAGCTGTGCAGGCCGCTTACGGAAAGGGAGATGAGTGGCTGATGGAACTGAGGGCCTACCTGGATAAGAATTTTCAGTTTACCAGGGAATATCTGGCCAAACATCTTCCGAAAGCAAAGTTTAGAATCCCTGAGGCTACTTATCTTGCCTGGGTAGATTTAAATGCGTATTTTGAACCGGATGAGAATCTGCCATTGTTCTTTGCCTATAAAGCAGGAGTTCTCCTGGAGGGCGGCAATATGTTTGTCCAAAGCTCCGATGGATTTATCCGTCTGAACCTGGCCTGCCCAAAAGCTGTCCTGGAGGAAGGATTAAAGAGAATCTGCGAGGCAGTGAATACCAAACATACAGAAAAGTATCTGGGAGAGAATCAGTAAGCATTAAGCAAAAAGTAAAAGCAGAAATTGGAACAGATTCCGGTGAACCTGGAAAATGGGAAGATGTCAGATTGGACAGGGGCAGCCTTATGTAGGGGACTGCCCCTGCCTGCAGTTTCCTGTGTACCCGTGGATGTGTACAGAATGCCCAAAGCAGACGTTTTGGCTTACAGCTCTTTTTTATTTTCAGCTCCGGGAGTGGTGACAATTGCTTATTCCTTTTTCTCTGCCTTTGCCAGGGCGGCCTTGATTGCGTTCATCAAAGCCGTGGAGGTATACTGGGAGCCTGCCGGATATTCGATGCCTTCCAGAGACTGTTTTTCCACGATCTGCGCGGCCAGGGAATCCATGGACGGCTGCATCAGGGGGAACATGGTAGTGACGGAATCACTTAAGGGCACCAGGGCAATGGAATTGATGCGGTCCGCACTGACGGCCACTTCCACATTGACATTCTGGCTCCCCAGCACAATGGAGGCAGAATAAAGTCCGGGGGCAAAGGTGGCAGCCGTCTGCTCTTTGGCTGGTACAGATGGTTTGCTTTTAGGCCGGAACATGAAAAGGAGCAGCATAATTAAGAGGATGGCAAGACCGATAAAAATGGCGGTGTAAATAATTTCCTTCATTCGCAGGACAACGATTCTGGTTTTTGAACTCATGGTTTCGTCCTTTTTAAATCCATTTGATACAGTTTATGTGGAAGGAGGGCCGGATATTCCCGGACGAAAAATGCTGTGCAGGAATGGAAGGAATGTGGTATACTTGAAACATAATGCCTGCGAAAACAGATACGCCTGAAAAAACAGATATATCTGAGAAAACAGGCAGCACCATGTGGGAACAAAAGAGGAAGGATGGAAGAGAGCATGAAGGGCTATGGGATGAATGGAGCAGCGGATTACAGGAAAATAAAGAAGAATGCGGCAATTTTCATGGGAGTGGGGATTGCTGTTATGATTTTGGGTACAGCGTTTCTTCTTGTGGCGGGCGCCTTGTTTCTGGATGCCGGGGTAAAGGCGGGGGAGAGCCGGGAGAAGGAAGAAGTCTTTGATCCGTTTCGGCGAACGGGCCTGGAGTCTTCCTATCAGACCATGGACATCATAGGCCTTTCTTATGATTTCGCGGAAGATTTTAAGGGAACTTACCATTATTACCTGGCTTTTACCAATAAACGGGAAATTCGGGTGATAAAAATGAAGGGGGAGTTTCCGGAGGAAATGGAGCCGCTGGCAGATTACCTGCTTTACGGCGGAAAAGAGCCGGAACCTGTAACAATACGGGGAACGGCTGCGGTTATGGAGGATGATATAAAAGAATATGCCCTGCAGGCGCTGAATGTCATCGGAGGCGAGGGCTTCCTGGACAGGCAGGGTTTTGACCAGTATGTGGGGCAGTGTTATCTGGATCTTACAAGAAAGCCGGCAGGATACGGGGATCGGGAAGGAGCAATGGGCATGCTTTCCGCTGCTTTGATATGTCTGTTTTCAGGTGGTTTTCTGCTTGTTTTCCAGATTAAAAGGAGAGGTCAGGCCACAGCTGCCCTCGAAAGAGAAAAGCGCGGGTTTGCGGATGCGCGGATGTACCGGCAGGCGGCAGAAGGAGAAGAATTAGAAGAAGCAGAGGGAGAGGGAATTTCTCCCGGGGCAGAGATTAGTAAAACAGGAGGCTGTGAGGCCGAAACCTGTGGGGCAGGAGCTTATGAAGCGGAGTTTACGAAGCCTGCCGGGGAGAACCAATGGAAGGATATGGAGGAAAAAGAAAGGACAGGGCAGAAAGGAAATATGGTCCTGGGTATTTTGGGCGCCATCGGTGGCTCTCTCATCGGTGTCGGACTCTGGATCCTCATTGGTTTTGCTAATTTTATTGCCGGGATTGCAGGATTTGTGATGCTTAAATTTGCCTTGAAGGGATATCAGAAGGGGGCCGGAAAGCTGGACAGGCGGGGAGCCCTGATCTGCCTTGTCATTGCAGCTTTTATGATTCCGGCTGCCAATGTTCTGGAATGTTTTATTCTCCTTTGCCAGGCGTTTTTTGCGTTTGAGGTCAGCATGGACACCGTTCGCTATGTGGCAGTGAATTTTTCGGAACTCATGACAGACTGTGAGCTCTGGCCGATGTTTTTTAAGGATCTGATTATTGGATATGGGCTTTCCATCTGGTCCAGCTATAAACTGATCGGCGAGATTTTAACCTATAAGGAATAGGCGGCGGGGAAAAGGAGGAGAGAGGCATGGGGCTTACCCTGGTGACCGGAGGATCTGGTTCCGGAAAAACAGAATTTATATATAAAAAAATCATTGACTGGTCCATAAAGGAAGAAGGACGGCAGTTTTTTGTGATCGTGCCGGAGCAGAGCACCATGCAGGCGCAGAAGGATATTGTGAGGCTCCACCCCCGCCACGGCACCATGAACATAGACATTGTAAGCTTTGAGCGTCTGGCATACCGGATCTTTTCGGAGCTGTCCCTTCCTCAGCCGGAAATTCTGGATGATACGGGAAAAACCATGGTCTTAAGGAAACTGGCGGGAGAAAAGCGGAACCAGTTAATTTTGTTTGCATCCCATTTAAGTCAGGCGGGCTTCATTGATGAAGTGAAGTCTATGCTGTCAGAGTTTTATCAGTATGGTGTTACGCCGGATGGTTTAAAAGGGCAGATGAAAACGGATACCATGAGCCAGGTGTTAAAAAGGAAGCTGGAGGATATGAGCGTTCTTTATGAGGCATTTCAGAGCTTTACGAAAGAACGTTATATTACTATGGAGGAGCTTTTGGATGTACTGTGTGAATCTGTGGAGCGTTCTGCGCTTTTAAGGGACAGTGTTCTGGTTCTGGACGGATATACTGGTTTTACTCCTGTTCAGTACCGGCTTGTGGGGCTTCTTCTTAAGATGTGTAAAGAGATGTATGTAACAGTGACAGCTACGGACGGCGCGGATCTTTCCGGTCCTGGTTCGGAAGCGGATCTTTTTGACATGAGCCGGAAAATGGCGGGAAAGCTTAAGGCTTTGGCCGGGAAAGTGGGAGTTTCTGTATCCTGTGACATTTCCTTAAAAGCCAGCCCGTTGCCGCGTTTTCTGAAGAATCCGGCCCTGGACTGCCTGGAAAGAACTGTGTTTCGATATCCATATACACCGTACAGGAAAGATGCCGGCGGAATCCGGTTTGTCCAGGCGGAAAATCCCGCCGATGAGGTGGAGGGAGTGGTGAATCAGATCCAGATTCTGATTCAGACAAAGGGATACCGTTACCGGGATGTGGCTCTGGTCTGCGGAGATTTGCCGGGGTATGCCAGAGAGATCACCCATCAGTTCGAGGAAAATAAAATTCCGCTGTTCCTGGACGAAAAAAGAGATGTGTCGGGGAACCCTCTGATCCGGTTAATAAAGGGGTGTCTGGAAATCATAAAATCGGGCTTTGACTATGAAAGCATGTTTCAGTATCTGAGAACCGGGCTGGTGACGGAGGACAGGGAAAAAACAGACCGTCTGGAAACCTATGTGCGGTCCATGGGAATCCGGGGATTTAAAAACTGGGATAAGACATGGGAGAAGACCTGTGAGGGCGGAAGCAGGATGAATCTTCTGGAATTAAATCAGTTCCGGGAGGAGATTCTGGCTCCTTTAAAGGAATGGAAGGAAAAGGCAGGAGACCGGGGCGTTTCCATCGGCGACATGACAAAGGCTCTTACGGATCTTCTTGTCACGCTGGAGGCTGAGAGGAAGTTAAAGGAAAAAAGCAGGTGGTTTGCCGAACGGGGAATGGAACGGGAGGCCAGAGAGTATGAGGAAATTTATGGCCTGGTCATGGAGCTGTTTGAGAGGCTTTATGAACTTTTAGGAGAAGAGGTCGTTTCCAAACGGGAATATCTGGATATTTTAAACGCAGGCTTTGGAGAGCTTAAGGTGGGAATGATTCCCGCAGGGGCAGACCGGGTGGTGGCAGGAGATTTAAAGCGAACCAGGTTATCTGGTATCCGCGCCCTGTTTTTCCTTGGCGTCAATGAGGGAATTGTTCCCGCGGATACGGGAAAGGGAGGAATTTTAACAGATCAGGAAAGGGAGGTTTTAAAGAGAAACTCCATGGAGCTGGCCCCCACAGCCCGGGAGGAGGGGTTTATGCAGCGGTTTTATCTGTATCTGACCATGACAAAGCCCTCAGAGCTTCTCAGCCTGTCCTGGAGTACCCTTTCTTCTGAGGGAAAGACCATGCGGCCTTCCAGTCTCATTGGAAACTTAAGGAAACGTTTCCCCGGAGTTCCCGTATGCTTGGCTGCCCGGGAGAGAGACCCGGAAATCCATATAAATGCGGCGAGGAAAGCGGTAATTTCCTGGCTTCAGGATCCGGAGAACCTGGAACGGGATCCGAAGACGGGGGCTCTTTACAGCTGGCTTTTTGGAAAGGGAAATATGGCCGGGGAGATGGAGCGGCTTGGAGAGGCCTGCGTCTATTCTTATGAAGAAAAGGGGATTGGCCGGGAGGCGGCCAGGGCCCTTTATGGTCAGCTTCTCAATGGCAGCGTCACCAGAATGGAGGGGTATGCCGCCTGTGCCTTTGCCCACTTTTTAAGTCATGGGCTGGAGCTTAAGAGAAGACGGGAATATGAGCTGGATTTTTCTGATATGGGCAATTTATTTCACCGCTCCATTGATCTGTTTTTCCATCAGGTAAAGGAACAGGGAAGGGACTTCAGGACAATCGGAGATTCTGAGCGCAGGTCCATGGTGAAGGTCTGTGTGGAGCAGGTCTCCCTGGAATACAGAAATACCATTATGAAGAGTTCCGCCAGGAATCATTATCTGGAGCGGAAAGTGGAGCGGATTGCCGACAGGACCATACGGGCCCTGATTCACCAGATCAGGAAGGGGGACTTTGAGCCACAGGGGTTTGAGGTGGATGTGAGTACCAGGATACCCTTAAAGGGAGGAGAAGCGCTGAACTTAAAAGGAAGAATTGACCGTATGGATGTGTTTGAGGACCAGGACAAAGTATATGTGAAAATCATGGACTATAAATCGGGCAGCACTTCCTTTGATCTTTCTCTGTTGTATCATGGCCTGCAGCTCCAGCTGGTGGTCTATATGGACGCGGCTTTAAAACTGGAGCAGAGACGTCATCCGGGAAAGGAAGCAGTTCCGGCCGGAATTTTCTATTATCATATTGAGGACCCGGTGATTGACAGGCAAAAAGACATGTCGCCGGAAGAAATCGAGGCTGAAATTTTGAAAAAGCTTCGTATGGATGGCCTGGTAAACAGCAGTCTGGATGTGATTAAGCACATGGACAGGGAAATTGAAAAAGAGTCCGATGTGATTCCTGTTGCCTTAAAGGACGGCCTCATACAGGAATCCCGGTCTTCTGTCGCCGGGGGAAAGCGGTTTGCCCATTTGACGGATTTTGTAAATGAGAGCCTGAAGACCATGGGGGAGGAAATCATGGAAGGGAAGACGGCAGTGAATCCTTATAAACAGGGAAACCGGACCGCCTGTGATTACTGCCCCTACCACAGTGTCTGCGGCTTCGATTTGAAGACTGCGGGCTTTGGATTCAGGAAATTCCGGCCTATGAAGGCGGAGGAAATCTGGAAAGAAATTGAGCCGGAGGAAGAGGAGAAGAGTCGGGAAGAAGAAAAGAGTGGGGAAGCAGGAAAGAGAGAAGAAAAGATCGGGGCAGCAGGAAAGGGCGAAAAAGAAAAGAGCAAAGCAGCAGGAAAGAGAGAAGAAAAGAGTGGGGAAGTAGGAAAGAACAAGGGAGGTGAGGAGCGTGGCTTTAGTACAGTGGACCAGGGAACAGATGCAGGTCATTGAGACCAGGGACCGGAATCTTCTTGTGTCGGCGGCGGCCGGAAGCGGAAAAACGGCGGTTTTGGTGGAGCGTATTATCCGGATGGTGACAGATCAGGATCATCCGGTGGACATTGATAAGCTTTTGGTCATGACCTTTACCAATGCCGCTGCCTCCGAGATGCGGGAACGAATTGGAGATGCCCTGGAGAGGCGCCTGGAGGAATGCCCGGGGGATATAAATTTAGAGCGGCAGACGACCCTGATTCACCATGCGAAAATCACCACCATTGACAGCTTTTGCCTGAAGCTTCTGCGGGAGCATTTCAATGAACTGGACATTGATCCCGGATTCCGGATTGGAGATGAGGGAGAACTTAAGCTTTTGCAGGCTGACGTGATGAAAGCGCTTCTGGAGGAGTATTATGAAAGAGAGGACGAACGGTTTTTAAGCTTTGTGGATGCTTATGCTCTTGGAAGGGCTGACGGCGGTCTGGAAGACTATATTTTGCAGGTGTGGCACTTTTCTCAGAGCAATCCCTGGCCAGGGGAATGGATTTCAAGATGCAGGGAAGAGCTATATTTAGAAGAAGGCGGGGATCCGAAGGCTCTTGACGGGACGGAATGGATGAGGTACCTGATTCAGGATGTAAAGAAACAGGCATCTGAGTTTTCTGAGCAGCTCTATGAGGCTCTTGAGCTTGCGGAAAGTGAAGATGGTCCGTCTGCCTACATCCCGGTTCTGACTGAGGACGTGAAAAACATGGAGCGTCTGGCTTTTGCAGACACCTATGAGGAGATTTACGGGCTTCTGTCGGAAATTTCCTTTGGCCGTCTGGCGGCGGTGCGTGGCAAGCAGGTTTCGGCGGAAAAAAAGGAGAAGGCCGCCGGAATCAGAAACCGGGTAAAGGATGCGGTGAAGAAAATGAAGGCCCTGTATGCGCCGGGAACCATGGAGCAGATGTATGAGGATCTGATGGCAAGCCGGGAGCCGGTTTTCATGCTTTTGGAGCTGGCGTCCGAGTTTGCGGCAAGATATCAGGAGGCAAAAGAGGAAAAGAATCTGGTGGATTTTGGCGATCTGGAGCACTTTGCCCTGGATATTCTCACAGGAGGATCCAAAGATCACGGACCGGGCCCGGTGGCAGATGAACTTTCTAAAGAGTATGAGGAAATCCTGGTGGATGAGTATCAGGACAGCAACGAGGTACAGGAGACTCTCATCCGTCTTCTTTCCAGAGAACGGTTTGGAACTCCCAATGTGTTTATGGTAGGGGATGTGAAGCAGAGCATTTATAAATTCCGGCTGGCAAAACCGGAGCTGTTTCTGGAAAAGTATGAGACCTATAAAAAGGAAGAAGGACTGTACCAGAAAATCGAGCTTCACAAAAACTTCCGGAGCCGTCCGGAGGTGCTTTCGGGAATCAATGATGTGTTTTACAGCATCATGACAAAAAATCTGGGAGATATTCAATATACCGAGGATACCGCCCTTCATCCGGGGGCCGGATATCCTGAGGTTTTAACAGCCGGTCAGGCCAGAACGGAAGTCCTTTTGCTAAACACCGGGGAGGAACGTTTCCTTTCCATGGATGAGGAGCGGGCTGACTATACGGCCAGAGAGGCGGAGGCCAGGCTCATTGCCGCAAAAATTAAGGAAATGACAGATCCGGAGACGGGAATGAAGATATGGAACGGGAAAAAGGCGCAGTATGAGCTCCTTAAGAAAAAAGATATTGTGATTCTTTTAAGGAGCTTAAGCGGCTGGGCGGAGGAATTTTTAAGCGTTTTAAGCGCCGAGGGAATCCCAGCTTTTGCCGAATCCCGGACCGGGTACTTTACGGCGGTGGAGGTGGAAACCGTTCTCAATATGCTGGCTCTCATTGACAATCCCATGCAGGACATTCCGCTGGTGGGAGTATTAAAGTCTCCCATAGCCGGACTTTCCGACAGGGAGCTTTCTATGGTTATGGCAGAGTTTAAGCAGTGTGCGGATAAGGGCCAGGATATGGGATTTTACGGAGCGGTGAAGCTGTATTTGGAGCGATACGGATGCTGGCCGGAGAAAGAAGGGCCGGCGGAGTCCGGGGAAACCGGGTACGAAGCGGCGGGAGAAAGAACGACAGAGCCTGGGACCGCCGGATACGAAGGCGCTGCAAACGGGCCTGCTGTAAACGAAACGGCCAGGAAATTAAGCCGGTTCTGGGAACTTCTTTCTGTGCTTCGCCGGGAAGCGGAATATCTTCCGGTTCACCGTCTTTTATACCGGGTGTTTGAACTGACCGGATATTATGATTATGTTTCCGCTATGCCCGCGGGAAAGGTGCGCCAGGCCAATTTGAATATGCTGGTGGAAAAAGCCGCCGCCTTTGAACGGACCAGTTACCAGAGCCTTTTCGATTTTATCCGATATATTGAAAAACTGAAAAAATACAGCACCGATTTCGGTGAGGCTGCAAGGGCCGGGGAGGGCGACGATACGGTGCGGATCATGAGCATTCACAAAAGCAAGGGCCTGGAATTTCCTGTGGTGTTTCTGGCCGGAGCGGGAAAAGCTTTCAACAGACAGGACTCCCGCGGAAAAATTCTCATCGATGAGACGCTTGGAGTAGCCACGGATTATCTCGATGTAAAACAGAGAACAAAATCCCCCACATTAAAGAAAAACGTGCTGGCAAGAAAGATGAATCTGGAGAGTATGGGAGAGGAGTTAAGAATCCTTTATGTGGCCATGACCAGAGCAAAAGAAAAGCTTGTCATCACGGCGGCCGACAAATACCTGGAAAATAAGCTGGAGAAATGGGGGAAGCTCCCCGGGCAGAAGAATCTTCCGTTCACCTATTTAAGCGCGGCTTCGTCCTATCTGGACTGGGTTTTAATGGCTTCGGGAAATGCCAGGGACTCCATATCCATCCGGACCGTACCTGTGGAGGAGCTTTTGAAAGAGGAAACGAAAAGCCAGTTGAAAAAGACGGGGATCCATTTGTTCCTTCGGGAGCTCCGGGAGGAAGGAAAAGCGAGAAATTTTGAAAGGCTTAATAAAAAACTTCGTTTTTCCTATCCCCATGAGGCGGATATTGGGCTTCATGCAAAAATGTCCGTATCGGAGCTTAAAGAGAGGGGACAATTTGTGGATGATAGCGAAAGCGACTTTCTCCCGACGCTCCCTGCGTTTTTGAAGGAAGGAGAGCAGAAGGAAGAAAAAAAGAAGGGCGGCGCCTTTGGAGGCACTTTCCGCGGAACAGCCTATCACCGCGTGCTGGAGCTGCTTTCTTTTAAGGAAATTACTTCTATGGAGGAGATGAAGCGCCAGCTTTCCCGGATAAAGAAAGAAGAACGGATGGATGCACAGGCACTGTCCCTGGTATCCGCCGGCATACTGTGGAAATTCTTCTCCACCCCCATTGCCCAGCGGATGCGAAAGGCGGACAAAGAAGGAAGGCTTCATAAGGAAAGCCAGTTTGTCATGGGAATTCCGGCAAGGCTTATGGACGAGGCGGATTCCGACGAGTTGGTGTTAATTCAGGGCATCATAGACGCCTGGTTTGAGGAGGACGATGGAATCGTTCTTGTGGACTATAAAACAGACCGGGTTCAGGAAGGGGAGGAAGCTGTTTTGTTAGACCGCTACCGCCTCCAGATGATTTACTATGGACAGGCCTTAAAACAGATTACAGGGAAGCCGGTGAAGGAATCGGTGATTTATTCTCTGGTGCTTCAAAAAGAAATTTTGGTGGGATAAAAAATCAAGGCAGTCGTGAAATTCATCTTTTTCACAATGTATAGACGAAATCTGTTGGATTCCCGGTCTGTATTGGTAACAGTTCAGCCCTGCATCCTTTTGTCCGCGTGCTGCGGACAAGGGGATACAAGGCTGAACTGTTACACATATTGTGGAAATCTGTCATTTTGCAGCAGCCAGAGGAAGATTTAGTCTTCTGCGAGAATCAGTTCTTTTGCATAGGGCAGGGATTCAATCCATCGGCAAAGGGTATGCCATTCTTCCAGCTTGTGATCTTTCCTGGCATAATAAATATTGATCAGAGTCTCATAGTTTAAGGTGCAGGTCCGCATCTGGTTGTAGCTGGAGGGGAGGAGCTGGATCAGGTCGTACCAGTCCTCTTTTCTTTTGCCGTTTTCCATATACCGGAGGCGGATGGATTCCAGCTTTTCCACAATCGTTTCCATAAAGGCCAGACCATCCGGCGTCAGGTGATCGTGACTGAAATCTTCTATGGAAAAAGGTTTGGAATGGATCTTATGCATGGTGCTGGTGGAGTTCGCCACTGTGGCGATTTTATAGGTATCGTATTCCTTCCACCAGTAAAGGGGGGCGGTGATGTCCACGGAAACGAAAACCTGACGGATGTATTTTCTGTGATCGCTTCCGGCCTTCCGGAGCCGTTTGGCCAGGTCCAGATCGTTGGGACCAAGGACATAATTTCCATCCTCATCATAATGGCTGTCCATCCGTGCCCAGCTGTTCATGGGGTTTCTGGCCCCGCGGATGGCATTTTCAAGATTCATGACGCTGGTGCGTTCTAATTTTATCATCTGGTACTCCTCTCCTGAAAGGAAATCAGTCAATAAGGCGGCCTCCGTGTGCTTTTTGTCCGCAGTACGCGGGCAAGAAGATACAAGGCCTGACTGTCAGAATTTTATTATAAAGGGAAAATAAAAATCCGGCAAGGGGATATTTGGTTTGGGGAAATGGCTTGATTCCGGGCGGCCGGTTCGTATATAATATGGAAAGCACCAAGAGAGAGGAAAAGCAGAAGATGCAGGACTATATTGTAAACGTGTGTGGGGACGTCTCGAACGTTTCCTGGCTGATTAAGGGAACAAAAAACATTCTCTATGATCCCGGAATGGCATACAGTGCAGAACAAATGATTGAGAACGTGAAAAAGGAACTTAAAGATGCGCCCCTGGATGCCGTGCTTTTGTCCCATTCCCACTATGACCATGTGGCGGCCCTTCCCTATGTGAAAAAAGAGTGGCCGAACGCAGTGGTATATGGGAGCGCCCATGCCGCAGAAATCCTGAAAAAATCATCGGTCCGGAACACTATACGGAAGTTTAATGAGGATGCAGCCAGGGGAGCCGGAGTTTCCGGGGTGCCGCCCTGGGATGAGGAGTGTCTGCAGGTGGATGTGGCTGTAAAAGAGGGAGACGTGATTGTACTTGGAAACCATGAAATCGCCGTGTATGAAACTCCCGGCCATACCAGGTGTTCCCTTTCCTATCTGGTGGACCAGGATGTGATGTTTGCCAGTGAAACCGTGGGGATCTTTTCCGGAGAACGGTATATGCCCTGCTATCTGGTGGGATACCAGATTTGCCTGGACGCAGTGGAAAAGCTCAGGAAAGCCCGGGCCAGACGCGTGTTTATCTCCCATCGGGGGATTCAGGAAAGAAGCCCGGAGGAAATCTGGGACTTCCTGGAATCTCAGATTATAAAGACGAGACAGGAGATTATCGGGATTATTCATACCTGTGAAACCGAGGAAGAGCAGCTTCTGGCCATGAAGGAGCGGTACCATGACAATATCTGTGTCAGGGGGGAACAGCCGGATTTTGCCTTTCTTTTAAATGCAAAAGCAACCTTAAGACTTATTGGCAGAGAATGTATGGAGGAAAAGACATGAACCTGATTGTGGCAGTGGATAAAAACTGGGCCATCGGCAACAAAGGGAAGCTTTTGGTCAGTATTCCCGGAGATCAGAGGCTGTTCCGGGAGGAGACCATGGGAAAGGTCATTGTCATGGGAAGAAAAACAATGGAAAGTCTGCCGGGAGGAAATCCGCTTCCCGGGCGGACCAATGTGGTGCTCACCAGAAAAAGTGGTTACACGAAAAAAGGAGCCGTCATTTTCCATGGAGTGCAGGAGACTCTGGACTTTCTGAAACAGTTTTCGGGTGGAGATATTTTTATCATAGGAGGAGAGGAAATCTACCGGGAATTTTTACCATACTGTGATACCGCTCATGTGACCTGGATTGATTATTCCTATGAGGCCGATACGTATTTTCCCAATCTGGATCAGGATCCGAACTGGCATCTGACAGAAGAAAGCGATGAGCAGACATACTTCAATCTCTGCTACGAATTCCGAAAATACCAAGTTACAGTTTGCAGGGCGGGGAAAAACAAACGAAAATAGCCGTTAAGCTTGCTTATAAGGCGATTTTCGCTTGTTTTTCCACATCGGGCGGACGCCCGATGCTTCTTGTCCGTCGTAAGACGGACAAGAAGACCCCCCGCAAACGGCCCCCCTGTGGTAACCGGACGAAAATAACCGTTAAGCTTGCTTATAGGGTGATTTTCATACATTTTTCCAAAAATGAAATTTACTTTTGGGTTGATATAAAACCAAGAACATGATAAACTTAACATATATGAGCAGTTTCAAGGGGAATTGCAGAAATTACACAGGAGGTTGAGCATTATGTATCCGATTTTGAAGGCAGAAAAGCTGGCGGATAAAATTCATCTTATGGTAGTAAAAGCGCCGAGAGTTGCGAAAAACTGCCAGCCTGGTGAGTTTGTAATCGTTAAGATTGATGAAGCAGGGGAGAGAATTCCGCTGACAATTTGCGACTATGACAGAGAAGAGGGAACCATCACAATCGTATTCCAGATTGTAGGCGCTTCCACAGACAGGATGGCGGAATTAAAAGCCGGAGACCAGTTCCGTGACGTTGTTGGACCGTTGGGAAATCCGTCCGAGTTTGTGAAGGAGGACCTGGAGGAATTAAAGAAGAAAAAATACCTGTTTGTGGCAGGCGGCGTAGGTACCGCACCTGTTTACCCGCAGGTAAAATGGTTAAAAGAGCATGGAATTGATGCAGACGTTATTATGGGCTCCAAGACCAAGGATCTTCTGATTCTGGAAAAGGAGATGGAGGCTGTTGCCGGAAATCTCTATGTGACAACTGATGACGGTTCTTATATGAGAAAGGGCATGGTAACAGAGGTAATCAAGGATCTGGTTGTGAACCAGGGCAAGAAATACGATGTCTGTGTGGCAATCGGACCGATGATCATGATGAAATTCGTATGTCTTCTGACAAAAGAGCTGGGACTTCCCACCATTGTCAGCCTGAATCCGATCATGGTAGACGGCACCGGAATGTGCGGCGCCTGCCGTGTAACCGTTGGAGATTCTGTTAAGTTCGCATGTGTGGACGGACCGGAATTTGACGGACATGCAGTAAACTTTGATGAAGCAATGAAGCGCCAGCAGATGTACAAGACAGAGGAGGGACGAGCTCTCCTTAAGCTTCGCGAAGGCGATACCCATCACGGCGGCTGCGGACACTGCAGCGACAATTAATTGTGGAGGAACAGACATGGACGTAATGAAGAAAGTACCTGTAAGAGAGCAGGACCCGAAGGTGCGTGCTACCAATTTTGCGGAAGTATGCTACGGATATAATGAAGAAGAGGCGGTTGCAGAGGCAGAGCGCTGCTTAAACTGCAAGAATGCAAGATGTATTGCCGGATGTCCGGTAAATATTGATATTCCGACTTTTATCAATGAGGTTAAAGAAGGAAAATACGAGGATGCGGCCAATACAATCGCAAAATCCTCCGCACTTCCCGCAGTTTGCGGACGTGTATGTCCGCAGGAGAGCCAGTGTGAAGGAAAATGTGTCCGCGGAATCAAGGGTGAGCCTATTTCCATCGGTAAGCTGGAGCGCTTTGTGGCAGACTGGTCCAGAGAGCACGGCTTTGTTCCCAAGGCAGCAGAAGAGAAGCTTGGAAAGAAAGTGGCAGTTATCGGTTCCGGCCCTGCCGGCCTTACCTGTGCAGGAGACCTGGCAAAGCTTGGCTACGACGTAACGATTTTTGAAGCTCTTCACGAGCCGGGCGGAGTTCTTACATACGGAATTCCGGAGTTCCGTCTTCCGAAGCAGGCAGTGGTACAGCCGGAAATCGACAACGTAAGAAAGCTTGGCGTTAAGATTGAGACGAACGTTATTATCGGCAAATCCGTAACCGTTGATGAGCTGATGGATGAGGAGGGCTTCTCCGCCGTATTTATCGGCTCCGGCGCAGGACTTCCGAAGTTCATGGGTATCCCCGGTGAGAACGCCAATGGCGTATTTTCCGCCAATGAGTACCTGACAAGAAGCAACCTGATGAAAGCATTCCGTGACGATTACGATACCCCGATTTCCACGAATAAGAAGGTTGTTGTTGTGGGCGGCGGCAACGTGGCCATGGATGCCGCAAGAACCGCACTCCGCCTTGGCGCTGAAGTTCATGTTGTATACAGAAGAAGTGAGGCTGAGCTTCCGGCACGTGTGGAAGAGGTGCATCATGCAAAAGAAGAGGGCGTTATTTTTGACCTCCTCACAAACCCGGTGGAAATTCTTGTGGATGAGAAGGGCTGGGTAAAGGGCATGACCGTAATCCGTATGGAGCTTGGCGAGCCGGATGCATCCGGAAGAAGACGTCCGGTTGAGGTTCCAGGTTCTGAGTTCACCATCGACTGCGATGCTGTGATCATGTCCCTTGGAACATCCCCGAACCCGCTGATTTCCTCCACAACAGGCGGGCTGGAAATCAACAAGCACAGATGCATCGTGGCCGATGAAAAGAACGGCCAGACTTCCAGAGAAGGCGTATTTGCTGGCGGCGATGCCGTAACTGGCGCGGCAACTGTAATTCTTGCCATGGAGGCAGGAAAAGCAGGCGCCCATGGAATTCATGAGTATTTAAGCAATAAATAAAGTCGATGGAAGACGTTTGGATGCTGCCGCAGGAGAATTTTCCTGCGGCAGTTCTTTCAGCGCTCAAAGAAAAGCTTTTGTCATGTTAATGTATAAAAGCAAGACGGGCGGCAAAAAGCCCCCCTTGTTCGATTACCCTGGAGATAAGTATAATGAGAAGAAATATTGATCTGCTCCATGAACCGATTCTTCCGGCTTTAACCAGACTTGCCCTTCCCATTATGGCTACTTCTCTGGTTCAGATGGCCTATAATCTGACGGATATGGCCTGGATAGGCCGTGTGGGTGTGGGAGCCGTGTCGGCGGTGGGCTCGGCATCTATGTTTACCTGGTTTTCCCAGGGCGTCAGCAACCTGGCCAAAATGGGAGGGCAGGTGAAGGTGGCCCATGCCCTTGGACAGGGAAACAGGAATGAGGCGGCGGAATACGCCCAGGGGGCGTTTCAGATCGGGATCCTGTTTGCCCTGATTTTTGGCTTCTTTGCCATCACATGCCGGAAGGGCCTGATCGGTTTTTTTAATATGAAAAATCCGGAAATTATCCGGGACGCAGAGCTGTATCTGGTGATCACCTGCGGATTGATTCTGTTTTCTTTTTTAAACGCGATTTTTACCGGAATTCTCACGGCATCCGGAGACAGCAGAACGCCATTTTTATCCAATGTGATCGGACTTGTGATCAATATGATTCTGGATCCGGTTTTCATTTTTGGCCTGGGACCGGTTCCTCCGATGGGAGTGGCCGGAGCTGCTTTTGCCACAGTGGGGGCTCAGGCAGTGGTGACGGCAGTGTTCCTTTTTTCCGTCCGCAGTGACACCATTCTTTTTGACAAGGTGCAGATCCTGCGTCCTACATCTATGATCCATATGAAACAGATTGTGAGAATCGGGTTTCCGGCGGCCGTCCAGACCATGATTTACAGCGGTATTTCCATGGTTCTTACCAGGTTGGTGGCAGGTTTCGGAGATACGGCCATCGCGGTTCAGCGTGTAGGGGGCCAGATCGAATCGGTGTCCTGGATGGCAGCCGACGGCTTTGCGGCGGCCATCAATTCCTTTGTGGGACAGAATTTCGGAGCAAAGCAGTGGGACCGGGTAAAGAAGGGATATATAAAGGCGGCTCAGATCATGTTTCTGTGGGGGATGTTTTCCACAGGACTTCTGATTTTTGCGGCGGAGCCCATTTTCAGAATCTTTATCTGCGAGACCGATGTGGTGGCGGATGGAATCGTTTATCTTCAGGTTCTTGGGGTATCCCAGATGTTTATGTGTGAGGAAATTCTTACTACGGGAGCCCTTTCCGGTCTTGGAAAGACCATGCAGGCCTCCGTCATCAGTATTATTCTCACCTCGGCGCGGATTCCCATGGCACGTTTGCTTGTGATGACACCTCTGGGACTTTCCGGGATCTGGTGGGCCATCACCCTGTCCAGCGTTTTAAAAGGAATTGTGTACATAACTTATTTTATAATAACCATGAGGAGAATGCCGAAAACGGCATAGGAGAATGTAAAAACAACAGATGGAGGGAGTTTATATGAAGAAAAACATGACCCAGGAGGAGCGGTATGTGATGATGACGGAGACTCCGGTTTCCAGGCTGATTCCCAGTCTGGCGGTGCCTACCATCATCAGTATGCTGGTAACATCCATCTACAACATGGCCGATACTTTTTTTGTAAGCCAGATCAATACCAGCGCTTCCGCAGCCGTGGGTATTATTTACTCCCTGATGGCCATGATTCAGGCCATAGGCTTTACCTTGGGAATGGGTGCGGGAAATTTCATATCCCGGAGTCTTGGAAAAAGGGATGAAGAAACTGCAGTCCGCACGGCGGCGACGGCCTTTTATACGGCGGTTTCCGTGGGACTTCTGATGACCGTCACAGGTCTTTTGAGCCTGGACAGACTGGTGCGTATGCTGGGGGCCACGGAAACCATTGCGCCTTATGCCAGGGATTATGCCAGATATATTCTTCTGGGGGCGCCGGTGATGACAGGCTCCTTTGTGATGAATAATCTCCTGCGTTCCCAGGGCTTTGCCTTTTATTCCATGCTCGGAATAACCACAGGCGGTATTTTGAATATGATTCTGGACCCGATTTTTATTTTCGGCTTCGGGCTTGGAATTTCCGGAGCGGCTCTGGCCACGGTTTTAAGCCAGTGCATCAGTTTTGGAATCCTGTTTTTCCAGTGTAATTTCCGAAAGGGCTGCATCAGACTTCGTATCAGCAAGTTTACGCCCACAGGGAAGATTTATGGGGAAATTCTCCATGCGGGACTGCCTTCTCTCTGCCGTCAGGGTCTTGCCAGTGCGGCCGCGGTGGTCCTCAACGTGGCGGCCAATCCCTTTGGGGACGCGGCCATCGCGGCCATGTCCATCGTGACCAGGTATATGATGTTCATTAACTCAGCTCTGATTGGCTTTGGTCAGGGCTTTCAGCCGGTGTGCGGTTTTAACTTCGGGGCCAAACGGTATGACCGGGTTCTGGAGTCTTTCTGGTTCTGTCTGAAGGTGGCATTGATTCTTCTTACCACTCTGGGGGCTGTAAGCTTTCTGGGAGCGGAGAACATTATGGGGGTATTCCGTAAAGGTGACAGAGAAGTCATCGAAATCGGAACCTGGGCTCTGCGGTTCCAGTGTCTGACTATGCCTCTCCAGGCCTGGATCATCATGTCCAATATGCTGACCCAGTCCATCGGTTACGGCTTTCGGGCATCCATTGTGGCAGCGGGACGCCAGGGCATTTTCTTTATTCCGGCCCTTTTAACGCTGCCGAAGCTTTTTGGGATCACGGGACTTCAGCTTTCTCAGACAACGGCGGATGTATGTACCGCAATTATGGCGGCGGTGATTGTCCTTGGCATATTAAAGGAACTGAAAGAAAAAGGTAACGGTTCAGGGGTTGGCTGAACTGTTACAAGAAATGAAAAATTTATCGAAAAAACTATGGACGAAACCGGTATTTTGTGAGAGAATGAAGAAAGAATGATGTGATTTTTTTAACAAGGAAATCCTCTATATTTTGAAAGGAGTCTTAACATGATTTATTCACAAGAAGTAGAGAAAATGTGTACAGTTGCTCAGGGCGTCAACCATGGCGCCGCTCCGATTCCGGAGGAAGCAAAGTGGGTACAGTCCAAGGAGATTAAAGATATTTCCGGCCTGACTCATGGTATCGGCTGGTGCGCTCCGCAGCAGGGTGCGTGCAAGCTGACTCTGAATGTAAAGGAAGGAATTATTCAGGAGGCTCTGGTTGAGACCCTCGGATGTTCCGGTATGACCCATTCCGCTGCTATGGCAGCAGAAATTCTTCCGGGAAGAACTCTTTTAGAGGCTCTGAATACCGACCTTGTTTGTGATGCAATCAATACAGCCATGAGAGAGCTGTTCCTCCAGATCGTTTATGGAAGAACCCAGAGCGCATTTTCCGAGGATGGGCTTCCCATCGGCGCAGGACTGGAAGACCTTGGCAAGGGACTTCGTTCCCAGATTGGAACCATGTACGGAACCTTAAAGAAAGGTCCCCGCTATCTGGAAATGGCAGAGGGGTATGTAACGGGAATCGCCCTCGACGCAGAGGACCAGATCATCGGCTACCAGTTTGTGAACCTTGGAAAGATGACTGATTTCATTAAGAAAGGCGACGACCCCAATACCGCATACGAGAAAGCAAAGGGACAGTACGGCCGTGTTGCTGATGCTGTAAAGATCATCGACCCGAGACAGGAGTAAGAGAAGAGTCATTATTTAGGAGGAAATAGTATCATGGCATTATTTGAATCATATGAGAGAAGAATTGACAAGATCAATTCCGTATTAAACAGCTATGGAATTGCTTCTATTGAAGAGGCTGAAAAAATCACAAAAGATGCGGGCTTAAACGTATATGACCAGGTGAAAAAAATCCAGCCCATCTGCTTTGAGAACGCATGCTGGGCCTACACCGTAGGCGCGGCCATTGCCATCAAGAAAAACTGCCGCAGAGCCGCAGACGCTGCTGCCGCCATCGGCGAGGGCCTCCAGGCTTTCTGTATCCCGGGGTCCGTTGCGGATCAGAGAAAGGTTGGCCTTGGACATGGCAATCTTGGAAAGATGCTTCTGGAAGAGGATACCGACTGCTTCTGCTTTTTGGCAGGTCATGAATCCTTTGCTGCCGCTGAGGGCGCCATCGGTATCGCTGAGAAGGCAAACAAGGTTCGTAAGAAACCTCTTCGCGTTATCTTAAACGGTCTCGGAAAGGACGCGGCGCAGATTATTTCCCGCATCAACGGATTTACATATGTTGAGACAAAGATGAATTATTATACAGGTGAGGTGGAGGAAGTCTTCCGCAAGTGCTATTCCACAGACCCGGAGAGCCCCCGCGCAAAGGTAAACTGCTATGGCGCCAACGATGTGACCGAGGGTGTTGCCATCATGTGGAAGGAAGGCGTTGATGTTTCCATCACCGGAAACTCTACCAACCCCACGCGGTTCCAGCATCCCGTAGCAGGAACCTATAAGAAGGAATGTGTGGAGAAGGGGAAAAAGTATTTCTCCGTGGCTTCTGGCGGCGGCACCGGCCGTACCCTTCATCCCGATAATATGGCGGCAGGTCCGGCTTCCTATGGCATGACTGATACCATGGGCCGCATGCATTCCGATGCTCAGTTCGCAGGTTCTTCTTCTGTTCCGGCCCATGTGGAGATGATGGGTCTCATCGGAATGGGGAATAACCCCATGGTAGGCGCTACCGTGGCGGTTGCAGTCAGCGTGCAGCAGGCGGCTGATGAAGGAAAGTTCTAAAGATACGGGGAGTTCTGAAGATAAGGCAGTTTGGGAACAGGGGGCGTCTGTTATGGCGTCCCCTTATTTCATGATGTCCAGGCCCTCCGGTTTGTGGTTTTTTCTGTCAGTGACAAATGTATTCGTCAATCAGTTGTAAAAACAGTTTCATGGCCGGGCTCTGCCATCGCCCTTTGCTGTATGCACAGACCGCCGTTATTTCCGCGTGTTCTATATCGGTCTGTATTTCTTTCAGCGATCCTTGGAGTACTTCGTTTTCTACGGTAAAGTACGGCAGAAAGGCAACACCTAAATTACTTATGACACTCCGTTTTATTGCTTCGAGACTCCAAACTTCCAGTTCCGTTTCAAGCAAAATGTTTTTCTGCCGTAAATATTGGTGGAAGATTTTCAGATAAAGCGCATTGGGGTCATTCTGAATATGGCAAATCGGCTTTTTCTGATCAGGGGATCGGAAATCTTTATCTGATTCATTCATCTTTGCAGAAGAAACCAACACCAAAGGATAGGTTTTAAGTTTCTTTGTTTCAAAACTTACCGGATATTTTCCCACATCATAATGAATCGCAATGTCAATATCCCCATTTATCATGCACGCATAGATCGCGTAACAATTCATAACCTGCAGGGATAGCTTTACATCGGGGGCCTTTTCCTTAAACACTTTCAGAACGGGCTGCATCTGATATGTAATCAATGATTCCGGCAATGCAATCGTAAGCGTTCCGCGCAGAGGACTTCCCTTATCATTATAACTTAATAATTCATCTACGGATTGCAGCACTTTATCTATGATTGGCAGAAGCTCCTTCCCTGCCTGCGTTAATTCCATTTTTCCACCGGATTTTTCAAACAACTTTATGGATAATTCATTTTCAAGCTGTTTTATTTGGAAGGTAATGGTGGATTGTGCATAGTTGAGGGCTGCTGCCGCGTTCTGATAGCTACCTGTTTCAATGATTTTCTTGACCGTATAAAGATATTTTAATTCCATATGTACCTCTTCAATTTTTTTGAATTAGTATATTTAATCCTTCAATTTGTTTAAAACGGATAATAGAGTTATAATAGCGGAAGAAAAAAGAAATTGCAAGAGGTGAAAAATATGAATTTTGACACTAAAATAAAAATCATTTTAAAGAATGATTTGGAAGCATGGCAGGAATTAAATGTTACTGCTTTTTTGATCAGCGGGATAGCAGGTACGCAGGAGATTATCGGACAACCTTATAAAGACAAGAGCGGTATCAGTTATCTGCCTATGTCCCAGCAGCCAATTATGATACATTCCGCTTCCGGTGAGGAGCTGAAGAACCTGCTCCAAAAAGCAATTACAAAAGATATGGCAATTTCCATATTTACAGAGGAGTTATTTGAAACCTACAATGATGAAGATAACCGCGCTTCTGTTGCCGGGTTTTTGACAGAGGAGCTTCATCTTGCAGGAATCGGACTTCGGGGAAAGAAAAATCAAGTGGATCGATTGCTGAAAGGTGTTCCGCTGCACAGGTAAGCAGCGTATAATCAAGAGTGAAAGACGATTTAAGTCCTTCCCATCCTTCCATAACTTAACGTTTATACTGACATAGGAACGTATAGAAACATATAACATGCTTGACGAATGTATCAAAAAATTCTTTTGTTTGCAAAGTCAGGCAATATGAATCAGATAATCAAAATATAACAAGTATACACTAGTTAGTGGTTTTTAAGGGGAAATCTATGGAAATTTGAGAATATATGAATTTCCACGTCATATTTTTATTCTGTTTATGATAAAAAGAGCGTAAAATTCCATAAATCTCCCCCTATAACCACAACTGCTGTTTATGATAAACCGACCATGTTTTCCATGGTATTCATCACAAAAAGCAGGAAACACAAAGAAAAACAACAGGAAAAAGCCGCTCCCAATACCGATAGACAGATTTTAATTAAAAATTCCCACCCCCCTTCCTGAACGATGCCCCAATTTTTCCGAATCATTTAAAAGGGTTTTGGATTTGTACAAACTATGGTATAGTTATGTTCAATCGGAATTGTTGGAGGATAATTGATTATGAATAAATTATGGTCTGAACTAAATAAAACAATGCAGACGCAAATTAAAAAGAAAGATACTTATAAGGCAGGTATTGACACATTATTTAATTTGCGAAATCAGTTAATGGAAACTTTATCATCATTTAATGAGCAATTAAGCAGAGAAGATTTTAATGCAATTCCATTTATAAATGCAAACGGTTATCATTGTAAAACAATTGCATATTCAATTTGGCATATTTTTCGTATCGAAGATATAGTTGCACACACATTGATAAGTGAAAATGAGCAAGTGTTTTTTTCGGGCAATTATCAAGAACGTATCAATTCGCCTATCATTACGACTGGAAATGAACTTGTAAAAGAGCAGATTGCAGATTTTTCAAAACAACTTAATATGAAAGAACTTTATTCCTATATTTGTGAGGTAAAGGACAGCACCGAGAAGATCATCAGTAGTTTACACTATGATGGATTGAAAAAGAAAATATCAGAAGAAAGAAAAGAACAATTAGAATTATTAAATGTTGTAAGTAGGGATGAAAAAGCAATTTGGCTTATTGAGTATTGGTGCGGTAAAGATATTCGGGGGCTAATACAAATGCCGTTTTCAAGACATTGGATTATGCACATAGAAGCGAGTTTGCGTATAAGAAATAAGATACATTCATAAATACATACTTCGGTTTGTTAAAAGATTAGAAAACGAAAAAACGGCAGTTAAAGGAATAGGGGGAGCCATGGCGGAGTTAACATCTATGATGAATATTGGTAAGGAGATGGCGAAAAAGCTAAATTCTGTGGGGATTGGTTCGGCGGAGGAATTGGTTCGTCTGGGGGCGGAGCAGGCTTTCCTGGAAGTGAAGGGAAGGTATCCGAATGTCTGTCTGGTTCATTTGTATGCGCTGGAGGGTGCGGTTTGTAATGCGGAGTTCAACAGTCTTCCGGAGGATAGGAAAAGGGAATTGAAAGAGTTCAGTGATTTTTTGAAGAACAAATAAAAGGAAGAGAAAAACCCGGGAGGGAATAAGACAGGAGGCAGTGGAGGGTAATGGAGAATCCGCAGAAAGATCCTTTTGAGGAATATTTAAGAGAAACGGAACCGGGGAAACGAGACCGCGGATATGCCTGGCATACGGCAATCGGCCTGCAGGCGGTGGACGGACTGATCCCGTCCGACTATCTGAAAGAGATTGCAAAGAAGAATATTGAGGGTGATATTTCGCTGGATCAGGCGCAGACGTTGATCGAGGCATACTATCAGGAGAATCCGAAAAGGGAGGAAGAACGGACGAAAGAGGCGGATCTTGTCTCGGTGCGGATAGCCATGCTGCTTTCGGAAAAGGCTTTTGTTTTCTCCAGCGCTCAATATCTGTCAATCCACAGAAGATTATTTGAAGGGATCTATGCACATGCCGGTAAAATCAGAGATTATAATATAACAAAGAAAGAGTGGGTGTTGGATGGAGATACGGTAATCTATGGCGGGGCGTCGGAACTTAAGGCTACGCTGGAATATGATCTGTCACAGGAAAAAGGCTACAGTTACAGAGGACTTACCATGACGGAGGTGATACGGCATCTGGCCGTGTTTGTGGCAAGGCTTTGGCAGATTCATATTTTCGGGGAAGGGAATACGAGAACGACCGCTGTCTTTTTTATTCAATATCTGAGAACGCTCGGTTTTGCCGTGACGAATGATATCTTTGCCAGGCACGCATGGTATTTTCGCAATGCCATGGTGAGAGCGAATTATAACGATCTGAAGAGGGGGATTCATGAAACAACTGTGTATCTGGAACTTTTCTTAAGGAATCTGCTGCTTGAGGAGCGCCATGAACTACATAATCGCGCGATGCATATCAGCGGAGCATTCTCTTTCGTGCCGGAGCAGGATGACCCAATAAATGACCCAATAAATGACCCAATAAATGACCCAATAAAATTATCGGACCGGGAGAAGCTGCTTCTGCAGCAGCTTCGCAGATCGCCTGATCTGACAAGAAAAGAACTGGCAGAGATTCTGCACTGCTCGGAGAGTACGGTAAAAAGAATCCTGCAGAGTCTGTCTGAAAGAAAAGTGATTCTGCGCATCGGCTCGCGGAAAACGGGTGCGTGGGTGATCGGTGATTCTGTTGATCCGGAGAAAGAGAGGAAATAAGATCAGTTCAGTGCATTTCCTGCGCTGAACTGATCTGGCTGGTTCTGTCCGGCGTTATCTCTTTGGAACTCCAGGATGTCTCCCGGCTGGCAATCTAATACGTCGCAGATCGCGTTTAGTGTTGAAAAGCGAATAGCGCTCACCTTACCTGTTTTTATCTTCGATAAGTTCACATTTGCGATCCCCACCT
>ERZ808044.780-NODE-780-length-26410-cov-5.075267_pt1 | contig 26410 bp, 32 predicted proteins | sample MGYA00380195_ERZ808044 | MGnify/ENA primary metagenome ERZ808044 (study PRJEB31490, sample SAMN06133423) | mouse gut metagenome | isolation source: Z7_2 | host: mice | place: China: Chengdu | collected 2015-05 ...
ACAGCTTAAACAATGAGAGGATTAAGTCCCAACTGGCTGTTGGGTACTGAAACCCTACACTTATATATTAGGAGGAGGTAATTTTAGAGTATGGAGGTGGCTGTGAGAAAGAAGTTAAGACGGATTTTTACAATAATGGGAACAACAGCACTGATTTTTACCATAACAGCCTGCGGGAACCGTATGGATGCCATGCAGCCGGATTCTTCCTATGTTGCAGACTTTTTTGATTTTCCGGACTCAGTGACAGGAATCGAAAGACTTCTGCTCAAAGATGATATGGCCTATATGTGTTGTCTGGAGGAAGATGGCACGTCCTATCTGGCAGCAATGAACATTGATGTCGGTAAATTTTTGAAACAGAATCTGGAGCTGGACGCCTCGGTTTCGCTTCTGGATTTTGGCTTTGCCCCGGACAACAGTATCTGGGCGGTTTGCCTGGAACAGGCCGGCGTCTATAGTTTAAGGAAATTTGACAACAGCGGTTCACTGGTTCAGTCGGTTGACCTGGCAGGTGTGATGGACACCTCAGTCATATCGGCAGTTGGAAGAGATTTGTTCCTCAGCATTGATAGAGAGGGAAATATCTGTGTGGCTGCTAAAGGCAGAAATACGCTGGTCTATCTGTTCGACAATAACGGCAGTTTCTTATTTTCTCTCGACTATGAGGGAAATCTTATGACAACCACAACGACTGCCGGGGGACAGATTGGTATTTGTGCAACTTCCCCGGACCGTATGAACTATGACCTGCTGACAGTGGACATGAAGAGCCGGGATTGGAGTAAAGATAAAATCTACCTGGGCGCAACAGCAGGGCTGTACGGAGGAGTGAACAAAGATTTCTATCGGTTTGATTCTTCGGTTTTATATGGTTATGCAGCGGGCGCGCAGGAGGGCAGCCCGGTCTTTAACTGGTCGGATATGGGACTTGGCACATCAGAGGTTCATCTTGGAGAATGCACGGACGGGCGTTTTGTGGTCCTGGCAGCCTCATCTAATCAGACTGAGGTATTATCGTATGAAATGGCGGTTCTGACCAAGGGGGCGGATGAGAGGGAGATTTTGAGTATGGTGAGCCTGAGCGCGACCCCCGGCCTTGTCCAGGCCGTATCTGATTTTAACAAAACAAACGACAGGTATAAGGTTGAGCTGACAGAGTATTTTCCGTATGCGCAGAATGTGACTGACGAGGAATGGGATAATGCCATTATAAATCTTAATACACGTATCATCTCCGGCGATATGCCGGATATCCTGGATATGAGTCATTTGTCTGTACAGATTTATCAAAGCAAAGGGCTTTTAGAAGATCTCTATCCATATATGGAACATGATCCGGAAATCAGGAAAGAGGATTACTTTGAAAATGTCTTTGAAGCTATCAGCCTGGATGGAAAGCTGCCCTATCTTACGGACGGAGCAGCCATATCCACTATGCTGGCCGGTGAAGATATTGTGGCTGGAAACGATGGCTGGACCATTCAGGAGCTGGAAAAGGTCCTTGATACTTACGGAGCCAATTCCATAAACAATCTGTCTGGTGCTTCCTTCCTGAAAATCATGCTTCAGACAGATGGCAGTTTTATTGACTGGAATTTGGGCAAATGCTCTTTTGATTCACCTGAATTTGTAAAAATGCTGGAATTTGCCGGCAAAATACAGGAAAGCAGCCAGAACAGCTTTGGAGGAACGGAGATGAGCGAAAGCTATGCAGCCAGCCTATGAGACTGTGCTGAGCGTTTACCACATCACCCGGTACAGAAATTACTACAACGGGAACCTGAGATTTCTTGGACTTCCCGGAGGCGGCGGTGAGTACCACGTAATCAAACCGGAAGTGAAGGTTGGAATCTCCTCGTCCGGCTCCCGGAAGGAAGGGGCATGGGAATTTGTCAGAACACTATTGACAGAGGAGCATCAGATGTCATGTATGATGCTTCCAATTCATAAGAGGGCGTTTGATAAGGTCACGCAGGCGGCGGTGGATGGAAAATCTGTCTGGACATGGATTTACGAAGACGGCAGGGCAACAAAAGAAGATGTGGAGCTGATAAAGCAGCTTTTAAACAGCGCAGCCTATGTGGAGAATGACAATCAGACACTGGAATCACTGATATTGGAGGAGGCCCGGGAATATTTTTCAGGGGACAGGAGCGCCCTGGAAGCGGCTGAAAGAATTCAGAGCCGGGCCAGTCTTTATATCAATGAACAAATGTAAAAATTTTATATGCAAAGGAAAGGATCCAAAACTATGAAAAGACAGCTTATGAAAAGAGGAATGATGGGGATATATGCAGCTATCTGCGCGGGGATGCTTTTGGTTACCGGCTGTGCAGGTACAGAGACAAATGCAAAAACGGAAACAGAAAGAATTGAAGCGACAGAGAGACAGGAAAGTAACCCTGTAATTACTGCCGGTAAGGAGGAGATGGATACCTTTGCAGATGCGAATGACATGATGAAGTCTGCTGATTTGAGCGGTACAGCCGGCGAATGCTCGGATACCGGGTGCGTGATTAATACATCGCCCTTTGCGGACGGCACTTCATCTTCAGGAGATGGGGGTAGCATGACGGTTACTTATACAGAAGACACAGTATTTCAAAAGGGAACCGTGAAATCGGATGGCAGCAGCTACTCTTTGGAGGACAGTGAAAAAGACAGGATAGGGGACAGTGATTTTGTACTGTGTTTCGGGAAACAGCAGGCGGACGGTTCTTACCTGGCAGACAGAATCATTATGATTGTGTTCAATTAACCTGATAGGAGATGATACAGCTATGCGTTTACATATTGGGGAAAAAATAAGAGAACAAAAGGCCATGCTCATTTCCGGAAAGAAATACAGGCCCCTCATAGAAGACCGTGTGCAGCGCATGGCTGTATATCTTATGATTGGATTTTTTACATTCATGTTAGTATGCACAATTATTTCCCGTGTATCGTATTCCTTTACTACCGCCCATGTTTCGGTAGCTTCGATGGCAGGCAAAACGCTGATGAACAGGGCTGAATTGGAGGGGATTATCTATGCGTCATCGGAGAAAGGGATTAGTCTTCCGGATGGCCTTAAGGCCGTTTCCGTCAATGCAGGGAAGGGCAAATCAGTAGAAAAAGGCGAAGCGCTGATAGAGTTTGATGTCCCTGCCGCAGAAGAACGGATTAAGAAACTGGAAGAAGAAATCCGTATCCTTAATCTTAAATTGGATATTTCATCAAACAATGGCGGCAATGATGTGATTGAGGCACAGCGTACGCTGGAGGATGCCCAAAAGGCGTATGAGCGGATTGCTGCGAAGTATGCCAGGGCAGAGATGCGGCTGAAAGAAGATTATACAAAGCTTGAAGAAACACTGGCGGATGCGGAAAAGAATCTTATTAATAAGGCAGAAGCGCTTGTGAAGGAAGCGAGGGAAAACCTGCAAAATGTAAGGGAGGACGCGGAGGACGCCATCCGTGCCGCAGAACAGGCGCTGGATGAGGAATCAGAAAATCTTGATGATTCAGAGGATGGTTATCAGCAGGCATTAGAAGCGTATGAGCAGGCGAAAGATGAACTTAATATGGCAAATCAGAGAGTCAGCGAAATAAAGGAAGCGATTGCAGGGAAGCAGCCGGATGATGCCACGGATTATACGGAGGAGCTGAAGGAGGCGGAGGAGGAACTTTCCATTGCGCAAAAGGCATTTAACCAGGCCAAAAAGGAACTTTCAAAAGCAGACTATAACTCATCGTCCTATGACAGGGCAGACGATAACCTGGATTCCATCAAGCGAGGCTGGAAACGTAAAATTGATAAAGCCAAAGATGCTCTTTATAAAGCAGAAACAGTGCTGGAAGCAGTCAGGGAAGGAAAAGATTTTTCAACTGAGTCTGCAGTCAGTGAGGCCCAGGCTGCCATTGATACTGCAAGAGAAGCGTTAAACCGTGCCCGGCGTGAGTCAGAGGATAACCAATATTCTGAGGAGGAAGAACTTTATGCTGCGGGAAGGGCAGTTGAGACCGCGCAGGCAGCATTGGAAGATGCCCGGAGACAGGCTGAGGTATTGCAGAAGGAAGGTGAGATTGACAGAATTACCTGTGAATCTGAGCGGTCAGATAAAGAGAAATCGCGTGCTGCATTACAGGAAATTCTGGATAATGGGGGACGCCTTTTGGCTCCGGCCCCTGGAACGGTGGTGAGGACGCTGGAACGCGGGGATAAAACAAAGGAGGGGGAAGATGCAGTCATTCTTTCCTCTGCTGACAGAGGATTTGTTTTTGAAGGAAAACTGGATAAAGATTCAGCGCGCCGTTTTTCAGCCGGGGACAAAGGAGAGCTTCATTACAAATTGGATGGAAGCACACAAAAAGCAGATGTGGAGATTCATTCCATCAGCACGCCGGACGAGTCGGACCAGGTTTTAGTAACTGCGGTTCTGCCGGAGGGAGATTATACTTCCGGTATGCCGGCACAGCTTTTTCTGAGCAGAAAGAGCGAGACGTATCAAAATTGTCTGCCTCTTACCGCACTCAGAAGTGATTCCGGCGGAGACCACGTATTCGTACTCCGCAGACAAAGCTCCGTACTGGGAACAGAATGGGTCATTGCAAGAGTAGATATAACAGTAAAGGAAAGAGACAGTCAGATGATGTATGTTGACGGCGCGCTTACGTATTCGGATCAGGTAGTTATAAGCTCAAATAAGATCATATCGGAAGGAGACAGGGTCCGCATTGAAAATTAACAGGTTTGCTCATTACCGGGCGTTGATAATATCAGCAATACTGGCAGCAGTTCTTTGGAGTTTCGCTTGTTCTTTCTATAGTACGGCCATCAGTCACTGCACCAGTGTTGGCATTAAATGGGAAAAGGGCGGTGTCAGCCCCTCAGAGCTTATCAGGCAGCAGACGTATGCAAGGCAGGATGGAGCAGGAAACCAGCCGGAGGTCACCTTATGGCAGATATATCCGGAACAGGAGATAATGGCTTCAGATAAAAAGGAGATGAAGGCGGATATAGTTGCCGCCTTTGGAGACTGCGGGGATGTTGTCTCCTCCATGCCGGCTGACGGAGCTTATCCGGCCAGATCGGATGCCTCTGGCTGTGCCGTCAGTACCGGTCTGGCATTCTCCCTGTGGGGGAGTATTAATGTGATTGGGTTGCCGGTAAAGGCGGAAGGAAAGCAGTTCTATGTCCGCGGCATATTTGAGGAGGAAGAACCAAGGTTATTCTTACAGGCGCAGGCGGAATCGAAAGAACCCTTATCCAATATGCAGCTGACGTTTACAGGTCCGGGAGCAGGGGAGAGGGCCGGTCAGTATCTCTCATCGGCAGGTTTTCCGGAGGGACGGATCCTTGACCTGACATTATTTGCATGGGTACTTGACATGATACTCCGGCTCCCTGCGATCATTCTGGCAATTGGTATCCTTGGGCGCGTGACCAGGCATGGGAAAAGGCTTTGCCGTTATCCCCTACTGCTGGCTGTTTATTTTTTAATCGCTTTCGGTATATTGGCCGTATTATGGTTTTGTATGGATCTGCCTGAGTTTCCTTCCGAGTTTGTCCCCACAATGTGGTCTGATTTTGAGTTCTGGGGAAATCTGTTTCAGGAGCAGGGGAAAAATATGGTCTCCTGGATGGCGGCCGGGCCTGCCTTCCGGGATATGGAGCTTTGGACCTCGTCATTTATGGCAGTGCTGCTTTCTGTGTGTGCCTCTGCCTTTACGGCAGCCGCAGCAATGCTGGTATCCATACGCTCTTACAAAAGAATGATGTTCTATTGTGCGGCATATACACTGACACTTTGCCTGATTTCATTCAAGATAGCCTCTGCTCACAATATGACCTTTTGCAAAGCGATGCATCTTCTGCCATGTCTTTGGATATGTGTGGATTTTCTCTTTTACTGTCTGAAAGAAACACTTGCCGCCGATGTCCGTGAAGGGAGGATTATGGATGAAGAAAAAACGTGAATACAGTGTTCCGATCCGGGAACAAATGGTACCATGGCTGTTTTTGCTGCCGAGCCTGCTGTTCGTGAGCATTATGGTGCTGATTCCTATGCTGGACGCTCTGCGCCGTTCCTTTTTCCTGGCTGCCGGTGACCGGTTTGTGGGATTTCAAAATTATCTGTCAGTCTTGAGGAACCATGCGTTTCAGCTGGCGGCAGCTAATACAGCCAAATTTATCTTAGTCTGCATACCGCTTCTGTTACTCTTTTCCCTGGCTGTTTCCCTGATGCTGGCCTCCTTCAGGGAAAAGCGCGGCATTTTCAAGACCTCGTTTCTTGTACCCATGGCGGTTCCCGTTGCTTCGATTGTTCTTTTGTGGCGTGTGATTTTTCATAAAAATGGACTTCTCAATGCATTTACTGCACTTTGGGGTTTGGTTCCGGTTGACTGGATTGGAAGTAAGGCCGCCTTTGGCGTGTTGGTGTTTGCTTATCTGTGGAAGAATTTCGGATATGATATGGTGCTGTGGCTGTCAGGACTCAGCGCCATAAATCCGGCATTATATGAGGCGGCTCAGATAGACGGCGCCGGAAGCCTCCAGCGGTTTGTGAGGATTACGCTTCCCAATCTTATGCCCACATTATTTACCATTACCGTGCTGTCGCTGCTCAATTCCTTTAAGGTGTTCAGGGAGGCTTATCTGATTGCGGGAGGTTATCCGGATGACAGTATTTACATGCTTCAGCACTTATTCAATAACTGGTACGGCAATCTGGATGTGGATAAAATGTGTGCCGGAGCTGTGATGATGGCAATTCTGGTATTTATTTTAATACTACTGCTGGAAAAAATTATGAACAGAGGAGATAGGATATGAAAAAATGGCTTCTTGGCTTGCCCCTTGTATTGATTTCGGTCTTTATATGGCTGCCTCTTTGGATGCTGATATCCGGTACCTTTATGGGAGGGGCAGAGCTGTCTGAAAATCTTGCGCCTGTCCTGGAGGGCAGGGGAGGAACGGCTGTATGGCCTGTAATGGCGCGTTATCCGACTCTGGCGGCATATGTGGAACTATTATTGGATACGCCCCAGTTTTTTACGGTATTCTGGAATTCCTGCAGGCAGGTTTTTCCAATCATACTCGGCCATGTCCTTTTGGGCGCACCTGCGGCATGGGCATTTGCAAAGTTTCATTTTCGCGGGAAAAAGATACTCTATACCTTGTATATTGTCCTGATGCTGATGCCATTTCAGGTGACCATGGTTTCCAGCTATCTTGTTCTGAACAAACTGGGCCTGATTGATACCGTGTGGGCAGTCATACTGCCCGGTGCGGCATCAACGCTTCCGGTATTCATCATGACACGTTTTTTCATGGACATACCGGAGGCGGTCATGGAGGCGGCAGCCGTGGATGGGGCTTCCTCATTTCAGACTTTTTTACGATTTGGGCTTCCGCTGGGAGCGCCGGGCATTCTCTCGGCTGTGGTATTGGGCTTCTTGGAATACTGGAACGCAATAGAAGCGCCTCAGGCATTCTTAAAAAACCAGGCGCTCTGGCCGCTGTCATTATATATGTCAAACATCACGGCGGATAACGCCGGGGTATCATTAATTGCGTCACTGATTACACTGATGCCTCCTCTTTTGATATTCCTGTCCGGGCAGAAATATCTGGAGCAGGGCATTATATCTTCCGGAATGAAAGATTAACACAGGGGATTAATATATGGAAAACAGGAATTTCGCAGGCGATCTGCAGATAAGCAAAGTGAATAAATGGTATCCGGGCGATGTTCATGCTGTTAAGGATATGGATATGGAAATAAAGAGAGGGGAATTTATAGTATTTGTAGGCCCTTCCGGCTGCGGAAAGACAACGCTGCTGCGCATGATTGCAGGACTTGAGAGTATAAGCAGCGGCGAGGTCATTATGGACGGCAGGACTGTGAACCAGGTTCCGCCAAAGAACCGCGATATTGCCATGGTATTCCAAAATTACGCCCTTTATCCCAATATGAAAGTAAAAGATAATATTGCTTTTCCCCTTAAAATGCAGCATATCGGCAAAACGGAAAGGGAGAAAAGGGTAGCAGAAGTGGCCCAAAAGCTGGAGCTGGATGCTCTGCTTGAAAGGAAACCGGGAGCCCTGTCCGGCGGTCAGCGCCAGCGTGTTGCCCTTGCGCGGGCCATGATAAGAAAACCCGGACTCTTTCTCATGGATGAGCCGTTAGCCAATCTCGATGCGAAGCTCCGCACAGAAATGCGCCGGGAGATTATAACGCTCCAACGGGAGCTGGGGGTAACTACCATATATGTTACCCATGATCAGACGGAGGCAATGACGATGGGGACGCGCATCGCCGTAATAAATGGCGGTGTCTTACAGCAGTTTGGAACACCGCAGGAAATATATAGAAATCCGGCGAATCTGTTTGTTGCAGGGTTCATAGGATCACCCAATATGAATGTGTGGGACACAGAGCTTATTTCAAATAACGGACAACATTATCTGACCCTGGGAAATGCCCGTATTCCGATGGATAAAAGCAGTTTGGCCGCAAGAGGACTGCAGGGGCCCATTAAGGCCGGTATCCGTCCGGAACACATTGTGCCGGCTGCATCGGACGAGCCTCATGCAGTGCGGATGAAAATCAGCATTTTAGAAAATACCGGGCGTGAAGTGGCAGTTTTTCTCACCGGGTCTGACATACCGGATATTACGATGGTAACAGGCGCGGATTTCTCAGGCCAGGCCGGGCAGGAGGTATATATTCGGTTAAAGCCGGAAAAGATACACCTATTTAGAACAGAGACAGGATGTGCATATGGAGATGTTTATGTATAGAATATATTCAACAGGGATAGAAACTGCGGCGGCATCAACGATACTGATACCGATTCTTTTTCTATATCAAATATTTATTTTCCACAACATAAAAAAGACGGCTGCCTATTTTATTTTTATGTTATATTTGACTGCAATGTGCTTTTTGGTGGGGTTTCCCAGTGTGGCAGGGATTAAAATCGCTTGGTCTTATAATTTTATTCCTTTGTATGGTATGCTGACCGATATAACGAACAGCTATCTGAATGTTTTGCTTTTTATCCCATTAGGTATATTTGTTCCATGCTTATGGCCCGAATACAGAAGCATGATGAAAACAGTGGGCTTGGGCCTGATGACATCACTGGGTATTGAAATACTGCAGATATTTACCTTCCGCGCAACCGATATCAATGACCTGATAACGAACGCGGCAGGTACATTGGCTGGTTATCTGATTGGCAGAGTGATGATAAAAATGATTCCTCAATTAGATAGACTGAATTGCAGGAGAAGTGAGTTATATCTCCTATACGGAACGGTTGGTGCAGTGATGTTTTTCTTTCAGCCATTTATTTTTTTATTATCAGAGGCCTTATATCCGTAAAGGCTGGCATCCATTCCTTTCTTTTGTTATGAGGAACGAGTGTGCTTTTATCAGCCCCCGCCTTCAACCCCATGAAATCGCAGAAAATTCCGTGCCGCATGGGACAGCGGGTACTCTTTATTGACAATGAAAGCGCTCGTGATAAACAGATTTTCATCGGAAAAATGCTTCACGGTTAAGTCCCTGATATGTTGGAAGTCTGCGGCCGTCAGTGAGGCCAGTGCGACGGTTTTAAAGGATCTGGCCCACTCAATCGCAGTTGCATTCGAAGAGGTAATAATAGAAATATTCGGCGCGAGCAGATGGTGGCCGAAGGAGGAACGGACCAGATCCAGGCAGTCGAAGGGAACCGCAAGCGGATAGTCTGCCAGCAGGGATATGTCGATAATGCTGCCGCTTTGCATCAGAGGGTGTTCCGGCCTGCAGATTGCCACAATCTCTTCTTTCTCATAGGGATAGACAGCCAGGGAAGCATAGCCGGGAAGGCTGGACCGTATGAGTCCGATTTCCGTTACATGGTTCAGGACGTTCGGAATCGCAAAATCACTTGGTATTTCATAAAAATCAAAATTGACATTCGGGTATGCGGCCCGGAAATCGTCAAACAGATGGTGCAGAAAATAGGCGGAGTTTCCTGCCGGGATTGAGAGCTTTAAAAGCTCGGAAAAACCTGTTTTTTTATTGTGAATCTCGTCTTGAAGTTTTTCTTCGGCCTGGCAGATCTCCTTGGCGCGCAGATAAAAAACGCGTCCGGCGTCGGTCAGCTCAAGCCTGTGCCGGTTTCGGATTAAAAGCTTTGCCCCATAATAAGTTTCAATATTTTTCAACTGGTTGCTCAGAGAAGGCTGGGCGATCAGCAGCTTGTTCGACGCAGCCAGAATACTTCCGCTTTCTACAATCGCAACAAAATTCCGATAAGACTCTAATGTCATAGAGCAATTCCCCTTAATTTATAATTTAATATTCTTCTAATATAAGAAAAATATTATAAATAATATGTAATAATGATAGTTTTATTATATAAAAAATTATGTTACAATGCAAATTGTTTTTAAAAAATAGTGCTTATAAAAAGAGAACTATATATAAGCACAACTAATGAATAAAGATAAGGGGGAATAAAGAGTACGATGAATGCTTTACTGACAGATTTATTGGCCGTATTTGGAGTTGTTTTAAATGCGCTGCCTCAGGGACTTTTAGCGCTGTCCTTTGGTTTTGCAGCCGTCCCGACGGCGATGGCGTTTTTTATCGGAGCGTTTGGAAATGTGATTACGGGGAATGTGGCGCCGATTTCATTTCAGGCTGAAACTATTACATATGCGGGTACCAGCGGCAGGAACCGCTCGGAGCGGTGTACAATGATCTTTATCGGAGCCGCCATTCTTGCGGTTATCGGAGCCTGCGGGATGCTGACTAAGATTGTGGATTTTATCGGTACAGACATTGCAAACGGCATGATGGCCGGTGTGGGACTGATATTGACGAATGCGGCTGTCAACATGGTGAAGGAGGATCACCTTGCAGGCGGAGTATCGATAGCTGCGGCAGTGCTCACCTATTTTCTGACCAGCTCCAGTCCCAATACGCTGGTTTACACGATCGTGATATCGGTCATTGCGTCCAGTGTGGTATCGGCGGTTTTGAATAAAGAAAAGAAAAATATCGTTGTTGCAGATGACAAATTTACCCGTCAGAAATTCACATTTAACGGAAATGTGATACTCGGCGCTCTCGGAATGGTCTGTTTAAATATTGGCTCTAATATTTCATTTGGAGCAATCACGGCCAGCATGGCAGGAGCAGATACCTTTAATGTGGACCACCTGACCCTGATCTCTTCCCTTGCGGATATGGGTTCCTCTTTCTTCGGAGGCGCACCGGTGGAATCGATAATTTCTGCTACGGCAAATGCGCCCCACCCGGTTTGGGCCGGAGTGGCGATGATGATTGTGGTAGGCATAATTCTGTTAAGCGGCCTGCTTCCGAAAATCGGCAATTATGTTCCGTCCTCATCGATTGCGGGTTTCCTGATCGTACTGGGGCTTTTCAAGACCTTTATACTTGATGCACCCGTAGCGCTGGCAATTAATCCGGCGGTAGGCGGAACTGCACTCGTTGTCACGGCAATTTCGAATCCGTTTCTCGGAATGCTTGCCGGTATCGCAGCCAGAGTCCTGGGCCTGTAAGGAGGAGTAGCATTATGGATACATATGAATTAAAGCTTTGCGGCGTAAAGCGAGAACTGCCGTTTATCGATTTGGAGGATAATCTGGCCTTTGCCAGTTTTGTAATTATGGGCGATACGGAGCTTATCACGGCCTGCGCGCCGGAGCTGGCGGAGAAGATTGGGGACGTGGATGTCATTATTACCGCGGAGGCCAAGGGGATTGCTCTTGCCTACGAAATCAGCAGGCTGCTCGGGAAAAAGGAATTTATTGTGGCAAGAAAGAGCATCAAATCCTATATGTGCGGCGTGGTATCGGTATCGGTGCATTCCATCACGACCTCCGGGGAGCAGCATCTGTACCTGGACGGCCATGATGCAAAGCGTCTTTGCGGCAAAAGGGTCTGCATCGTGGACGATGTGATTTCAACCGGTGAGTCCCTCTATGCGTTAGAAGCTCTGGTGGAGAGTGCAAAGGGGATCGTTACAAGAAAAGCAGCGGTGCTTGCAGAGGGAAAAGCAGCAGAGAGAGACGACATTATCTTTTTACAGAAGCTCCCGCTGTTTCACAAATGTGATGATAACAGCTATGAAATTAAGGAATCATAAAGTCATAAGAAGTTTCATTAAATAAACAAAGAAGATAAGGCAGATACCTCGCATCTCCACCAGGAATGAAAGGTATCTGCCTTTATAAATGATTACTCTTGTAAGTAAACAGATACTGTCCCGGGCGCACGCACCGGTCTTCGCTTCTTGTAATTTAAGAAAAATTTAGGAATTTCAAGTACATTTCGACATGATGATATATGATAGAGTATAATAAAGAATTAAGAGTAAAAGGTAAAGCTATTTGAATTTATATGAATCAAATTTGGGAGGATGACCGTCGACATGCGTATTTTGATTGCCGAAGATGAAGTTGAACTTGCGAAAGGCCTGAAGTTCCTTCTGGAGAAGAACAAGTTTTCCGTTGATACTGTCAATAACGGAGCGGATGCACTGGACTACTTTCACAGCACGGATTACGATGTGATCGTGCTGGATATCATGATGCCCAAAAAGAACGGAATGGAGGTGTTATCTCAGATAAGGAGTGAGGGAGCGGCAGTTCCCGTGCTGATGCTCACAGCCAGGTCCGAGATTGAAGACAGGGTCGCCGGACTGGAGGCAGGGGCAGACGATTATCTCCCCAAGCCGTTTGCCACCAGGGAATTTATTGCAAGAGTGAAGGCGCTTGCCCGCAGAAATGCCGGATATGCCGATACGGTTCTGTCACTGGGGAATGTACGGCTCGACTGTAACCGCTATGAGCTTTCCTGCAAAGAGGAAACGGTGCGGCTTAATAACAAGGAATACCAACTGATGGAGCTGTTTTTCCAGCATCCGCATTTTGTATTCTCTACCGATCACCTGATGGACAAGGTATGGGGGAAGGACTCGGAGGCGGATATTGACGTTGTCTGGACATACATCGGGTTCATCAGGAAAAAGCTGAAACATATCGGTGCGGATATTGAAATAAAAACAGTGCGCGGAGCCGGTTATTCGCTGGAGGGCAATAAATGCTGAAGAAGATGAAACGCCGGTTTATTGCATCGGCGATGGTGGCCTTTGGAGCCGTTATGCTGGTTTTGGTAACGGTTATTAATATTGCTAACTGTTATCTGACGACTAAAAAACAGGATAACCTGCTGAATATCATTCTCGAATATGATAAAAAGACATTTTCGCAGCCCGGTACCGGTTTTCCGCCAATTTCAGATATGCCCTGGGCAGGGGGCCCGGAGGCAGAGTTCATGACCCGCTTTTTCATTGTCCGCTGCGACAGTGATAATAATGTGACGGTAATATCCAGAGCGTATATCTCTTCGGTCGATGAGGAGACAGCGCGGAATTATACGGAGGAAATCCTGGCTAAAGGAAAGGTAAAAGGTTACTTTAAAGATTACCGCTACTGTGTAAGCCGGGAGGAGGGAGAAATAATCCTCGTTTTTCTGAACGCATCCAACGCCCTGCAGTTTATGGAGTCGTTACTGATTGTATCGGTTGGCATAGGCATTGTCAGCCTGCTGGTTGTCTTCCTGCTCGTCATGATTTTATCCCACCGGGCAATACAGCCTTATGTGAAGAATATAGAGCGTCAGAAGCGGTTTATCACGGATGCCGGACATGAGCTGAAAACACCGCTGACCTCCATTGCAACCAGTGCGGATATCGCCGCCATGGAGTATGAAGGGGATGAATGGATTGCCAATATACAAAAGCAGACAGCCCGTCTGACCCGTCTGGTAAGTGACCTGGTGACGCTTTCCAGACTGGATGAAGAGATGATAATTTACGATAAGACGGTATTTTCCCTCAGTGACGCTGCCTGGGAAATCGCGGAGCCTTTTGCTTCGCTGGCAAAAGCAGGCGGAAAAACGTATATCCAGAACATAGAGGACCGTTTGGAGATGGAGGCAGACAGAAATTCGATTCAGCAGTTATTATCCATTCTTCTGGACAACGCATTGAAATACTCCGATGAGGGCGGCAAAATCCGGCTGGATATTTACCGCAGCCACAATCGAATCTGCATGAAGGTATTTAACACTTGTGAGCTTCAGGGGATAACGGATCTGGAGCGCCTGTTCGACCGTTTTTACCGTCCGGACGAATCCAGATCCACTAACACCGGAGGCACAGGAATCGGGCTGTCCATGGCTCAGGCTATCGTGGAGGCGCATGGCGGTAAGATTACGGTGAACAGTACGGATGGGAAAACAATTATTTTTACAGTGGTTATTTAATCTTACGATAACCCGGCACGTTCCGGTACGGATTATCTGTTTCAACGCGAAAGGCACATTACAATAATATTGTTGTAATGTGTCTTTCTTTGCTGTCTGACTGTTAATTGTTCGTAGAATTTTCACATTTCATTTCAAGTACATTTCAGGCTGACTTTTTATAATAGCTGATGATATTATGTGCAGTAATCTTCTCAGACTGAGAAAAAACAAAAAAATTCAGGAGGTTTGCTATGATAACAGTTGAGCATTTGACCAAATGTTACGGTGACTTCATGGCTGTCAGCGATTTGTCTTTTGAAATTGATGAAGGGCATGTGTACGGCTTTTTAGGACCAAACGGCGCCGGAAAATCGACTACTATGAATATTATGGCCGGATGTCTGTCGGCCACGGAGGGGAAAGTAATAATCGACGGCCACGATATCTTTGAAGAACCTGAAAAAGCAAAAAAACTCATAGGCTACCTTCCGGAACAGCCGCCTCTCTACATGAATGAAACACCGGTGGAATATCTGAAATTCGTTGGCGCGGCAAAGGGGTTAAAAGGACGGGAGCTGCAGAGGCAGGTGGAGGAGGTGATCGGCCAGGTAAGGATTGACGAAGTCAAGAACAGGCTGATTTCCAAGCTTTCAAAAGGCTACAGGCAGAGAGTCGGTATCGCCCAGGCGCTGCTCGGGAATCCGAAGGTTATTATACTTGATGAACCGACCGTAGGACTTGATCCGATCCAGATCATCGAGATACGTGATCTGATAAAGGAACTCGGGCAGACCCATACCGTTATTTTAAGCTCTCACATTCTTTCAGAGGTTCAGGCCGTCTGCGGCAAGGTCCTGATTATCGCCAGAGGAAAGCTGGCTGCATTTGATGAACCGGAAAATCTGGAAAAGCTGATGCTGGCATCAAACGGCATAACTTTTACGGCAGAGGCCACCGGGGAGGATGCCGCAAGAATTCTGTCTGCAATGAAATCTGTTACAGAGTGGACCTTTGAGGATAAAGGAGACGGGACCGTTGAGATTCACGCAAAAACAGAGGACAGCAATTCACGCGACATTTGCCGCCGGCTCTTTTTTGCCTTTGCGGCCGAGGGGAAGGCAATTTTGAGCATGACTTCAAAGAAAGCCAATCTGGAGGATGTATTTATTGAACTGACCGAAGGCGAATCCGGAGTTGAGAGAAGCGGTGACCGGGAAGAGCAGGATATTCCGGCAGTGGCTGATGATGCCGGGAACACGCAAGATTTCAGAAAAACGGAAGATTCCGGGAGCGCTGAAGATTCCGGGAACGCTGAAAATTCCGGGAACATGCAAGAGGCCGGAAACGCTGAAAATTCCGGAAGTGACAGTGCAGAAAGTGAGGGAACGGACGAATGACAGCTGTACTTAAACATGAACTTGCCAATTATTTTCACTCATTAACCGCATATATTTTTGGTGCATTTCTTCTGGTTTTTGTAGGGATTGGGGCTATGCTTTACAATATTCAGGCGGCAGTGTCCAATTTTGAATATGTACTGCAATTTGTGAGCCTTGGTTTTGTAGTGATTGTACCAATCTTGACGATGCGCGTCATAGCGGAGGAGAGAAAGCAGAAGACAGACCAGCTTTTATATTCCCTTCCGATTACAACTTCCCAGGTTGTTGTGGGTAAATATCTGGCACTGCTGGTCGTATTTTTTATTCCGCTGTGCATCGTGTCCCTGTATCCGCTGATTTTTGCGCAGTTTGGGGATGTGTATCTGATGACATCCTATGGCTCTCTGCTGGCATTTTTTATCATGGGCGCCGCTCTGATTGCCGTCGGCACTTTTATTTCCTCGTTGACCGAAAATCAGGGATTTGCCGCAGGAATTGCCATCCCCGTCATATTGTTTAACTACTACAGCGTCAGCCTGGCGGAACATATATCTGCCTCCGCCATGGGCTCTGTCATCTCCCTGTGTGCCCTGGCCGTTATTTTGGGCCTTGTTATCCGCTTCCTGACGGGCAATGAAGGCCTGGCATTTTCGGTCAGCCTGCTGCTCATTATCATTATCGGGATTGCCGGTTTTGTCGATATCAGCAGTTTTGAAGGGCTTCTGCCGAAGATAATGAACCGGTTATCACTTTTTGAACGCTTTTATTCGTTTGTAAACGGTGTATTTGATTTTACATCCATTGTTTACTTTATATCGGTAATCGTGTTCTTTTTATTCCTGTCCGTGCAGTCCCTTGAAAAAAGGAGGTATAACTGATGAAAAAGCATGAACTCCTTAAAAAGCCTGAACGGCCGGGAAGAAACAGGATTGCTCTTCGGGGCGGCTCTTATTCCCTGGCAATCACGGCTGTCGTACTGGCGATACTTATTGTTATTAATATTCTGGCATCAGTACTTCCTGCGGCAGTGACCAAATATGACATCAGTTCCACAAAGCTTTATTCAATTACAAGCAATACCAAGGCAGTGGTCAATGCGCTGGAAAAGGATGTGACAATTTATTGGATCGTGCAATCTGATGCGGAAGACGATGTAATCGAAAATCTGCTTAATAAATATGAAAGCCTATCGGATCATATTAAGGTTGTCAAGAAGAATCCTGATGTTTACCCGACTTTTGCGGCACAGTACACATCGGAAACGGTTGCCAATAACAGTCTCGTTGTAGAATGCGGCGACCGCAGCCGGTATATCGGTTATGATGATATTTATCTCTATGAGCCGAATATGACATCCTACTCCTATAATGCTTCATTCGACGGCGAGGGTGCAATTACATCCGCCATCGATTATGTTGTCAATGAGGAAATGCCCCAGGTGTATGTTCTGGAGGGGCATGGGGAGGCTGAGCTTCCGGAGGCGTTCAGTGACCAGATAGAAAAGGAAAACATGGAGTTAACCACTTTCTCCCTGCTCACAGAAGATTCTGTCCCCGAAGAGGCGGACTGTGTCCTAATCTATGCGCCGGCCAGTGATATTTCCAGAGAGGAAAAAGACCTGCTGGCCAAATACGTATCGGGCGGAGGAAAATTGATGGTACTGGCCGGGCCGGTTGAGAACGGAACACTGGAAAATCTCTATAGTTTACTGGAGGACTACGGTGTAGAAGCGGCAGAGGGGATCGTGGTGGAGACCGACCGGGGACATTATGCGTTCCAGGCGCCGTATATCCTGCTGCCGAATCTTCAAAGCAGTGAGATTACCGATCCTCTGATCCAGGAACATTATTATTCTATTATTCCCATTGCCCAGGGGCTGACGGTCAAGGGAGCGGATTCGGCAGAGGTAACGGAGCTTTTGACCACATCGGAAACGGCATTCAGCAAAACGGACGGTTACGGCCTGACCACCTATGAGAAAGAGGAGGGGGATACAGACGGACCTTTCGCCGTGGCGGTATCCGTTGCGTGCGGAAATGACGGGCAGATGATTTGGTTTACGTCGTCCCATTTCCTGGACGATATGTATAATGCCTATTCATCCGGGGCAAATCTGGATCTTGGCATGAATGCATTATCATCACTGATTGGTGAGAGCGAAGCGGTGGCGATCCGCAGCAAATCACTCAACTACAACTACCTTACCATCAGTGATTCCACAGCCTCTCTATTGAAAACGGTGATGATTGGTGTATTCCCGCTGCTGTATCTCGGTATCGGTATCTGCGTAGTAGTAAGAAGGAGGAGAAAAGATGAGCCGGTCTAAAAAACTTTCCGTATTACTTGGGGCATTGCTGGCGGTCTGCCTGATCACATTTGGAGTCAGTCAATATGAGGTGCACAAGGAAAAGATAAAAAACAGCGATGAAATTATTTTAGAGCTGCCGGGTGACACGGTGAAATCGCTTTCCTGGGAATATAATTCCGAAACCCTCGCCTTTCACAAAGACGGAAAATGGCTTTACGATGGGGATGGAGCGTTTCCGGTTGACGAAGAGAAAATAAATGAGCGTCTGGATCTGTTCAGCGAATTCGGGGTTTCATTTATCATTGAGGATGTGGAGGATTTTGGACAATACGGCCTGGATAAGCCTGTCTGCACGATTCATCTTGAAACGGACGACGAGAGCTATGAGATCCTGCTTGGGGATTTCAGCAAGATGGACTCGGAGAGGTATGTTTCGATTGGGGACGGGAATGTATATCTTGTGAAAAAGGATCCGCTGGACTACTTTGATGCAACGCTGAGCGACATGATTAAACAAGATGAAATACCGCAGTTTGATAAAGTGACGGGGATACAGTTTACAGGAGCGGAAAACTATCAGATTGGATATCAGGAGGACAGCAGCCTCAGCTATTGCAAGGATGACGTTTACTTTATGGAGCAGGACGGGGCTTACCTTCCGCTTGATACATCCAGGGTTAACAGCTATCTTGATACAGTCAGCCGCCTGAATCCAACGGATTACGTAACGTATAATGCCACGGACGAGGAACTTAGGGACTGTGGTTTAGATAAGCCGGAGCTTACGGTGTCAGTCAATTATATTCCGCAGACGGAGAATACCGGGCAGGCAGAAGAGAAAAACGAGGAAACATTTATTCTGAATGTCGGGCGTGATCCGGAGGAGAAAAAAGCAGCAGAGAAAGCCTCTGCCGGAAAGTCAATGGATGGAGAAGCGGCAGAACCGGAGGATAAGTCCGAAAATGAAGAAATTACTGCCTATGTAAGAGTAGGACAATCAAAAATCGTCTACAGGATTACTTCGGATGAATATAAGAAACTCGTCGATGTATCTTACAATGCACTCCGCCACCAGGAAATTCTTTCCGCCGATTTCGCCGATATTTATCAGGTGGACATTTCTCTGGAGGGGGAAAATTATACGCTCACATCTGAGAAAGAGGATGGTGACAGAACCTGGTATTATAAGGAGGAAAAATTAGAATCCTCAGGCTTCTTCGATGCGCTGAAGCAATTGAAAGCGGACAGTTTCACACGGGAGCAGCCTTCACAGAAAGAAGAAATCAGCCTGACGGTTTATCTGGACAATGATAATTATCCCAAAGTGCAGATGGATTTCTACCGTTATGATGGGAACGATTGTCTTGCAGTGGTTGACGGAACGCCTGTATGCCTTGTGGCAAGAAACTATGTGGTGGATCTGGTGGAAGCAGTCAATGCAATTGTTCTGAATTAAGGTAATTTTTATTATATTAACTGGCGATGGCCTGTACGCAGAGCGTGCAGGCCATCATTAGCTTTTATATCTTATCACAATGGAGACAACAGGACTCGAACCCAGAGAAAAACATTGTAACCACAAGGAAAATCAGCCGTCGTGTGATATTTCGTGTGATATTTCATCAAAATGCTTTAGAATCTTTCGATTTTGCTTTGCTGATTCTATGTCAATAACATTACGATAAACGCTTTTCATGATATTGTCACTGGCCCATCCTCCGCGTTGAAGGATATATTGATCCGGCACTCCGATTGCGTGCATGATGCTGGCCGAATAATGCCTGAGATCGTGAAAACGGAAGGGTGTAACTCCGGAAAATTTAACAGCCCGACGGAACCGGCTGGTGATCTGCTCCGGGGTGGCCTTGATGATTCGGCCCTCTATCCCGGCCATTTTTTTGATGACAAAAGCAGGATATTCTATTTCACGATAGCTGCTATAAGTTTTTGGCTGTTTAACCGACCAGATGCGATCCGGACCCATCACCATACTCTTGTTTACGCTCACAATATTTCCATGGATATCATCCGACGTTAAGGCGCAGATCTCTCCTCTGCGCATAGGGCCGAAAGCGGCCAGGAGGATGGCAATCTCTAATTCCCTTCCGGCGACATGTGTGAGAAGTTTTTGGACATCCTGATCGGATGGAGTATACAGTTCTGGCTTTTTTCTCGCAGGAAGCGTCGTCTTGATACGGAAGTCGGGGGCAAACATCTCTAAGGCGGCAGAGACGAGGCCGTGGGCATTTCGGACAGTCTTCGGGCTGTGGTCTTTTGCGATCTCACTAATCCAGATCTGCAGGATGGTGTTAGTCAGATCTTTTAACGATGTCTCGCCCACCTTGCGCAGATAGCAGCGCTGCGTCTGCTCGTAGAAAGCCACCGTACTGGGAGATAAGACGCCGCGCTTTGCATCGATGTATTTTGAGACAGCCATATACAGCGTGATATTCTCTGGACGTTCGTTCGCATTTCCTGCGGCCCATGCAGCAGCCATGAACTGTGCCTCTTTCTTGGTGGAGGCTGTAAAGGATTTGTAGTGCCTTTTGCCATCCACATCTTTATGGTCAAAAATCTGGACGCGCCAAGATCCGGACGGTAATTTTTTTGCTGTTGCCATAGTATCATCCTTTCTATGTGTTGCGATATCGCAACTTTTGGGTATAAAAAATACGCCCCTTGCCAGGACGCTCCGAGGATGATATAATTTAGGTGTCTAAACTAAACCCATCTTTCCGGGAGCATCCGGCAAGAGTATTATGCGAAAAGCTTCTGTGTTCCCGCACAGGGGCTTTTTGCCTTACCCAATACCAGGTTTAAATCCACGACTTATCAGCCAATTCTTTGAAAATTCTTTTTGTTCAGGCGTGGCGGTTTTGAGCAAATATATTGATTTATGAATGCCAGCCCAAAAAGAAAGATCATTATTTGGCATCGGAACTTGATATTTTTCACAGAATCTCAAAATCTTTTCTTTGTCCAGTGATAGTAGCGCTTCATCACGTTCACGTTTAAATTGGTTTATATCCATAAAATCCTCCTTATGCTGCATCCTCCGAGAAGTCTAGCTCACTAATGCTCTCATTAACCGATTCTAGGATTTCATGTTTCTCGATATAGGAAACCCATGTAGATGGGAAATCAGACTTAATTTCTTTCTTTAGATTATAATACAATGTCTCCATTGCCTTCTTCCACATCTCGTCAGCTGCCTTCTCCATTTTTTTATCTGCCCAGCGGCTTTTTGCGGGGCGTTTAGCATTCTTTGCATGCTGGAACTGCAAGGCCTTCAGTATAAATATCTTATAGCCAGAAAGATTTTTTTCAAGATAGTTTAAAAATTCTTTGTATTTCATAATTCTTCCACCTTTCCCAGCACTCTGCCTATCAACCGTACATCTTCTGTCCCCTCTATATCTTCATATTCCGGGTTTCGAGAAATCAATCCGCGATCTCCCAATTCCTTGACAAAACATTCATTGTGGATTGTGAAAATCCCAACATCTCCAAGTGTCAATTCTTTTACCTTCTGCACGTAGAGTTTTTCGCCATCATGGTAGTTCGGCTCCATGCTGTCACCGCTTACTCCAATAATGAAGTCTGCTCCGTTCATATAAGGCGCCTCCAATGTATCCGTTGGAATATCATCGAAATAAAAGCCAGTTCCAGCACAGGCAATCTTTCCAAGGTAGGTATAGAGGCGTAGGCGATTTTGAGAACGTTGGACAGTAAGTTGATAGCGCATGTCGGACAGTTGAACTGCGTTGTTGGTGAGAATTTTGACACGCTCTGCTTCCCAGTTCAATATGGTATCAACGTGCTGGCGTCCGGTGTCATCGAGGGCGCGGTATTTTTCTATAAGCAATTTCTCAGTAGGAGAAAATTCTCCAGACTCTGTAGCAAGAAGATAATTTGGGGTGATGTCTAAAACACCGCATAAAAGCTCTATTGTATCAGGGTCTGGCTTATTTTTGTTGTTTTCCCAGTCACTTATGGAATTATGTTTAGCTCCTATTTTTGCAGCAAGCTGTTTTTGAGTAAAGCCTTTTAATTTACGAGCTTCTTTGATTTTTTCGCCAAAAGTTAAGTCCATTATTTCTTGCCTCCTTATATTGAAATAGTAGCATAGTATTTCGACTTTGTAAACATAAAAATTTCGAAAAGTTCGAAAAAACATATTGACAATTCGAAATATTCGGTATATCATATAAATACTTCGAATAAATCGAAAAAGTGAGGTGATAACAATTGGAAGTGGGTTTGAAGATTAAAAAGTATTTGGATCAAAATGGTATTTCACAAGCACATATAAGCAGAGAAACAAGGATAGATCCGGTGAAATTAAACCTTGGTTTGAATGGAAAGAGGAGGTTTACATTTTACGAATACAGCGTAATCTGCGGCGTGCTGGGATTAGACACTAATTTCTTTTTAAAGCCTAGATTACCGTACAAGGAGGTGGAATAAGTTGCATCATTACATTACGAAGTATCGAGAAGGAGATAAGCGTTATGCAGAATCATGGATACAGATTGATTTATTCGGTTTGTACTTCTGCTTTTGGAAAAAGCGGATGGAAATTTAAAAAAGCCACTGCTGAAGCCAGTGACTTTTTAAAGATTAAATCTTTTCCCATTTGCGCCCTTTTTCCTGTGTAGGAGGAAGTCGATCGCCGGGGTCAATGGAAACTTGACGTGGTTTAGGAACTTCTCCACCACGAGGGCCAACCTCACGGTATTCACCAGCAGGAAGATTATCAGTTCCAGGTTTATGAAGATTATTAGTCATAAAATGCCTCCCTTCTATTGATGTAGCAAACATAAGTTCTAAATGTATTATACTACACATTGTTTAGAAAATCAATAGAAATATTGCGAAAAACACAATATATAGTATTTGGATGAAAAATATTTACTATATCATGAAAGATATTTCCAAGGAGGAACTGGCCAAAAAACTCGAGATTTCAGTGAAAACATATTACAACTGGGTTAATGAAGAAACGGATGTTCCTAGTTCCGCACTTATTAGAATGTCGAAGATGTTCGGAGTTGAGATAGTATATCTTTTAGAAGGAGCAACGGGAATCCGGGACAAGAGAGGAGCGTGAGAGAATGAAAAAAAGTGCTTATCAGCGTCATGAAGATGAAGTGAAACTTTTGATTCACGAAGCAAAATTAAGAAATAATCTAACAGATGAAGGCCTTGCAAAAAGAATAGGAATGCCCTTAAGCACTTTGCGAAACCGTAAGGCGCATCCGGGAAGGTATCGATTAGATGATCTCTGGCTGTTCGAGCAGCTGGCTGGACGTCCATTGAGGGGAGGTGATACCAATGCACAAACATTATAACGATGGCCCCGCGGCGGTCCGCCAGGCCAGAGAGGCAGAAGCAAACAAGCAGGTGGAGCGGATGACCAGCATGATGGTGTGGATGACATACGGATGGATTGTAGCCGCGGGAGTGTTTTTGCATGCGGCCGGATGGATGTAAGGAGGTGAGACAATGATGAAAGCCTTAGCGCTATTACAAGCACATCCTTCGGTTGAATTTGAAGCTGCCGTCGCCCGTACGGCTGGGATGATGGACTATGAAGCCCGGACAGACCCGGATAAGACGTACACAACTGTAGAAATAGCGGGACTGTTCGAATATCTCTACGGCCGGACGCGGGTGATTGTAACGGAAAAAGAGCCCACCGGTGGCCGCCGGTAAGGCTCAGGTACTAAAACAATATTTTGTATGTCCTTATTATAGGGCAATTTTGGAGGAATTTCAAGGATGAAAACAATTAAGGTTACCACAAACAACGAAATCTTGCTGGTTGATGTGAATTTCGATGATTACAAAGACATCCAGCGAGTCATCAGCGGGCATTTTGAGCCGATGCACACACGCCGGATCGAGAGCTATTTCGGGCCAGGCATTATCCTGATTGTGGATGAGGAGGGAAGGCTGAAAGGACTTCCGAATAATCCGCTGGGATGTTATTTCTATGAAACCTCATTCCACGGAGAGCCGATTGTCGGCGATTTCATTCTGGCCAAGGTGGTCGGAGAGGACTGGACGGCACCGGATGAGGTGGTGGAGCTGATGAGGAGCATGCTTCGGACATTTAATCTGAGGGAGGTTAAGGAAGATGGCGAAAGATCTTAGCTGTGACATTTTAGAAACCTTGATTGAGTTTCCGGCCGATGGAAAGTGGCACAAGGAGCTGAATCTGGTGAAGTGGGGAAGCAACCCACCGAAGTATGACTTGCGTCCCTGGAGTGAGGACCGCGGCCAGATGGGAAAGGGTGTTACCCTTACCACAGAGGAACTGAAAATCTTAAAAGAAAAATTAGGAGGTATTGATTTATGATCCACGTTGATTTTGTTGACTTTGATGACATGATGAACTTTGCACGTTCCCTGACTGGAATTTTTCCGGCAGAAGGGAAAGCACCGGTACCGCCGGCACCGCCGATGCTGAATCCCGCCCCCGTTCCGCCTGCGGCTCCTGTGGACGCTCCAGCAGTGCCTGTGGCTCCGTCCACGCCAGCAGCGTCCCCTGTAGTTTCCACTGCAGTACCAATTGCTCCGACTCCTGTGCAGACGGCGCCGGCTCCGATTCCGCCGGCTCCCGTTACTGCAGTACCGACAACTTCTTCCAGCTACACATTGGACGACCTGGCAAGAGCGGCTATGACGCTGATGGATGCCGGTCGGCAGAATGATCTGCAGGGACTGCTCCGGCAGTTTGGCGTGGATTCCCTTCCGGCACTTCCTCCGCAGCAGTATGGTACTTTTGCGACAGCACTGAGAGGAATGGGGGCGCAGATTTAATGGGACACGAAGAAAGAGCGCATTCCCTGCTGGGCGGTTCCAACGCGCACCGGTGGCTTGCCTGTACACCAAGCGCCCGTCTGGAGGAACAGTTTCCGGATACAACGTCGGAAGCGGCAAAGGAAGGAACCCTTGCGCATGAGCTTTGCGAATTAAAACTCCGGAATTATTTCTATTCTGTTGAGTTTGGAAAGACGAAGTTTACCAGGGCAGTGAACAAGTTAAAAAAGGAACCTCTCTGGCAGGATGAAATGAACGGGTATACAGAGGAATATCTGGATTATGTGAAGTCGATCGCTTTGAAGTTTGAAGCGGTTCCTTATGTAGCGATTGAGAAACAGCTGGATTTCGGAGTTTACGTTCCGGGCGGCTTTGGAACGGCGGATTGCATTTTAATTGGCGGAGGCATCCTGCACGTAGTTGATTTTAAATACGGGAAGGGTGTTCCTGTTTCTGCAGAAGGAAATCCGCAGCTTGCCCTGTATGCTTTAGGCGCCTATGAGGCCTACAAAATCCTGTATCCGGTCCGGACCATTCGGATGTCCATCGTACAGCCGAGGCTTTCCGACGGGTTGTCGGAATGGGAGTGCTCCCTGGAGGAGCTTCTGGCTTTTGGGAATTATGTAAGAGGGAAAGCGGAACTCGCCATGAAAGGAGAAGGAGAATTCTGCCCCAGTGAGAAGGCTTGCCGGTTCTGCCGGGCGAGGGCGAAATGCCGGGCGAGGGCGGCGGCCAATGTAAAGATGGCGTTTTCCCAGGATTATGGGAAACTTCCGCCATTAATCAGCAACGAAGAAGTCGGAAACTACATAAAGCAGGGAAAAGACGTTGTGAAGTGGCTGGGAGATCTGCAGGATTATGCCCTGAAGGAATGTCTGGCCGGGAAAGAGGTTCCCGGATGGAAGGCCGTGGAAGGCCACGGCTCCAGAGACTGGGCTGATATGGAAACGGCATTTGCCAAGCTGCAGGACAGCGGTATCCCAGAGGAAATCCTTTGGGAGAGGAAGCCGTTGACACTGGCGCAGGTGGAGAAAGCAGTAGGAAAGAAAGAATTTGAGGAACTGGTAGGTTCCATGGTGGTAAAGAACCCTGGAAAACCGGCGTTGGTAGAAGAGTCGGACAAGCGTCCGGCAATCACAAATAAAGTAAGCGCTGCAGAGGCGTTCAAGGAGGAAAACTGATATGGAGAATATAACAAACGTAACAACCGGAGAAGTAAGACTGTCTTATGTGCATCTGTTTAAGCCGTATGCGGCGATGCAGGGGCAGGAAGAGAAATACAGCTGCACCGTCCTGGTACCGAAGACGGACACCGATACCATGGGACGCATCAACGCCGCCATCGAGGCGGCCAAACAGAGAGGCATTTCTGATAAGTGGAATGGGCAGTGCCCGCCTATTGTGCCGACACCGGTATACGACGGCGATGGTGTGAGGCCGTCCGACGGTATGGCCTTCGGCCCGGAGTGCAAAGGTCACTGGGTATTTACTGCCAGCGCGAAGGTAGATTATCCGCCGGAGATCGTTGACAAGATGGGAAATCCTATTATCAACCAGTCGGAGGTTTACAGCGGAATGTATGG
>ERZ808044.781-NODE-781-length-26374-cov-6.347150_pt1 | contig 26374 bp, 33 predicted proteins | sample MGYA00380195_ERZ808044 | MGnify/ENA primary metagenome ERZ808044 (study PRJEB31490, sample SAMN06133423) | mouse gut metagenome | isolation source: Z7_2 | host: mice | place: China: Chengdu | collected 2015-05 ...
CCTATGAAGATTCAGAGTGAAAAATGCTTATGAAAACAAGTTTTCAACGCTTTTTTCGCTCTAAATCTTCGCATGGCTGAACTGTTACAGTAAATCAAATTATGGGGACGGATGAAGGAGGTTACTGAAGACATATGGAAAATACATCTTTGCAGAGAGGCAAGTACAATGAAGACGCAAAGTCCAGCGCAAAGCTGACACGCGAACAGCTGATGGAGCTTGAAGAAAGAGATAAGACTCCGCGGCAGAAGATGTTTGATAAAATCATCACAGTGATGCCTGGCTTTATGGCGGTTATTGCACTGTCAGAATATCTGCTGTTTCCGGATATCAATCCGAATCCAATGCCTCATATCTATACCTGCATAATGGCAGCGATTCTCGCGGCCTATACCGTGGCTGTAATTGCCGGTATGATCAGAGAAAAGAAGGGAAAGAAAAATCTTATCCGTCGTTTGCGCCATAAAGCCCCGCTCTATTCGGCGATCCTTTTGCTCCTGACTCTTTTTGATTATGCTACGATTAAGACCAATTATTTTACATACCCTCTCGTTCCATGTGTAAACAGTATTTTGTATGCCGCCTATATGGATCATGCAACTCTGCTGAATTGTGCTTTTCATACACTTAAGCTGATGCTCGAAGGATATTTCCTGGGTGTTGTTCTTGGCCTCATCACCGGCATCACCTGCGGTTACAGTAAGAGGATCAATTACTGGATCGACCCTATCATCAAGTTCCTGGGACCGATTCCGATTTCCACATGGATTCCGATCATTATGGTCTTTATGTCAGGTGCATTGGATATGAGCGCTCTGTTCATCATTATTATCGGTGTATGGACTGCTGTTACAAATGCCTCACGCGCCGGTGTTGCCAATATTGATAAGGCTTATTTTGACGCGGCAAAGATTCTTGGAGCCAGTGAGCGTCAGCTCATATTCTGTGTTGCTATTCCCTGTGCTATGCCTAATATTATGGCTGGTATGACACAGGGCATGATGACAGCGTGTACGGCGATCATGGTTGCTGAAATGATGGGTGTCAAGGCAGGCCTGGGCTGGTATATCACATGGGTTAAGTCGTGGGCCCTTTACAGCAATATGTTCGCATCCCTGATTGTCATCTGCCTTATCTTTACATTTGTAACAAAAATTCTTAATATCGTCAAAAAGCGCGTACTGCGTTGGCAGATAGGAGTGACCAAGTAAAATGGCAGTAATTCTTAAATTAGATGGTGTTTCCAAAAGCTTTGCAAGAGTAGAAACCAATGATGTAACAACGGCCCTGGCAGAAATTACTCTGGAAATGCAGAGCGGTCAGTTTATCAGCCTTGTTGGTACATCCGGCTGTGGCAAGTCAACGATGCTGCGCCTTATAGCCGGATTGATTCAGCCTACAACAGGCAGGCTCACAGTTAATGATAAAGAAATCATCGGCACATCGTCTGCACGGGGTATGATGTTCCAGCAGCATACACTTTTTCCATGGCTGACTGTTGAAAAAAATATTTTGTTCTCTGATCGTATGCAGGGCAGACACAAGGACAAGGCATCCATTGATGAAGTAAACCGTATGCTGGAAGTCATCGGTCTTGACGACTTCCGCAAGGATTACCCTGCTCAGCTTTCCGGCGGTATGCAGCAGCGTGTTGCCCTGGCAAGAACGCTCATCTGTAAGCCTGAGATTCTGCTTCTGGACGAGCCTCTGGGTGCCCTTGATTCATTCACACGAATGAATATGCAGGATGAAATCCTCAACCTCTGGAAAGAAAACAGACAGCTCGTCATCATGGTAACTCATGATGTCGATGAAGCGATTTATATGGGAACGAAGGTACTTGTTATGGAGCCTCATCCGGGCCGGATCAAGGCGGCTATTGACATTAATCTGGAATATCCCCGTAACCGGGCAAGCAATCAATTTGTCGAGTATCGCCGTCAGATCCTTGATATGCTGAACTTCGGGCATAAGGAAGATTAGACGGTCGGGTATCGGACCTGATTTTCGCGCTGTTCACAGCGTAGAAATAATTTTTTCAATGGAAAAGGAGAATGACTCATGTACAATTTTAAAAGAGGTATGTCTCTGACATTGGCTATGGCCATGGCTGTCAGCGTAATGGCTGGATGCGGCAGCAAAGAAACTGGCGCAACAAAAGCGGCGACAGAAGCAGCAGCAGCGGCAACAGAGGCAGCAGCGGCAACAGAGGCAGCAACAGAAACTGTAATGACGGAAGCGGAAGAACTCGAGGCAATGAAGAGTGAACCGGCTTACGCAGAAGGATTTACGTACTTTGCAAGCGGCGGATGTACATCTGCCCCGTGGGTAGCCGAATATCTCGGCTATTTCGAAGAGTATGGTATTAAGAGCGAAGTATATATGGCTGGAGAGAGCTGGAAGGAAGCTCTCGGTACAAACTCTGCTCAGGTAGCTGTTAATCATATTGCTACAACACTTGTTCCGGCAGCCAACGATGTCAACTACGCACTCGTTAACGGCGCTATGATCGGCTGCCAGTCCCTCTGGGTATTGGCGGATTCCGGTTATGAGAGCCTTGAAGACCTTAAGGGTAAAAAGATCTCTGCTCCAAACGGTATCGGTAACTCCTCTTACAACATCGGCGCCCGTTTCTTTGACGCGGATGGCATCAATCCGCTTACAGAGGTTGAATTTGTTCAGGTTGAAACATCCGCATGTATTCCGGCTATGGAAAGCGGCGAGATCGCAGCTGTTGTAGCGGGCGATATGTGGGCATGGGATATGTGGAAGGCCGGCAAGCTCAAATGGCTCCGTTCCATCACATGGGATGAAGACTTCACAGATGAACCATGCTGTGTTACCGTTATGAACAAGGACTTCATCAAAGAAAATCCATTGATGGCTAAATACATTGTAAAGGCTATTGACAGAGCTCAGTCATACATCGGTGAGCATGTTGAGGAAATTACACAGGCTGAAATCGATGCAGGCCTCCTCACAGGTGAGCTTGATAAGCTTACTGAGTGCATGGAATCTTACCGTTGGGGTACTGTTGATGCTGAGTTTACAGAACGTGCGCTCCGTGGAGTTGTTGAAGACTATATCCGCCTTGGTCTTCTTACAACCATGAAGGATCCGGATGCCGTTATGGAAAAAGTCTGGTGGCCGCAGGATCCTGACTATGATGTATAGGAATCGTCTTATCAGCGGATAGAAATAATTTTGGGGGTGCAGCCTCATGAAATGAGGTTCCCCCCTTTTTGTTTACCGGGTTGTTACGCATTGTATAGGAACAATCTGACTGTTATTACATTTCGGGAGGAAAAGGTATGAAACAAAAAATTACATTCATCGGAACCATTCTCGTTGGGGCTCTTCTGGCTTTCGGCCCTCAGTTTCTGTTCAGGCCCTGCCCGACAACAGAAAAAGTCATGAAATGCTTTTACAGCTGCAAGGCTTTGATTGCGATCGGCCTGATTGTCATGCTGACAGGAGTGCTGGAGCTTTTTGCCAAGGAGACTGAGTCTCTTCGTTTTCTTGCAGTAATTGGAGCTGCAGCATGTATTCTCTCTATCATGGTTCCGACTGTGCTGATCGGCGCCTGCATGAAGCCGGAGATGACATGTAATGTGGTGACTTTCCCGATTACTCATGCTCTGTCCGCCGTAGGGCTCGTACTTCAGGTTCTCAGCATGGTCTTCTCAGGCAAAAAGAGGTAATCTGATGAATTCTTCTATTATTCAAACCATTGCAATCAAAAACCTGAATCGGCGGCCTGTCAGAACCTGGTGTATGATCTTTTTCACATTTATACTGTCCTGCTCGTTATTTTTTACGACAGTTCTCGTTGACAGCATGAAAAACGGCCTGGAAAAAACTGTCAATCGTTTGGGGGCGGATATTATTGTGGTACCCAAAGAATATGAGCGGAATATGGCTGATTCACTTTTCCTCGGTGAACTGTGCAGCTTCTCCTTTGACAAGAGCTGGATCAAGCCGATTTCTGAAATAGACGGAATCAGAGAAATAACTCCTCAGCTTTACATGAAATCTCTGGCTGCCGGCTGCTGCTCCGCAGAGACTCAGCTCATCGCCTTTGATCCGCAGACAGATTTTATTGTGTCTGCCTGGCTCAGTGAAAATAATATTAAGATGCCAAAATTCGGGGAGGTTATCATCGGTCATCTGATCTCTCCGGAAAATCCCGGCGAGATTCGATTCTTTGACCGGACCTATAAAGTCATTGGGAAGCTGGACAGAACCGGCAGCAATTATGATACCTGTGTCTTTATGACCTATGAAACAGCAAAGGATATTATGGGCAGCGAACGCTGGTATGAAGCATTTTATGAAAATCCGGATGCAGAAAATCTTGTTTCTTCTCTGCTGATCCGTACAGAAGAAGGCGCAGACGCAAAACAAATTGCCCGGTCCATCAACTATTCTCTGGCAAAAGACAGTCCGATAGCGGCATATACAGCAAACGGAATCATGGCTGATGCCATGAAAAATGTAAATAACATGACCGGATACAGCACGGTTCTGATTGGATTGATATTTATTTTAGTCGTTGTGGCACTTTTCAGTATTTTTACCATTACCATCAATGAACGTACCAGAGAATTTGGCATTTATTCAGCTCTCGGAACACCTGACAGAAAGCTTTCGGGCATAGTTCTCACCGAAGGACTTTTGATCGGGCTTGCCGGAGGTCTGATTGGAGCTGTATTTGCTGCAGCGGGAACGGTTATCTTTGGCAATACGATCGTTGTTTTGATGGAAATTCCTGAACTAAATGTGAATCCAATCTTTCTGACCGTTCTTGGATTAAAATGCATCGTTCTCGCATTGGTTGTATCGGCTCTGTCCTCCCTCTACTCTGCGTGGAAAGTGAGCCGTGTCAGCCTTGACGGATTGATCAAAGGAGAGGAGCTATGATACTGACAACAAAGGACCTTACAAAGACATTCATACGACAGGGGAAAGAATTCCAGGCTGTGGATCATGCAGACTTTTGCATTCATTCCGGTGAGATCTGTGTACTGACAGGTCCCTCCGGATGCGGAAAATCCACGTTTTTCCATCTGATCTGCGGGATCACCAGGGCCGATGGGGGTGAGATTCTCTTTGAAGGGAAAGACCTTTGCAAAGCAGCTTCCGGTGAGCTTGCACTGGTTCGGGCGGAGAAGATCAGTTATATTATGCAGGGAGACAGCCTTCTCCCTAATCTGACAGTCATGGAAAATATTTGTCTGCCCCATTATCTCTGCGGGACAAAAAAGGGACTGGAAACCAGGGCTGCAGGACTGCTGGAAGAATTTGGACTTAATAAAATGGCTGATGAATATCCATCCAATCTCTCCGGAGGCGAACGACGGCGTGTGGCCATTGCCCGGGCTTTTGTCCACGACCCGGTTCTCGTAGTTGCAGATGAACCTACAAGTGATCTGGATGAAGAAAATACTTCCATGATTATGAATCACTTTGAAAAGCAGGCAGCGTCGGGCACAGCCATTCTGATCAGTACCCACGATCATTCCTGCCTCAGAGATGGCATGACCCATTACGTGATGAACAGCGGAGTCATGAAAGTTGATAAGAACCAATAATCTCAGATGTAAACCCTTAGAAATTGCGTGAATAGGCTATTTCTAAGGGTTTTCAATGTGGCAGAAGGAACAACGGACATGGGAAATTCTTTTTCAGGGGCACTTTGGGAGAATTGCAACAGTTCAGCTGTGTATCTTCTTGCCCGCGTACCGCGGACAAGAAGCCCCGGGCGTCCGCCTTATGAAGATTCAGAGCAAAGAACGTTTATGAAAACAAGTTTTCAACACGTTTTTTGCTCTGAATCTTCGCACGGCTGAACTGTTACAGTAATTTATCAGAAAGTCTTGTCATCATAAACAAAATAACGTATACTTACTCAGAATGGTTTCATGAAAAATTCGTATGTCGGCCATTTCTTTTTCCGTCAGAATTACAGTGACAGATTCAACATGAAATTTTAATAATCAAGAAAAAAGGAATCAACATGAGAAAATTAGCATTAAGTGATGAAATCCTTCTGTCGGTCAGCCAGCCGGCAAGGTATATCGGAAACGAAGTGAACATGTGCGTCAAAGACCCAAAAAAAGTGGATATCCGCTTCTGTATGTGTTTCCCCGACGTTTATGAGATCGGCATGTCCCATCTGGGCATTCAGATACTCTATGATATGCTCAATAAAAAAGAGGACGTATACTGTGAGAGAGTCTATTCGCCCTGGATGGATCTGGACGCCATTATGAGAGAAAAAAACATCCCTCTGTTCTCCATAGAGACCCAGGAGCCCATTAAAAACTTCGATTTCCTTGGTATCACGCTCCAGTATGAAATGTGTTATACCAATGTTCTTCAGATTCTGGATTTATCCCGGATTCCTCTGCATGCGGCAGACCGGACCTGGGATGATCCCATTGTCATCGGCGGAGGTCCCTGTGCGTTAAACCCGGAACCCATTGCGGAATTCTTTGATATTTTCTATATCGGCGAGGGAGAAACGGTTTATTATAATCTGATGGACACCTACAAGGAATCCAGAAAACGGGGGGATTCCAGAGATGTCTTTTTAAAGAAAGCGGCGCAGATTCCGGGACTCTATGTTCCTTCCCTTTATGACCCGGAGTACAACGAGGACGGTACTATAAAAAGTTTTCTTCCCAACTGCCCGGAGGCACCAAAAAAGGTCCAGCGGCAGATCATGATGGAAATGACGGACTCCTTTTATCCGGAAAAGCCGCTGGTTCCTTTTATTAAGGTGACACAGGACCGCGTAGTGCTGGAAATCATGCGGGGTTGTATCCGCGGCTGCCGGTTCTGTCAGGCGGGGATGATTTACCGCCCTGTCCGTGAGAAAAATGTGGAAAAGCTTAAAGAGCTGGCAAAACAGATGCTAAAAAATACCGGACATGAGGAAATCTCTTTAAGTTCCTTAAGCTCCAGCGACTACCGGAGTCTGGAAAGCCTTGTACGGTTTTTAATTGAGGAATTCCATGGAAAGGGAATCAATGTTTCTCTGCCGTCTCTTCGGATTGATGCTTTCTCCCTGGATGTAATGAGCAAGGTGCAGGATGTGAAAAAGAGCAGTCTCACTTTCGCTCCGGAGGCCGGTTCCCAGAGACTTCGGGATGTCATCAACAAGGGACTTACGGAAGAGGAAATCCTGAACGGTGCCGGTGAAGCCTTCCTTGGTGGATGGAACCGGGTGAAGCTTTATTTTATGCTTGGTCTTCCGACAGAGACCACAGAGGACATGGAGGGTATTGCCCTTCTTTCGGAAAAGATTGCGGAAAAGTATTATGAAATTCCCAAGGACCAGCGGAAGGGGAAAGTCCAGGTGGTGGCCAGTACCTCTTTCTTCGTGCCGAAGCCCTTTACTCCCTTCCAGTGGGCCAGAATGTGTACGAAGGAAGAATTTCTTGGAAAAGCCCGCGTAGTCAACCATAAAATGAAAGAAATGCTAAATTACAAGAGTTTGAAATATAACTGGCATGAGGCCGATGTAACCGTTTTGGAAGGTGTTCTGGCCAGAGGCGACAGACGGGTGGGCGCAGTCATTGAAGAGGCCTATAAAAACGGGGCCCTTTATGACGCCTGGTCTGAGACCTTTAAAAATGAAGTCTGGATGAAGGCCTTTGAAACCTGCGGTGTGGACATTAATTTTTATACCACCAGGGAGCGGAGCCTGGACGAGATATTCCCATGGGATTTTATCGACTCCGGAGTTACGAAGGAATTTTTAAAGAAAGAATGGTTAAATTCCATCAAGGGCACAGTAACCCCGAACTGCCGGGAGCGGTGTTCCGGCTGTGGAATCAGACGGTTTGGAGGAGGTGTCTGCTATGAAAATCAGGATTAAGTTTTCTAAACAGGGCAATATGAAATTCATCGGCCATCTGGATATTATGCGGTACTTCCAGAAAGCCATACGCAGGGCTGATGTGAATATCCGTTATTCTGAAGGCTTTTCCCCGCATCAGATCATGTCCTTTGCGGCCCCCTTAGGTGTTGGACTAACCGGAAGCGGAGAGTACCTGGACATTGATGTACTGTCCACAGATTCCTCAAAAGAAATGATTCGGCGGTTAAATGATACAATGGTAGAGGGCATGGAGATTTTAAGCTATAAGAGACTGCCGGATGACGCTGCCAATGCCATGTCCCTGGTGGCGGCCTGTGATTATACCATAACGCTGCGAAACGATTATGATAACGGTCTTTCCTGTACCGATGAAGAATTTTTTGCAAACCTTATGCTTTTTATAGAAAGCGGAAATCTGGAAGTGGTGAAAAAGACAAAAAAGGGAGAGAAGCTTATGGACCTTAAACCTCTGATTTATGAAAAGAAGCTGACAGAGGACGGTAAGGGAATTTTTCTTAAGCTTTCCTCCGGGAGCCTGGCCAACATGAAACCGGAGCTGCTTTTAGAGGCATACTGTAAATCCCTTGGAAAAGAATATCCGGCCTTTGGTTTCTGCATTAACAGAGAAGAGGTCTATGCTGACAGAGGTTCGGACACTTCCCATGTGTTCACTCCCCTGGAGGAGTTTGGAGATGACATTGAATAAGCTTATATTTACAAAACTTCGCGAAAAAACCGTCTCTGTGCTGATCTCTCCGGAACGAGTTTTACAGATGGAGGCGGAGCCTGAAAAAGAGGCGGAACGTCTTGGCGCCATCTATATTGGAAAAGTCCGCAATGTAGTGAAAAACCTGGGTGCTGCCTTTGTGGAGTACCGGCCTGGAATTAACGGCTATTTAAGCCTTTCAGAGTGGAACGGTCCCCGCCCCTTAAGATCCGGGGACGAGATTCCTGTTCAGGTAACACGGGCTGCCGTAAAAACAAAGGACGCTGTCCTCAGTACAAATTTATGCCTGACCGGACATTATGTGGTGCTTACTTCCCAGGCCGGAAAACTTGGAATTTCTGCCAGAATCAGAGATGGACTATGGCGGACGGAACTGAAAGCTCAGTGGGAGAGGCGTTCCCCTGAAGATTATGGCATCATTGTACGGACTAATGCACATATGGCCCCTTTTGATATGATCTGGGAAGAGACAGACCTGCTGCAAAAAAGGCTCTGTAAAATACACGCTGATGCGGAGTGCCGTACCTGTTACAGCACCCTGTACCAGCCGGAAAATTTTGTCATACAGACAGCTTCCAATGTGAGGAAATCTGAAACAGAGGAAATTGTAACAGATATTCCTGAAATTTATGAGGAACTTCGCCAGTCCGGCCTTTTTTCGGAATCACTGTCTGATATCAGACTCCGCCTTTATTCCGATGAAACTTACCCCCTGCGGGCCCTTTACCATCTGGAAACAGCTCTGGACCGTGCACTTTCCAGACAGGTATGGCTGAAATCCGGTGGATACCTTGTGATTGACTCCACAGAAGCCATGACAGTCATTGATGTCAATACAGGAAAAAACACAGGGAAAAAAACAGCGTCTGAGACCTATTTTCATACCAATCTGGAGGCGGCCTCTGAAATAGCCGCCCAGCTTCGCCTCAGAAATTTATCCGGCATCATTCTGGTGGATTTTATTGATATGGAAACAAGGGAACAGAATGAGAAACTGATGTCCGGCTTCCGAAAGTACCTGGCAATGGATCCGGTAAAAACGGTTCTTGTGGATATGACGGCCCTGGGCCTGGTGGAAATCACCAGGAAAAAAATAAAGAGACCGCTTCATGAACAGTTTTTGACATAACAGATAAGCCTTGCGAAGATTTCATGTAAAAAAAGCGTTGAAAACTTGTTTTCATAAGCGTTTTTTACACGAAATCTTCATAAGGCAGACGCCACAAGCTTCTTGTCCGCGGTATGCGGGCAAGAAGCTGCAAGGCTGAACGGTTACTTTTTGACTGTTTTTTGACTGTTTTTTCTGAAAAAACTGTTGACACAGGGAAAACCTGATGGTATTATAACATAGTGTGCCGCACAGTGAGGTTTACAAGGATTTCCAGTGGAAATACACCATAACTGGCGAGTAATGATAATAGGAGGTGCCATATGTACGCGATTATTGCAACAGGTGGTAAGCAGTATAAAGTGGCCGAAGGCGACAGCATCAAAATCGAGAGAATTGATGGAGAGGTCGGTTCCGCAGTAACCTTTGATCAGGTTTTGGCTGTGAACAACGGCGAGCTTACGATCGGATGCCCCACAGTAGAAGGTGCAACCGTTTCAGCAACAGTTGAAAAGGTTGGAAAGGGCAAGAAAGTTATCGTTTACAAGTATAAGCGCAAGACCGGCTATCATAAGAAAAATGGTCACAGACAGCTTTATACTCAGGTTAAGATTGAAAAAATCAACGCTTAATTTCGTATGATTCAGGTAATGATCCTATGTGACAAGAACCATGCGGAGAAAGGGATTGAAATAACAGGTCATGCTGGCTATGCAGAATACGGACAGGATGTAGTTTGTGCTGCTGTTTCTGTACTGGCTCTCAACATGGCAAATTCCGTTGAACACTTCACAAAAGACCACTTTGAGGGAAGTGTTGCAGAAGACGGAGGGATGTTTTCCTTTTTTTTCCCGGGTTCCATGAGTTCTGAGTCGCAGCTCCTCATGAAATCCCTGATTCTCGGACTGGAAAGTATCCGGGATGAATACGGAGCAGAATATATCAATTTTCGATTCAGGGAGGTGTAACCGATATGTTTAAGATGAACCTTCAGTTATTTGCTCATAAAAAAGGTGTTGGTTCTACCAAGAACGGCAGAGATTCCGAGTCAAAACGCCTTGGAGCAAAGAGAGCAGACGGGCAGTTCGTATTAGCCGGAAATATTCTTTACAGACAGCGCGGAACCAAGATCCATCCGGGTCTCAATGTTGGCCGCGGCGGTGATGACACATTATTCGCAAAGGTTGATGGTGTTGTCAGGTTTGAAAGAAAAGGCAGAGACAAAAAGCAGGTTTCTGTATATCCGAAGGCAATCAGCGAATAATAAAGCAAAGAGCTCCATACTTAGGGTATGGGGCTTTTTTATAAGAACTCCAGACATTCTGGGAAAGGACCAAAGGTACCATGTTTACAGACCGTGCGAAAGTATTTATTAAATCAGGAAACGGCGGAAATGGCCATGTGAGTTTCCGCAGAGAGTTATATGTTCCCAACGGCGGCCCGGACGGAGGTGATGGCGGCAAAGGCGGCGATATCATCTTTCAGGTAGATGACGGCCTCAATACCCTTGCGGATTTCAGACATGTAAGAAAGTATGTGGCAGAGAGCGGAGAAGAAGGGGGAAAACGCCGCTGCCATGGTGCAAATGGGAATGACCTGGTGATTAAAGTTCCGGAAGGCACCGTTGTTAAAGAGATGGAATCAGGAAAGGTAATTACGGACATGTCCGGGGAAAACCGCAGAGAAGTAATTTTAAAGGGCGGCAGGGGCGGCCTTGGAAATATGCATTTTGCAACAGCTACCATGCAGGTGCCAAAATATGCTCAGCCAGGACAGCCGGGACAGGAACTGTGGGTGCAGCTGGAGCTTAAAGTAATTGCCGATGTGGGACTGGTTGGCTTCCCCAATGTAGGAAAGTCCACTCTATTATCCCATGTATCCAATGCCAGACCTAAAATTGCCAATTACCATTTCACAACCCTGAACCCTCACCTGGGGGTGGTGAACTTAGGAGACGGAAACAGCTTTGTTATGGCAGATATTCCGGGGCTGATTGAGGGAGCCTCTGAGGGGGCGGGTCTTGGCCATGAATTTCTTCGCCATATCGAACGCACCAAAATCCTTCTCCATGTGGTGGATGCTGCTTCTGTGGAGGGGCGCGATCCGGTAGAGGATATTCATACTATCATGAATGAGCTTTCTACCTATAATCCGGAGCTTCTTAAACTCCCACAGGCCATTGCTGCCAATAAGATGGATGTTTTCTATGGAGAAAATGGATGGAATCCTATAAAAGCTTTAAAAGACGAATTTGAACCTCAGGGAATTCCTGTGTTCGGTATCTCAGCTGTCAGCGGAGAGGGGATTGACCAGCTTCTGCATCATCTTTTTGGCATATTAAAAACTGTGAACCGGACTCCGAAAGTTTTTGAAAAAGAATTTGATATGGAATATCAGGCAGACCAGAATCTGCCCTATACAGTGGAAAAGGACGGTGAGGGCATTTATGTGGCAGAGGGACCGAGAATTGAAAAAATGCTCGGCTATACGAACCTGGATTCTGAAAAAGGCTTCGACTTCTTCCAGAAATTTTTAAAGCAGAGCGGAATCCTGGAAGAACTGGAGAAAGCCGGAATCAGGGAAGGCGATACAGTCCGCATGTATGGCCTTGAATTTGATTATTACAAATAAGGAGTTTTAATATGACAAGCAAGCAGAGGGCCTATTTGAAAGGCCTTGCCATGACCATGGAGCCCGTTTTTCAGATTGGAAAATCCAGTCTTACACCGGAAATTACCAAGGCTGTTAGTGAGGCCCTGGAAGCACGGGAACTGATTAAAATTCACGTGCTTAAAAATTGTGCTGACAACGGAAAAGACCTGGCTGCGGTCCTGGCGGAACGAACCCATTCCCAGGTGGTGCAGGTAATCGGAAAAATGATCGTATTATATAAACCGGCAAAGGAAGAGAAGGACAGAAAAATCGTTCTTCCGTAGGCCGGAAAGGAGTTTTTCCATGAAACGGATTGGCATTATGGGCGGCACTTTTGATCCTGTCCACAACGGACATCTTCTTTTGGGAAAACAGGCATATATGGAGTATCAGCTGGACGAAATCTGGTATATGCCATCCCATATTCCGCCCCATAAAAAAGATCACCATGTGACAGACAGTGAAAGCCGCCTCGCCATGTTGTACCTGGCACTCAGGGATATTCCCTATTGTAAAGTATCAGAATTTGAAATGGAGCGGGAGGGAAATACCTATACGGCTCAGACCTTGAAACTTTTAAAGGAAACATATCCTGAATATCAGTTTTACTTCATCATTGGGGCTGATTCATTATTCCAGCTGGAAACCTGGTATCATCCCAGGGAGGTTATGGAGCTTACCTCGCTTCTTGTTTCCGGAAGAGAGTGCGAGTCTGATGGTAAGACCCTGGAGGGACAGATTACACATTTAAAGGAGGCTTATGGCGCTGATATCCAGCTTCTGCATAACGAAGAAGTGGATATTGCTTCTGCCGAAATCAGGAAAAGGGCGGCGGATGGAAAGGACATCCGGAAGGCGGTCCCCAAAGCAGTGGCCGATTACATTGAAGCCCATGGGCTGTATCATACCGGCGATTAAAAGGATGACGATTTCGTCCGGTTTTTCCCGCCCCGTGAGCGGTAACTATAAAATATCGTAGTAAACGGGCATGCCTGCTGACGCAGACACCCCCACACATGAAAGCCGATTGCTCCGTGCTTCGCATTTTTGCAATCGCCACCGGTATTCGCAAATCGCTTACTCACTTTGTTCGCAGGGCCTTTTTGCTCATACCGGCTTGCCCGTTCAATATCCGTGAATTCGTTATATAACCATGGCCCATTCACGGCTGCTGCCCGGGGCTTTCTCATAGAAAACCCCATGCCCTGCTTAAGGCACCACCATGAATGAAAGTGGGGTTTCCTATGAACCCTCCGGGGGGGATGTGCAGAAAACGGGAGTGGATGATGTCACTTCGTGACCCCGTTTTCGCACAGCTCAGCGGCGGAGCGCTGAACTTTCATAGTAAACCCCCATGCCCCGCGTTGGCACCACTGCATATGAAACAGGGGCAATCCGATTGTTTTTATTTCTTTTGCCAAAAAGATGGTCTATAATCATCTTATCGGCAAAGATCGGTTTTTATTTTGGGCCGACAGCCCGCATAGTAAACTGATTTGTGGTTCTCTCATTTGCACCACCACCTATCCAGCCTCACATGACAAAAGGACGCATAGTAAATAGTATGGATAACAGAGTTTTAGAAATAAGAAAACATTTGAAAAAAAAGCTGGAACCTCAGCGGTTTGAGCATACGTTAGGAGTAGCTTATACCTGTCAGGCACTGGCCATGCGGTATGAATATGATTTGGCTAAGGCAGAACTGGCAGGACTGCTCCATGACTGTGCCAAGAGGTATGATGGAGAGACCCTGCGGGTTAAATGCCTTTCCCGGAATATCCCCATCACAGAAGGAGAGGACAGAGATCCGGCCCTGCTTCATGCAAAGCTTGGTGCCTGGATGGCGAGAGAGAAGTACGGCGTTGATGACGAAGAAATTTTAAGTGCCATTGCCTGTCATAACACAGGAAAGCCAGGAATGTCCCTGCTTGATAAAATTCTTTATGTGGCCGACTATATTGAGCCGCGCCGGGATAAGGCAGCGAATCTTCCGGCTATGCGGAAGCTGGCATTTGAAGATCTGGATCAGGCATGCCTCTCCATCATGGAGAGCACTCTTTCCTATCTGAAATCTAAAAACTGTCCTATTGACATCATGACAGTGATTGCATGTGAAGACATGAGGCAAGTGGTGAAAAAGAAAAAAGCAATTATTATAGAAAAGAAGGAGGAACAAACATTTGAATCAGGCAAGAGAGATGGTAAAACTCGCAGTCGAAGCCCTGGAAGAGAAAAAGGGCGAAGATATAAAAATCATCGACATTAACGGTGTCACAGTAATTGCAGACTATTTTGTTCTGGCCAGCGCATCCAATACAAACCAGACCCAGGCCTTGGTGGATAATGTGGAAGAAAAGCTTTTTAAGGCAGGCTATGAATGCCGTCAGAAAGAGGGAAATTTAAGTTCTACATGGGTTCTTTTGGACTATGGTGATGTGATTGTACATGTTTTTTCCAGAGAGGACAGGCTTTTCTATGATCTGGAACGAATCTGGAGAGACGGAAAAATCGTGGAGTCCGTTGAAGAGCTGGATTAAGTCCAATGGTAAGAAAAAACACATCGACATATTTTTTGTAACAGTTCAGGTCACCCCTGAACTGTTACTGTTTTCTCTACATTTTCCAGTACAGCCCACCTTAGACAGCTATACGTTCCACTGGTTTGCTTTTCCGATGAAACAAAGAGAAAATACTCGGCATAGCGCTTCTGCGTAAGAGAAAATACTCAGCATAGCGCTTCTGCGTCGTTGTATTTTCTTTCTGGTTCCTGAAAGGGCATCCGCATCGAAACAAAATGGTATTTCAGGTTGGCAATACTAATTCATGAGCCGGAACAGACCGATTACCTTTCCTAAGATCCGGACTTCATCTACGATTATAGGATCCATGGACGAATTTTCCGGCTGAAGTCTGTAATGCCCATCTTCTTTATAAAAAGTCTTTACTGTTGCCGCATCATCTAAAAGCGCTACAACTTTATCTCCATTTTCCGCAGTGGGCTGCTTTGCAACGATTACTTTATCGTTGTTGAAGATTCCGGCCTCTATCATGCTTTCTCCTTTTACCTTCAGCATAAATACTTCCTTATTAGGAAGCATCTCCACCGGAATCGGAATATAATCCTCTATATTTTCTTCCGCAAGGATTGGAACGCCGGCAGCAACAGTACCGATTACAGGAACATTCACAACTTCGCGGCGGGTCAGGGCAAAATCATCGTCCAGAATCTCAATTGTTCTGGGCTTTGTAGGATCACGACGGATATAACCATTCCGCTCCAGAGTTTCTAAATGAGAGTGAACAGAAGAGGTTGATTTCAGATGAACTGCCTCACAGATCTCCCGGACCGCCGGCGGATACCCTTTTCCTAAAATTGTTTCTTTTATATATTCCAGAATTTCTTTCTGCTTATCTGTAATTTTTCCCTGGCTCATAAAACTCCTCCTTTTCTTTCTGACTCTATACTAACATATGTTTGAGGAAAAAGCAAACCTTTGTTCGAAAAAAATATAAAAATTCAGATATCTTGTTACCGTTCACGGGGTGGGGAAAACTTAACGAAAAAAGACATCAAGCCTGTCTGTAAGGCAATTTGCGTCCGGTTTTCCACATCGGGCGTGCGCTGGATACTTCTTGTCTGTCTTAGGAAAGACAAGAAGATGCTCCGTGAGTAGTAACGATATCTCAGAACTATTACTTTGGAGCCTCCTGATCGCTTACAGAGAAACAAGAATCATCGGATGTTCGCCCGGTATGATTTACTCCGCCCCGTGAACGGTACCCCGGATTTTTTGGAAGATTCAATTGTTCAAAAAAATGTTGACAAACATATGTTCTGGTGTTATTATGGTATCAGAACATATGTTCTCGAATATATATTCGATAAGCAGGAGGGATTGAGATGAAAAAATATTTATTTATTTTGGCAGCATTTGTTACTATGTTATATTGTTTCTTTGGAAAAACCCTGGTAATGGCAAGCGAAGAGGAGAGTGTTACTGCTTATAAACGTTATTACACAAATATTGAAATAAAAAAAGGGGATTCCCTCTGGACACTTGCAGAAATGTATTATAAAAATTCCGGTATGGATATTCCGGAATATATCGATGAACTTAAAAGAATGAACTGCCTGCCCGATGATAACATCAAAGCCGGCAGCTCACTGACGATCGTTTATTTCGCTGAGACTCCCGAACTTCCACAATAAAGATCCAAAATTTTTTGCTTCATCTGGCAGGCAAAAGAGCATAATCGTTCCGATCCTGGTTCTCACCGAAGCCATTATGTGAAAGGAACAAATGATCAGAATTGTTTGCTTTTTTGTACTGCCTTCCCAGCTCTCATTCTTCTCTTAGTTTCACTAAATTTCTCGCACTGCGTTTTCGTTCATCTTCCTGGGCCGCATAGTGCTTTCTCGTTGTGTTGACATCATTATGTCCCAGGACGGATGCCACCAGATAAATATCTCCGGTTTCCCGGTATAAATTGGTTCCATATGTACTTCGCAGTTTGTGAGGGGTAATTTTCTTTAACGGGGTCACTAGTTTTGCATATTTTTTTACCAGATTTTCAACACTTCGCACATTCATTCTTTTTCGCTGCATAGACAAAAACAAAGCATCCTCATGTCCTGGAAGTGCATCAACCATGTCTCTTTGTTCCATATAATTTTCCAGTACATCCCGGACTTCATCACTGAAATAGACAATGGATTCCTTTCCACCTTTTCGTATCACATGAATTCCACATTCCTCCAGGTCCACATCATTCCTGTTGAGTCCCACACATTCCGAAACCCGGATTCCTGTGCCAAGCAGAAGTGACAGAAGTGCCAGATCGCGTACTTTGGTCCGTTCATGATACAGCTTTTGTTTTTCTGTCAGTTTCTCACCTTCCTCTACCTCGTCTAAAAGCCGTGCCACCTCATCAATTTCCAACCGGATAATTTCTTTTTCATGGAGCTTTGGAAGACGTAATAAGGAAGCCGGATTTTTTTCAATTCTCTGATTCCTGTAAAAATAATTATAAAAACTTTTTAAAGAAGAAACCTTTCGCATAATTCCACGTTCCGTATTGAATACATCTTCATTGAGTTCAGACGGATGACATTTTAAATATTCCATATATTCTTCCAGATCTGTAACTGTAAGCTGCTCCAGAACAGATAGCGGAATATCTGTTCCCATTTTCTTTATTTCCGAATTATTTCGCCTCAGAAAATCAAAAAAAATTCTAAGGTCATAGGCATAGGCAATTCTGGTTCTGGTGGACGTTTGCGGTTCAATTCCTCTGAAAAAATCCACACAAAAAGGGGGTAATTCTTTCATAAGCTGCCGGAGACGCTTGATATTTTCAATATCTTTTTGTTCATGATAAGTAAGTTTTGCCATGATTATTTTTTCTCCTTAATCAAAATATTTTCTGGTTTTTCTGATATTTCCGGCACTGTAAGAGCCCATCCGGAGATATTTCCTGAGACAACCGCATGAAAGAGACGATCTTTTACTCCGGGATTTTCCATGTTCAGTGTCCGTATCAGTCCCTTTACATATTCCCGTTTTGTTTTTCCATCCACTGGACAGGGATTCTTGCATACCGGAAGCGAATACTTATTTTTGAATCCGATTACATCAGCCTCAGACACATACATCATCGGCCGAATCACCGTAAGTTCCATGCGATCCAGATAAGTTCTGGGAGAAAAAGTATAAAAACGTCCCTCATAAATAAGGGAGAGCAGCATAGTCTCAATGATGTCATCGCGGTGATGTGCATAAGCAATTTTATTGCATCCTATCGCTTTTGCTTCCAGATTTAAAGCGCCCTTTCTCATTTTCGCACAAAGTGAGCATGGGTTTGATTCTCTGCGGGTATCAAAAACAATTTTTGATATATCCGTAGGAATAATAGTGTAAGGAACTGAAAAGCCATTGCAGAAGGTACGTATAGCCTCAAAATCCTGAATCCCGAAACCAAGGTCTACTGTAAAAGCGTGGAGTTTAAACTTCTTCGGATAAAACCGCTGTAATTCATGGAGCGCATATAAAAGTGTCAGACTGTCTTTTCCGCCAGAAATACCGACGGCAATTTTGTCATTTTCTTCAATTAACAAATAATCATCACATGCCCTGCGTACAAGACTAAGTAACCGCTGCAATTTCATGTTTGTACCTCAATCATATCTTCATATGTCTATATACTGATAAGATAACAGAAAGTTTGCCACAGGATTTCCTCCTGTTAAGACATGGCCCTGAAAAATCAGAACGACATGACCGTTAAACTATAAACCGTCCAATACCTGTTTTTTACAATCACATGGATACCTCAAAGGGAATCGGGAAGTCAGCACGCTGTTATGATAAGGTAAACCTTTGTGTAGCAGGCAACTTTATTCGCATAGCGACAGGGGGTTCCAGAGGATAACCACCAAGATATTTTAACATATCGGTAAGTGGAAGGGAAGAGCGGAATTTATCAAAAAAACAACATCCGTAGCAGTTTATAAGTTTATCCTGGTAATCTTGACCGTCTAATTTTTATATGCTATGATTAGTTATATGAAAGGGAAAGATAATCATGGATGACAATGAATTACTATTTGCAATTTCTGACATGATGGATAAAAAGCTAGATGCAAAATTCCAACCAGTAGAAAAACGTTTAAAAAATATCGAGATTACACTGGAAAACAGCATTCTTCCAAGATTAAAAAATATAGAAGCTTGCTATACATCAACGTATAACCGATATATTCATGAAACGGAAAGCATCGGGGCTATAAAAGCCGATATTGAAATTTAATCCTACAAAATATAAAAATGATTTTGTAAAAGAAAATTACGACAGACTAAATATACAAGTTCCCAAAAGCCAGAAAGCCGTCATAGAAGAGCACTGGAGGGCAATGGGATATAAATCCTTAAATTCCTATGTCAATGAGCTTATTAAGGCAGATATGGCAAAGGGAAATACCCAAGGGAATACCGTGAACATTGGAAGAAACAACAAGGGAACTATCAACATGTAATCTTGACTGTCTAATTTCTATATGTTATATTTGGCTACATAAAAGGAGCTAATAACCATGAGTGACAATGAATTATTACTTGCGATGTCTAAAATGATGGACAAAAAGCTAAAACCCATTCAGGACAGAATAAACCAAATTAAAATCACACAAGAAAACGATATTCTCCCAAGATTGCAAAACATTGAATCTTCTTTATGACACGTCTTGCGACAGAAAAGCAGTTAAAGAAGTTCTGGACGATGTACAAGTGGTCTGTTAAATCCCGTATTTTCTTGTCCACGTCAAAGGACTGGGAGAAGAGATAGACCATGTTCTTATACTGCCTCTGATACTTAAAGTAAACCTTCACATGCTCCGGGAAGGATTTAAAGTTTCTGTTATCCCAGACAAGGTCAACCTCATCCACCAGTACAAGAGAGTTTTCCGGAAACTGGTATTTTCCGAAGTCTTCCGTCTTAAAAACGAAGCATCCGGAAATCTCCCGGTCACAGTAAACAGCCCATCCTTTCTTTTGATAGTTAATGGCAAGCTTTGTCATATATGTGGTTTTTCCGGAACCTTTCTTTCCAAAAACCATGTAGAGCTTATATGGATTCCTGTATTTTATGACATGCCAGGCGAAAAAGAAAAGGACCGATGCAAAAAAAGCGAAAATCATGACATAGACCATGCGTAAAGCCCCCTTAACAGTTTTATAAGAATCCCGGATATTCCCATGCCAAGAAGGATGGCAGAAAGAAAGATCATGATGGGATTGTTTTCAAAGTCTAAATATTCCGGATTGACCGGATAGAAAAAGCTGTCAGCAAAAGCGTTTAAAAGTTCCAGCATGGCACACCTCCAAAGGGGAGGGCGGACTGAAAGCCCACCCTATACGGAATGAAAGGCACTTCTATATGTTATATTTGGTTGCATGAAAGGAGCAGATAACCATGAGTGACAATGAATTACTACTTGCAATTTCTAATATCGTAAGCGCACAGATTGAACCAATAAAACAAGACATAAAATCTACCAAAATTCTTCTTGAAAACGACATCCTGCCAAGACTACAAAATATTGAAGCCTGTTATACTTCCACATATCGAAGGTATGTAGACAGTACAAACCAAATAGAAGCAATGCAGACAGATATTGAAATTATTAAAAAGGTAGTTGCAGAGCATAGCGAAAAATTATCACATATAGCATGAAAAGTTTAACTATTCCCTCATTTTTCTTAAAAAGGCCTTCCGCTCCTTCACCGCATCAGCCAATGCCTGGCACAGGCCCCGGCTTTCAGGGCAGGGCATCTTTTGTACTTCATAGGGCGGAAGTGCAGGGGGATTATAAGGCTTAAAGTATTTCGCCCAGTGGGGGATATAGGTGATCACGATGCTTCCGAAAAAACACTGCCATAAGGGGTCTATGTTGTAATCATCCACAATCTTTGATTCCCCTTGTGCGGACTTATCCGCATGTACCACCGTGATTTTCTTTGTGACACGCCTGGCGATGGAGAAGCAGTTAAAGAAGTTCTGCACGATGTATAGGTGGTCTGTTAAGTCCCGGATTTTTTTGTCCACGTCAAAGGACTGGGAGAAGAGATAGACCACGTTCTTATACTGCCTCTGATACTTAAAGTAAATATAAAAGATAAATATGATACATTTAAAGTTCAAGTTCCCAAAGGCCAGAAGGCCGTCATAGAGGAGCACTGGAAGGCAAAAGGATATAAGTCCTTAAATTCCTATGTCAATGAGCTTATAAAGGCAGACATGGCAAAGGAAAATACACAGGGGAAGACTGTGAACATCGGAAGGAACAACAAGGGGACTATCAATATGTAGTCTTGGCCGTCTAATGATTAACCACATGAAAGGAGCAACAATATATGAGTGAAAATGAATTCATTTTAGCATTACGAAACGAACTGCAACCAATCAAAGACGAGTTAAGAGACACAAAAGATAGATTGCAGGATTTCCAACTTTATGTAGAAAATGAAATTGAACCCAAAATACAACTATTAGCAGAAAACTATATCCCTGCTGCAAAAAGGTACGAAAGAACTACACCAGAAATAGATGATCTAAAACGTGATGTAGAAGTAATGAAAAAGATATTGAAAGAACATAGTGAAAAATTATCACATATAGCATAGGAAGACGGGGAACCGTCCTTTTAATACAGGTGTCAAATAGTTGGCAGCTATTTGACACCCATTCCAAACATCACGAAGGGAGGTGAAACTGTGGAATTTATTATAAATATGTTCGTAAGCATTATTAAGTTATTTAGCAATGCCATCATAGCTGCTATTGGAGTAGTTGCTAACTTCTTACAAAACTTAATATAAGCCAGGAACCATATTTATCAAAAAAACCGTCCTGAATGTTTTACCAGAAAAGTGTCTTCTGATAAAACACAAATGAATAGACACCAGAGGGAGAGACGGGAGTCCCTCTTTTTTTATTAACATGCAAACAATTCTGATAACTTTACCTTCAGTACCTCCGATCAAAAAATTGCCTAACTATTTCCGCATCTTTCTTAATAAGCTCTTCCGTTCCTTTACCATATCGGCCAATACCTGGCGCAGGCTCCGGCTTTCAGGGCAGGGCATCTTCTCTGCTTCATAGGGCGGAAGTGCAGGGGGATTGTAGGATTTAAAGTATTTCGCCCAGTGAGGGATATAGGTGATCACGATGCTTCCGAAAAAACACTGCCATAAAGGGTCTATGTTGTAATCATCCACAATCTTTGATTCCCCTTGTGCAGACTTATCCGCATGTACCACCGTGATTTTCTTTGTGACGCGCCTGGCGATGGAGAAGCAGTTAAAGAAGTATAGGTGGTCTGTTAAATCCCGTATTTTCTTGTCCACGTCAAAGGACTGGGAGAAGAGATAGACCACGTTCTTATACTGCCTCTGATACTTAAAGTAAACCTTCACATGCTCCGGGAAAGACTTAAAGTTTCTGTTATCCCAGACAAGGCCGACCTCATCCACCAGGACAAGGGAATTTTCCGGAAACTGGTATTTTCCGAAGTCTTCCGTCTTAAAAACAAAGCATCCGGGAATTTCCCGGTCACAGTAAACTTTCCATCCCTTTTTCTGATAGTTGATGGCCAGCTTTGTCATATATGTGGTTTTTCCGGAACCTTTCTTTCCAAAAACCATGTAGAGCTTATATGGATTCCTGTATTTTATGACATGCCAGGCGAAAAAGAAAAGGACCGATGCAAAAAAAGCGAAAATCATGACATAGACCATGCGTAAAGCCCCCTTAACAGTTTTATAAGAATCCCGGATATTCCCATGCCAAGAAGGATGGCAGAAAGAAAGATCATGATGGGATTGTTTTCAAAGTCTAAATATTCCGGATTGACCGGATAGAAAAAGACGTCAGCAAAAGCGTTTAAAAGTTCCAGCATGGCACACCTCCAAAGGGGAGGGCGGGCTGAAAGCCCACCCTATACGGAATGAAAGACACGGATGAAGAACGCAACGATCACGCCAATGAAGAAGATTGACATGGAAAGAAGCAGGATCGGCTGCCCCATGATGAAAGTTAAGAGCAGGCCAATCTCAGACCACAGCCAGGCCGCAATCGTCGTAAAAGTCGAAAGCAGGCCAGAGATAGAAGTCGTATCCCCTTCGGCGGCAAGAGCCGGGAAAGCGGAAAGGGCTGTCATAACCATAGTTGCTGCCCCAACCTTGAAGCGCGGGGACTGGAATACATTTTTTGTACGGGTTGCTAATTCGTTCATAAAACACCTCCTAAAATAAAGACTTGAATATATTTACAACCTTACGGGCCAGGGGAATTGCAATAACGCAGATTCCAACCCATCCGGAAGCCCAGATGAAAGCCGCAAGTTTTGTAACTTCATCAAAAATCCAGTTGACAATGGGAAGGAGGGCATCAAACATCAGGATGCACCCCCTACCAGAAAGCGGCAGAGATAAAAGAAGCCGTCACAGAGCCATAGGAAAGCAACAAAAGCCATAACGTACAGTAAAGGCTCAAACTGTAAAGGGACAGGGCCAAGAAAGTTAAGAACCTTTTCGACAAACACATAGATCACCTCCAATCCTAATCATCCGGAACATATTCCATGATATCCTCAATCCGACAATGAAGAAAAATGCAGATACGGTCAATGGTGCGCGTCGTTACGCTTTTATTACTGGTAAGCCTTGAAAGGGTCTTTGAGGATATCACCTCAAGAAGGTCTGTTTTCTTCATCCCGCGCTCTTTTAAAAGCCGGAACAAACGGTCATATTTAAAAATAGAAATCACCTCCCGGAACGCTTGAAAAGGCAGATCAGGCAACAGCCGATCAGGAAAATAATGCAATACATCAAAAGTTCATCCGAATGAAACAGAAAAAAAGTATGATTAACCTTGACGGAAACATAAGTGTCTGTATAGCTTAACCGGTCAGTGGAAGACCAGTAGTAACGCCTTACATAGTTTGGTGAGCCATAGTTATGGTTTACGGAAAAGTTGTTTCCAAGGCAGGGGGCAAGATAGAGGAGGAGTCCTGTGTCCGCATGGGGGTTAAATTCCCCTTGGAAAAGTCTTCCTGTTATCTGGGAGCCGGAAACGTTCCAGAGGTATCCGTCAGAGTCTACCATTAAGGAAGATTCATAAGCTGAAGGAAACAGGAGCGTGTAGTCAGTACCAGATACAGTAACGTCATAGCATACACAATTAACCAGATCAAACGGAGAAACCGAAAAAGTTTCCATGGAATCATCCAGTGCGTAGACTTCCACAGGCATCGGAAAATCTGAATCTTCGAGTTCAGACGGTTCCAGAAGCCCCGGACCGGCTTCGGAAGCATCACTGGAAGTAGATACCATATCCGCATAAGAAGCAAAGCAAAAAGTAAACAGTAGGACGCAAGCGACCAGTAAAGTACGAAACGCATGCATAACATATTCCTTTCTTTATTTTTTCGTCTTCGGAGGACGTGTGGGGGCTTTCACATCGTTAGACCGGAACCGGATTACTAAAGAGGATACGAAAACCGATACCACAACAACGGCCACAAGGAATGAGCCGAAGGAATAGCCCCCAATGTCCAGGGAAAACAGGCAGGATACCATCCTGCCTAAAATGGCCAGGCAAAAATCAATAAAATCTCGCATAATCAACTCCCCTTATTCATGACCTGAAAGAAGATGGCAAGGGATACAGGAACCAGTACAAAAGCCGTCAAGAACGGCGGGAGAGCGGCAATACAGGCAAACAGCCAGACCACAGCGCGGGCCATGGAGACAAGGAGCGTCACAAGCATCATGAAAAAATTCACAATGTAGTTTACAGCCGTTGTTATAACCCCCGCGATGGATGAAAAGAATGAAAACACTTTTTAGCCACCTCCTTTAAAGCGGTACCATCCGATTAAGATAAGGGCGATGGAAAGGGCGAGGGAGAAGCTTACAGGGATATTAAAAGCCCCAAGGCCGACAAAGATACCCTGCAGGAAATAGGAGATATCTGAGAGGGGCCCTGTAATCTCTGTAAAATAATCCTCAAACTCAAAGGATGTGATATGGCCAGTCGCATCCTCTAAAAGGGCGTTTTCCGCGTCCTCATATTCGGATATCGCAGAATCAAGCTTATCCTTATCGGAGTCCATACCGGTATTGTCGTAACCATGAACCAGATCTTCATGGTTCGCATTGTCATTGGATATCTGCTCTTTATGATTCTTATTGTCATTGGTAATCTGACTCTGGATCTTATTTTGCAGGGCCTGAGACATGGAATTGATGGAAGATTTTAATTCGTCTAAATCAACATTCACATCAATATTTACATCCTTAATGGCCTGTAAAATCTGTCCAAGCATATCCATCTGAGGAAGATGAATGAGGTTAAATAGTTGGTCCCAGAAGGCGTACAACTGATCAGAGATATGTAAGATCACGTTGTCAATGCCCTGGATGATTAAGTCCTGGGAGTTGGAAATGTACTGAAGCTCAGCAGCCGCCTGGGCCATGTCGGAAGCCATATCGCCGATATCAGAAGCCATGTTGCCAACGGAATCCGCAATCTGACTTGTGGAGCTTGATATATCAGACTGGATATCGTCGGACGATGGAGCGCGTCCCGGAGAGGTTACATCTGCCGTATCAGAAGACTGCGAAAAACAAAGATAGAATTTACCGCCGATTGCATTTCCGGAAACGAAATCGTCTTTTGGATAAAAATTGACCGTAAAGCCATAAACATTCGTATTTAAGCTTAAAATATAGTTTGTATACACGTCACCGGAAATCTGAGTATAATCAAGAATATTTACATTATCCTGTATCTTCTGATTCTTCGAGCGCCAGCCCATCCAGGTATCTACCCGACGCCATTCAAAAGATGAATCGGAATAGTACCAGAGCTGGACATCATAAGTCCCCTGAACCGGAAGGGAAGAAGGATGGACATCCAAAAATAATTCATTATACGTTTTACCAGAAGGAATAATATACTTAAAAGTACCCGCAACCGAAAGCGGAATAACGTATGAATCATCAAAAACACCGGAAGAGTTCCGATGGCGAAGCACAACACGGCACCCGGACCAATCCACAGTATTTACCGGATTGGGAATGGAGACAGCCCGGGTTACAGCATCATCTGATGCAAACATGACCGCATTGGAAGCCGATGCAACCGCATAGGCGGAAAGACCATCCTTAAAATCTGCAAAGGACACCGCCGGAAGTGATAAAACAATCAAACCGGCGAGAAGCAAAGAAAGGACCTTCTTAATTGTTATCACCTCCATATAAAAATCAGCCGGACCGCGATCAGGCTGATTTAAAACTATCATAACTATTCGTTAAACTATTCTTTCGCGAATAGTTATAGAGATATTACTATATTTAACATTTCATCTCATTTTGGGCGGGATACTTACCAACATGTGAATGTGGTCAGGCATTAAATGCCCTTCGATTATTTCCACTCCTTT
>ERZ808044.783-NODE-783-length-26269-cov-7.495724_pt1 | contig 26269 bp, 21 predicted proteins | sample MGYA00380195_ERZ808044 | MGnify/ENA primary metagenome ERZ808044 (study PRJEB31490, sample SAMN06133423) | mouse gut metagenome | isolation source: Z7_2 | host: mice | place: China: Chengdu | collected 2015-05 ...
AAGATACTTCTGAAGTAAATTGTACATGGTATATTTCCTTTGGTTGTTTGCTAATTACTTCCGATAATCGTCCTTATAAAAACCATTTAGCAGGAAAAAATTCAAAATAAGTGTTATTTACCGTAAAAACCTAAAAGAGATAGAAAATAACCGAAGAATGGGGGATGAAAGAAAGAGGTTTTATTTAAAGGATCACTTGTAATTTAAAGTGGGACACTGTATAATTACTTCGTAAATCAAGAACAAATATATCTGGAGGGTATCAATGATAATCCTAAACTTGAAATTAAATAATATTTACGGATTTACAAATTTCAGTATTGATTTTTCTTATCCAAAAAAAATTATTAATTCTTTGCTTGAAGATGAGTTTCTGGAAGGACGTCCGAACTTTCGATATAAAAGGGCGGTCATTTTAATGGGGGCTAATGCAACAGGAAAGACAAGTCTGGGGAAAGTGCTGCTCAATATTGTAAACTTTATTAACAGTGGCGATCCGTCTTTTTTAAATTTGTTGGCATTGTCTGATAGGATTGCGTCGTTTCAAATTGATTTTGTCAACAACGGCTATATGCTGCACAGGTTAAATGGTGATCTTACGGAATCTGAAAATGGCAATGTGACCAATGTGAGATATTTTTGTACGGAGATATTGAAAAAAGATTCTTATGAAATGTGTCGAGAGAAACTGGTGGAGTATAAAGAAAAAGATTATGCTGCAATATGCAGACATATTGGAAAAGTTGATTATATTTTCTCTTGTCCTGATATTAAGCCCACAGCCAGAGTATCCAAAATTAAAAAGTCTCTTGCACTCAAAACGTTGAGGGCGGTCATCGGTACCCTTGATCCTACACTTGCCGACGTGAGCATCGCTAAGGATCTGCGTAATTCTTTTGTCATCCGCAGAAATCGGGAAGAAATCATTATCCAAGATGGAAAACTGCTTAACAGAGACTCCCTGTCAAGTGGAACGGCTGAGGGTGTGGATATTTCCTTTTTCCTTGCCCTGCTTATGGAAGAGCGTAACGGTTTTTATTATTGCGATGAACACTTTTCATATATTCAAAGTGATATTGAAAAGAAAATTTTTGGCTTGATGATTGAACATCTTGGACGTTCTGGTCAGCTTGTTTTCACAACACATAATACAGATATGCTTGATTTGAATTTGCCGAAACATTGCTTTGCTTTTCTCAGAAAAAGAGAGGAGGATGGATATAATGTTTGTGTTACCTATGCTTCTGAAATTTTGAAGCGTAACACAGACTCTATTCGTTGTGCAGTAGAGAATGATGTGTTTTCTTCACTTCCTGATGGAACCTTGTTGGACGGACTGGGAATGAAGAGTGATAGTGAGGAATAATTACATTTAAGTTGAATTTTGAAAAACTTTGGGTGTAAACATATCATCAGAGTTTATATTGTTCCCCTTGGCGCATAAGAAGGAAAGGTAACTTTTTCTTTGACATAATGTCATAGAACTTACCGATATCTCCGTGATGAGATGCAAACATCCCATAGTGGCAAGGGATGGTGATTGCTGGTCCCAGATTCTTTGCAAGTATAGAGCATTCTTCTTCATCCAGATTTCCAAAAGTTCCATTGATTGGTGCAATCAAGGCATCCAGCGGCTGAGGAATTTCATCAGTCTGGTCCAGGCGCAGACAGGTGTCTCCGGCTTCATAAATCACTTTCTTATCTACCTTTATCACAACACCAACTGCATCTGGCGCACCTGTCCCATGATCACAATTAACAAATATAATGTCGAAATCACCGACTGTGGCCTTATCCCCTGGCTTTACATAGGTAATGCCGTCCATATGGTATTCCATATGAAGCTGTTCAACCAGCTTTTCGCAATTTACAGAGGCGAACAACTTTGTACTGCTGCCCATCATTTCTGGAACGGAATCAATGTCAAAATGATCCAGATGGGGGTGTGTACAGATCACCACATCAAAGTTCAGCTCGTCCGGTTCCAGAATGCAGGGAAGCAATCTCTTAAAACCGGTGTTTCCTTCTACCCTTTCCACGCATTCGGACAGGTAAAGATCAATAGCAAGCATCTGGCCTCTGCTGCTTTTCACAATAAAGCCGGCTTGTCCGACAGAGAAAATACTTGTCTCTTTGGCGGCCAGAACTTTCGCTGCAAAATCATACATGTGACAATGTCCCTCGCTTTCTCTTAATTCTCTTATCCTTAATGATATCTCCCTTGAAGAAACGGCCTCTCAGCTATTGCTCCCCCATATGTCAGCAAAAAAGCCAACTTCTTGAAATCAGAACTCTTTCAATACGTAATTATTCTTAAACCAACGTATGAGGATATGAATGGCACGCGGAGTTTTTACATATTCGAACCACTCAAAACAAGCCCGGACGACCTCCCTCCCGTCTTCTCTGGCAGTAACAATTTGGATGTGGTCATATTCGCTTAAGATGGTATTTAAAGGAACCTCTTCTCCGTTTACAATTCCATATTCAGCACACAGGCCAATATTTTCATGTATTAGAAAAGCAAAGTCCAGAACAGTGGCTCCTCGGGCAATGGTTTTCTCTGCATGATCCTTGGTAAAAACCTTGATTTTTGAAAAAAAGCCTTTTTCGGATTCACCCCGGTATTTTTTGGGGAGATAACGGCTCTTTTGGGGATTTTTTCCATAAAGATATAACTCGTAACTGCTCTGGCTGTACACGCTCAGACGGTATTGATTTGAAAATATGTCCTTCAGAGTCAGATTTATGCAAGATTTATTATTGCAAAGTTTTATGAAATCAATAAAAAGTGATTCCCTGGCCATGACCTCTTCGTACAGTCCGAGAAACTGGTCCGTCAGACTGATTGCATCCTGATCTTTCAGAATCAAAAATATATCAAAAAGAGGGATCTGATATTTTGTGATAACCTGTTTATAGTTATTTCCAGATTCTCTCAAAAGCAGCTTTATGGAGTCATTAATATCGCAGATTCTGCATTTCTCTACTTTGCAGTCATAAACCTGGGAAACAAAAATTTCCTGATGGTAAAACTTCCTTGTAAACAGATCTTTAACACGCTCTGTACAATTTTTATTATCACGAAGAAGATAATTATACTGCTGCTGTATGCTATGATATTCATTGGGGAATTTCGCTTTAAAACATGCATTCTGAAGCATTTCTCTTAAATAAATTATTTCGGTACTTTCTGCAAGGGGAAGATAGAATTCCTCTGCCTCCTTGATTTTCCGGGCGTGCAGTTCATCGCCGGCATCGTGATCTTTGGCTCCTTTTCCGCTGCGCTTAAAGGTTTGAAGATTGTGAATCCGACTGGCAAGCTTTATATACAGGGGGCCGAAATCTGACGCTATTTTATCGACAAGCTGGTCATGATAGCGGATGCTGCCAGAATTCGGATCCTTACCAGTCTGATTCATGGTAAGGTTTAAAACCATCTCTGCCACAGCGGGTTCAAAGCGTTCCTCTAAACGCTTAATATCTGCGCCATGTTCCACAACATCGTGGAGGAGAGCGGCGGCAATTAATTCGGAATCCAGCTGCATATCTGCAATGATCCTGGCGACAGCCCAGGGATGAGTCATAAAGGGTTCATTCAGATATATCTCATCTGCATGGATCTGCTCCGCAAATTGGCTGGCGGATTCGATTAAGCGCTGATCCAGCATACCCCGTTTTTTCGCAACAGCCATGATTCTGCGATAGTCATTATTATTTTCTTTTGTCATTTCTGTATTCTCCATGATAAGGTTTTATCATTTCATACCATTCTCTGTCTCCGGAAATCTGATGGAATCGCATTTGTCTGTTCCTGATCTCATGTTCAAGCTGCCCCTTAAGATATGACGCTATAATGGTGGAAAGCTGTTCCTCATTGAAATCCCTGGTTTTATACAGACGATTAATAAAATGGAAAATATCCTGGACCGTCATTGTTGAAATATCCGGCTGTTTCATATAAAGATGATGGGCAATCTCTTCCGGAGAAATGGGAAACAGCCGGTTTCTTGACAATGCAACTAACTGAATACATGGCTGGTATTCTTTCCGGGATATGGAATTGATGGTTCCCAGACCTCCGATATAAACGCGCTCCTCTTCTAAGGTCGGGCGAAGTAAAAGAATTTGTACACTGTCCGTACTTCCTTCCAGGTTCATGGACAGAAAATCTTTCCTGGATGGAGAAAGATTCAGCTTGCCTTTATAACTGTGTCCGGGCAGCGCAATGCGTTCAAACTCACATTTCTGTTTGTCCGGAGCCATTTGATCCAGATCCCTTTTAAACAGATCCAGCGTATCCAGGTTCTGTATTCCTATCATTGCCTGTACATCCAGCTCAACTTCCGTATCCGACCGGCTTCCATAAACATAAATTAAACCATAATTCAGAAGATTTTCTTCTTTTTCCTCCTTCCCCATGTTATTTCCGTTGTTGAAGTAATAGAGAAAATAGCTGCCCACATATTTATCAGCTTCATGATTTTCCCGCCTGGGCGCTGAAACCTGAAAATAAGAGGAAAGTTCTTCCGGTGACAGTTCATGATCTTTCAGAACTTCCAGAGTTAAATGGTATTTTTTCAGGAGAAATAGGATCAGATGAATACTTGGATGGCTGCTTTCATTTTTCATTTTCGAAATTGCGGACTGGCTGATTCCGATCTGTTTCCCTAATTCTGCCTGAGGTCCCAGATATTCTGTTTTTAAAATGTTTATGATATTCGTTCTTACCCTCTCGTATTCTTTTCCGATGGCAGCGCAAAGATCCTGCTCCTGTTCGTTTTTTTCCATGCTTTCCCCCATAAGACATTTTTTTCATTATACCGCAAATCTTGCTAAATGGAATATTTTTATGTTATTTTTCATATGGAGATTCCACTTTGCAGAATTTTATTCCGGCTTATTCTCAGAACTTCGACATTTTACGCTACCGCATTCCGAGAATTATGACATTCTATTCCGCTGCATTCTGAGAATTACAGCAGGATACTTCGCTATTTATCCTTATAGAAATCATTCCAAAGAGGAACCGGCGAAAAACCATTTAAAAACGGAGAAGAAAGAGAAGGAGCAGGAATCATCCTATGAGCAATTTTCATTGGACTATTCTCCAAAACAACTTCATACTTAACACATAGAAAAGAGAAATACCACTAAGGAACGAAGGAGGGATACATATGAAGTGGGATGAAAAATTAAAGAAAATACCAGTTGCAGGAGATATGGTTCGAATTTTGTGCTTTCTGTATTCCGGGATTCATGCTGTGGCTCTGGCAGCAGAGCAGATCGGGAAAGCCATGGAAACTTATATACCTTCCATACTTATGACATATTTCCGGAATATTGCTCAGGCTCTGAGAAATTATGAACGTGATATTGCCGGGCGAAGAGAGAAAAAGCAGATGAAGAGAATCTTCAACCGAGAGCTTCAAAAAGTTCTGGCGCTGCATATGCCTTTTTTTAAGGGACATATTTTCGGCGTTTCCATTACTATTTTGATGTTTGGTCTTCAAATGATCTCTGCCAATACAACTTATTCCGGGGCTGAATATTATATGAAAGATTTGAAAGCATGGATCCCCGTTGTATTTACTTTGGTGCTCCAGTCTGTAATTATCCTGTTTTCTGTCATAACCTTCAGCAACGGAAAGGATGAAAGACGTCGTGTGACGGCGTTGTTCATTGCCGTGATGCTCTCTATCTCTGTATCTTATGTGGGTATCATCAATGGTATTATCAATCCTCTTCAGGCCAGTTCTGAAGAAAAAAATACATATTTTGACGAGTTCAACGCGGTAAAGACGTCTGCATCCGGCGATGCAGAGCGAATGATAGCTCCGGAAAAAGCCATTTCGATTCTTCTGGGAGATATCAAAGGAATTTTCAATATGAGCACAAGTATCAGCAGGGAAGTAGAAACCATGAATACTTTGGCCGGCGAGACGAGATCCAAAACGGAAACTCAAACTGTCAACGATGGCACCAGCGTAAAAACTCAGACAACTAAAACAAAAGAAACCGTATATTCCAATGAGGACAGGGAACGCATGAAGCGTAATGCTTCACGGCTTGCAGGAAATCTGGAGGAAATCGAAAAAATGGAAGGTAAATTTGACGATCTTCTTTCCTTATGGAATACATCTCTAGAACAGGGGAGCATGACAGAGCCGCTCCTCATGGCAGACTCAGACTTTCAGACTTTACTTCGCCTGGGAGCAGAAAATTACGTTCTTGTCCGTGACGAAAAAATGGATTTTACCTTCTCCTCTGTTTCTGAGGCTCTTGAGAAAGTCAGGACTTATATAGAGCTTGATTCGCTGACGCCTTTGGATGATGTTGAGCAAGCAGGGAATATTTCTGGCATAATTGTTCCGAAGCAGTCGAAAGCCGGCAACCCGATACCGCGAATATTAGAAACCATTTTAAACTGTTTATTTAAATTTGAGGGCAGTACCACGAGAGAATATGCGGAAGCGATCCGTTCCATACAGGAAAATGCCTCAGAATCTTATGGGGAAATCATTCCTTTTCTCAATGACAGTGAGAAGGGGCGATTAAAAAGTGCATATGATGCGCTTATGGTGACAAAAGACGCAAACTATGTTGCTTTTTCCTATCTTTCACCTAAGAGCAGATATTTTACCAGTGCAGTTACTGCCATGATTCTTGCAGTATTAATTGATGGAGGAACTCTTGGTCTGTCCCTCATAAAGAACCGCCAGAAAGCATCGCCGCTATATGCAAGAGCCAGCGAGGACTTTTTTGAAGAGGAGGAGGATCTGATGACGAGTATTTTTCTTTCCATCCCAAAGATACCGGCAGCCCGTTCTGGAAGAAAAAGAGCTGATTTTGCACAGTATTGTTCCACCTACATGGATGAAATTGTTTCTGTGATTTATGAATATTTAAAAAAATTTCGTGTCTCAAACTGTACCGTCCACAGTGGCTTCGGTGCAGTAGCTTGGGAAAATGAACTGATCGGGGAACAGTTTGTTCCGATCACATCAATTTTAATGAAATTAAACTATGTGGTTTGCCTGTCTGAATGGGAATATCTTCAGCTGGAGAAGGAATGGGATGGCTTTGGTACAGATGGTTTTAGAGCACGCAGCGAACGCTCCAGAGGGCAAAATGTGTACCTGCTCCGCTCCAGAGCTGAGATTTACATGAGACAGAACATTGCCCAGAGTAATCTCTTCCACACGATGCTGGAAGGATTCTATGGGATACCGGAGGTATAAAATGAGTAATTTTTGTTTCTTTTTTATTTTAGTTCAATTTATTGCCAGCGTTTTATTGGTTCAGGGTTCCATAAACAGGAACCGTGGAAACATTATTAATCTGCCGACATGGCGAAAAGCTGTCATAAACATATTGGATAGTCTAATTATTGCCTTTGTTCTATATTATATTTTGATGCCAGGGGAGGATCAGCCGCTTCTTTTCTGGATTGCAGCGATTCCCTTTGGATTCTTTATTCTGGCGATTTTGGCAGGAGTTGCATATGATATTCTGCTAAGAAAGCAGATAAAAGGAAAATACAGGTTTGCACTTGAAATGGACGATAAAATTCCGGCTCCTTCCAAAAGCTGGTATACATCAGATCTGGAATTCGTTAAATATGCGGTTGTAGCCTTTTTTAAGGTCGTTCTTACTTTCTGGTCATTTTTATATTTTTTTGTTTTTTTTCACATCGTGGAGCTTAACTTCTGGAAGCCGTCCATAAATACAGACATCATATACCTGAAACGATATCTGACAGTTCTGGCCATTTTTGCATTATGTTGTGTTCTGGACAATCTGCTTTCCATTATCATTAACCATGATGGAGGAAAGCGCTGTTCACCAGAAACGGAAAAAATCCGGCGTAAGCTTGATATGACCCGTACCCCATTTTAAGAACAGGAGGAATCAACATGAATACAGCATATATTTTAGAAGAAAATAAAAAAATCCTGGATGTGGTAACCATGTACCATGAAATTTCGTCTGTGGATTTTATCCTTGATATCCGAAAAGCGATGAAGGATACGCCGGAGCATTGTCAATACAAAAGCAGACTGAATCGTGAGTTGTTTTGCAGGAATATTTTCCAGCTTCAATCGTGTTTTGAAAATTATTACAGCATGGCCAAAAGTGTCAATAGCATTTTGGTCACACAAGATGACTACATACGGAAAAAATTCTGGAACATTGCGGCCATGTTAGCAGGAAACGATAGCTTAGCTGAATCCCTGAAGTATTCCCTCTTTCCGGAACTGTCCGGTTACATGAAAAGGCAGCGAAAAGGAATCCGACGGATTTTAAAACGGAGCTTATCAGGTAAAACGGAGCCTGAATCGGAATGGGAAAAAAATATATCAGAAATGTTTGAGGACATCAAGCTTATCTGTGAACAGGAATACTACTTGTATGGGCTTCGTCTTTTGAGAAATATATTGCTTGAGATTAACTGCGGTCAGATTTCGGAAGAGAAGATGCCCTAGCGTTTTATTGACTTGCAATATGAATTGCCTTAAAATGATATCAAAATCGAAAGATTTGTATCACATGCCTGCCTCAAATCTATCAAAACTAGAGCCGGAAGGGACATGGTGCAGGAAAAGCACGGGAAAAAGACAAAGGAAAAGGAATTGATGGAGCCATGATGGAGCTGGAACTTATGGAATTGGTCAAAAAAGTACAGGACAGACAGGCCAGCAGAACGACTATCGAGATCCTGTCAGCCGACCGGGAATGTCCGAGACCATTATATGCTGTTTTATCCTCCTTTTCCAACCAGGACAGCGGAGGAGTGATTCTTTTTGGTCTGGATGCTGAAAGCGGATTCGCGGTCACAGGTGTTTATGATGTCAGCGATTTGCAAGAAAAAGTATCTGAGCAGTGCAGGCAGATGGAGCCTGTGGTGCAGCCTTTGTTTACGGTATTAAAATACGGAAACAGCTGTGTTGTGGCAGCGGAGATTCCGCCTTTGGATGTGTCGGAACGCCCGTGTTATTATAAGGGAATGGGGAAAAGCATGGGCGCCTATGTGAGAGAAGGCAGTTTTAATGTGCGGATGTCGGCTTACCGGATATATGGCTATGAAGCTTACCGGGAGAAATACCAGGACGATATGCGGGTAAATTACAATACAGATATGAGTGCTGTTAATGAAAGGGCCCTGAATTCTTATTTGTCCATGGCAAGGGAGCGGCATCCGGGTCTGGTGCATCTGCCTGACTCAGACATAAAACGCTTTTTTGGCATGACTGTGGATGGACATCCCACCCTTGCCTGCACATTGTTGTTTTCTGTTTACCCACAGATATTTTACCCCCAGTATATGGTTCATGCCATGGTCGCTTCGGAGGACAGAACCGACACAGAGGCGGGGGGAAAAGTACAGGAAAGAGCACGGAGAGAAGTGCAGGAAGTGGCAGGGAAAGAAGTGCGGGCAGTGGTACGAAGAGAGACACAGGAAGTAGCACAAAAAGAAGTACAAATAGGAACCCGGGGAAAAATACAGTACACGGTGAATCAAAGGCTGGAGGGCACGATACCAGAAATTTTAAATGGTGTATTGGATTTTTTTAACCATCATCTGAAACGTAAATCCGTGCGTGATCCTGGCACCGGCCGGCGCACGGAACAGTATGAATATCCGGTTTCTGCTCTAAAAGAGGCTGTATTGAATGCTCTGGTCCACAGAGATTACAGCGTTTATATGCAGTCTGTGCCGGTAGAAGTGATTGTTTATAAGAACAGGGTAGAAGTCAGGAGTCCGGGGGGACTTTATGGAAGGATGTCTTTCGATAAACTGGGGGAGAGACAGGCAGAGATAAGAAACCTGGTTCTGGCCAGGGCTCTGGAGATTATGGGAATTATGAAAAACAGGCATTCCGGAATCTCTGCCATACAGAGGGAATTGGGCAGTCTGGGAATGGAGGACGCTGTATTTTCAGAATCAGAAAAATTTTTTTGTGTTACCTTTTATAATGGAGAGCATGAAGATACACCGCCTGCGGACTTCACTGAGGAGGAAAAACTTTTGAAATTCTGTGAGATTCCACGGGGACGAAAGGAGATTGCAGAATTTCTTGGCATGGCAACCATCTTTTATGTAAGCAATCATTACATTAATCCCCTGATAGAAAGCGGCAGGCTGAAAATGACCATTCCCGGCCATCCCAAAAGTAAAAATCAGAAGTTTTATCGTGCATAAGGCGGCGGGGGAAAATTCAGGCAAGTCATTCGACAAAATGTAAATGTGTCAGCACGTCAAATTGAAAACGGAATGCATTCCTTAATTTTGCCTTTATTGGAAACTAAACGGAATGCATTCCGATTTTTTGTTGATATTTCTTTGAAAACCACGTATACTAGAGACAGGAGGTGGCGGTATGCATAGAATTGAGCGCGAGGAATATCTGAAATGGCTGCTGCGCCACAGGGATAAACAAATCATTAAAGTAGTCACGGGGGTACGCAGATGTGGGAAATCAACGCTGTTTGAGATATACTGTGATCATCTTTTAGAGAGCGGCATTTTACCAGAGCAGATTATAGCCATTAATTTTGAGGATATCGAGTACGAAGACCTTCAAGACTACCGGAGTCTGTACAAGTATGTTAAGGAACGGCTGGTTCCGGATAAGATGAATTACATTTTTCTCGATGAAATTCAGCATGTGGAACAGTACCAGAAGGCCGTGGACAGCCTGTTTCTGCGAAAAAACTGTGATGTGTATATCACTGGCTCCAATGCATATTTTATGTCCGGTGAGCTGGCGACACTGCTGACAGGCCGGTATGTGGAGCTTTCCATGCTGCCGCTTTCCTTTAAAGAATTTTGCCAGGGACTGGATGAAGAGAGAAAGAAACTCACATTGAATGAAAAATTCAATCTGTATATTTTGCTTGGCTCATTCCCGTATGTGCTGAAATATCACTATGGGCTGCAGGAAGCAAGAGAATATATGAGCGGAATTTATAACACGATTCTTTTAAATGATATTGTGAGACGTTTTAAGATTGCAGATGTTAATATGCTGGAAGCAGTGACAAAATTCATGCTGTTCAACATCGGAAACCGCACATCGCCAACAACCATTGCAAATACCATGACATCGAACCAAAAAAAGATCGATCCCAAAACAGTGGACCGTTATATCCGCGGGCTCACGGACAGCCTGCTGTTTTACGAGGTGCGGCGGTACAACATCAAAGGGAAGGAATTTTTAACTACGGTCAATAAATATTATACCACAGATATCGGAATGCGGAATATGCTGGTGAAAGGAAAGGAATCCGATGTGGGCCATATTCTGGAAAATCTTGTTTATCTGGAGCTTAAGCGCCGCGGATATGAAGTATATGCGGGGCAGGTGGGCCGTGATGGGGAAATTGATTTTGTCTCCATGAAGGATGGAATTCCTTCCTATTATCAGGTGGCAGAGACAACGCTGGAGGAAAAGGTATTGGAGCGGGAGCTGGCGCCATTTAAAAAAATAGAAGACAATTATCCCAAGTATCTTATTACGCTTGATGATATTTTTGAGGAAATGAATTATAATGGTGTTCAGAAGCTGAATGCGCTGCGGTGGATGATGGACGTGGGCGGGTCTTAAGTTACTCAAAAACCGCCTTACGTGCAAGCTTGGTATCTGTTTTTGGCCGGGGTTCCGCGCCCTGCGAACTGTATCTGGAATTGTGTTGTAATCGCAGGCTGAATGGGATAAAATAGATATAGAGAAAAACATGAAAACCTGAATAGATGGAGAAAAAATGGCTGCTTTCACTGGAAATGAACAAGTTAAAATCGACATGAGAATTCTTTCCCTTTATGAATTGTTCCGTTGGGAAGAAAATGGAATTTTAAAAATGGATGCGCCGGAGCTTCGGAATCTGCGATGGGCGCCGGACGGAAAAAGCAGATTAATCGAGGCAGCCCTCAGAGGGATTCCTGTACAGGCAATATTTCTCGAAGCGGCAAAGGACGGAAGTATGAAAATCATTGACGGCGCCCAGAGAATTAAGACCTTCGTATCCTTTTTTAAGGATGGATTTGAGCTTGTAAGTCAAAAAACCGATTGGAATGAGCGGCGGTTTTCTGATCTCAGCCCTATTGAGCAGCGGAAAATCGAGGATTTTCAATTGGTCGTTTATGTGGTTCATAATGATTCTGAGGGCGAATTTCGCCGCCAGTTGTTTGAGAGCATGAATTTAAACCGTCGTTCTTTTTCTTCCCAGGAAATCAGAAACTACCAATATGGAACTATGGGAATTCCATTCATAAGAAAACTGGCGGAATATAATTCTTTCCGGCAGACGATCTCGGAAAAAGAAGTGAATATTTCTGCGCTTCAGCACCAGGAACTGGTTCTGCGCTTCATGTCTTTCTATTATAAGGGATTTGAAGAGTATAACGGCAATATGAAAATTTTCTTGGATAAAACACTTCAGGAATATGAGAACTACCGCAGCCGGGAGGCAGAGTTTGAACCAGTATTTAAAAATGTATTTGATGCCATTGCAGGGATTTGGGGGACCGATGCATTTCTGGCGGGTGAAAAAAAACGCCGGATTAATCTGGCTTTGTATGATGTTATTACCTATTCGTTTTCCGGATATGAGAAAGAATATTTACTTTATCATGGAGAGCAGATCAGACAGCGTATGAGACAACTTCTTACGGAACATGCCGGCTTCCGAAGTTCTGTGAAGGGAGGGTCCAATACCAGCATCGCAAAGGTAAGAATGCGTTTTGAACTCTGGTTAAATGAAATGGACTTAATTTTAGGAGAAAGCAATGTTTGAAAAATATTCTATCAAGAATTTTAAGATTCATCAGGACAGCACGGACATAGAATTTCCGGGTCTGACCATATTGACCGGAACCAATAATTCAGGAAAAACTTCTCTGATACAGAGTATTCGCGTCCTTTCCAAAATTGAAAATCAGTTTTCCGGAGTTCCTTTTTTGGCTTTCCACAAAGTGAACGGACTTGGGGAACTGAAGGATGTACTGAATAAAAATGTAAGCCGTTCAGAGTCCATTGAATATAATCTTTATTTTCGCCCAATGCCATCGCTTGGCGCCCATGTTACCTTAAGATTTGGTTCTGTTCTCCAGGGGAACATGCAGGTGGCCGCCAGACAGTCCGACGCAGCAGTATTAAATGAGCTTCAGCTTATTATGGATGAGGGAGGCGATCAGTATCACATATATCAGATCCTTCTTGCCGAAAATGGCTATATTTTTGCCAGGCAGGAGGATGAGAAGAGAAATGTCCTGGGTAGTGTAAAGTTTGTTGGAATCCAGCCCGCTACATCCTTTCCTGAAATATCTGATGTGTGGGAGCGGGAAAAGCTTCTGATGTGTACTCATGAATTAAACAGCCTGAATGAGATGTTCATACGTTATCTTGGACCATACCGGGCTGTTTCCGCCTATGTTCCGGATAACGGAAGCAGCTTTCTGGATATTAACGGGAATAATACTGCAGAGGTCATGGCATACTGGAATGATAAATCCATCTTTGACGGAACGCCCTTTATGGAAGCGTTTGCAAAATGGACTTCGAAGCTGCTCAAAACGGAATTTGCCGTCAGAATGGACAGCAGCCAGTATAAGCTGGTTGCCATAGAAAGTGGTGTGGAACTTTCGATCAGCCAGATTGGTTTTGGTAATACACAGATTCTTCCTGTTATTGTACAGATTTTAACGGCCTTGCCGGGAGATCTGGTGATCATTGAAAATCCGGAGGTCCATCTGCACCCCAAGTGGAAAGCTGATTTGGTGGAATTATTTTTATATGCTGTCAACTATGGAATAAAAGTTGTGCTTGAAACCCAGAGTATGGAAATCATTAACCGAACCCGGTTGACAGTAAAAAATTCTCCGGAGCTGGCAAAAAAAATTGCTGTGTACTTTTTTGAAAAAAGAGGATTCTCCTGCGAAATCAATCGAATTGACATAAAAGAGACAGGGGAGCTGGACGTCTGGCCGGAGGACTTTCTGGACCGGGTCACCATCGAAGATAGTGTTGGTTTACTGTAATGGATTATTATTTTAATGAGAACGCTCTTTTACAGGAATCCTCTGCATACTGTCTGAAGGGGATGTTAAAAGAATTTAAAGAGCTGTATGATGAGACAGAAAAATATGGCGGGAAAATGTGGCTCAAAGAAACGTTTTCCTGCCATGATTTAAAGGCGTTTACAGATTCTGAAAATGGGAGACAATTCGCACTTCCGTTTCAGCTTTTCGGAAAATGCAGTCGGCTGACAGTGGGACAGTATACGGAAAATGCCATAAAAGCAATGAAACCAGAGGTATCGGATCCACGGGTTCGTGAGCTTATTTATCTCTGCAATCGCGATGAAAATGAACGGATGATTTCTCTGGCAGGGGATACATCTGCGCCGGAAAAGGAATATTTCCTGCTGGGGGCCACCCTGGCGCGGGCCATCAATTTAAGAACCGCCGCAGAAATTCACGATTATAATCTCATGAATCCCTCTCCGCAAAGTATCGGGGAGGTGTTTGAGCGGATTGAAAAAATGTATCCGGATATTGTATTCACAAAAACGGCTGTAAAAACCGCTGCCACAAGGGAAAGCGCTTACCGCACCATTGGCTATGGTCGCCTTTTAGATATCTTCCGAAGAATAAATGAGAAGATGCTGCCTTTCTATCGCGGAGAGGTATCAGGAAAGTCGGAAAATGATATTTTTCAGGAGCTGCGGGGGATGTACAATATCGATATTTCTCCGGAATCCCAGAAGACCCTGAATCTCTACGGAAAACAACGCCGGCTTACAATTGATGGGGTGGAATACGAATTTTCAAACCATATCAAATTTAAAAAAGATGCATGCCGTATCTATTTCCGGTTTCTTGAGGATAAAAAGAAGATCTATATCGGACACAGCGGAAAGCATCTGGATACCGCTGACGGATGAAGGGCAAAGAATATAAGGGTGCCGTTCTATCATCTGATTTGATGATTTTGCGGCACCCCCATTGTTTTTACAGTTAATTATCTGATTTGAACTCAATTTCTGATGCCTTTTTCAGGGCCTCTTCTTCTGTACATCCGAAAACATGGCTGATAGTCCTGACAGTGCTCAGAGAAAGCGGTCCCTTTCTCATAAACCCATCAACCTGCCGGTTATCAAGATTATAACGATCTCCCATTTGACGGGTATAAATCGTTTTTTGCTCTAATGCTTTGTGCAGCTGTGCATAATTGATCATGGTACTCACCTTTTCATTGGGTATTTTTCAAAATCTGAATTGTTCAGATTTATTTTTATTATAGTCTAAAACTCATTGGAGTACAACCATATTGTGTAGTTATTGCAAAAAATTTGTAACAGCAAAATTTGTAACAGTTCAGCCTCAGGAAAAATCAGTATGATGATTTGCTATGGTGTCAGCAGTATTTTGAATAACTTCATTCAATCGGGTTACACTAATGAAAAGTAAAAATAGTACATTTTGTGCCGAATTTCGTATTAAAATTGACTTTTTGCTATATATATGATATCATGAGGACAGATTGGGAGGCATATATGATATGAATAATTCCGATGTACGGATAAAAAGTATCTCCATTGAAAACTTTAAAAATATTGAGCATGGATATCTATCTTTTGAAAATACGCGAAAAAAATATTCTTCCAGTATTCTGGGCCTGTACGGTCAGAATGGTTCTGGAAAAACTGCCTTAATTGATGCAGTTGCACTGCTTGAGACTGCACTTCGCGGGCAAAGACTGCCGGAAAGATTTGCCGATTATGTAAATATCAATGCAGCTCATGCAAAACTGACATATGAATTCAGAATTGCAGATATAAGGGAAGCGCGGATTTTTACAGTTTTATATACACTGTGCATCCGGAAAGAGCAGGATGATGCCAGTCATAATACGGAGATGGCAGAAAGCGGCGGAGCCTATAAAACCGTTCTGTTTGATGAGAGCCTCAGTGCCGCCTGGGAAGAACCGGATGAAAAAAGCAGGATGACGCCGGTAATTGATACCCGGACCGATGAGGTATTTGTTCCCAAGGCAAAGTATCATGTTCTGGTCGGAAAGAACAGACAGACAGAAGTGGATCTGCTTGTGGCGAAAAAAATGTCCTCTGCGGAATCACGTTCCTTTATTTTTTCTCGGCAGCTGCTCAATGTTATTCGAAAAAATAACAGAGATGCCCGAAACATGTTTGTGCTGGAAAGTCTTGTCAATTTTGGAAACTTTGAGCTTTTTGTTATCAATACCGCAAATTCCGGCCTGATCAGCATGAATGCACTGCCCCTTTCTTTTAAATATGAAGGAAGCAGGGAGAGGGCCGTCGGAAACCTTATGCTTCCTCTTAATAAAGCCACAGTCATCCCTAAAAAAGAAGTCGGTGTCGTGCAAAAAATTATAGACAATATGAATATTGTCCTTACACAATTAATTCCGGGATTGACAATCAGCGTAATGGAGATGGAATCCGTTATGCAGAGGAATAACACCATGGGATGTCGAATCCAGTTATTGTCTAACCGGAATGGAAGAACGCTTCCGCTCCAATATGAGTCCGATGGAATAAAAAAAATTATATCTATCCTCCAGCTTCTGATTGTTGTGTACAATCAGTCGTCTATCACAGTTGCCGTTGATGAGCTGGATTCCGGAATATTTGAATATCTTCTGGGGGAAATACTGAGGATTATTTCGGAAAAGGGCAAGGGCCAGCTTATTTTCACCTCCCACAATCTGCGTCCTTTGGAAACACTGGACCGCGGTTTCATCGCCTTTACCACGGTCAATCCTGAAAACCGGTATATACGTTTCAGCAATGTAAAAACCAATAACAATCTTCGGGATTTTTATTACAGGGATATTGTTCTCGGCGAGCAGAATGAAATCGTGTATGAGCCTACCAATAATTACGATATCGCCCTTGCATTCCGGGAGGCAGGTGAGATTAGTGGCTCGTAAAAAAATTGTATTTGTGATTGTGGAAGGGCCGTCCGATGAGGAAGCCCTGGGCGTTCTGCTTAACCAGATCTACGATAGAAATGTGCTGTATGTCCATATTATGCATTGTGATATCACAACAGATTATAAGGTGACAGCTTCCAATATCGTCCGGAAAACCTGTGGAGAGATTCAGAAATATGCCAAAAACAATCATTATACCAAGAAAGATTTTGCAGAAATTATTCACATCGTTGATATGGACGGGGCTTATATCCCGGATCAAAATATCGTTGAAAATAAGAATGCGGTAAAAACAATTTATACGCCGTCTCAAATTCAAACATCAAATCGCGAAAAAATTATCTCAAGAAATGAACGAAAACGGGCAAATCTGGACCGGCTTGTGGTTTGCAGCTCCATGTGGGATATTAAGTACCGTGTATACTACATGTCATGCAACCTGGATCATGTACTCTATGGAAAAATGAACAGCACGGAACTTGAAAAAGAACAGGATGCCTACAAATTTGCCATGAAATATCACGATCAGGTGCCTGCGTTTTTAAAATTTATTTCCGGTTCCGATTTTTCCGTTTCTGGAGAATATGAGGATTCCTGGAAATATATCACGCAGGAATGCCATTCTCTGGAGCGGCATACGAATCTGGGCTTATGCTTTCGCGGACTTTATGAGAACACATGATAAGAGATATCTGGAAGAACTTACGCATGGACAGAGTGCAAAAATGTGTGAAGCGGACAGAACTATATTGTACCCTTCATCGTGATAAAATAAGCTCGGGCGGAGATTAAAATGGGGAGGAAATTATGGCTTTGGCGCAGCATTTGGAAAATCAGATTTCTCAAATTGCATATTCATTTCCGAAAATTGAAAAAGTGATTCTTTTTGGTTCCAGGGCCAGGGGTGACTGCCGGGAAACCAGCGACATTGACCTGGCAGTTTTCACCTCAGACAAGGTTTTTAAAGATAAGCTTCTTTTTACAGAACAAATGGACCGGTTGGATACCCTGCTGAAGATAGACCTGGTTTTTGTTTCAGATACCACAGATATGGCGCTCCTTAAAAATATATGGAAAGATGGGAAAGTAATTATGGAAAAAGGCTCTAAATTGGCAAACTATCAGAAAGCAGTTTCAAGACTTCGGGAAGCGGTGTCCATTTTTCAAAAAGAGCCGGATGATTTGAAACGGGACGGCCTGATCCAGCGGTTTGAATTTTGCTGTGAACTGGCATGGAAAACCTGTCGGGAATACCTGACTGGCCTGGGTTATGAAGAGATCAACGGCCCGAAGCCGGTGATGCGGGAGGCCTTTGCCAATCGGCTGATTGATGATGAGCGAATCTGGATCGAGCTTCTGAACGACCGCAACCGGACATCACATATATATGATGAAGAGACGGCAGTGGAGATTGGTGAGAATATTATAGAGAAATATTTAGAGGCTTTTGAGAAGCTGCTGGAGAAATTGACAGCGGGAGGTAAGCCATCGAATTAGTCTTGTTATATAACGAGAATTTGTATAATATTTGGAATGGCAAAAGGATTATTGGCTGGACGAAACACACAGATGGAAAGAGGAGATGCCTGTGGCTTACAGGATTGCAGTAATTGGCAGTTTTCGAAAACATTACAAGGAAGTTTGTGAAACCTTAGATACTTTTCGGAAAATGGAAATTGGAGTTACCTCGCCGAAAGGTACAGCAATTTGTGGAAGTATAAAACAGTTCGTTATCTTTGAATCAGATAATTCTGAGTACACACCCGATGAAATACAAATGATTACGCTGGAAAAAATACTCAGCGCTGATGCTGTGTATGTATGTAATCCAGAAGGGTATGTAGGAAGGACTACATGTTACGAAATTGGTTTTTGTTATAGCAGGAATAAACCACTCTACTTTTTATGCCGCCCGGAGGATCTGCCTGTGCCAGTTGTGGATGAGCAAATTGTGTCTCCGAAGGAGATGGGCCGGATTTTGTTAAATGGGAAGGAAAAAATTTTTAAACCAGGAATATGCCAGACTGCGTTGGAGTCATATCATAACATTTTTTCGTCTGCATCTGGTGATGAAAAGCTGGAAAGGAATGCGAAAAAGCTTGTGATATGCGGAAGCATGGAGTTTTTTCCTGAAATGCTGGATTGCCAGACACGATTAAGGCGGCATGATATACGGGCTATTATTCCAAAAGAAGAAGGTACTATGGTAGAGGCCTATACAGATACAGCGTTCAGGGAATTTAAGCGCAAAGTCTCAAGAGCCTATTTGAAGAAAATCAGGGAAAAGGATACAGAGGCTGTATTAATATATAATGGTGAAAAGCATGGACAACAAAATTACATAGGAGCGAATACTCTGGTTGAGATCGCCATGGCTTTTACATGGAACCGGAAAGTTTATCTTTATAATGATATTTATGAACCACTGCAGGATGAACTGTTAGCCTGGGGATGCATATGTTTAAAAGGAAATATGGGACGGTTGATTAATGACCTGAAGGCAGCCTGTGAAGAAAAGGATAAGGAATACAGACAATTATCAATGTTTGAAGATTTTACCAATTTGTAGAAAAGAGTGTATATATGCTGGCAGACAAAATCTTTATATACCACTTGGACAATGAATTGCAGAAATTATTTCAATTAGGTAAGAGTTTTCATGCACGAGATGTGGCGAATGCATTTAATTTAATAACAAGAGTGGCTTTTCTGTTATGTAAGGAAAGTATTATTGTGCCATTGTCAAATTATATGGAGTCGGATTTGTCTTTTAGAATTCTGAATAAGCTGCGCTCCCCCAATATGATAGCCATGAAGGGAATTCAGTTGGTCTCCAGCTCTTATAATTTGAAAGAACTTTTTGAACGGAAACAAATTCAGCATGGAGAGAAAATTTATTCTCCGGGATTTCATTATGCAGATTTTGTGAATCCATCCGGAAATGTGAACTTGCCGGGCTCACTGAGTAAGAGAACAGCCAGCGCCAGCAAGGATATTGAAAAGATCTGGATTAGCGATAAGGGAATTGAGACATTAGCCAGATCGCTCTATTCGGTTCTTGCCCCAGGAAAACGTGCTTCTGTGATAGAAGACAAGCTAAATGAAGTCCCTGAGAAGCTTCAGGGGCAGGCGTATATCAGCGAATATATTATTCCGCTTTTGGAGGTCGATGAGAACTATAAAACACAGGCGGACACATTTATCAATCAGTTTATAACGAGGGCCTATATAAAAAGTTTTCTGGATGAGTATGAGGCAGTTTGCCTGAAGGATATACCGGTAATTGACTCAGATGCGATCTTGCCAAATGAGGAAAGGTACAGGCACCTGTCCTATGCATTCTGGGTAAACGTGCTTTATAACCTCAAATATAAACACAAGAGGGCGCTTGAATATGTCCGTCAATGCTCCGGAGACGAATTAATTGAATTTAAGTATTCTGAAAAATGGAAAGCGGCAGTAAACGGGGAAGATGACAGGCATATTATTTTACCAGGAGGAACAGGAAAAAACATGACGGAAAAAAAGTATGAAAAAGTAAAAATTGGAATTATTACCGCGCTTCCGAAGGAATATGCTGCTGTAAAGAAAATGTTTGAAAAAAGTGAGGATGTGTTCTTCAAAGGTACAAGTGCCGGAAATCGGTTTTGTGTTGGAGAAATGAAAAGCGCGAATGGCGGAATGCATCAGATTGCGTTAGTTTTATGCGGAATGGGAAATAACAAGGCTTCCATACGTGTAACGAATATGACGACACACTTTCCGGAAATAGATTCCGTCATAATGGTTGGAATTGCAGGAGGGATACCATCTCCTGAGGAGCCCAAACGACATGTGCGCTTAGGCGATATTGTTATTTCCGAAGGGATTGTGCAATATGATATGGTTAAAAGCACCGATAACGGGGAAGAGATCAGATCGAACCCACAGAAGCCGTCCGCCTGGCTTCTGGAGGGGATTGAAACTCTTAAGGCAAAGGAGTATGAGGACATATATCAGTGGAAGAAATATATCGATATATTCGCAAAAGAAAAATTTGCGAAGCCAAAGATGGAGGATGTCTTACATACTGAAGACGGGGCTGTAATTCCCCATCCGGAGGACGATAGAAAAGGCTATCCCAAACTTCATTATGGCATAATTGCTTCGGCAAATACGTTGTTAAAAAACTTTAAAAAGCGTCAGGAACTAAAAGAAAGGCTCGGAGCATTGGCGGTTGAAATGGAAGCATCCGGGATTGCAGATGCAACCTGGGAGAACGGAATCGGATATCTGGTTGTGAGGGGAATCTGTGATTATGGCGACAAATTCAAATGCGACGACTGGCAGGAGTATGCTGCAATTGTGGCAGCATGTTATACAAAGGACTTAATTGAAAATTTGCCTTCTTTTGAATAAAAGAGCAGAGTATCTGGTCATGATGAAGTGCTTTCCCGGCAGTATAACATGGTTTGTTTTCTGAGTACTCTTTACTGATAAAGGGGGCGGGAAATAGCGATTTTCTTCGGCATCCCCTTTATTTTAGATCGATATTTCAATGTTAAGCGCCCTTAGGGATTCAGTTGATGATATCTCTGTATTCCCGTTTCATGGCATCCATGGAAACAATCCACTGTTTTCCGAATTTGCATACATCCACACCGTTAATAAGCTTTCCATAAGAGATTGCTTTTCGTAGTGTGCTTTCATTTAACTTCCACAATTTTGTAGCGTCACTTAAAGCCATAAGATCATCGAAAGGCGTTTTTACTATGGCCCCGTTTTCTCATAGTTGTCGCCCACTGTTCCTCCTTAATGACAAAAAAATAGAGCATATAGATTTCAGTCCCTATATGCTTTAACGCAGTTCCTACATTTGATTTTGATTGATATGAGTGGTTACGCCAACTGCATAACTTCGGCTTCAATTTCTTTCGCATCTTCTAATGTTAATTTAGGAAAAAAAACTTGGTATTTCTTCTGCTGTAATTCTTCCATTTTTTAACATTATCCTCGCATCCAGCTCATTCCTGATGTTCCGGATGCCGTATTCTAAACCGTTGGGGCCTGTGATTAATACATTCGTTTTAGCTTTTCCTGCGATTTATAAATAGATTTGTCAATAATGAATTAGGGAGACGATATATCGTCTCCCCGTAAGATGGTGGTTGTAAGTTTTAATTGTAAAAAATTTTAAAATGTAGTTGTAATAATTATTTGTAATGAATGGATAAATATTATATTATTCAGCCATGTCAACTGTATTCTGAATGGATTCTGCCTCGTCGACAGAGGTAATTTCATCCATGATTTTTGCCCACTCTTCATCAGGCTTCACAATAAGGCGGGAATTCTATATGCCTACTCAACAGACAGAACCGTGACTCCTTCATAATATTCCTTAACAATACTCTTTACTTTATTTAAGACCAAGGCCAGTTTAACAGGTGCAGCCGGGAAATACAAGGAAGCCCAAAGCTGTATCTTGTTCCCACCAGTTTTGGTATTATGGTAATAAAATGGCGGAGCCAGCTTAAAGCTTTGCTTCAGTTTCTTTTCCGGAGTCACCTTTGCTGAATCAAGTAGGACATTGATCAGCTTTTTGCTGCTATACCCGGCCTCAATAAAACGGTCAAAGTTATCATCAATAATATGCTCTTTTCTCAAATTTAATTCAAGAGTATTATCATAGATCAGATCCTTGACGCTGTCACAGTAGTCTGCCAGTGGGGGAGGCTCCGAAAAATTTGTTGTAAAAAATTTATCCGTCTCTTTGAAAAATCCATTGAAGAATCACGGTTGCTTTCCTGGTTTTCATTGACGGCAAAAATTGCAACGATTTCCTGATTATAAACCGTTAGCAATCCGGTATTCATGCATTGATATTATAAGAAATGGGGTAAAAACTTTGATGGACGAATATTTTAATAATTAAACGCAATAAAAAGCCCTGTCACCATAATTAAAATACCATAAACACCTGCAATAATGCAGAATTTCCGGGTATAGGCTTTTGTGCCTTCATGTACTGCTTTGCTATCCAGATATTGGGCAGAAATATATTTCCAGCTAAGAATACCAGCCGCCAGTAATACCGCGCATAAAATAGTCCCCTTCACAGCGTGGCGGTACTTTATGAAAGCATCTGCGGTACTTAAAGCGATTTCTGCGGTTTGGAAAAAACGTTTTATATTATTGATTCCCTCTGTGAATAAAAAAATACCGAAGCCAACAGCTATATATTGTTTCAACATCTGATTTTTCATTCCGTCTAACACAAGTGCGATAGCCAGAAAGATATAGAACAGATAATGCTGTGAAAATATAAATGTCTGATAAAACCCATATATATAATGGAGAATTAGATTCCCTAAATAAGCGGCCAGTAGACAAATAACATATCCATCCCTGCCGTGATTATATTGCTTTGGAGTGTTTATCAGCCAGGTTATGAAGCAAAAAGCCTGTAAGATCAAAAAACAAAGCAGAAATACCTTCAGGAACCCAGAATAACTGCCAAATAAAATTTGGAAGTCATCTGTTCCGGGATTATGCAAATACACTGTTGGAGAGATGAGAGGACAAAGAAGAGTCTGCTTCAGCCATTGTTTTGTTTTTAATATGTTAAAATCCCAATTCATGTATCGTGTTTCTTCGAAAGCCTCCGGATTTATCACTCCTTCAAGTAAACTATCCCAAAAAAGCGGGCACTGATTCCAAACAAACTTCTGAAACAGACATGCCAATATAAGAACCCCTATATTTAGCAGCTGAATTTTAAAAAAGGATTTAACAGCTTCTTTAAATGGATACCGACAGGACAGAAGATATATGATTCCAAGTAAATAAAATACATAATTTGTCAAGGTAATTCCGCAGCAGAGAACTCCGAAAAAAACCAGCAAAACATTTTCCTGTCTGGTAAATACTCCTTTCTGTCTGGCGCTTACGGAAATAAAATACCAGAATCCAAGCAAACCAGTTGCGGCAAAAATAAATGTTTCTGGTACTGTTGAAAAAATAATTGTTGAAAAACTGAATGCATAAATACCTGTAAAAAGATTTCTCAAAGATTTTCCAATGTTTCTTTGTTCCATGATAGCATCAAACAGGCAGACGGACAGAGCGCCGCAAAAAGATTCCACCAGGATTACAGACATGGCAGGGTAATTAACTATGCCATCAACCAGCAATGCGATGGTTTCCGTAAGCAGTGGGAAAAGAGGATGCACTTTCGTCCGATAATGGCTGTATCCAATATCCGTCAGATCCCGGAAAGCCCGCGCATTGTCTGCGCCGAAAAAAATATTTTTACTAAAAGCTACCTGGTAAGAAATACACAGACCTCCAAAAACATAGAAAAGAAATATAGTAAAAAACAGTAACAGTCTTCGGTTATAGGAAATGAAGTTCTTGCATTCTTTTAACATATTACCACCTTTAAAAATTTGATTGAAGCTTTTGGAATCCAACAGCCGAACCAATGTGTGTTTTTCTAAAAATTGCCGGAGCAGATCAATGCCAGCGCCTACGAAAAAAATAATAAGAGCTGCCATCAAAATGCGAATACATAGAAACGGCGAATTCTGATAATCCGCACAGCGAAATACCGTTTTCCACAGCCAGGAACTTAAAATACCATCGTGCAATAAGTAAATTCCCAAGGTCGTTGAAGCCGCCGTATTGATAATCGGATGATATGAAAGTCTGCAATTCTGAAACCATAAAAATATGGCGATACTTAAAAGCACCATAGGTATTGTATTGGGATGCCAGAAATAAGACGCATCCGTTGTACCTAATATTTCAAAAAAATCATGAAATCGGTCAATAATAACAATTGAAATGAGCATTATGGAAGCAGTGATGCCTATCGTTTTTGTGATTCGTTTCCGGACTATGCTTTCTATATATTTATCGTATTGGTTATATATAGAGAGATATTCTCCGATAAAATAGATAATTATTAACCAAATTAGTCTATTGTAGTACAACATCGTCTCTGAGGTATTGTAGAAGATACCCATACATGTGGGAATCACACAGTATAAAACTAATACAGTACTCAAAAATTTCCGATATGTTCTCCGATTCATTGCCTGAGCCAGCAGATTAAGAAACGGACTCAAAATATATACCACAAGATAGGCTGTGATAAACCAATATCGGTTTAGGAGTACAGGGAAAAAAGAAAGGAAGCGTTCTTTCCACCCGGACAGTGCATAGATTCCGAGCTTATACCCAAACCAAAGAGTAATCTGGGTATAAAACATAACTTCTATAAGTAAACGGATTAACTTTTTCCATTTAAATTGGCCGCAGGCCATAAAATAACCGGAAATCAACATAAATAAATTGACTCCCAGTTCGCCCAGCATCCAAAAGGACTTGATAAGAAACTGATTTGCACTGAAGCCAGGAGAAAAGTTAAAACCACTTTTATAAGCACAGTGGAAGATAATAATCATGAAGATACTAAAGATCCGTAACAATTCCATATTGGATTTTCTTGGCTGCATAGAATATCTCCTGTTACCTGTATGGCCAGCGATACAAAGTTTCTTCCCTTGTAATTTTCACCTTGTATCCGCCTATCCCCAATTTACCCGCGTGGCAATCGTTGATAGAATGCCAAGGCGGCGGCAGATTGGTTTCGAACATTTCCTCCATTATTGTAGGCTCCAGCCCCCCAATGGCGTGAAGAAGAACGGCAGACAGCTGAAATAGAGCAAACTTAATTCCCCGGATGTTTGCAAAGACTGTATAAATAGAAGTCCACAGTGCTGTCACCATCATGCAAATTTTGCCCGACCGGTGTGAGTATTTCGCTTGAAACGGTGTGAACGTGTTGTTCCACCGGTGTAGCCGCTCGGAACAATGGTGCGTGATTTACTGTGGTATAGTTTTCTCGTAGCAAAAACATACGAGAAAGGAGCATACGATTATGCAAAACTGTACTACAATTCTTGGAATCATAGATATGCGTCAGCGTGGCATATCCTATGATGATTGCCGTAGCCGATACAAAGTAGGCTGCAGCACAATTACTCTGATCATGAACCGATTCAAAGGATCCGGTAAAGATCTTGATACGCTGAAACAAATGCCGACAGAGGAAGTGGAACATCTATTCTTTCCGCCTGAAAACCTCCGCAGAAAAGATGATTCCGTTATGCCTGATTACCAGGCTGTCTATGAGCGGCTAACTATGCCTGGAAGCAAAGCAAATCTCTTTTTTCTGTGGCTGAAGTACAAGAAGGACTGTCCTTCCGGTTATCAATACACACAGTATTGTCTGTATTTCAAACGCTTTG
>ERZ808044.785-NODE-785-length-26102-cov-12.831931_pt1 | contig 26102 bp, 27 predicted proteins | sample MGYA00380195_ERZ808044 | MGnify/ENA primary metagenome ERZ808044 (study PRJEB31490, sample SAMN06133423) | mouse gut metagenome | isolation source: Z7_2 | host: mice | place: China: Chengdu | collected 2015-05 ...
AGCTCTATTTAAAATAGGGTTACTTGTCATGTAAAAAAATTTCTACAAGCAACCATGAGAAGTTTTAACTCTCAAGACCCATTAGAAAACTCCTTAAATTTAATCGACAACATCGTTACGTATATATAATAACACATAACAATGTAAATGTCAAGAAAAAAAGGCAGAAAACATTGATTTTTTCAATGTTTTCTGCCGAATTAAGCAAAAGCAGAAAATCGTTATGTCTACCTTTGTAAACGAAGTGGCAATACGCTGAATTGTAACCTTTAACAAAAGATAAATTCAATTAAGAGAAGTTTGCTATTTGTTGAATGTACAGATAGGATCATGTATAATGATACTGTAAAGGCGTGGAAGTCCATCAAAAGGGATTGTAAGAACTCAGTTTGTTAGAAAGGATTCATGCAGGTGCATGTCATGAGGAGAATATTTAATGTAAGTGCAGACTGCAAGCCGGATTTGCACTATATGGTTGATATCGGGGAACGTCTTCGCAATATAAAGGAATTGGTAGACCGGGGGGAATATTTTACGATTAATCGTGCGCGGCAATATGGGAAGACAACAACCCTGCGGGCATTGAAGAAGTATCTGAGAAGAGATTATACCGTAATCAGTCTTGATTTCCAGAAGCTGGATGCGGCAAAGTTCCGGGATGGAAATGTTTTTTCATTGGCATTTTCCGCCTATTTTCTGCGGCTGATGAAAAGAGAGAACATGGATTGTTCTGATAATACGAAGAAAGAATTGGAAAGGCTGGAGGAGATTGTCTGTGACGGTCCGGAAAACTTTTCATTGTTTGATCTTTTTGTACACTTAAGCCAGATTTGTGAGGCTTCGGACAGGCCGATAGTAATGATGATTGATGAAGTAGACAGTGCAGCGGATAATCAGGTATTTCTTGATTTTCTTGCTCAGCTTCGGGGATATTATATAGACCGGGACGAGATGCCGATTTTTCATTCTGTGATCCTGGCGGGTGTGTATGATATTAAGAGTCTGCAGGTGAAGCTGCGGCCGAATGAGGAACACAAGACGAACAGTCCGTGGAATGTTGCGGCTGATTTTGATATAGATATGAGCCTTTCTGAACAAGGGATTGCAGGAATGCTTGACGATTATGAGAATGATTGTCACACCGGCATGGAAAGCAGAAAGCTGGCTGCTTTGATTTACGATTATACGTCAGGATATCCATTTCTTGTATCAAAGATATGTAAACTGATAGATGAGAAGATTGCGGGCAGTCCGGCATTTCCGGATAAAGGAGATGCCTGGACGAAGGAAGGATTCTTGGCAGCGGTTCGTATTCTTTTGCTGGAAGAAAACACGTTGTTCGAATCTCTTGATAACAAGCTGATAGATTTTCCAGAGCTGAAGCAGATGCTTAAGGAACTCCTTTTGAATGGCAGGATGGTCGAATATGTGCCGGGAGACATTGGGATCCGAATGGCTGTCATGTTTGGTTTTGCCGTATTGAATAATGGAGTTCTTGCTGTCTCGAACCGTATTTTTGAGACACGTCTTTATAATGGATTTCTCGCAGAGCAGGCACGGCATATAGAAATATCGCAGATTGCGGCAGAAGAGAAGAATCAGTTCATTAAAGAAGGACAATTGGATATGGAACCGGTAATTATTATGTTGAAGCAAGAACCAGGACGAAGAGGCGTACAGACCTGATTATTGATTTTCGGGGAACGCAATATGTTGTGGAACTCAAGCTTTGGCATGGTGAGGAATATAATCAGCGGGGAGAGGAGCAGCTTGTTGGCTATCTGGATGAATATCAGTTGAAACGAGGATATTTGATAAGCTTTAATTTTAACAAAAAGAAACAAGTGGGTGTGAAACGAGTTGCATTGGGTGATAAAGTTTTGATAGAAGCGGTTGTCTGAAATGCAACCATTGAGTACTCTGTTTATTCATTGTCGGTTCTAATATCCATTGTCTATTTGCCGGTCATCTGCTTTTTCGTCTGTTCTATGTATGATATCTGTGTCAGATATGCGTCTGCAAAACAACAGTGTACAACTGATGCAGATATCATACATAGACTTTACCGGAATGAAAACATGTACACACTCAATTCAATATCTATCAGGCCAGCATCTCTGCCATGCACCCCAAAAGCCTTGTATTATCTTCCGGATTCATAATGCAGAATCTCACGTATTCTCCGGGGAGTCCTTCGAAGGAGGAACAATCGCGGATCATCATGCCCTGTTTTATGGCATGTTCGAACACGTCGAAGGAAGTAATGTCATCCTTACATGTCTTGATCAGGATAAAGTTTCCATACGCAGGATAAATCTTTACATAGCGAAATTCCTTAAGTGCAGCCAGGCATCTGCTGCGTTCGGAGAGAATCAGTTCTCTTGTGCGGCTGATATAGTCCGTATCCTGAAGCATCAATTCTCCGGCGTATGCCCCGATGCTGTTCAGGGACCATGGGTTCTGGTGCCTTTTTAGCTCATCCAGGAACCGCCGATTGCTGGTTACGCCATAGCCCAGGCGAAGGCCGGGAGCGGCGAAGAATTTGGATACGCCGCGCAGGATCATCAGATTATCAAAGTCAGATACCAACGGGACGGCAGTGATCTCTTCCACAGATGGAGCGAATTCTACGTAGGTTTCATCGATCATAATGAAGATATTACGCTTTTTGCACAATTTGGCCAGAGAACGCAGCTCGTTCTGTGTGAGGGCGGAAGAGGTAGGATTGTTCGGATTGCACAGAATCAGGAAATCCATATCATCTGTAAGCGCATTTTCCAGATCTTCCATATCTAACCGGAAGTCCTGGTCTTCTTTCAGGTAATAGTGAGACATCCTGCCGCCGGTGAGGGACAGTTCCCGTTCATATTCTGAGTAGGTGGGGCCGATCACCAGCGCGTGACGGGCGTTTCGCTGGCTGATCAGCAGGGAGATTAATTCTGTGGAACCGTTGCCGGTTACGACATAATCCATATCCGTGTCACAGTAGGAGGCGATTACTTTTCTGAGGCTTTTGTAATCTCTGTCCGGGTAGCTGGTGATAATGTCTAAGTGCTCGGACAGAGATCTTCGTACGGAATCCGACAGGCCAAGGGGATTCACATTGGCGCCGAATCTGACGATACTTTCTTTGGGGATTCCGTAATATTTTTCAATCTGTTCAATATCGCTCCCGTGGAACGCGGGGCGTAACTGCTTTTGATTTTCTGACATGGCAGGTATTCCTTTCGTTAAATTTCTATTTATTTTCTGGCATAGTTTCTCTTATTTTATTACTTATATATTTTTTATTACTTTTTATATGTTGCAGCATAGAATATTATTGCATAAAGTATTGTAGCACAGATAGTGTATCATTTGAAGGATTTTTTCCGACGGCAGATATACATGCAGCAGATATACTTTGAATCTGTAAGGTTATGTTGTTCAGAAGTTGTTAAGAATCTTTTTTTCCAGATTGTATATTTCCAGATGCAAATGAAAGAAAAGAATTGGTATATTTTATACTTGAATCTAAAATTGCATTTGATTATAATGTGTTGGTGAATTGATAAATCTTTCACAAGAGCGCCTGAAAGAGTACACGAAAGAGAATTCTCAAAAGATAGGGAATGGTTCTTGTGAGGAACAGGGGGGAAAATTATGACGTTACCATTGTGGCTTTGTGTGCCATTTGCAGGGCTGTTATTCTGTATTGCGGTGCTTCCGCTGGTAAAAGGAGAATGGTGGGAATCGCATCAGCCCTTGGTTGTTGCAGGCTGGTCACTTCTTTTTATCATACCCTTTGCGGTCTTATTTGGAGCCGGTACGGCGGCAGAGACTGTGCTGGAATGTCTGGTCAACGATTATCTGACATTTATCGTGTTGCTGTTCGGGCTCTTCTGTGTAGCCGGAAATATTACTATGGAAGGAGATCTGGCAGGTTCTCCCCGGGTAAATATTATCCTGCTTACGATCGGTACGCTGCTGTCCAGCTGGATCGGTACGACAGGTGCGAGCATGCTGATGGTCCGCCCGGTAATTAAGATGAATGCATGGCGCAGAAACCGTTCACATATACTGGTATTTTTTATCTTTCTGGTTTCCAATATCGGAGGGTGTCTTACGCCGATCGGAGATCCGCCGCTTTTGATGGGATTCTCCAGAGGTGTTCCCTTCTTCTGGAGCCTGCATCTGCTTCCTGTTATGCTGTTTAACATGGCTGTGTTGTTGATTATCTTCTACTTTATCGACCGGAAACGGTACTGCCGGGATATGGCGAGAGGGCGGAAGCCGGATATCAGCAAGCCGGGTACGAAGATCCAGATCCGGGGGCTCCATAATCTGATCTTTCTGGTTATGATCGTGGCGGCAGTGGTCTTAAGCGGTATTCTGCCGGATCAGCCCGTCTTCCAGGATGCAGAAGGACATGTGCGGGGAATACATATTTTCGGAGAGGTGATTTTAAGCTTTCCGGCAATCATCGAGATCGCGATTATCTTGCTTGCGGCTTTTCTGTCATTTAAGACGACTGATCCCATCATCCGCAAGAAAAACCATTTTACCTGGGGTGCGATACAGGAGGTCGGGACATTGTTTATCGGAATCTTCATTACTATGCAGCCGGCGCTGGCAATCCTTAAGGGAATGGGGGCAAGTCTTGGGATTACCGAGCCTTATCAGATGTTCTGGACTACCGGCCTGCTTTCAAGCTTTCTTGACAATACGCCGACTTATCTGGTATTCTTGACAACAGCCGGGGCGATCGGTTTTACGGACGGACTTGCAACGACCCTTGGTATGATACCCGTGAAGATGCTGACAGCGATTTCCTGCGGTGCAGTATTCATGGGAGCAAATACTTATATCGGAAATGCGCCGAACTTCATGGTGAAGGCTATCGCAGATGAAAACGGTATCCATATGCCGTCATTTTTCCGTTATATCGGATGGTCGCTGATGGTTTTGGTTCCGGTGTTTTTGCTGGATACATTATTATTTTTCAGGTAAGGAGGGGCTTCTAAGATGGCAAATGAAGAAAAGAATTTGAGAGAGCTTGCCGGGCGGATCTATGATCTGGACGAAGAAGTTTACAGAGAATTAGGCTCCTCCCTGGGGCGTGTTTTTAACGGAAAGAAAGCGGATTGTATCGAAGAGACCGTACGGATGATGCACGAACGGAATCAGGCGCATATTCTCAGGAATGAGCTGGCGCTGATCAGCAATATGGCGCGGACGATTCAGGCTGAGGAATGCCGGCGCCGAATTATGAGAAAATACGATGAGATTCTGAAAGAGGTGACAGAGCTTCCTACCAGCTTTATTCAGGGGGATATCCTGGATCAGAAGATGGCGCAGCTTAATGCACTGAACCTGCGGTCCCGATTTGGGGAGAAGGATCATCTGATCATCTGTATCGGGCGGACTTATGGCTGCGGGGGAAGTGAGATCGGATTTACTTTGGCCGATACACTTAAGATTAATTATTATGATGTAGAGATCTTTGACGAGGTATTGAAGCGTCTGGAGGCAGAGAAGACTTCCGTGCGGGACAAAGGCGGCTATCCCTATAAGAAGGGTGCGGCAGACCAACGCGAGTATCTGAACGAGATCCCCGCGTTTGCGCCGGCGCCGAAATCAACCCTGAAAGAGAAGTTCAGGGAGTTCAACAGATACCACGGACTGCCAAAGAAGGACGCGGTATTCTTCAATCAGAGCGATCTGCTGTGTGATATGGCAAAGCGGGAGGACTTCGTGGTAATGGGACGATGCGCGGATGCAATTCTTACCAATAACCGTATCCCACATGTCAGTATCTTTATCACGGCGCCGCTGGAACAGCGGATTCACCGGGTTATGGAAGTGCGCGGTGTGGAGAATGAGAAGAAGGCGCAGAGGCTTCTTGCGAAGCTTGATAAGGCACACATCAAGTATTATAAATATTATACCGGACGCAACTGGGGAAAAGCAAGGAATTATGATCTCTGTATCAACAGTGCCAGTTATGGAATACAGGGATCTGTAGATTTGATTATGAGGATGATCAGCCAGGAAGATGAGGAGAAATAATTCATTGATTTTATGTGAAGTGTGATATAATAAAAGGTATCATTGATGAAGATGAGGAGAGAATAATGGCAACAGATTTTTCGGGTAATACTGTGTCAAAAAATATTATCTCGCAGGCGGTACCTTTGATTCTGGCACAGGTTGTGCAGATACTTTATAATGTAGTTGATCGTGTATATATCGGACATCTGCCGGGATCAGACGGTCTGGCGCTGACGGGGATAGGCTTATCTTTTCCGGTTACGACTTTAATTATGGCGTTCACGCAGCTCGTTGGAGCAGGCGGTACGCCTTTGTTTTCTATAGCGAGAGGGGCGGGAGAGGAGGATCAGGCAGAGAAGATTATGGGAAATGCTTTTTCCATGCTGGTCAGATGCGCTGTCATATTATTTGTATTCTGTTATCTCTTGCGCAGGCCGGTGCTGTTCTTATTTGGAGCCAGCGAAGCCTCCTATGTCTATGCCGATGCCTATCTCAGGATATATTTGCTTGGAACAATATTCTCTATGATATCTGCCGGGATGAACGGATTCATTAATGCACAGGGCTTTCCGGGGACAGGAATGGGTACAACGGTGATCGGGGCGGTATTAAATCTGATCCTGGATCCTGCCTTTATCTTTGTATTTCACATGGGAGTGTCGGGTGCGGCGCTGGCGACGGTGATCAGCCAGATGATATCAGCTCTGTGGGTTATGCGTTTTCTTACGGGACCGAAAGCGATTCTGCATATCAGGAGAGAGTACTTCCGGATCGACTGGAAACTTGTCGGACAGATTGCCTCGCTGGGGTTATCGGGATTCATCATGCAGTCAACCAATTGTCTTGTGAGCATCATGTGTAATACGACACTGCGGGATTTTGGCGGGGATCTGTATGTGGGCGTTATGACGGTGATCAATTCGATCCGGGAGGTGCTGACGCTTCCGGTTTATGGATTTACCAGTGGTTCACAGCCGGTTCTGGGTTATGATTATGGGGCGGGACGTCTGGGACGGGTCCGGGAAGGAATTCGCTTTGTGACTGTTATAGGGATTGGTTACACGATTCTGGCGTGGATTGCAGTCATTATCTCTCCGGGCTTCTTGTTGTCAATCTTTACGAACAGCGAGGAGATGCTGGGGGCCGGAGAGAATGCCCTTAAGCTGTATTTTATGGGATTTTGCTTTATGGCATTCCAGTTTTGCGGGCAAAGTACCTTCGTGGCGCTTGGACGGTCGAAGCAGGCCGTATTCTTCTCATTGCTGCGCAAGGCGGTGATTGTTGTTCCATTGACACTTCTGCTGCCGAGACTGGGGCTTGGGGTGGACGGAGTATTTCTGGCGGAGCCTATATCGAATGTGATTGGCGGAAGCGCCTGTTTTATTACGATGTATCTGCAGGTCTATCGGAAGCTTTCATTAAGCTAAATGATATGATAGAATAGATAATAATCAGAGAAAAGGAGTTATTTGATTATGGGATTGAAAAAAAATGTTTTGAGAAATCTGTGGTTATCCGGGATGTGTGCGGCGGTGATTCTGAGCGGCTGCGCATCCGGGGAGGGCTCATCTTCCGACACAGGAGATAACATGGCACAGGAAGAACAGACGGAGCAGGAGGAACAGACGGAGCAGGAAGATCTAGGGCAGGACGGTTTGGCACAGAGTGAGGCAAAAGAGCTGGGAGAATTTTCCATGGAGGATGTCAACGGAGACGTCTATACGCAGGAAATGTTTGCAGAATACGATCTGACGATGATCAATGTGTTCACTACCTGGTGTTCGCCGTGTGTCAGCGAGATACCGGATCTGGAGAAGCTTGACAAAGAGATGGAAGATCAGAAGGTGCAGGTTGTCGGTATCGTATTGGATATCGGCGGAAGTGCGGATGAGGAGACTATAGAGAAGGCGAAGCTTTTGGCAGAGAAGACGGGTGCTTCTTATCCGTTCCTGATACCGGATGCAGGCTATCTGAACGGCAGGCTTGCCGGTATCAGTGCGGTGCCGGAGACATTTTTCGTAGACAGAGAAGGAAATATCGTTGGGGAGACGTATTCCGGCAGCCGTTCTTTTGAAGACTGGAAGAGTATCGTGGAAAAAGAACTGGAAGGAGTAACACAATGATTCGTTTGACCCGGGCATGCCGGATTGGAATTATCGTGGCTGTCATAGGGTTGTTGGCCATGGGATTCGGCATTTTAAGAGGAGAGATGTCCGTGGTATTCGAGAAAGCGGTAAATATCTGTATGGAGTGTGTGGGAATTGGATAGAAGAAATAAGATTCAGACGTTGTGGGCGCTTCTTACCAACAGTTATCTGGCGGGCTTTTTGCAGGGGAAGATCTACAGGGGGAAGCTTAAGAACCTGTGCGTTCCCGGTTTGAACTGTTATTCCTGCCCGGGAGCCGTTGGCTCCTGCCCGATCGGGGCAATGCAGGCGGTGATCGGAAGCTGGAATTTCAAATTCGCATTTTATGCGGCGGGATTTCTTATGTTTACAGGCGCACTGATGGGACGGTTCGTCTGCGGATGGCTGTGCCCGTTTGGACTGATTCAGGATCTGCTGTATAAGATACCTTTTTTGAAAAAAATAAATACATTCAGGGGAGACAAGGCGCTCCGCAAATTAAAATATGTGATATTACTCGTGTTTGTGATACTGCTTCCGATGTTTCTGGTGGATGTTCTGGGGCAGGGAGCGCCGTATTTCTGCAAGTTCATCTGTCCGGCAGGTACATTGGAGGGCGGAATCCTGCTTGTACTGTTTCACAAGTCTATGCGGGGGGCTCTGGGGTGGCTGTATGCCTGGAAAAGTGTCTTGCTGATACTCACAATCTTTTTGTCAGTCGTGATCTACCGGCCCTTCTGCAAATATATATGCCCGTTGGGGGCGGTGTACTCGGTATTTAACCCGATTGCGGTGTTTGGCTATCAGACAGACAAAGAAAAATGCACAGGCTGCGGCGCCTGTGCAAAAGTATGTAAGATGCAGGTGAGCCCTGCAAAAAATCCCAATCATGCGGAGTGCATCCGCTGCGGTGCGTGTAAAGAGGTATGTCCGGTGGATGCAATCTCTAGTACCAGTTCGATTCGCCGTTCCAGGGAACTGTAGTGTATCAGCGCAGTTTTTTTGACAGCATATCAGGATTCGTAGCATAGGATAATGCGGTATCCCTTGAGATGGTTCCTTCCTGGACAAGCCTGGCGAGACTTGTGTCCATGGAGATCATATCCTGGTTGGAGGAGGAATAGATAATGCCGTCGATCTGCGGAATCTTGTTGTCGCGGATCATGTTGCGGATCGCGGGGGTGACGGTCATGAGCTCGAAAGCAGGCACCATGGTTCCGTTCACGGAAGGTACTAACTGCTGCGACACCACGGCCTGCAGGACCATAGACAGCTGAACCGCAATCTGACGCTGCTGGCTTGGCGGGAATACGTCGATGATTCGGTCGATGGTATTCGCACTCCCGATCGTATGCAGGGTAGAGAAGATCAGATGGCCGGTTTCGGCTGCAGTCATTGCGACCTGTATCGTCTCGTAATCACGCATCTCCCCTAAGAGTATGACATCCGGGCTCTGACGGAGGGATGCCCTGAGAGCGGTAACATAGCTCTCGGTATCCACGTTGATCTCCCGCTGGCTTACAATACTTTTCTTGTGCTGATGAAGGAATTCCAGCGGATCCTCCAATGTGATGATATGCTTTTCATAATTACGGTTGATGTCGTCGATCATACAGGCAAGGGTCGTTGATTTACCGCTTCCGGCAGGTCCGGTTACTAAGACCAGGCCCTTTGAGAAACGCGCCAGTGCCATGATATTAGCAGGGATTCCAAGGGTTTGCGGATCCGGAAGTTCAAAAGTGATGATTCGGATTACTGCCGAGAGCGAACCTCTCTGTTTGTATGCGTTGACACGAAAACGGGACATACCGGGAATGGCGAAAGAAAAGTCATCATCACCCGTTATCATCAACTGGTCCATAGACCGGTTTCCTGCAAGCTCATAGATACTTTTCACGATCTCGGCAGTATCTTTGGGAAGGAGACGGTCTCCGGTGTCTACGTTCATGGTAGTGTTCATTCGCATAGAGGCCGGAAGGCCGGCTATGATAAATATGTCAGAAGCCTTATTATCGATTGCTTTCTGAAGTAATTCTCTGGTATCCATATAATATTCTCTCCTATTCTATTCAAGACAGACAGTAATCTTCGGTTACTGTTTTGGTGTCATGCGGCGTATTATTATGGGGTGAACAATTCCAGATGGTCGTCGCCCTGCCATTTGGAAGCGGGAGCCTCTTTCCAGGCCGTAATCTTATAGTATCCCTCGTTGACGCGGCCGGGGTTGTTCAGGGACAGGGATACATGAAGAACCTGGGATTCACTGACCGGCACTTCATAAGTTACAGTAGGGACATCTCTGGAAAAATCTGATGTTATGGAGTCTATATGTCCCAATTGCTCTTTGGCAGCAGAAAAATAGCGGTCACGGTTCCGGGTATAGGCGTCATGCAGGACCTTATCGATCTCCTGAAGTGTTGCGGTTGCTTTGTTGGAAGCCTCATAATAGTCCGAATTGTGTGCCGCCAGTTTCTGGCTGTAATGATATTCGCTGACAGAGCCAGATAGTGACAATGTGGAAAATGTCACCAGGCACAGGACAATAAAGGTCATAAGCAGTGACACGGAACCGATATTTGTTACAGGAAATGAAGTCTTTTTCATAGCAGGAAATGTCCTCTCTCTAAAACAGTATCGCTAATGTAATGCGGCGTCAGGGGATAATTGCCGGTATGCGGCGGCATCCAGACGATAGATCTCATTATCGGTATCATCATCGCCGGCATAGACGGTGATCTCGTAATTGGTCAGCCGTTCATTGTCCGCTGATGCGGTAATCCTGATGCGGTAATAAGAGGATTCGGCATTACAAGTTTGAAAATCTTTATCAAAATAAATGAAACCGCCGTCCTTTTTTATGCTGGAATCAGGATAAACCGCTTCCAACTCTTTTGCCGGATCCTCGGACCGGCTTAAGATCTCTGCTACTGAGCTTGCCTGCCTGACCGCCATATCCAGTTCTTCGGTGTCCCTGCCAAGGTTGTGTGACTTCACGAATAATTGAAGACATATGGCGCTTACGACAGAAAAGAACAGAATCGCAATAATGATCTCCATCAGAAGAAGTCCGGAGCGGCTGGATGTATGTTTCTTCATTGAACGCTCCTTTCTGAGGCGACCAGTGAACTTTCGCGTCCCTGGCTGTCAACAGTGGTAAAACGATAGAGATGATCGTCGATCCGGGACATCGAAAGTGAAGAAATCTTCATGATATCCTTACCGTCCTTTAAGGAGACAGGGGCATCATCTCTGGTAAACAGTTCTTTGAGCATCCCCTCATATTCGTAGATATAAGTCGTATGAGGGACGTCGTTATAGTCAGCAGACATAGCCAGGCATTCAGTGCCGTCTACGTCGGTGATCTTAAGGGCGCCGCCGGCGTCATTCTGACGTATCTTTTCGGAGATATAAGACAGGGCGGTCCGGTTCTCATCATTTGCCTGAAGCCGGTTCGTTGTGGAACCATAGATATCGGCGGCAAGGATCAGTACGACGAGCGAGGAAGCGGCAAATACAAAGAATAATGCAATTGGAAATATAAAGTCTATGACATGCCTGCTTCGGGTCTGAAATCTCATCTTATCTGTCCCTCCTGTCTATAATCGTAATATCCGGCATGATATTACTGCCAAGTGTCTGATAATCTACAAAAAATCTCTCGTCATCATAAGTCAGCCCATAATTATCCTTCAAGTATTGAAGGCTCTCCGGATAGGAGCCCTCCATAGAATAACAGTGGACAATTCCCCGGTTGATGGCCTGTGTCAGTGTAGTTATCTCCTGCGTATCGGTCTTATCCGACACCAAGGAGGTTCCTGCCACGAACAGAACCACGATCAGGATAAAAAAACCAATAGATATCATGAAATTCCTGGGTGCGGAATTTGTTTTTTGGGTTTCAAAACGATGTTTCATGATTGCTACCTCTTATAAACTGGACATAATACCCATCAGCGGAAGCATCACTGACAGGAGGATCATGCCAACGATCAATGAAAGAATAATGACCAGGGTCGGTTCAAGGGTTGCGATCATGTTGGTGAATTTCTGATCGATCTCTTCCTGGTATTTGTCGGCAATCTCCTGCATCACTTCATCAAGAACGCCGGTCTTTGAACCAATAGAAGTCATACGGGCATAAATGCCGGAAAATACACCTGCATCTAACAGTGACCTGGAAAGATCATCGCCCTGGTCAAGGGCTTCCCGGCAGACCTTCAGTTTGTTCATGAAGCTCTCGTTATGGATCAGCTCCGTGACAAGGTTTAAGCTTTCCTCAGGGCTCATTCCGCTGCTTAAAGTCAGAGCCATTCCGCTTGCAAACCGGCAGGCGGCAAGCTTCTCGGAGAAAGATTTTGTCCATGTGAAACGTGAAGTGAAGGAGGCAAACGCCGCACGGCCTTTCTTCGTCCTGGTGTAATACAGGATCAGAAGCACGAACAGGACGATCACCACAATCAGGATTACAGAGTAATTATTGATGGCGATTCCAAAGTCAAGAATGGCCTTCGAGAATCCGGTCATCTCACTTCCAAGCTGCTTAAATACCTGATTGAAGATAGGCATTACCTTCGTCATTAATACGAGGATTACCAGAAGCATCATGAAAACCATAATCAGAGGATAGGTAACGGCATTCTTGATTGCCTGTGAGATAGAGGCTTCTCGTTCATAGTGGGAAGACAGCGCGTCCATGACTTCGTCTAATTTACCGGTGGAATCTCCGATCTGCACCATCTGAAGCATATAATCAGGAAATGCTCCTGTGGAAACCAAAGCCTCATAAAAGCTCCCTGTGGATTGTAATGTATCGTCCATGATTTTGAGAAGCTTCGTCTCTTCCTCATCAGACGTCTCTTCCAGCATCAGGGAAATACCTTCCATAGCGGAAATGCCGGAGTGCAGAACCATCGCCATCTGCGAACAGAAGGATGAGATCTCCATATTTGATAAGGGGGTTAATGTTGGGGTTGCCATATGTACTCCTTTCTTGGACTGTGTTTGGGAACTGCCGCACAGTAAATATAAATGCTGTTATATCCGTTAAACGTATTATGCGAAGAAATCATTTAATAAGAATACTTCAGGACATAATTAGAACCGTCGCCGATGTATTCTTTTAATCCTTTGCTGTTGGTGCTTGCTGCAAATGTAGGATCCATCAGGCTCCAGGATTTGCCGTCGAATTCTATGATATCGTCGATCCAGCCAACTCCGTTGATATAAGTGCTGATCCAGGCATGATAAGCCTCGCCGGCATATCCGACTTCCAACTTGGTGGGAATACCCTGTGAGCGAAGCATGGCAGACATCAGGGCAGCATAGTCAAAACAAATGCCTTTGCCGGTTTTCAGCGTCTCATCCACATCCGGAAGATAGCCGTATGATACATTCTCGGCTTTATCCGTGTCGTATGTTATATGTTTGATCACGTAGTGATAGATCTCACGTACCGCATCCAGATCAGAATGTGCTGCGGATACAAGTTCCTTGGCCTTGGCGACAGCCTGGGATTCAGAAGTAAAGGTCACATATTGATTTGGATACAGGAATGGCAGGAATTCATCGGAAATTGCTGCACTGATATCTGTCGAATAAGCTGTCGAGTACATATCTCCTTGCACATTCTCATAAACGGTGAGAGAATAATTCCCGTCCCCCGCGGCAAGAGGAAATGTCTCGAATTCACCGCTTTGCGATAAGAGATAGGTGTAAGTAATGTCACCGGGAGCGGCAATCTGTAATTTGACTTTGGGGTTGGTTCCGCGGTACTGAACCATTACATAGCCCTGATCTGTGTGGGAAGCGTCAATAGTTACGAGATCACTTCCGTAAGTGGTGGTCCCGTCTGCTGCAGGAACCAATACTTTGGGTGTGTTATCCCTTGGCGGACCGGAATCCTTAGTGTCTGTGCGTTTACCGTTCTTGCTGCTGCGGGATTCAGCCGCATTGCTCTCTTGCCCTCCTCCACAGCCGCAAGAAAGGATGCTGCATAAGATGAACAACAATATGGAGTATAATATTGTCCTTTTGTTCATGTGTAACATCCTCCTGTTTTGAAAATTAATAACTGCCATCTTCACCTGTCTATGCCTCTGATAGCACAATGTTTTGACGCCTGCAGAGGAATTTGACTTGATATGAATTAGTATACTACTTGGAAGAACAAGAATCAATTAAAGTTTTCCTTTTCTTTTTAAAGAATTCGTGGTATAATCTCCTCATGGGGCATTAGCGCAGTTGGGAGCGCGCAACATTCGCATTGTTGAGGCCGTGGGTTCGAATCCCATATGCTCCATGTTTTACAAGGCATAGTCCGGTTCGGTAATCGAGACTATGCCTTTTCAATTTTCTTTGGGGGATAATCAGGTGAAGGGCAGCGGGCAGGTACGGAGAAATAGGGATTTTCAAGTCCTGGATGTGCTGACCTATTCTTTTTGCACTATATTTTTATAGAAGCTTTTCTTCATAGAAGCCACGATTGACGGCGACATATGGCGACACATGGCGACGACATCGACGCAGGCTGAAAAGAAAATATAGTAGCGTCTACAAAATTTCTTACGATCTGTAATCATTTTTACCATACTAATTTTTAGAGATTGTATCCCTCATAGATGAATGATTATAGAAAATTCGCTTGAATTATGCTTAAGACTATGAGGTCTTGAAATAAAGGAGAACGACAGTGTTCAGGGAGGAAAAGTTAATAGCAGAGTTTTGTATGAAGGAAACGCCTATCCCCTAGGGGTGGGGCTAGGAATAGGCGTTTCCCTCATAGATATTTTCAAAAGAATGGATAATAAGAAAACATGAGTCAGCAAAAAAAATTAAAAAAACACGGAGGAAACAAATATGAATAAAAATCTGGTTGAAACAAAATTATCTGTAAGCACAAGGATTCTTGCCTCTGAGGATGGAAGTAAGACGTTCAGTATCACGGAGTAAATCCAAACGTTTGGATTTATTACGGCACACACCTATTTTTCACTATGTTCCAATATTGAAGGGTTCAGTGAGATGTCAATAACAAGTACAGGCGGTCACAGTACGATCCAGAGCACTAAACGGTATCAGCATCCGATAATGCAGAAAACGATTGCGGATATGGCTAAATTAGAAGAAATGTTTGAGAAAACAGAGATAGTTAGCTGATAATCAATCTATATAGATTCTATACCTTAATTAAGGGCAGAGGCATGGCAGAGTATATGATAGGTCATGCCTCTTTTTATATACTATCGGTTTTTTTAAACGTGGAAGAATTTAGATTGAGTAAAAGCAAAAGACATGGTAATATAATATAAAGGAGATGAATACCGATGAAAATGCAGGAAGCAATCAAAGCGTGGGAAGAACTGGAAATAAAAGATGATTTCTTGTTTGCCAAGGTAATGCGGGATAAAAGGCTGTGCAAGAAACTTCTGGAGAGATTGCTGCAGACCAAGATTAAGGATATCGTATACTTGGAAGAGCAGAAGTCAATTGATATTGAAAAGGATGCAAAAAGCATACGTTTAGATGTATATATCGAAGAAGGAACCCGGGTCTGCCAGGAAGACAAGGAATTAAAGCTGAATGACGGAACGAAGAAGATTTTTTTTAATGCAAAGGATTATATTAATGCAGAAGTAAAGAATGGAGGTTGGAATACGTGACTTTGTTAATGAGAGAACAGGAAATCTGGGAAGAGGCAGAAGAAAAAGGGATAGAGAAAGGAAGAGAAGAAGAAAGAGAAGAAGGTATTAGAGGGTTGGTCACTGTATTAAACCTGAGTTTCCGACTATTTTTTAGTCTACAATCATTTTTGTAGTTACAATTAGAGCTTTGAAAACCGCATAGAATCAGTAAAAATGCACTATTTCCATTTGCATAATCATCTCACATGTAATATAATGTAGATATAAAATGTAATTTAGTCTACATTGTGAGGTGCTTATGTATATCAACTACAATACCATTGGCGGCATCGAGTATGGTACTGTCACCAGTTCCGTCCGCACAGGTAAAAAAGTTAGTAAAGGCGACCAGATATATCTTGGCCGGGTGATCGACAAGGAGCGTGGCATATTTAAAAGCCGCGAGCGTGGATTGTTTGTATATGACATAGAAACAAACACATTCGATTCTGTACCAGCTGACTTTGAAATGCCAAAAGTGAAACGCAAGAAAAAGTATACTGCACGCCCAACGTTGATCGTTTCATTTGGTGATATTTTTCTTCTTGATGAGTACCTGAAGAAAAGTGGCTTCCACAAAGTAATTGATGCAGTCAGGTATCGTAATCCTGATACCCTCCATGCCTTGCTCGCGTTTTATATTCTCACATCTTTTGCCAACTGCCATGCAGAAGACTGGTGGGAACTTACCTATGCAAAATACCTTTATCCGAAAGCCCAGATGGCTTCACAGCGTATAAGTGAGGCGTTGGCTGATATTGGAAGCGAAGATGCAAAGCGCGGTTTTTTCAGGGAGTACTTCCGATTCCTTAATAAATGCCCTGGCTTCAATAAAGCAAAGTCATCGCAGGGTGTAGATGACGGTATCCTGATTGATAGTTCAGGATTACCGAATGCAATTCATTTCCCCCTTACTGCTGTCAATAATCATAACGGTGTGGTCAGCGAGGAAATAAGGCTCATCTATGTTGTACAGCAGGATACCGGGATGCCACTCTTCTTTAGGTATGTAGCTGGTAATGTTATAGATGTCAGTACGATCACGAGGACAATTGCCGAGCTTAAAGCCAACGGTGTCAATACAAAATTTGCCATACTCGATGCCGGATATTACACAGGTGTCAACGCCGATGCCCTTTTGGATGCAGGTATTTCATTTATGGCCCGGATGAAAAGCAACTTCAAGGTTTATCAAAACACGTTGAAAACACATCTGAAAAGCCTTGAATCAAAAGAAAATGCAGTGCTGTTTCATAAACGCCTTGTGTATATAAAATGTGTTCCATGCAAAATTGGGCAAAAGGAAGACCGTCCGGCTTATGCATATCTATGCAAAGACATGACCATGCATAATGAGGAACAAAAACATACCATTGAGCGTGCCAATGACGAAAATCTGTCGGGGGCAGATATATTTGATGACCTGCAGAAACAGGGCGTGTTTGTATTGATAACCACACGTAAAGTTGCAAAGGAAAAACTGCTGCCGCTTTATTACATGAGAGACCAGGTAGAAAAGATTTTTGAAATCTGTAAGCAGGGAGGCAAGATTCTTCCGATCAATGTAGAAAACGAGGCTACACTGCGCGGACATCTTATGATGACATTCATGGCATCTGCGATACTGAAAATGATGTCTGAAAAGTTAAAGAAGACATCACTTACGATGGAGTCCATGTTTATGAATCTACATGAACAACACGCCATTGTATATGAAAAGGAATTTATCACTACTGAACCCGTAAAGAAAATGAATGATGCGTATAAAGCTTTCAAGGTACAATGCCCGGTAACAATACCACGCTAAGCAAAATCAAAATGTAGACTAAAAAACTTTCGGGAACTCAGGTTAAAGGAATTAAATGTTCCGTTGCAGACTATTCTGGTCAAAATTCAACAGCAGTACAATCTGAGTCCAGAAGCTTCTCAAAAGTATCTTTAAAGCAAAATATTGGCGTATCAAAGTGGAAGATTATAGGGGAATCACGGCGACGGAATGGCGACATAATCTGAAAAGGGGATGATTGGAAGGCATTTTGCCGTCAGATTCCTGAGTGTGCATATGGAGAATATACAACTTTAATAGAAGGAGCCAGGTGTTCGAACTCCATATGCTCCATGTTTTACAAGGCATAGTCCGGTTCGGTAGTCGAGACTATGCCTTTTTCAATTTCTTTGGGTGATAATCAGGTGAAGGGCAGCGGGCAGGTACGGAGAAATAGGATACCAACGAAATTGATTTCCCCATCAGACTGATTGATTTGTTAATTATAGCGTGACTTCACCGGCATAATCGGTATCGAAGATTTGCCGGACTTCTGCAGGGTTGTGAGTCTGTCCCAACGCCCACATCAATTTTGTCACAATGGCTTCTGTTGTCATATCTCTTCCGGGGATTACGCCGCAATCCAGAAGCCGCCGCCCCACCTCATACAGAGACAGGTCGCTTTTTTCATAAAGACACTGACTGCATACAACGACATTTACACCATTTGCTACCAGCTCTTTTAGCTTTGCAGTCAGGTTCCTTCGCTCAAAATGTGTGCCGCCCATACCAAAAGCTTCAATTACAATGCCGCGGTAGTTTTTCTGCAGCAGCCAGTCAAAGATATCCGGATTCGTACCGGGGATGAGTTTCAGTAAAAATACATCCGTGCACAGAGCTTTTTTAAGCTTAAATGTCTTTTCCTTTGGAATGCGGAGATTTTCACTTTCTATATGGATTCCGTCTGCATAAACTTCTCCCATATATGGAACAGAGATGCTCTCAAAGGCGTCAAATCCCAGTGTCCGCACCTTTACTGATCGGCAGCCGTTTATGATTTTCCCGTCAAATGCGATCATGACACCGGAAAGTCCCATATTTACGGAGGCAAATGCGACTTGCAGATTCATTTTTGCATCTGTGAACATCTGCTCGATCGGGATCTGTGCCCCGGTCAGAACTACCGGCTTATTCAGATTCTGCAGCATATAGCTGAGGGCAGAGGCTGTATACGCCATGGTATCTGTGCCGTGTGTGATAATAATTCCATCGTAATGGGGTAACGCTTCTGCAATGGTTTCAGCCATGATCTGCCACTCTTCCGGCTGCACGTTCGAGCTGTCCAGGTTAAAGATATCCCGGCTGTCTATCACAAAGCTTTCCTTTGATACGGGAAGCATCTGAAGAATATCCTGGCAATTGATATCAGGGCTTAAGCCTTGTTGTGTCGGTCTTGAAGCGATGGTTCCCCCTGTCGACAATAACAATACCTTTTTCATATCTACCTCCAGTGCCGGAGAGGGTTGATTATATCAATCAAAACCTCTCCTGATAAATTCAGTTTATAAATTTTTTACCATTTCATCATCTATCTTTGCATCTGGAGTCATGCCATAAATCAGTACATAAATTACAAAGGATACGACCATTGCAAACAGACCTGCAGGAAGGCCGTAAGGCAGCGGAACCACATACTGGAAAACATATCCCAGGACTGCGCCGATTACAAAAGAGATGACGCCGGACCAGCGGATTGCAGGATGCTTATTCAAAAGCTCGGTACTGTACTTTTTATTTTTCCGTTTTCCGATGACGAAATAATCTGCCAGGATCGGAGCGCATAACGGCGGCGCCATAGAACCAAGTACATTGATAAAATCAGCGAAAAATAACTGATAAAATGCAAGTGCGCCTAAAAGTGTTCCCAGAATACCGCAGACAGCAACTAATTTCTTCCTGCTGACATGGATTCCGAATGCATCCAGAGACGGCCCGGTATAAAGCGCGTTACAGTAAAGTTCACTGTTGTCGGTTGTCCATAACGCTGTCGTCCATACGAATACGCCCAACAGTGCCACAAGCAGGTTCACACCAAGCATCCAGATTACATAATTGTACTCTCCGGTATGTATGGCACCGATGTACCCGACCACATTGAGAACCGGATTTGTGAAAATAAAACAAGATGCGGCACACCAGAAAACAGCTTTTACATTTTTGTTAAAACGGAATAGGTCCACGCCCATAACCGCGCCGGCAATCCAGCTTCCTACAACGGCTGTAATGCCATTTCCAAGTCCAAGTCCGCCGAGATTAGACGCCTTGCCTAAGAATGCGGAGACACCTCCGCTCTGGAAGATAAAAATCACACCGACTACAATTGCAACGATCATAATCAGAGGAGCGCAGATATCTGCAATTTTCTCAATGGCGCCCATTCCTTTGATTGCTGTAAATGTAAATACGGCACCCCAGATAATGCAAAGAAGAAATACTTCCAAAGTGATCGGTGCAATACTTTCAAACCCAAAGCTTGACGGGTCAAATATAATGATTCCTGTAGGATTACCAATAAACGCGCCCCAAATATCGCCGATCATTCCCAGAATACTTGCAAACCACCCCAGTGTCAGCAAAGCCATAACGATCATTGGTATGACAAATCCCTTACTTCCATAAGAATAGCGGGATAATAAAGACAGGTTCAGCCCTGTCTTCTGTGCCGCGACTCCCAGGAATGAAGTGATCAGAAACAGTGATCCCATACCAAGAATTACTGCCCAAAAGGCCTGCATAGGCGGCAATCCGCCGCTGCTTCCGTATCCGCCTAAAGTTCCGCCGACAATAAGACCGGTTACGGCGTACCCAAATCCAATCCATACCATAATCTGACTGCGCGTAGAACGACGCTTCGACATGGGGACAGGCTCTAACATAAATTCATCATCTTGCCCGGTTGTTTCGGTTACAATTTCTCTCTCTTTAACCTGACTCATGTTCAGATACCTCCTTACTGAAAAGCAGTTCTTCCAAATCAGTGTTCCCCGCTTTCCGTTTCAAATTATAGGCAGTGTAGCTGCCGCTTATTTAGTTCCTTATGTTCAAACATCATTGTACCCAAATAATCATATAGATTTCACGGGAATATCTATAGAATATCTGTGATATATCACTGATATTCCAATTATAATATTTGACAAAATATTTGTCAATACAAATGAATATTTTCGACAATTTAGCAGATTTATTGCGATTTTAAGACAAGATATTTTGTGAATATTGCTGTATTGTATCTTTGGAATATGACAGATATAATAAAAATAGTTCAAACATCATATAACAAATAATCTGGGGAGAAATACTATGAATCGTGCTATCACTGCTGAAACCTCCAGGGCAGTGGCTGTTCTGGAAAAACTTCGAGAGGATATCACAAACTGTGTCTATGAATCTGGCCAGTTTATTACAGAATCGGAGATTTCACATAAGTTTAATGTGAGCAAAACTCCGGCAAGAGAGGCTCTGAATTGTCTGTGTCAGGAAGGGCTGTTGGTAAAGATACCGCGAAAGGGATATATTATCAAGCAGCTTTCTTTTACGGAACTGTCGAATCTCTGTTATTTCCGCGGTATTTTGGAATGCGGTGCAGTAGAGTGGGCGATACGTTACGCTTCTGATTCAGAATTAGACCAAATTATTGAATTGGCACACAAGCAGATTGATATCGATGACGAAGATTTTTATAACCGATATAACGACCTCAATGTAAATTTTCATCTTTCCATTGCACAGCTCTCTAAAAATACATATTTGGTTTCTGCACTTCAGGGTGTGTTGAACCAATTGCGGAGGGATCTTGCCATGGATGGGCGTATCAATCTGGAGAGGTCTCTGGATATGCATGTTCAGATAGCAGAGGCACTGAAGAGACGCGATTTGGAACAGGCCAGAAGGATTACTGTCGACCAGATTCAGGTAGTAGAAAAGCGCCTTTATTTGCATTGATATTATTGATTTAAGAAAGGATGAAAAGTATATGATGAATGAACTTTGGAAAATGACGGCACATCAGGTAAAAGAAGGCAACTTTACAAAGGCGATACTGTCAATCGGCTCCTGCGAGGCTCATGGCGCACACATAGCCGAGGGCTGCGATACACTGGTTTCCTACAAACTGTCAAAACAGATTGCTGACCGGGTTGAGGGAATGCTGGTACTGCCGCCTGTCACAGTTGGCTACAGTGCACATTATGATTCCTTCCCATTTTCGCTGACTCTGAGCTATGATACGACGATCTCTGTTATCTATGATATGATTGAGTCAGTTATCCGCAATGGGATCACACGCATTTTCCTGATGAATGGGCATGACGGGAACATTGCTCCTATTGAGATAGCTTCCAGGAAAATCAAGGAAATATATCCGGAGGTACAGATAGCCTCCCTGACACAATGGTGGGTAGCCGCAGGGAATCTTCTTCCGAAGGATACTTTTGAGGTATGGGGCGGACTTGGACATGCAGGAGAAGGAGAGACTTCTATTGCATACCACTTGTTTCCTGACTGGTGTGAGCCAAAGCTTGCGACCTGTGTTATACCGGACCTTCCGGATGAAGTGGAGATTAAGTGGGATTTCTCAGAACTGACGGATACGGCACAGACCGGGGATGCAACAAAGGCTACTGCCGAAAAAGGGAAGATGATGAATGACGCCATCGTAGAGCATGTAGTTCATGTTCTGAAAGAACTGGATGAAAAGGATTGGAAGTACCGAACGCATCGATAATGATAAAGCAAGAAATTAAAAACAGGCAAAGAGCAGCAATTGTTGTCTTTGCCTGCTTTTTGTCGGCAGTGCGGGTGAAAAATCAGGTGAAAGACAGCGTACAGTACGGAGAAATAGGGCTTTCTTTTGTTCAGAACCCAATTTGGTACTATAAGGAGGATGTCTACAATGAAAAAAGTTAATATGATTTGGGAAAAAGATGGTTATATCCTTAGATCCGCCCAAAAGGAGGATTCTGAAAACTATTACCAAAATAATTTTAATCCACTTGATCCAGAAGTGGCACATCTTACTGGTTGTAAACCTTCATTTACACATGATGAAGTTGTGAACTTTTTCCTTTCCTGTATCGATGACGAGGAGCGCTATGACTTCTTAATTATTGCTCCTGATGGAAATATTATCGGCGAAAGTGTTATCAACGAAATTGATTGGGAGCTGCGGAGTGCAAATTTCCGTATTGGGATTTTTCACAGTGACATTTGTGGAAAGGGAATTGGCTCTTGGGCTTCCTGTATGACTTGTGGGTTCGCGTTTGAACAACTTCATCTACACCGTCTGGAACTGGATGTGTTTTCTTTCAATCCGAGAGCGGAAAAAGCATACCTAAAAGCTGGTTTTAAACGAGAAGGTGTTCGGAGAGACGCAGTAAAAGATGGTGATAAATATGCAGATGATATTTTAATGGCAATTTTAGAAGAAGAATGGAAAGAACTTCAAAAATAGCCGAAATCAATGGACTTGTTTTGGATGCGAACGAAAGTTGGATACAGCAGTATAACCTGAGTCCAGAAAAACGCCAGCGTCAGCCGGCGTTTTCTTCAAAGTTAAAATAAGCGGTAGTTTCTTGTTACTCTTCAAAGAACATGGCATCCATATATGCCTCCTGGAATACAGGGTCTGCAGACAGACTGATCTCTTTGGCCAGAGCAGCTGTTTTTGCAGCTTCCTGCATATTTTCGGGATTGCACAGCAGTTCGGCGGCTCCGCGGAGTGAACTGTTGCCCACTGTCTGGATTTTTTCTGAGAATGCTGCAGGGAACAAGCCGATTCTTATGGCTTTTTCATAATCGAGCTGATAACCAAAGCCTCCTGCCACATACACAAGATCAACTTGTTCGGCAGTTATCCCATAATTGGCAAGAAGAACCTCGATTCCGCCCCTGACCGCAGCTTTTGCCAACTGTATTTCCCGGATATCTATTTGTGTCAGACAGATCTGTTCGCCGCGAGGATCCAGTGCCACAGGGAATCCGGATTCAAACCACGGGTCTTTTAACCGTCCGGTTTCATCCATTTCAGCATTTCTGGCAAGTTCGGCAGCCAGTTCTATGGCTCCGGTTCCGCAGATCCCCATAGGATCTTTCCCTTGTATGGTTTGAATATCAAGTTTTTTGCCTTCCAGATGCACTTTGCTTATGGCGCCGGGTACACTTCCGGTTCCCCAGGTAATATTGCCTCCTTCGAATGCCGGACCGGCAGCGGCAGACGCTGCAAGAAGCTTGTCTTTATTTCCAAGAACCATTTCTCCGTTGGTGCCTAAATCTACCAGCAGCCGGATGGGTTCTTCTTCTGCCATATGAAGCGCACAGAGCCCGGATACGATATCGGCGCCTACAAATGTGGATATTCCGGGATAGATCAGGACGTCTGTTCTGGCATCCGATTCAGGGAACAGTTCTTTCGCGGATATCTGCAGGCCGTCAATCCGGTAGGGGGTAAAGGGAACCTGCCCCAGGCCGTTGCAGGGATATCCCATTAGCAGATGGATCATGACAGTATTTCCTGCGATCGCGATCCGTCTTATATACTTGATGGAAATGTCATGCTTCTTGCGCAATGTTTCCATACTTTGCCACAGATCTCTGCGGATCATTTCCATAAGTTCCTCGTGCCTGCCGTCAATGGAAGCCTGAATACGGGTTATCACATCTGCGCCGTGAAGTCTCTGGCTGTTTAACCTGGTACCGGTGTCAATACATGTGCCTGTTTCCAGGGAAATTAATTGGACTGCCAGAGTCGTGGTTCCGATATCTATGGCAAAACCGTATTGTCCGTACAGTTCTTTTCGGTCACCGGGGATATCGGTCAAGAGAATTTTCGAATCCTTATAAAAATCAGTCTGAACAGAGATAGCTGCTTCGTTTCTCCATTTTAAACGTATGGTAAGATCTTCGTCGGGAACAGCCCGGCATGCCAGCCGCCAACCGGCAGCAAGTTCGTTGTCGGTAAATATCTCCTGATCCTTTGAGGTGATCGGCAGATACCCATCCAGTACCTGAATACGGCATTTCCCGCAGATACCCAGTCCTCCGCAGGGAGACGGTATCATATCCGCCTGTGCCTGGATTGTCTCAAGCAGTGTCCCGTCTGTCAGCGAAATAATCGTTTCTTTTTCTTCATCATTAACAATGCGTATTTTCAGCGGTTCAACATGGCGGAGCTGGCAGTCAACATTCGGGCATTTCCTGCAATTATGCTGAGCCTGGAATTGATGTTCATCATCCGACGTCAGATAGATCTGACAACTGGTCTTGATCGGCTGGAACATGTATCCGTCTGAAAGTCCCAATCCCAGAAGCTCTCCGGCATTCGTCTGCTTGAATGCCTCTGCCTGAATCTGCATGGAGATGTCGTGGGGAGCTTCTAATCTCCGGCTGATTCCTTTCTTCCGGGCCAGACAGGTACGGCGAAGCTCTCTTATAATATCCGCTTCCAGAGAGAATAAAATGCTGTCCGCAACAGCGTCAATCAACATCCCTTGAACATAATCCCCTTCTGCAAACTTTCTTGTACTAAGGGAGCTGAGTTTCGGGCCGATCGTAACCAGTACATAGATTGCTTCCCTTTCCTGCTGAAAATAACCGGCGGGAATCTTGCCGAGCGCCATAACACCTGCAGGTTCGCACAGTTTAAGCATCTCTGTTTCGATGTCACGATATGTATCCTCGATCTCTTCATACACAGGAGAATCGGGGAAACATTGAATCTGCCGGAACACCATGTCCTTCTCTATGCGGGGATGAAATTCTCTAAGTATCTTAATATGCTCCATCCTGTCGTCTCCTTAAACCTTTGCCGGTCCGCTTAATATTATTCCAACGGTCTGGTTCAAAATTATGCCGTTTTCTTTAAGACAGCATCTTTGGCGGTCTCGGCCGCGCTTGCTGCGTCCGGTGTATAATAGTCTGCGCCGATTTCCTGTGCAAAGCTCTCGTTTACCGGAGCGCCGCCGACCATGATTATATATTTATCGCGCAGATTCTGGTCTTTTAACATATCAATTACATTCTGCATGTTTGTCATGGTTGTGGTAAGAAGCGCCGACATACAGATAATATCCGCATCCTCAGCTTCAGCTTTTTCAATAAAAACTTCGGGTTTTACATCTACGCCGAGATCGATGACTTCAAATCCGGCACCCTGGAGCATCATTCCTACCAGATTCTTACCAATATCATGCAGATCTCCTTCGACAGTACCAAGGACTACACGTCCGATCGGCTCATTGCCTACTTCGATTAGTTTTGGTTTCAGGATTGAAATTCCGGCATTCATCGCTCTTGCTGCGACTAAGACTTCCGGGACAAAGATTTCATTCCGTTTGAATTTCCCGCCTATGATCATCATTCCGTCTAATAACCTATAGTTCCGCAAATATTTTAGACTTACATTTTGATGCAAGCACCTTGAAAACCGCATAAATATTACAAATA